>Ga0209227_1001191_pt1 | contig 20682 bp, 24 predicted proteins | sample YNPBryantNP2012_FD_185815 | JGI IMG/M metagenome (GOLD analysis project Ga0209227, IMG submission 185815) | Anoxygenic and chlorotrophic microbial mat microbial communities from Yellowstone National Park, USA - YNP Bryant NP 2012 (SPAdes)... ...
TCGGTATCCACGAGACGGGTAGTGCTGCTCGGACGCCCTGTCGGCTACGTTTGCCCCATCTGCCCCCTGCGAACCATATCAGTTCTTGACAGAGAACACGGTTGCTCTCCCCGCTTCGCGGGGAGAGAAGGGGGCAGGGGGATGAGTGGGGTATTGCTCAGAACGAGACTCGAAGATTTCATGATGTACTGAGAGATCGAAAATTGCAATCAACTATACCTATTATACCATTTCTAAACGAGGAGACAAATAACGATGCTCACGATTGAAGAGGCAAAGGCATACTATCCCCCAGCCGATAGCGCGCATGCTTTTGACCACGTCTTGCGCGTGCTGGCGCTGGCAGAACGTCTCGCGCGTGCCGAAGGAGCCGATGTGGAGATTGTGCGCGCGGCGGCACTGTTGCACGATCTCACGCGCGCGGAGGAAGATGCAGGACGCGATGCCGATCACGCTATCAGCAGCGCGGCGCGCGCACGCGAGATTTTACACGCGCGCGGTGTTGCACCCGCGCGCATCGAAGCGGTGGCACACGCAATTGCGGCGCATCGTTTTCGCGGTACGCTGACGCCGCAAACTCTCGAAGCCCAAATCTTGTTCGACGCTGATAAACTCGACTCGATTGGCGCGATTGGCGTAGCGCGCGCGTACGCGGTGGCGGGCGCGCTCAACCAACGCCTGTGGAGCGAGGTCGCGCCCGATGCGTCTGCCACGCGCGCACAACACAATGCCCAGCACACTCCTGTTGCCGAGTTTGTCGTCAAACTGAGCAAGGTGCGCGAACGTTTGTTCACCGCCACGGCACGTCAAATCGCGGAGGAACGGCACGCGTTTATGGTGGAATTTTTTGCGCGTCTGGAGCGCGAGGTACGCGGTGAGGCGTGAGGGGCGGGCAGTGGACAGTGGTTCGGTGTTCAGTATTCAGTGTTTATTCGTCATTCGTCATCGAAAGAGTGTACGTCGTTTGGTTGCTGCGCGTTCGAGGAACGTGGTCAGTGTTGTTTCGTCGCGGGCGGCGATGGCTTGAGCCAGCGTGTCCAGATGACGCGCGTACACGCGCAACGCGTTTGCCACATTGTCGTGGTTCGTCAGCAAAATATCACGCCACATCGTTACGTCGCTGGCGGCAAGGCGCGAGGTATCGCGAAAGCCACCGGCGGCAAGCGTCCACGTCGTTTCGTCTGTATTGGCAAGTTCCAGCGCGGTGTGCATCAGCGTCGTGGCGACAGCAAAGGGCAAATGACTGATGGCTGCGACAAGCCGATCGTGACGTTCAGCATCGAGAATCAGGGGACGTGCTCCGACAATGCGTACGAGTTCCTGCGCGCGTGCGAGTGCTTCTGGCGTGGTGCGCGCGAGGGGCGTGAGCACGAACACCGCGTCGCGATACAGATTCGCCTCTGCTGTGGCAAAACCTGACGCGTCCTTGCCGCACATCGGATGCGCGCCGATGGCGTGCAGGTGCGCGGGCAACTGTTCCATCGCGCGCACCACCTCGCGCTTGGTTGAACCCAAATCGAGAACGAGGCTGTTGGCGCGCGCCAGCGCACCTACACGCGGCAACAGTTCGATGATGGCGCGCACAGGCGTCGCGAGCACAATCACATCGGCAGCGGCGATGCGTTGCAAATCGGCACTGGTTTCATCGGCGATGTGCCGCGCCAGGAGCTGCTCGCGTGTGACGGGATTGGAAGTGATGGCAATCAAACGACGGCACGCGCGCTGTTCGCGCAACGCGAGCGCGAGCGAGCCGCCCATCAGCCCGATGCCGACGATGGCGATGGTCGTCTCGTGTAACGGCAGAGTCATTCGCGCATCTCCTCCAGAATCGCGTGCACCGACGCGCGCGGCACATCCTCGATGATGGTGACATCGCCGAGCGCGCGCGGGAGCACCAGACGCAAACGTTCTTCGACGCGTTTCTTATCCCGCGTCATTGCGTCGTCCAGCGCGGCGGAGGACATTGCGCGTGGAATGCGCGTCGGCAAGCCGCGCGCGCGGAGGACATTCTCAATCCGCGTCGCCAGCGACGGTTCGCACAAGCCCAGGCGCGCCGCAAGTCGCGCGGCACACACCAGTCCGATGGCAACCGCCTCGCCGTGACGCATCCGATAGCGCGACACGTGTTCGAGCGCGTGGGCAAACGTGTGCCCCAGGTTCAACTTCATTCGCTCGCCATTTTCAAACGGATCGCGCGTCACAACGTCCACCTTGACCTGAATGGCACGCCCCAGCCACTCGCGCACGCGCGCGCGTCCATCGCCCTGTTCCAACTGTGTGAACAATTCCGCATCACCGATGATGCCGTGCTTGACGACTTCTGCCATTCCCGCGCGCCATTCGACTTCGGGCAACGTGTCCAACACTTCAGGATCGGCGATGACAGCGCGCGGCAATTTGAACGCGCCGATGAGGTTTTTGCCGCGCGGATGATCCACCGCCACTTTGCCCCCGATGCTCGCATCCACCATCGCGAGGAGCGTGGTGGGAATCGGCACAAACGGCACGCCGCGCAGGTACGTCGCCGCGACAAAACCAGCAAGGTCGTTTACCACTCCGCCGCCGAGTGCAAAAATCGGCGATTGCCGATCGCAGCGCGCTTGCAACAACCGATCGTACACCGTGCGCGCTGTGTTCAACGTTTTGTAGCGTTCGCCGTCTGGAATTTCGATGACGTGCGGCGTCTTGCCATTCGCGCGCAGCCAGCGGAGCACGCGCGGCAGATGAAGTTTGCCGACGCGCGGATTCGTGAGAACCGCACAAACGCGACTCCCCTCCTGCCACGTCAGCGCAGACAAGTCGCCGATGAACACTGGATAGGTGTGTCCCGCTTGTTCAACCTGAATGACGGCTGGTGTTGTCATTGTTCCTCCTCCAGAGCCTGTTGCGCGGCAGCGAACATCACAGCCACCGGCGCGACGCGTCCTGTCCACAAGGTAAACGCAGCAGCGCCCTGATGCACCAACATTCCCAGACCATCGAGCGTGCGCGCGCCAGCGCGAGCAGCCTCGCGCAGGAGACGCGTGAGACGCGGACGATACACCAGATCGAACACGACCACATTGCGCGCGAGGCGAACCTCCGCAGGCAGGGGCGATTCGTCACTGCGCGGCATCATTCCGACAGAGGTGGCATTGATGATGAGATGAGCAGACGCGAGCGCATCGTTTTGATTGACCGTCACGTGCAGATGCGGATGATGTTGACGCAACGCGTCCGCGAGCGCGTGCGCGCGTTCCTCCGTCCGATTGATGATGCCGATGCTCGACGCGCCTTCCGCCGCAAGAGCAAACACCGTCGCGCGTGCCGCGCCGCCTGCGCCGAGAACAACGACGCGCGCGCCGCGCAGCGCGACGTTTGCCTCGCGCAAGGTCTGCGTGATGCCGTACACATCCGTGTTCTCGCCGATGAGTTTGCCGTCGCGTCGCAAAATCGTATTCACCGCACCGATGCGTTGCGCCAGCGGCGTCACCTCGTCCAGATACTCGATGATGGCTTGTTTGTGCGGAATCGTCACGTTCGCGCCGACGCAATCGTCGGCGCGCAAACGCTGTACGACCTGCGCGAGTCGCGCGCGCGGCGTCTCCAAAAGTTCGTACTGCCATAGCAAGCCACACGCGCGCAAAGCAGCATTGTGCATCGCCGGCGAAAGGGAATGCCCCACCGGATCGCCGATGAGAAAGAGACGTTTGCACGCGCTCATACACTTCGACCAATGGCTTCGGCGATGCGGCGCACCTGCGCGACCATCTCGGCGAAACGTTTGGGGGTGAGCGATTGCGCGCCGTCGCTGAGCGCGCGCGCGGGATCGGGATGCACTTCGACGATCAAACCGTCGGCGCCGGCAGCAATCGCCGCGCGCGCAATCGGTGTGACGAGTTCCCACTTGCCGGTGCCGTGACTGGGATCGGCGATGACCGGCAGATGCGTCAGCGTTTTGAGCATCGGAATAGCGTTGATGTCGAAGGTATTGCGCGTGGCGGTCTCGAAGGTGCGAATGCCGCGCTCGCACAAAATCACGCGCGTGTTGCCATGCGCCAGAATGTACTCTGCCGCCATCAACAACTCTTCGATGGTGGACATCATCCCGCGTTTGAGGAGCACCGGCTTTTGCATTTCGCCGACGGCGCGCAAGAGGGCGAAATTTTGCATGTTGCGCGCGCCAATCTGGAGAATATCGGCGTACTGCGCGACCAGTGTCACATCCTGCGGCGAAAGGACTTCGGTGACAATGGGGAGATGGAATTCGTCGCGCGCCTCGCGCAACAATTCCAGTCCTTTGAGTCCCAGACCCTGAAAGGCATAAGGCGAAGTGCGCGGCTTGAACGCGCCGCCGCGCAGGATGTGCGCGCCAGCGGCTTTGATCGCCGCCGCCGTCTCGCGCAACTGTTCGCGCGATTCCACCGAACACGGACCCGCCATCAACACAATCGGCGATCCTCCAATGGCGAGACCGTTCAGTTTGATGATGGAATCGTCGGGGTGAAAATCGCGCGAGGCAAGTTTGAAAGGATGCAGAATGCGCACCACGCGCTCGACACCGGCGAGAAGTTCGAAATGTTCTGGATCGAGGGGACGTTCATCGCCAATGACACCGATAATCGTCCGCTCTTCGCCTTGTGAGAGATGGGCGCGAAAGCCGAGCGATTCAACGTGTTCGACCACCGCGTTGATTTCGGTGGTGGTAGCAGAATGTTTCATCACGATAATCATCACTCCTCCTGAAGGATCAGTGTTCAGTGGGCAGTATTCAGTGTTCAGTATTCAGTGTTCAGTGGCAGCGGGATAGGAACCGAGCACACGGAGAAACGAGGTTTTGGTACGCAAGCCTTCTAGCGCCGCGCGGCAGGGCGCGTCCTCGCAATGCCCCTCAAAGTCGAGGTAGAAGAGATAGTGCCAGGGGCGTTGACGGTCGGGGCGCGATTCGAGCTTGGTGAGATTGATGTTGCGCGCGGCAAATTCACCAAGACAGTGATAGAGGGCGCCAGGGATGTGACGCGTGGCAAAAACAATCGAAGTTTTGGCATTGGATGTGCGCGGAGGTGGTTGCTTGCCGATAACGAAAAAGCGCGTGAAATTGTTGGCAAGGTCTTGCACATCGCGCGCGAGAATCGTCAAGCCGTAGATGTGTGCGGCGGTTTCGCTGGCAATCACCGCCGCATCGCGCTCGTCGCTGGCGGCAAGTTGTTGCGCCGCGCCGGCGGTATCGTACGCGGCGATCGCTTGCCAGCCGTGCGCGGCAATGAATTTTTCGCACTGTGCCAGCGCGGCAGGATGCGAGTACACGCGGCGAATCATCTCCATCGTCACCTGTGGGCGCGCCATCAAGACGTGCCGCACCCGCAAAATCACTTCCCGTGTAATCGTCACATCGTACTCCAGCAGCAGGTCGTACGATTGATTGATCGAGCCAGCGGTGGAATTCTCGATCGGCAACATCCCCAGGTCGGCGCGTCCTTCCACCACTGCGCGAAACAAATCGGCAAACGATGGACAGGGCAAAGTTGGTGTGGTAACACCAAAGGTCTCGAAGATGGCTTGCTGCGAGAACGCGCCGGGTTCACCCTGAAAAGCGATGCGTGTCATCGTTCCTCCTCCGTAAGGCGACGTACCCAATCGGGGCGCAAGTGACGCGCGCCGCGTAGATAGACGTGTTGCAACGCGCTGGGTGGTTTATCAGTGTTCCAATGAATGAGGACACGGATACAGCGCGCTACATCGTTGTGCACACGTGGTGCTTGCGCGTCGAGCAAAGCCACATCGGTCCAGCCGATCGCGCGCGCGGCAGCGGCGGGGAAGGCGGCATCCAGATCGGCGGTGACGGTAAAGTAGACGCTGGCAACATCCGCAGGGTCGAGATCGTTTTCGCGGCAAAGCGTCTCCAGCAACTCGCGCGTGGCGGCGAGAATCGCTTCGCGTGTGTTCGCCTCGGCGGTTGTCGCGCCACGCAGACCACGCACAGGCATAGTGTTCCTCCTTCGAAAATACTCGCGATTGAAATCGCTGCGTGCGCGCCCGTGCAGGGGCGCAATTAATTGCGTCCCTGCTGAAGGTCGCCTGCCTGCGCAGGCGACAGCACGCGCGTCCGCGCCGGCGGACGCCCAGCAGCAATGTCCGCCAGAGACGATTTCAATCGTCGAATTTTCATCTGTCGTGGTGGGCGGTTACGCCCATAAGCAACTCCTGAGAAATAAAAAAGAGCGTGGGGTGAAATCCCACGCTCTTGCCATTGATTCTCCCTAGCCCCCGGCTAGCGGATAGGCGTGACGATTCGACCCCGCGTTGAACGAGCGGCGTTAAAGAAATAACCGTAAAAGTAAAACGCGAAGGTCGAAAAGCGGTTCGTCATCACGCCCTTAAACTACCACACGCTGAAAGTTTTGTCAAATTCCGCATCCTGTGGCGTCAAGACGATTCTTACATCTTTCTAACGTGCGCACGCAGATTCCAACATCTTTTTAAGTCACCCGGCGTAGAATGACATACCAGCAGAGGAAAAAAAGAATGGTTGACCGACCCGAATTTTTGTTCGCCCATTGGGCAACTGGTGCTCTGAAAGATTTGCGTGGCGAACGCTGGCGTGCTCTGGTGGAGCGCATTGCCACGCTCGACGCAATGCATCCCGACGCGCTCGCGTTCGCGCTGATGATGGCGCGTCTGAACAATTGTGTGGCTTGCAACGCGGCGCGCTATCGTGAGCGCGGTGGCTGCGCGCGCTGCGCGCGGATGGTGCTCACCACATTGCACAAGGAAACCGAAGCCGCTCTCCTGGCGCGTTTTCGCGCCGCGCAAAAAGAAATCGCGCGCGCCCAGATTTGCTCAGAAAGAAAAGCCGCGTAGAATGTATCGTGTGAGTTCACAGGTCACCCCCGAGTATAGTTCGAGTGGGGAAAAACTTTCCTTACTTGCCGTCTTTGCGCGTTCCGAGGATGAATTATTCGGACCGGCGGGGACACTTGCCCGCTATGCTAGCGAAGGTGTCGCGGTCTCGCTGGTTACCGCCACGCGCAGCACGCTTTTCGAACACATCGAAGAGGTCTCCCCGCCTCAACGGGATCGCTCATGCACCTGTCGCGCCTCAGGGATTCGCCGCGCGTGTTTGTTCAATCTTTTGCCTGGCGAGTTAGCGCGCGTATCCCCACACGACATCGAAGAACGTGTGGTGCGCTTGATTCGCGAAACGCGTCCCCAGGTGATTGTGACCTTTGCACCGGAAGGGTTGACGGGTGACGCTGATAATCGGATTATCAGCCAGGTGACCAGCGCCGCGTTTCGCGATGCGGCTGACCCCAATCAATTCGCTCATCATTTGCGGGAAGGTTTGCCAGCGCACGCGGCGCAAAAATTGTACTATTGCGTTTTGCCGGTCAGCCTCGTCGCGCGCTGGGGAGTGAAAGGTTTGAACGCGGTGCCAGATGAACAAATCACCACGCGGCTCGATGTCTCGGCGCAAAGCGAAGTGATGAAAAAGGCGTTGTATTGTCAACGCCAGCATACCCTTGATTTCGTGCGCTGGTTGACGGAAGAGCAACATCTGGCATGGACGACCGAATACTATACGCTCGTTGAATCGCGTCTCCGTAGCCGCGCGCGTCGTGAAACCGATTTGTTTGCCGGACTGCGCTAACTCAAAAACCCGTTCTCGCAAGAGAACGGGTTTTTTTAACTTGTTTATAGCGTGTCCTGAATGTCAGATAGAATTGCCTGCACTAACGCATCATCGGCGCTCAAACCATAACTCTGCGTCAAGATGCCTGCCACGCATTCGCGTAATCGTGCCCCGCGCGGCACATCAGCATCGGCAACAAGCGACAACCACAACAATTTCAATCGCAGCGTACCTGGGCGATCCGTCATCGGCACACGATAGTGAGTCGTGTCCTCGATGACGCGCGCACCATAGCGTTCGTAAAACGCCATCCGTCGTTGACGCAGGACGCGCTCTGCGGCATTCCCCTCGGTGTCATCTTCGACCTCAAGCACGAGACCGCGCGCGGTACGCGCCGCGCGCAAGGTGTCCATCACAAACTCTAACAGTTGCCCACCAATGCCTTGACCGCGTACCGCGCGCGCAACAGCGAGGTATTCGAGGAGATGAATCTCACGCGCCACGTGTGGAACAATGACGGCAAAACCCACCACGTTCTCACCGTCCTGTGCGATGAACAGCCAGCGTTTGCCGTGTGCAAGGCTATGCAGCATCGTTGCGAAATCCACACGTTCGTACGAGGGAAAACTATCGAGGTAGATGGCGCGGCATTGTTCGGCGTGGAGCGGGTCAAGTTGGCGGACTTGAGAGATAGTGACGCGTGCTAAAGTCATCGTGCTGGTCGCGTGTGACTAGCTGTTCGTCTGAATTTTGCTCAGCACCAGTGCGCGTGCTTGTTCAATCAGCGCACGATCATCGTCGGTGCGTTGCGCCGCCAGTTCTTGCGCCACGCGCGCAATCTCTTCTTGCAAACTGATGACCACACCCCCACCACCTTGTCGGTTCGCGTCGTCGCTCAGTTCCACTCTGGCTCGATCGAGATCGAAATAAAAATTGAGTTCGTTCCCCAGGCGCCAGATGTCGAAGAATTTTAGACGATGATACACCGCGCGCGTCAACGGACCTTCCAGACGCAGTTGCATCAATTGTTCGGGGTCTGCCCAGTCACGCAAACGTTCAAAGACGTACTCAGTAGGTGTATCGTCGGGCAAATCGGTCGTGCGAATCGTTTCGCAGCGCATCGGTTGTGCGGCAAGGGGCTGATGTTGTAACTTGATGGCGCGAGGTCCTTCGAGTTCGGCGTAGTAAAATCCTGTAGCCTGATCTATCTCACCAAAAGTCATTCGCTCGGTGGCACCGGGAATGATGACGGTGGTACGTTCAATCACGGTTTTGTGCGTGCGATGAATATCGCCGAGGAAAAAATAGTGAATGTCTTGCATCTGCGCGACGCGCGCGCGGGGAAGAATCGCATCGCCAAAACCGCGCGGAACACAATCCTCAAAACCACAGTGCAACAACAGCAGCACCACATCCGCCTGGGGAGTGGTGTAGTGCACGCCCTCCAGTGGATCGGCGCGCGCGTCCAGACGCGGGTCGGGAGCAATGCCGCCAATCGCCACGCGTGTTCCTTCGATGTTCACCACATCGAATTCAATTTCGGTGCGTTTGGTAAAGACGCGCGCGGCGCGCAGCGCGTCGTAGATGCGCACGGGAGTCGCGCCATCGCTGGCGACGGGCATATCGTGGTTGCCGCTGATGGCGTAGATGCGGATACCTGCCTCGCGCAGTTTCTGGAATTGCTGCGCGACAAAAGTCAATTCGGCAGGTGGTGGGGACTCGCGGTCAAACAGATCGCCGCAGTGGAGAAACAGATGGACGCGTTGACGAAGAGCAAAATCTACCACGCGCGCAAACGCGTCGCGCAAACGCGCGCGCCGTTCGGCGAGCTGGCGTGCGGTCATTTTGCCATAGTAACGTCCCAGGTGATTATCGGCGGTACAAACGATGCGAATCATTCCCCTAAAAACTCCATCACGATACGATTGAACTCCTGGGTGGCTTCGATGTGAGGCAGGTGTCCCACGCCGCGCAGCATCACCAGTCGCGCGCCCGGAATCGCGGCGGCGAGCGCGTGCGCATTTACCGGCGGCACCAGCGGGTCACAATCGCCATGAACGATGAGCGTGGGCACACGAATCTCGCCCAGACGCGCGCCTGTGCCGTCTTGAATGTGCAATGTTGCGGCGCGCAACTGTCGCTGGTACGCGGCAAGCGACATTTGAAAGCGATAGCCGTGTTCAATCGCGCGCGCCACATCTTCGGGATGCGATTCGGCGAAACCCGGTCCTGTAATCACGGCGTACGAGCGACGCACGCGCGTTTCAATGTCCTCGTTGGGATCGCGTACGAGCAGCGCGGCGACTTCGGGTTGAGGTGGTGTGTGTCGTGCACCTCCCGCCGAGGTCGCTACCAGCACCAACTTGTTCACCAGCGCGGGATGCCGCAATGCCAGATGCTGCGCGATGAATCCCCCCATCGAAACACCGACGATGAAGGCAGCGCCGCCACCGAGATGGTGCAGCACGCTCGCCACGTCGTCCGCCATATCGCTGATTGTGTACTCGGTTGTGCTCTCACCGCTGCTGCCCGCATCACGATTGTCCAGATTGATGACGTGATATTTCTGCGCGAACGGTTCGATTTGTTTTGACCAGCCCAGGCGCGAACCACCCAGCCCTGGAATCAAGACGAGCGGCGTGCCTGTGCCGTATTCATCGTAGTAAATCACTTGCGAACCGTTGTGAATGACGGGCATTGTTTTTCCTTTCTGGCATTGCGTATGTCATTATTGCGTATTTCGTATTCCGTCTGGCACGTTTGTCATTTGCTCATTTGTTCATTCGTCATTTCATTCGCGCCATTTGCCCAGCGATGCAACAACTCGTCCACATCGTTCAAATCGAGTTTCTTTTGATCGGCGAGGGCTTTGATGTGCGCGGTCACCTCTTTGATTTGTTCATCTGTCAGTGCGAGTCCAAGTTGTTCCGCGCGATCTTTGATAGCGTTCCAGCCAGTCAATTTGTGCGCGATGCTGATATAGCGCGTCATACCAAAATCTTTGGGGTTCAAGATTTCGTACGTCTCCGGTTGATTCAGAATCGCTTTGGCATGGATGCCGGCTTTGTGCGTAAAGGCGGTAACTCCTGTGATGTAATTGTTGAAGGGAATGCCCACACCGACCATATTCGCAATCATCTCATCGAGTTTGCGCAGTTTTTTCAGTTTGTATTTCTTGCGCACGAGGGCAGGATTAATGGCATACATTCGCGCGATAAATCCACCCAGCGGGGTAATGCCATTCCGTTCACCGATGCCAAGGATACTCGTATCAATGTGCGTGGCGCCGGCTTCCAGCGCGGTCACCGAGTTGGCAATCGCGCATCCCGAATCGTTGTGCCCGTGAAATTCAATGCCGGCTTTGACAAGACGACGCAAACCACTCACGAGTTGATACACGCGCATCGGTGTTGCAATTCCCACCGTGTCCGCGATACCAAAGCGATCCACACCGACTTGATCTACGGCGAGATAGACGCGGAACAAGTCGGCTTCTTCGCTACGAAACGAATCTTCGGTGCTAAAGCGCAACTCGATGTTGGGCGCTTGACTGCGAATCCACTGCAACACTTGAACCGAACGCTCGATGATTTGCTCCATCGCCATACCGTGACTAAACTGACGCAGGTAAGATGATGTGCCAATCACCAGGTCAATCCCCTGCACACCGGTTTCAAGCGCGAGTTTGGCATCGTCCAGATGGCAACGGATATGGGTAAGCACTTTGGCGCGCAAGCCGCGCCGCGCGATCAACTTGACATCCTCAAAACTTTGCGGCGATGCCGCTGGCGAGGTCAATTCGATGTACTCGACGCCAAATTCATCGAGCGCATCGGCAATGCGCAGTTTATCATCGGTTGTAAAATTTGCCCCGACAAATTGTTCACCTTCACGCAACGTGGATTCGATGATGTTGAACGATTCGAGCGACATCCGCCTCCATTTCAGATTTAAGATGGTAGATTTCAGATTGAACTTTTCTAATCGCTAATCTGCAATCTGAAATCTCAAAGCACTTTGATTTCGCCGCGACCGACCGCGAGCACATAGTCAATGATGCGATTGGGAATGTCTACACCGGTGGACACGATACTGTTACGAAATTCAATCGTGTAGTTGACTTCGTTCACCAGATAACCGCGTTCAGGGTCTTCCAGAACATCCACTCCCACAATCCCACCACCAACGGCTTTTGCCGCTGCTACACACAGTTTGTTGAGTTCGGGGGTGACGGGACAATTGGTAGCTTGACCCCCGCGCGCGGTGTTCGTAATCCAGTGGTCGGAATGGCGATAGATGGCAGCAATCGTTTCATCCCCGATGACAAAGGCGCGAATGTCGCGCCCCGGTTTGCGAATGTACTCTTGAATGTAAAAAATCGAGTGATGGTACGACCCCAGGATTTCCTTGTGTTCCAGGACTGCTTCAGCGGCTTCGCGATCATTGATTTTGGACAGCAAGCGTCCCCACGAGCCAATGGCTGGTTTCATCACAACGGGATATCCCATTTCTTCGATCGCACGGATAGCGGACTCGGGTGTGAACGCGATTTTGATGCGCGTGGTGGGCACACCATGCTTGACGAGTTGCGACGAGGTGACCAGTTTATTGCCACACACATCGGCTACGTACGCCGTGTTGACGGTGGGCACACCCCAATCGTTCAAGATTTTGAGTGCGTACAGCGCGCGCGAGTGATTGATGCAGCGTTCCAGAATCACATCATAGTCGCGCCACGCGCCGGGGTTGGTCAAATCGAATTGCACTTCACGATCGTCAATCTTGTCGTAGGGGATACCGCGCGCGTCCAGTGCCTCGAACAACAATTTTTCTTCCGCGCGGACGCGCGAGTAGAGTACACCGATCTTCACTTTTCCTCCAGAGTATCGGGTTTCAAGTTTCAGGTGGCAGGTTGTAGTTACTCGCCCCAGTCTTCTTCTTCTTGCGGCGCGAGGTCAAGCGTCAAGGGATTTTCGTTGACCACTTCGAGTTCGACGCCGCAATCGGGGCAGATAATAATTTCGCCGCGCAGGGGTTTGTCGAGTGTAATTTCCGCCTCACACTCAGGGCAGGTGGTTGTCATTGTTTTTCCTCCGTTCGATGGGATAGTAACAAAAACCCTCCCGCTCACGTCTCTGGGAGGGAAAAAGAAAAAAGCGCGCGCTGGATTCATTCCCTCCCGCTTAGCGCGGGCGGCTTGAACCAAAGCGTGCGCAGTGGATCACGCAAAACGCCAACAGCCATTTGCCGTTGTGAACCGCCAGTTTCGTCGTCCATCCGTTTGATGTCGTCAAAAATTTTCCGAACAGAATATAACACTATCATTGTCACGTGTCAATATTCGCGCACCTTAAAATTTGTGTTCACCGAAACCGCCGCGTCAGTTCCTCTTCCACCGCGCGCCACGTAATCCCGCGCGCGGCAAGTAGTACCAGCGTATGGTAAATCAAATCGGCGGTTTCTGCCACGATGCGTTCATCACCCTGTCCTTTTGCCGCGACGATGACTTCAATCGCTTCCTCACCGATTTTTTTGACGATTTCATCTTCACCCGCTGCAAACAGTTTTGCCGTGTACGAACCCGGCGGTGGATTGACCTTGCGCGATTCGATGCGCGCGTAGAGTTGATGCAGAATGTCACTCATTGCTGTTCTCTCGTCATTCGTCCTTCGTCGTCCCCAGACTTCGATAAAAACAACTCACCTCGCCGGTGTGGCACGCGGGTCCCGCCGGTTCCACCAGCAACAAAATGGCATCGCCATCGCAATCGTAGCGAATTTCGCGGACGCGCTGGACGTTGCCCGAGGTTTCACCTTTCACCCACAATTTTTTGCGCCGCCGACTCCAAAAAGTTGCCAGACCCGTCTCCATCGTTCGGGCGAGTGATTCGGCGTTCATATACGCGAGCATCAACACCTGCCGTGTGGTCGCATCTTGCACGATTGCCGGCACCAAGCCATTGGCATCCCAGTTGATTTCGTTAGCCATCGTTCCCTCTCACTGACGCACTGCGATACCGCAACGCGCGAGATACGCTTTGACCTGCGCGATAGTCAGTTCGCCAAAGTGAAACAAACTTGCCGCGAGGACCGCGCTCGCGTGTCCCTCGAGAATCGCTGCGGCGAAATGTTCCAGCCGTCCCGCGCCGCCTGAGGCGATGACCGGAATCGAAACGGCATCTGCCACCGCGCGCGTGAGTTCGATGTCGTATCCATCGCGCGTGCCATCGCGATCCATACTCGTCAACAAAATTTCGCCCGCGCCCAGCCGCTCTACCTCGCGCGCCCATTCAATCGCATCTTTGCCGGTCGGCGTGCGTCCGCCGTGAATGTACACCTCCCAGCGTTTTTCGTCATCCATCCTCCGTCGTTTCGCGTCAATCGCCACGACCACACATTGCGCGCCGAATTTTTCGGCGGCGTGGGTGATGAGCGCGGGATTTTCTACGGCGGCCGTATTGATCGCTACCTTGTCCGCGCCCGCGAGCAGGATGCCGCGAAAATCGTCGAGCGTGCGCACACCACCGCCAACAGCAAACGGGATGAACACTTGATCGGCGACAGCGCGCACCACATCGAGCAAAATGTCGCGCCGTTCGTACGAGGCGGTAATGTCGAGAAAGACGAGTTCGTCTGCGCCCGCCGCATCGTACGCGCGCGCGTGTTCCACCGGATCGCCGGCGTCACGCAGTTGCACAAAGTTCACGCCTTTGACGACGCGACCATCTTTCACATCAAGGCAAGGGATAATCCGTTTGGCGAGCATGCTGTAAATTTCTCCGTCGTTACCTGGGAACAACCCCTCTCATCCCCCTGCTCCTGCTCTCCCCGCAAAGCGGGGAGAGCAGGGGAGATGGAAGGAGGGTGTGGGCGGGCGGCGAAGCCGCCCGCCCACACCCCGTTCCCTTGTTTCCCCCTCCCCGCGCCACTTTGCGGCGTGGGGAGGGGGCAGGGGGTGGGGCTATGTCGCAATGGATGACACGGCGGAGCAATTATCCTGGGCAACTACACAAAGCGGAAAACTTTTGTATGATTGCTCTGAAAAACTTTTGGCAAACGTCAGGTTGTATCTGCTTAGCCACCCTGTCATTGCGAGCGTTTTTTTTGCGAAGCAATCCCCAACTTCGCAGTGTGGAGATTGCTTCGTCGGCACAAAACGCCTCCTCGCAATGACAGGGTGAGTAGTTACGTCGGGGCACTCATTGCGCCGCCCCTCCTGAACACTGAACACTGAATACTGAACACTGACTACCGAACACCGAGTACTTGACGCAACGACACTGCCCCCGTGTACAACGCCTGCCCGATAATGACGCCTTCAATCTCAGGGTACGCGCACAGCGCGCACACATCGTCCACACTGGCGACGCCTCCCGAGGCAATCACGCGCACATTTGCCGCACGCGCGAGTTGGGCGATTGCCTCCGCGTCTATCCCGCGCATCATTCCGTCGCGCGCAATGTCGGTGTACACGATGCGCTCGACACCGCGCGCACGCATTTGCTTTGCCAACTCGATGGCACTTGACTGCGATTGGGCGACCCAGCCGCGCGTCGCCACGATGCCCTCGCGCGCATCAATGCCGACGACGATGCGCGCCACGCCAAAGCGCGCGATGGCATCGGATACAAGTTGCGGATTCTCGACTGCTGCCGTGCCGATCACGACGCGCGCAACGCCGCGCGCGAATGCCGCCTCGATGCTTGCCATATCGCGCAAGCCGCCGCCGAATTGCACAGGAATCGAAACGCTTGAGATGATGCGTGCTAATTCGCGCGCATTCGCAGACGAATCGTCGCCAAACGCGCCATCGAGATTGACCACGTGCAGCCATTGCGCGCCTTCGCTTTGCCAGCGCTGCGCGACCTGCGCGGGATCGTCGCTGTATGTTGTTTCCGCGTCGGCGCGTCCTTGCTTCAACCGCACGACGCGACCGTGACGGAGGTCAATGGCAGGGAAGATAATCATGGTATTGCGTAGTGCGTAGTGCGTATTGCGTAGTGCGTGTTCCGTTTCACGTTTCACGCCTCACGTTTCACGTTTCACGATTCTTGCAAAATTTTCCAGCATCTTTAACCCGACGCTCTGACTTTTTTCCGGGTGGAACTGGGCACCAAAGACGTTGCCCTGTCCCACGACCGAGGCAAATTCGATGCCGTAATCGGTGGTAGCCAGGATGACCGATTCGTCGCGCGGCGCGCAATAGTACGAATGGACAAAGAACGCGTAACTGCCATCAGGAATGTCGCGCAGTAGGGGCGAAACATTTTTCGCCCCAACGTTTTTTGCCCCGACAATATGCAATTGATTCCAGCCCATCTGCGGCACTTTGAGCGTGCCATCGAAGCGTTTGACCGCGCCGCGCAAAATGCCCAGCCCCGCGTGCTGTCCCATCTCTTCCGACGACTCGAACAAGAGTTGCATACCCAGACAGATGCCCAAAAGCGGCACGTCGCGCGCCACCGCTTGACGCAGTGCAATCTCCCAGCCGATCGCGCGCAGGTTGTTCATCGCTTGCCCAAACGCGCCGACGCCGGGCAACACGATGCCGCGCGCGCGTTCCAGATCGCGCGGAGACGACACAATGCGCGCCGTCACACCGATCTTCTCGAACGCTTTTTGCACCGAGCGCAAGTTGCCCATTCCGTAATCAACGATGGCAATCATAAGACCGACCGCTGACCACTGACCGCCGACCACCGCAAAATGTCTGCGGTCACAGTACTCCTTTGGTAGATGGCACGCCCACGCGCCGCGCGTCGAGCGCGACGGCTTGCGCGAGCGCGCGTCCCAGTGCCTTGAACAACGCTTCGGCTTTGTGGTGATCGTCGCGCCCGTAGAGGACACGCGCGTGCAGATTCATCTGCGCGTGCGTGGCAAGCGTTTCGAGAAAATGCGCGACGAGTGACGCGGGCAGCACGCCGATCATCGGCGCGGAAAAGGTCGTGTCAATCACCGCGTACGCACGCCCGCTCAAATCAATCGCCACAAACGCGAGCGATTCGTCCATCGGCACGTAGGCATGCCCCATCCGCGTAATGCCGCGCTTGTCGCCGAGCGCGCGAGAGAGCGCGTCTCCCAGCGCAATCGCCACGTCTTCGCCGGTGTGATGCGCGTCGATCTGCACATCGCCGCGCGCGCGAATTTCCAAATCGAGCAAGCCGTGCATCGCCACGTGCGCGAGCAGGTGATCGAGCATCGGCACGCCGGTGGCAATGTCCGCGCGTCCGCTGCCATCGAGATTTAGCGTGACGTGCACCTCGGTTTCTTGGGTTTGGCGCGTAATGCTGGCTGTTCGATTGGGCATCATGTCCTCATTTATGATTTTATGAATTAGGATTTATGATTTGTCGTTGTGTGGTGGCACGAATCCTAAATCATAAATCTGAAATCATAAATCGCGGAGTGCCTTCAGCACCGCGTCGTTTTCCTCCGGTCGTCCAATGGCGATGCGGATGTATTCGCGCAGTCGCGGCGCGCTGAACGCGCGAATCAAAATGCCGCGCGCGGCAAGCGCGTCAGCCACGGCACGCGCATCACGACCGGTGACGCGGCACAGGATAAAATTCGCGTGGCTGGGGAATGGTTGCAAAAAGCCAATGTGCGCGAGTTCGCGCGTCATTCGTTCGCGCTCGGCGACAATGCGACGCACATTCGCCATCAGGTAATCCAGATCGTCCAGTGACGCGCGCGCGGCAACGTTCCCCGCCGCGTTCACGTTTTCGGGTGGCTTGCATTGCCACAGTTTTGCGGCAATCGGCTGAGGCGCAATGCAATAACCTACACGCAAGCCCGCAAGTCCTGCCCACTTGCTGAACGTGCGAATCACAATCAAATTCGATTGGGTGGGCACGCGCGTGGCGTAACTTGCGCCGGCAAATTCCGCGTACGCTTCGTCCAGCACAACGACAATCGGCAGCGCGAGCAAACGTTCGACCTGATCGCGCGTGAGCATCCCGCCGTCGGGGTTGCTGGGGTTGGCGAGGAAAATCAATTTTAGATTGCCGATTTCAGATTTCAGATTTTCCGAATCGGCAATCGGCAATCTGCAACCTGCAATTGCCTGTTCGATAGCATCAACATCAACGGAGAAATCTTCGCGGCGCGGCACCGCTACGATACGCGCACCATTGAGACGTGCAAAAAATCCGTACATCTCAAACGAGGGTGGGCAATCAATGATTGCGTCACCACGATTGAGAAAGATGCGCTGAATCAAATCAATCATCTCGTCCGCGCCGTTGCTCGTGACGATGTGCGCCGCGTCCACGCCCACATAGCGCGCAATCGCCTTGCACAATTCCTCCTGTCCAACGTAGCGATTGTAATGCCGCATCTCTTGCAGCGCGGCGAGCGCTTTTGGCGAAGGACCGTAGGTGTTCTCGTTCAAGTCCAGTTTGATGTAGCGATCCATCTCCGCCAGTGGCGTATGCCCCATCGAGTACGGCGGAAAATCGTTCAGGTCATCGCGAACAAATCGAGTGGCGTCGAATGTTGGCATTGCGAAACCTCTGACATCAATGACAAATGAGCAAATGAGCAAATGAACAAATTTGGTCATTTGCTCATTTGTCATTGTTCATTCGTCATTCGTTGTCGTATCGCTGCCGCGTGCGCAGTCAATCCTTCGACCTCCGCGAGCCGTGCGGCGGATTCGCCCAACTCGCGCGCTGCGCGCGCGCTGATACTGAACACGCTGGTAATTTTCACAAAGTCATTCACGTTGAGTGGTGAGGCAAAGCGCGCCGTGCCCGCCGTCGGCATCACGTGACTGGGACCGATGATGTAATCGCCGAGTGCTTCGTTCGTCCACTCGCCGATGAACACGCCGCCGGCATTTTCCACCTTGCCGACCCAGTTCCAGGGATCGCGCACAAGCAGGCACAGATGTTCGGGCGCGAACGCGTTGGCAAGTTCCAGCGCTTCGTCCAGATTCGCGACGACGATGAGCGCGCCCTGACTGGCGAGTGATTTCGCGATGATGTCGCGTCGCGAGAGATGGACGATTTGAGATTGGATGTGCTGAGCGACGGCTTCGGCGAATGCGCGCGACGTGGTGATGAGGATGCTCGTCGCGAGTTCATCGTGTTCCGCTTGCGCGAGCAAATCGGCGGCACACCACGCGGGATTCGCGGAATCGTCCGCGATGAGGAGCGTTTCGGTGGGACCGTACAGCCCATCAATGCCGACGCTGCCAAAGACCTGGCGCTTGGCGATGGTCGTGAACAGACCGCCCGCGCCAAAAATCTTGTCCACGCGCGCGACCGATTCGGTACCGAACGCGAGCGCGGCGATGCTTTGCGCGCCGCCCATCGCATACACGCGCGAAACGTTCGCGATTTTCGCCGCTGCGAGAATCGCGGGCGCGATGCGCGGCGGCGAGGCGACGACGATTTCGCGCACGCCTGCAACCTGCGCGGGAATCGCTGCCATCAGCAACGAGGAGGGAAGCGGCGCGGTGCCGCCGGGCACGTAAATCCCCACGCGCGCGAGCGGCGTGATTTTTTGTCCCAGCGCCGCTTGATCGTCCCAATCGAGCCACGAGGTGGGTTTTTGTTTTTCATGGAAGGCGCGAATGCGCGCGGCGGCACGTTCCAACGCCTCGCGCACCGCGCGCGGCGTCTCGACGTACGCCGCATCAATTTCCGCCGGACTCACGACGATTGTTTGCGCGTCCACGTGATCCAGTTTGCGTGTCCAATCGAGTACAGCGGCATCGCCGCGCGCGCGAACATCGGCGAGGATGCGCGCCACGGCTTGTTCGGGCGTCAATGCTTCGCCAAACGTTTTTTCGATGCGCGCGAGGAGCGCCGGAGAAACCGTGTCGCCCAGCATTCGCTGGCGCAAAATTTTTTCACGTCCCGCGTCTTTGCCGATGAGAATCGGAATCATCCCTTACCTCGAATTTTCTCCCAGGCGTTTTCTAGCGCGTTCGACCAGCGCGCGCGCGTTGGCCACCAGCGCGGCTTCGACTTCGGCATCGTTCAGCCCCGCGCCGCGCGCCACTGCGCGCGCGAACGTTTGGTCCATCATATCGCCAGGCGCGTGCGTGTCTGTGTTCACCACCAGAGATGCGCCGGCGGCGCGCGCGATCATCGCCACGTGTCCGTTGGTGAGTGAGTGACCTTTGCGCGCCGAAATTTCGAGGACGATGCCGTTCTGCGCGGCGAGGCGCGCCTCTTCCAGCGTGATGAATCCTGGATGGGCGAGAATGTCCACGTCCGTACATTCCACCGCGGCGCGATCGGTGCCGGGTTCGACTGGCTCAACGATGGTTTCGCCGTGCACGACAACGATTGCCGCGCCGAGTTCTCTGGCGCGTCGGGCAAGGGGCGCGATGCGCGCCGGCGCAACGTGTGTCAGTTCGACGCCGGGGAGCACGGTGATGGGAAAATCCTTCCCTTGCTCGCGCAGGAATTGCTTGAGTTGCGCGAGGATGTGTTCCAGATTCGACGCGTCGGCGTGGTCGGTGAGGGCGATGGCACTGTAACCCAGTTTTGCCGCGCGATGAACAATCTCGCTGGGCAACAATTCACCATCGCTGAACAATGTGTGAGTGTGTAAATCTATGCGTTGTGAAATCATTGTGACTCCGTAATGATGCGTGATATGCTCTAAACGGTTGCTAACTACTCAGCCACCGTGTCATTTCGAGCGAAGCGAGAAATCTCGCAATGCTTGAACGAGATTTCTCGGTGCAAACAGCGCACCTCGAAATGACTTGGTGGTAGTTACAACGGTTGAGATTTTTTAACCCAGCCCGAATCATAGCGGTTCACGGGCGTTGTCTGCATTTTGGCAAATCGCCCCACCCCCTTCGCCCCCTCCCCACGCTGCCGAGCGGCGTGGGGAGGGGGAAGCAAGGGAACGAGGGGTGTGTGCGGGCGGCGGAGCCGCCCGCACACACCCTTCCTCCCATCTCCCCTGCTCTCCCCGCTTTGCGGGGAGAGCAGGGGGCAGGGGGATGAGAGGGGCTGTTCCCAGGGAATGACGTTACACTTCATCGGCTCGTGTGAGCCGTCAGTTTCCAACCGATGGCGAACGGATGCGCAGAGGCGGAGTGGTTAAAAACCT
>Ga0209227_1001195_pt1 | contig 20646 bp, 17 predicted proteins | sample YNPBryantNP2012_FD_185815 | JGI IMG/M metagenome (GOLD analysis project Ga0209227, IMG submission 185815) | Anoxygenic and chlorotrophic microbial mat microbial communities from Yellowstone National Park, USA - YNP Bryant NP 2012 (SPAdes)... ...
AGGCCCCGGCCGTGACGGTCGCAGCCTACAACGGCGGCGGCTCAGAGGGCAAGCTTGTGATCCTCGCCCGGGGCGGTCTGATCGCATCCGACGAGGTTTTCCGGGAGCTCGCCGGGCGGCTCGGCAACATTGTGGATTACCAAGCTCTAATTTGGTTGTCGAAGCAGCCCGAGCCTCGTATCTGGGTCAGTGATGGTGAGGTGACCGGGCGGGGCGACCGGCACTACGACGTCGTGACTGAGGCCTGTGGGGCCGTCGTCGACCTCGGCCGCATCGATCGGGTCGACACTCTCGATGCGGCCGTGCGGGCCATATGTGGTGAGTGAGACTCCCGTACCCGGCGGGGCGTGTGCGGTACGTGTGTGCCGTACGCCTCCGCCGGGTATTGTGTGGTCGATGATCTGTGTGATCGATGAGTCGTCCATGGGTATTGTGGTGGATCTACGCCTTCCTCACGGGTAGTCCGTTGCGCTATGAGCGAGTCCTCCGAATCTTGGGCCGGTCGTCCTCCGTCGAGGATGCCGCCGTGGAGGTCCAGAGGTCCCTATCCGATGTCTGGAAAGCGTGGAGCTCAATCCCGGGGTCCTCCACGAGGACCGCCCCCATATTGGGTACCTCGGTCATCCCGTTCCGGCGGGACTACCTGGAGGTGGTCCTGCGGATCATCCGCGAGGATTCCCGCACGGAGTGCTCAGCGACATGGTCGATCGTGGAAGAAATTTGAAGAAATTCTCAGGAAACCATTTGACATCCCGTGGGGGTGTTGTATATTCCCCCATGGACGGCGGTGGAGTCCGACAAAGGCCGCCGGGCACATCCCAATTCGAGGAGGATACTAATCGTGGTCTTTCGATCTGAGAAGTCCTACGAGGACCGTCGGCGTCTGGTCGCACTGCATGAAAGTGTGGATGATGAAGTCCTTCGCAGTGTCCCCTGCGTCTGTGAGGACTGCCTGGACGTGGTGCGACGGCTCGCACCGTCGTTGGGCCACGAGTGCTGTGCTCTTCGTCAGAGAATTCGAGAGTTGGAGTCCCAACTGAAATCCTTGGGGGGCGCTTCTCAGCTTCCATTATCGTTGCCCACTGAGGCCGGCGGTGGGGGTGACTAGAGTGTGTGGGTTGGCGTCTGACATGCCTATCGGCGTGGAAGGTGCCTGAAGGAGTGTACGCTTGCTCGCTGGACAGGCCCCGGGCATATTCCCGGGAGATAGCTGATTGGCATCCCGGCCGTGCGGGGGCTTCCGGTCGGCCCCCGCAAGGGCTTTCCCCGCCAGGGTCCTGGCCGAGCATGTGTGAAAGGAGGATCCCCTATGGGGTCGAAGGCTGTCGTCGTCCGATGTTGTGACGTGTATCCCGAGCGGTGGCGGTATGTGAAGACCTACCGCATATCCATCACCTGCGAGGATACCGGCATGGAAGAATTGTCCATCCGCCGGGACCTTTCTCCGAAGGCCCGCAAGAGGCTCCTATCCGCCATTGAAAGAGCCCTCACCCCCAGGGTCCCCCAGGGGGTGCTCCAGGGGGCGACCAACGCCGGAGAGTCCCATCCGGGGGTCACAGGATGACCGAGTCGGTGAAGGAAGGTCTGAGTGTGTACCCCAAGTTCCACTGTGTATCCGTCGACGCTTCAATCACCATCGAGGTCGTCGCCGGTGACGAAGCATCTGCGGAAAGGGCGGCCATTCGGTGCATCCGGAATGTGCTGGGTGAGCTGCCGACGATCTGCGGGGTAACGTTCCGAGGGGCGTCCGTCCAATGCTGCCGACCATGACCGACGACGGCACATGTGTGGCATCCTTCACGGAGGAGGATGGGTACATCCGCTTCGAGCGGCGCCCCGAGTGCCACGCCTGTGATCTGAACCTCACATGTCGGAACGTCGGCATCCTCGGCGAGGGACGCCCCGGCGGCATCCTCTTCGTCGGCATCGGCCCAGGCCAGGAGGAGGACGCCTCCGGGAGGGTCTTCGTCGGCCCAAGTGGGAGGCGTCTGCGGTCCCTATGTGCGATCCACGCCGAGGGCGTCCCCGTCGCCTTCTGCAATCTGGTGGGATGCCGCCCATCGCGGAATCGACCGACGAGGGCTCAGGCCGTCGCCTGCTGGGATCGCCAAGGTCATGGGGCATCCTTCCTGGAGGTGTTCAGGCCGAAGTGTATCGTCGCCCTCGGAGAGATCGTCGCAGGATTCCTCATGTTCTCGAGGACGGCGGCCGGAATCCCCGTGTCGAAGATGAGGGGCTCCATCCGGGAGCATGATGGCATGCCCATCGTGGTGACGTACCATCCATCTGCGACGCTCAGACGCAAGACCGTCTCCGCCAGGGGTGCACAATTCCTCCAGGCACTCATCGAGGATATACGGTTGGCGGCCAGGGTCTGTCGTGGGGAGGTCCAGCGCAACGTCGCATTCGTCCGCTCGAAGGAGATGCCCCCGGGACCGTCCGTCGTCATCGACACGGAGACGACCCACCTGAGGCCCTGGCGGGGCTCCATCCTGGATGTGGGCGTGGTCGATCCGGACAGTCCGATGAGCCCCCGGATATTCCCCAGGGGCAGGGGCTTCCCAGATGAGCGTCCGGCCGGCTGGCAGCGCATCCTCGGCTGGAACCTCATCTTCGATGCCCAATGGCTCCCGGAGTGGGTCATGGATGTGCCGTGGGAGGATGGCATCCTCATCCATGGCCTGCTGTTCCCGGAGGTAACGGCGAGGTCACTGAAGGTCGTAGGCCCATCCATCACGGGAGTGGTCTACCGCTGGACCAAGAGCGTCCCAGAGATGACGCCCGCTGAGCGTCGCGAATATCTGAGCATGGACCTCTATCAAACGGCGATCTCCGTCGGTGACCTGTTGCCTCGCCTGAAGGAGAGTCCGGCGGCCCGAGTGTACCCATTCGTCGAACGCCTGGCGCGCAGGCTTGCCGGACTCTCCCGGCGGGGCATCCGCGTGGACGTCCAGCGTGTCTACGATATGCTGCGGGCCTCCCACGAGAAGCAATCCAGCATTATCCGGCGTCTGCGTGAAATCGCGGAGTCCGTCGGAGGCCAGCTCCGTTCGAAGGACCTCGCGGAATCGTGGTCGTTCAGCGTCAGTCGGAAGGACGCCATCGACGTCATCTATGAGAGGCTGAAGCTGCCCCCGCACACATCGCCGAAGGGGGGCCTGTCCCTCTCCTCATCGGCCCGAGCCGAGTTGACCCCCATCGACAGGACGGGCTTCCTGGGGCTCTGGGGTGACCTCATCTTCGAGCAGTCGAAGGCGGTGGGCACATACCTGCGGCCGCTCGTCACTGAGGGCTGGATCGACGGGAATGGTCTGGCCCATCCCGTCCCCCATCTGGTGAGGAGGGAGCGCGTCGGCCCCGAATCATCGACGAAGGGAGCCGGCGGAGGGACCGTAACGGGCCGCGTCGTCTGGACGGATCCGCCGTTGCAGGTCTTCCCCAAGGAGTTCCGGCAGGTGATCGTCCCGAGGGACCCCCAGGGATGGATCGCGTCGGTGGACCTCTCGCAGATTGAGCCGAGATGCCTCGTCGACCTCACGCGCGAGGAATCCATGATGGAGGCTTTCAACGCCGGCCAGGACTTCTACCGCCATGGGATGGCGGTGGCCCTCTCCATCCGCCCGGACGAAGTGACAGATAAGATCCGTCGTGCCGGGAAGACGATCATGCTGGCCATCCTCTATGGGGCAGGCCCGTGGAAGGTGCGTGAGATATTTCGTGCGGAGGCCGGCATGGATGTCTCATTGCCCACCTGCGAGGATCTGATCCGACGGTATCGGCGAGGATTCCCGAAGATCGTGGGGTTCGCTGAGGAGGTGAGGGCTAAGACCCTCGGGGGCATCCCCCAGGTGTCGCCGACGGGCAGGGTCCGTCGATTCGACATCGGCGAGGATGCGGAGATGGCATGCCGGGAGGCGATCAACTGGCACATCCAAAGCTACGCCTCCGACGTGAACCATGCGATATTGCTGGGCTTCCAGGACAGGTCGGACCTCTTCGCCGTCGCACCGACCGTCCACGATGCGAACACCTTCGAGGCGTCGTCGGTCCACACGGACCCCTCACCGATCAGGGAGGAGTTGTCGGCCCACTATGAGAAGGCGCATAGCTTCATCCGGGAGTTCCTGGGGGTCAGTTTCGAGACCCGGATCAGCTATAAGATCGAGGTGGGTCGATCCTGGCAGTGAAGGATGGGGGTGCAGATATGGTGATCCTCCAGGACGTTCGCGAGAAGAATCCGATCCCCTTCAAGGATGCGGGGGTCACCGTGGAGGTGGTCCACCTCGATACAGGGGACTACTCCATCCGGGGCCTGGAAAACATCTTCCGGGCGGAGCGGAAGACGCCGAAGGAGTTGTTCCAATGCTGTGGCTCCGACAGGGAGAGGTTCCGCCGGCAGCTGCAGCGCCTCGGGGCATTCCCGGTGAGGGCCCTCATCATCGAGGGGTCCCTCACGGATGCGTGGAAGAAGCCGCCCGGGACAGGGGTCACCGAGAGGAATGTCATCTTCCGCATATCTACGTGGTCGGTGGAGTTTGGTGTTCCGCTCTGGTTCCTGGGGAGGAGGAGCCCCCAGATGGTGAATGCTGTCGTAGATGCGTTCGAGGCGGTCTACCGGTTCTATCGCAGCAAGCCCGGATGGATCTCATCGTGGAATCGTCTGATGAGTAATGGAGGTCGCTGATGGATGAATCACGGAGAGGTATCCCCCATGGATGAGGAAATGTCGAAGGCTCTTCCGCACGTAGCCCGCGTGATGGTGATCCCGCTGGTGCTCATGCGGTTGGTCCGACGGGGATCAGATACGATCCCGTTTCGCCTCAGGGTGGCCCTGGACCACCTCCTCAGTGAGTTCCGGCCCGACCTGGAGGCCGTAGCATCCCTCCTGGATGCCAGCGCGGGCGTGGGCGACGACATGCGTGAAGTGACGGATGACGCGTATGACCTTGTGACCCGAATCTTGCAGAGTCCCCTCTTCCCGGAGTCGGAGAACTAGCACGTGAGGATTGAATCCCCCAGGTATCGTCGGTTGTGGCTGCGGCGAGTGGATGTTCCATCGGGGTTGGACGGAGGATACATCATCCGCATGGTGGAGTTGCGCACATCCCCCAGGGGGCAGGTATTTCGGCGTGGACGATGCGACGATCTCGAGGCCTTCCTCGGTGTCTATCTGGAGCCCGGTGAGGAAGTCCATGGGCGGATCGCCTTCCTCGTGGAGGGATCGTTCGGTGCGTCCAAGATGGATCAACCGTCCGGCGGTCCGTCCGAGAGCAGCCACCCATCCAGCAGCGATCGACCAGGACGTAATCGTGGACGGGGCAAACCCCAGGAGGACTCCCAATGAAGATCGCCGAGATCGGAACGAGTCAGAGGACGTGTTGGCAGCTGTGCAGGGCCAAGCACTATCACGCCTTCATCATGGGGAAGGGAGGCAACGGAATCGTGCCCTTGGCCGAACCCCTGGCCCCCCTCTTCGGGCGATGCGGGCACTACGCCCTTCAGGTGTGGTACTGGCATCTGGCCAATGGTGCGCATCCCGAGGAAGCATGTGGGATGGCCTCCGAGGCGGTCCGCAAGTTCGTCCAGGAGCAGAGGGCCGAGATGGCGAAGGCCTTCGGCGGCAGACCTCCCTCCTACATCGACGGCGACGGAAGCGAGCTGACCCTCGTGGAGAGCTTCCTCAATGGGTATGCCAGCTACTACGCCGATGATCGGCACCTGGACATCATTTCCATCGAGTGGTCCTTCACGATACCCGCAGAGATCTTCTATGATGACCCATCTGCGAGGGATCTGCCGTCGTGTCGCGGGACGATCGACCTCGTCTTCGATACCCCGGATGGTCCAGTCATCATGGATCACAAGTTCAACCAGTATCTGGAGACCGATCTGACCTCGAGGGCGTCCTTCTGGCCGCAGGCGATCAACTATGCACGGGCCGCCGAGGTGTCCTTCGGCAAGGTGGCCGGCTTCATCCTCAATCAGATACGGAAGCCGACGAGCCTTCGGCCCACGAACGGTGAGTCCTTCGACGATTTTCTCTCGCGAATCCGCTCGGAGTATGTGTCCTACCCCGACTACAACGGCGACTACCCGAGGAAGCGGGGATACTTCCTGCGATCGGGGATTCTCCCGATCCTGGAGGGGGGTCGGGCCAGGCGCTACCTCGAAGAGCAGAAACACCTCGACCGGGAAATCGTCGAGGCGTACGCCGGGATGGAGGCCCCCGCGGTGGGTGAGCCTCCCCCCCATATACGAAGGAACTGGGATGCGTGTCATCGATGGGGGGCCCACTGCGAGTACCTGGACCTCTGTGAGTACGGATACAACCCGGCCACGTTGGCCGCGTTTCAGGAACGAGAAGAAGTGCATATGTAGAAGGAGGACCCAAGATGAGTGATGAGACCGAGAAGGGTATCGTCGAGCAGGTGTTGGACAATGAGGCAGTCTCCATCGAGGATGGCCCGGAGCCGCTGCTCCCTCCCGTCCTCCATGAGGGGCGCTCCGTGAGGGTCGCCGCGGGCAGGCCAACCCAGGTCCTGGATGTTGGCCTTGATCGGCCGGTGGAGATCGCGATATCCCCGGTGGATGTCATCCGGACGAGCGCCTCCACCATCATCCAGGTCCTGTATCCGAAGATTCCTCCCAAGGAGGCAATGGTCCTCCTGATGCTGTGCAAGCGTGCTGGTCTTGACCCATTCAGCCGCGAGGTCTATCTCAGTGCACGACCCAATGACACAGGGGGGTACGACTATACGTACATTGTCTCCCAGCAGGCATGGAGGAGGATTGCGTGCCAGCACCCAGATTGCATGGGCTGGACCTATACGAGCGAACCCGATCCCCCGGAACCAGGTCGGCCTCCTGTGCGGGGGATCTGCCGGGTGTACCGCAGAGGATGGAAGGAGCCGTACACCCAGGTCGTATATTATGATGAGGCCATCACCGAGATTCACAGAGGAGGTCGGTTGACCAAGCGAACGAGCGGCTATGCCGTCGCACAGCCCCACGAATTCCTGCGGGGCATCTGCGAGGCAAGAGCGCTGAGACACGTCTTTGCTGATCGGTTCGGTTCGTTGTACAGTCCCATGGAGTTCGGAATGAGTGATGAGGAAGTTCTGAAATCTGACAAGGAGAATGCAAATGCCAAGTAACGTAGAAATCCCGCAAGTGGATCCATCCATTGAACTGGAAATCCGCGAGTCCTTCCTGGGCGCCGTCTCCAAGGCGGCCCAGGGGGAGATGGACACTCACAGCCTGAACGAGCTGCCCGAAGGCGAGTGGGAGGGCGAGATCGTCTCGGCGGAGTGCGTCTCTCAGAGGAGCCGCGAGGGGGATGTCGCCTATCCGAGGTTTCTCATCCGGGTGAAGACCCCGGAATGGACATCCACCACGGGCTTCAACGTCCAGTATCCGCGGTACATCCTCGCGTTGGCCGTTCGCCTGGGAGTTCCGATCCCGCAGGTGGACATCCCCGAGGAGGAGATCAAGCTCACCGACATCGTGGAGTACCTCAACGATCTCGGTGAGGGCATGGTGGGGGTCCCGGTGAAGGTCCGCACGAGGGCCCGGAAGGAGGAGAGTGGGGTCTACATGGATATGCTGCTGAGTCGTCGGTAATGCGTTGATTCCAGGGCGGGCCCGCTCCGGGGTTCCCCCATTCGGACTCCCTCCCCCGGGGCGGCCCGCCGGTTTTTCCAATCAATTTTCCTGGAGGAATCCCCGATGGGGTTCAAGACGATCACTGTGGAGATCTGCGACGTGGATGGATGCGACCGCACTCGCGAGTGCAGCCACTTCATTCCCCATGAGGGGAGATCGATATCGTTGTGTTGGAGGCACAACTACGCCTTCATCACCTATATGGTGCGTGAGGCACCGCGAGACCTGGTAGATAGGGCTCTCGCATATGCGAAGAACACCATCCCCCAATTGACGGACCCGGAGTAACCTTCGACGGTCGAACCCCGATACCGGGGAGTGTCAGCTATGGCTGCCGTGGACGAACTCCTCGCCGCCTACAGAGAGGTGCTCAACATCCCGGAGTCATGCGAGAATGTCGTCCGCATCCCCTTCGCCACCCTCCTGGGATTCCGCTTCGGCGGGATCGCTCCGTGGCTGTACGTCATCGGGGCCTCCGGGGGCATGAAATCTACGATCCTCCGCTCGATGAGGGCCATCCCGGATGTCCTCGTGGGTGGAGAATATATGGGTGCCGGTGCGATCGTCTCTGGGTATGTAGGACCAGCATTGAGGAAGGCCCGGGAGAAGGCCCGAAAGGACCCCTCGAAGACGGGGAAACTCCCCCTCGTGGAGGGGAGTCCGTACTCCCTCGCCTCCTACCTGAATGGTCGATGCTGGATCATCCATGATTTCACCCAGTTCACCGGGAACGACAGGAACTCGACGGCTCGCCTCCAGGGGACCCTCCGCATCCTCTATGATGGGGAGCAGGTAGGCAAGTTCGGCAATGATGAGGGCGCCGGCGCGGTATACAAGGCCCACTTCTCCCTCATCGCGGGCGTCACCCCCGAGGTGGATCGGTTCCGGTCGTCGCAGTCCCCGCTGGGGGAGAGGTTCGTCGGTTTCCGCTTCCATCAGCCATCCCACGAGGATGCCCGGGCGGCGGTCTCCGCCGCCATCCAGGGCGGGGATCGCCGGTGGATGGATGCCCTCCCAGATAGGATCGCTGCGATCCTGGCGAGGGTACCCAGGATACCCCTGAGGGAGATCATCTTCCCCGAGGGGATCACAGACAGGATCGTTGGGCTGTCCATCTGTGCGGCGTGGCTCCGGACAACCCCCTCGAAGACGTACCGTGGGTCCATCCCGGAGTATGAGTACTCCCCCGTCCCCGAGCGGGGTACGAGGGTGGGCAAGCAGATCGCCCTGATCACCGCAGGACACGCAATCCTCTCCGGGAGGACGTCCGTGACGGAGGAGGACGTGGAGAGGGTGGCGAGAGAACTCGCCTGGGGGAGCGTCCCCCAGAGAGTGCTATCCATCACGGAGGCAGTCTACAAGCGGAAGGTCGCATCGACGGTCGCCATCTCCGAGGATGTTCGTCTCCCATCGGAGACCGTCCGCTCCGTGTGCGACGATCTGGGGATCCTGGGGGTCTTCCAGAAAATGACAGTTGACCGATACAGGTGCTACAGCCTCGCCGATGACTTCAAGGACATCGCCGAACCCTGTCGCTTCTTCCGGGAGGACCATCCATGAGGGAGCTTGTGCCACTAAGGGTCTTCTGCCGTAAGCACTCCATCCCGGATGGGGCGTTTGAATATGCGGTGTCGACCGGCTTCCTCGTGGAGGGGGTCCACTATGTGAGGTCGCCGGTGAAGAAGTCCGTGCGTGTGGATGAGGAAAAGACGGCTCCCCTCGCCATTGACATCCGGCTTCTCTGGGCCTTCCACGATTCGAAGAAGGGCCCCCTGCTCCATCCGAAGTACGAGACCATCGAGGTCCGGGTGGACTCCCGGAGGAAGGCCCAGCTCGCCGCCTACATCCATGAGGCGGTCTTCCTGGAGGCGACGTTGGCCCGTCAGATGTTCATGGTGAGGGCCCGACGTGCCCTCATTGAGGAGGAGTACCGCCGAGTCCTCTGGGATGAGAAGGATTGTCCGGTGTGCCGCCACCTCAAGGATCGTGTGAGATGCAAGTGTTGCAGCCGTCACCTCGACGAGGGAACCGTGGGGGAGGCAGCCATCTCAGGGATTACGCTGGATGAGAAAACGACCGTTCGGAATGCGGCGTGGCTTCGGAAGGACCCACCCCCCATGGGGGAGCCCCGGATGGAGGCCGCCAGGGATTCCGTCGAGGGCGACCGCATTCTCGACGAAATCATCCTGGCGGCCATCCAGGGGAGGGAGAGAGAAGACACCACTACTAGAGGATGCCCATCCGAATGCTCTCCAGAGTCGGCTGAACATTCCCAGGATACGGCTTTTCCTTTTCCTCCTCCTTCGGGCGGGTCGCCTGGGCGACCAGCCACGGGACAAGCAGAGAAGCCCACGAGTAGTCCCCCGAGGCAGGACCGAAGAGATTCCCGGCCAGGCCCGACGAACGCCACCCAAGAGCCATGTTGAGGGCCTCGGCGAGGTCCGTCATGCCCGTCTCGGGGAGGACGGTCGTCGGGGTGACCTCGGTGATGGCGGGTACATTCGGCAGTGGTGGAGCAATCGCCGTTCCCGCGAGTCCACCGCCCCAATACTTGGCATACTCCGGGGGAAGCTCCTCCGGGGACTGCACATACCGTATATATGACCCCTCGGGAAGCTTCGGCAGGACCACCCGCGTTACGCGGTACGTGGGTTGGCCGCCCTCCTCCGCCGGCGGAACCTCCTCCCATTGGACCTGGGTCAGCTCCGGGCTGAGGAATGTCACTGTCTGATCCGGTGCGACGACCACGGGGACACCATGCCCCTCGAGGTAATAGGGGATGCCGGCGGACGCTACATACTCTGGGGCACCAGCACCTCTCAGAACATCCCGGATGTCGGTGTGGACGGCCAGCCCGCTGACTCCGACGGGCTTCCACACGGGGCCGAAGTAGTCGGAGGGTTGTACCTTCTCCAGCCCGAATCGCTCCTGGAATTCGGCCTGGGACGCGAAGAGAGGCCTCCCACTTCTGTCATACCAGAGGCCCCCCTGGTGGAATATCCTCGTCTCCTCCTGGTCTCCTACGCGCTCCTTCCCCACCAGGAAGACGCCCATTCCGTGGGGTTCCTTGATCCCATATTCGATGGTGGCGTTTCCGATCTTGGTCCCCGGGTAGACCCCGAACCGGTACTGCTGCATGCTCGGGTGCTCGACGTACTCCCTCAGGGTCACAGGACTTTCCGATCCGACAAAACTCCCAGGGATCTTGGCCATCGGGTCCTGCAATGACGCCTTCGACGGATCAAGGGTGTTCCGTATCTCGTAGGGGCTGCTGTACCCTGAGCCGCCTGACTGCTTCGTCACACTCCACGTTGAGTACGTCTTCGCGTAATCACCGAGTTGGACCGTGGAGCCAGGCTGCGGCGGAGGAGGTGGGGGCTGGATGGACGCCGGCCATTGCTTCAGGGCCTCCGCGTACTGGGCCTCGGTCGGGGGGTATGGGGCTATCTCCTGTTGCGCCGCCTCCTGCCGCTGTTGTGGGGTCAACGATGGTTGAAGACCGAGGGCTCGCCCTATGGCCTGTGCAGCTCCCCCGATCAGTTGCGCCGGGATCGAAGCTATCGACTGAATGAGTCCTCCGAGGATGTTCCCCCAGCTCATGGGGCACCTCCATAATTAGCCCCCATAGGGACTGCACCTGCCATTATACCCGCACCCATCTCGGGGATGACCACATCATCCGGAAAGCCGAACTGCCTCAACCCGACCGGATCCTCCTCCCCGAGGGCTACCCGCGTGGTACCCCCGAGGGTTTCCAGTGTCCGTCGGAGTTTCGTCGTCCGCTGCATCTCAATGACCCGCCGGATATCCTTCGGGTGGACCACCAGGGGAGGAGCCCCGTTGAACTCCCTCGAATACTCATCCCGGATGGAGGACGCCTCTGCGAGGTCCCCCCGGGAGAGGGCAGAGGCCAGCCGCCACCGGTAATCCTTGATCCTATCCGAGGTGGCGAGGATCTGCTGGGTCTTCAGCGCATCCCTGGCGGACTCCACCGGGAAGAACCCCAGAGCATACAGAATGCGGTACTTACGGTCGAAGTTGAACAGCCCACGGCCGGTATCATCCGTGAGGAATCCATCCCGCGTCTGATTCAGCACCCGAGCGGCACGGGAAACGGCAAGCCCCGCCGGAAAGAACACCTTCGGGATAGGGACCTTCCCGATGACGGGGAGCTCGGTGGGGCTCATCTTCTTGATATCCCCAGAGAGCATCGCCCATGCGGACGAGACGATGGCCCCCGGGATAGGGGGGAGGGGCAACGGCTCGAACGGCTGGTCCCCGAAGGGGAGGTTGATGACGCCTCCGGCGATCCTCTCCCCGAGGTCTATTCCAAGGACATCCCGGGAAAAGTTGGCCATCCCGGACATGGTGACGAGGTATCGGGCATAGGGCAGCCAGGATTTCCGGTATTGGCCTGTGGCATTTGCTATGACGCGCGAGGCTGCCCTCGCCGGCTCCTCGACAGCGCTCCTCACTGCTGCATCCAGCAGCCACGAGCGGAACCCCAGGGGGAATGTAGAGAACTGCTTCCCTATCGGAGACAGACGGAGGTGCAGGGGAGTCATCTGCGCCGGTGCCGGGACGATCTGCGTCTCATGGACGACGCCGAGGGCGGCGAAGTTGATCATCTTCTCCCGTTCTTCGAATGGAAGCCTGAGAATATTCGGGCCGAAGGCCGAGGGGTCCATCCGAAGGGCCGTCCGGAATGCGTTGCGAGCCCCGTAGAAGGCGATCGCACGGTTGGTCATCTCGGAGAACTTCCAGGGGACCATCGTCGCCTCGAGGAAGGCGTTGACCCCGCGGTTCTGGATGATGTTGGCACCCAGCTCCATCTGGCGGAAGTCCGTCATGAGGCCCATGTCGAGGAACTCTGGCATGTGGGCACGTAACGACGTGACAAGCGCCGTATGCCATGGGAACCCTCCGCGGAACTTGAGTCTCGCAGCATCCACCCAGGACCGGGCCAGCTTCGGCACCCCCTCCCGGATTCCCGCCAGGACATTCCCCAGTCCTATCGTGGGCAATGTCATCGTGGGGGTCTGTGTCAACTGCGTGAGGACCGCCACGGGACGAAGGCCCAGGGTCGTCATATAGGTCCACTTGACGAGGCTTCTCTGCATCTCCAGGACGCTGCTCGTATCCGTATGCTCAGCGATCCACCGTGACAGCCGTCTCCCGATGGGATGCCTGGAAAGGCCCGTACTCTCCATAGCATCGGTGACCCACTTGAGCATATGCTGCATGGAGGCGACAGTGGCATACTTTTCCGGATCGTACGTCCCCTTCATGGCGGCCAAGTACTGGCGGAAGGCCTGGGCCCGTATGCGGGCCTGGGGGGTCTTCAGCCGCATTCGTGCGCTGGCTCCCCGGAGGAACGGACTGTACCCGGGGATGCCGTTGACGGCCGCATCCAGGAGTTGGGTGAGAATACTCCTCTGTTGGGGGAACTCCTCGGCGACCCTCTTGTAGTGTTCCTCGATGAGTGCTCTCAGGGCCGCCCGACGTTCCACCGGGGCCTCACGGAATGTCCGGTTGAACTTCGACAACTCCGCGGCGATGGGGTACCCTCTGTGGAAGAGTGTCGGATCCCCGTGGAGGAGAGCGGCCTCCCACGGATCAAGGGGGACCGTCAAGGCATAGGTGTTCGCAGCTTTGTAGACATACGTATCCCAGATCTTGAACAGATCGCCGACGAAGGCCCCATGGGGGACAGTCTTGGGATCACTTCGGCGTTTGAGCCGGAACGGATTGAACAATCGGGCCGTTTCGGGGCGCTCGAAGAGGTCCAGGAGGTTCTCTCCCGCCCACACATCTCTGGCGATCTGGTCGGCATCGACCCCCGAGAAGCGGCCCATCTCCTTGAGCTGCTTGAACACCGGATGGTTCAGGATGCTCTTCGCGATGGCCCTCTCCGACATGTTGAGCGTCCCGCGACGGTTGAGCAACAGTGGGATGTATCCCTGGATGTACCCCATCGGGGATGCGGGACGGATTCTGACTTCGCCCTTCTTCGTACCGATGATGGCCTCTGCACTGCCGATCCAGTCATAGACATCTGCGAAGATCTGACGGTACGCATTGGCGAACTCATAGTGAGCCTTCGTCATCCCCGGCGGGGACACCCCATACACCATGTGGGCCCACATGATCTCCTGGTTGACGGGGTCCGTGGGATCCATCCCGGCCTTCCTGGCGCGGAGGACCATATCCTCCATCCGCATGTTGAATTCCTTGATGAGGCTCGCTGCCCGGATGGACTTCAGAATGGACGCCCTCTCCGCGATGGGAATGGTGTCCCGGAGGGTCCTGCCGAAGGTGTTCAGCTCGCGGCTCAGCGGCCCGAAATCCTCGACGAACCGCTTGGCAATCGGCGTCGGCCCACGCCTCCGATACACCCCCAATGTTGATCCTCCGCGGGAGGCGCCGAGGGTCAGCCACACCGACGGGGACAACCCGGAATCAATGAGGAAGGCCGTCCATCCCTTTGCATTCGGGAAGAATCTCTCAGCGGTGGTCCGCAGATCCTCTGGCTTGGCCGTCTCCGGGTGGAAGAGGACACGGAGGACAGTTGAGAACTTCTCCCGGCCGGTGACGGCCTCCGCGAGTTCATAGATGGCCTGGTCGATGCGTAGCGGAGACGTCAGCACATTCCGCAACGCATCCGAGATGGAGTATCGGAAGGGCATCGATGATTACGGCCCGGCGAAGCTCGGGAATGGAATCTCAAATCCCTCCAGTGGGGGATTCGCCTCCTGCTTCCGGGCGGCCTCCATCAGCTTCATCATCGTCAACAGGTTGTTCAGCTTCTCTGCGCGAAGCTTCTCCGCACGGAGCTCATGGTCCGCCTGGAGGGCCTGGAGGGCTATGACGTCCTCCGGGCGAGGTTCCGCCGGCTCGCGGGTTGCCTCCAGGAGGGCCATCGTCCCTGAGGTGGCCCCCGCACCTAGCCCATATCCGATGCCGGGAGGTGCCTCGAGGACGGCCAGGGGCTCCCCCTGGACCTCGGTCCGGACCAGAGCATTCAGGAGGTCATCCTCTGTGGCGCCCTTCGATGTGGCCTTGACCAGCTCCGGGAATCTCTGGGCCATCTCCTCCCTCGTCCTCTTCTCGATGCTGGCCTTCGTAATCCTCGGCGGCTTGATCGTCCCCTTGGGGACCTTCGGGATCTCGACCTCCTTGACGGCCTTGAGGGAGGCTTTGGCCTGGCTCTTGGCGGTCCTGAGGGACACCTTCGCGGTTTCTACGTCTTTCCTGGCATTTTCCAGGCGAGTCATAGCGGGTTGCAGACGGATGGCCTTTAGCTTCTCAGAGATCTTGGCCTTCCTGATGGAGGACACTGCCCGCTTGGAGGACTCCAATCGGATCTTTGCCTTCTCCAGCGCCGCCTGGGCGCGTTGAACCGACAATTCAGCAGCCTTCGCCGCTGATTGGCGGGCCTTCATCTCACGCGCCGCAGATGCCGCCAGCCTGGCCGCCTCTTCGGCTCCCTTCCTGGCGGCCTGCTTAGCCTCCTCCGCGAGCTTCCCCTCTACCTCCTTCTGCACCTCCTGGCGGATGCTTCCCGCGGCCTGCCTCACGACCTCGCGGGCTCCCTTCGGACTTCTCAGAAACGCCTGGGCGGCGAGCTGTCTCTTAGCCTTCGACACGCCGAGGCGCGCAAGGAGACCTGCCCCGGCATGGGCCATCCCAACGTCTCCGAGGACACCACCGAGGATGCTCCCGATCAGGGCACCGGGAGGTCCAGCGACGGCCCCCCCGAGAGCCGCCCCCAGAGCTGACCCACCAAGCCCCCCGGCAAGGCGGGCGACCGTCCCGGAGCCGATCGGGACCTCAGTGGCCGCCTCCAGCATTGCGGCATTCTCCGGCGAGACCCTTGACAGAAGCCTGGGCATCACCCGAAGGGTCGCCCGTCGGCCCGCCAGGGAGCCCAAACGTCCCACGTTCTGGAGTAGTCTTACGCTGATTGCCCCGGCGGACATCATTCCTCCATGTCTGTCCTATGCAATGGGAAACTCCGGGATGGGATTTCCCAATGCACGAAGGACCTGTCTGGCGAATGCTGGGTTCTTATCGTTCATGCGGAGCCAGTCGTCAAAGGGCATCCCAGGGGCCACGTGGTGGGATAGCTTCGCCGTCTGCTCAGCCGACATCGCCTCGATCTCCGGTGACACCGGACTCATTGGACGTCCGATGGGCCTCGACATACGCAGACGGCCCGCCGAGGCGACTCGGTTGAGTATATCGAATGCGGTTTCCATCGGTGCACCCACCATGAATGTCCTGGATGGCTACCACCCTCCCTGCTTGTTGAACAACCATTCATCCGGGATGATCATAGGCGGAGGTTCAATGCGAAGGGCTCCCGTGTACCCCGGGATGACCTCCAGGGGCTGAGTCGTTGGCGGAGGCAACCCGAGCACCCTCGGTCGGATCTCCTCCAGGGATGGTCCCGTGACAATGCGCGGGGCCATCGGAGTCGGAATGGTCCCTCCCGAGGGGGTTATCGGGAGGGATGGGAGCCCGCCCAGGGGGCCCGTCAGGGCAGACGCAGGCCTGGTCGTCGGAACAGACGCGGGCCTGGTCGTTGGGCCAGCGGGGGCCTTCCCGGTGGGGGCCGCTCCCGGTATGCCTTCGAAGCTCTTCGCTACGTTCGCCCTGGCCTCATTCAGGGTTTTCATTAGTTCTTCTGTGTCTCCCGTGTCGAAGGCCCTCCGGACGGCCTGGGCGACCTTCTGGAGATCCAGCGGGGGGCTCATCCCCACGGAGGAGAGCACCTTCTGCATCTCCTGGTACTCCTTCAGGAAGTCGGCCCCCGTCTTGACCGCCTGATAGTTATCCTGGAGGTTTATCGCCTTAGCGGCCTCCTCCGCAAAACCATTGATGATCTCGGAGGTCCGCCTCCTTGATTCCTCAGCGGTCTTCGCCAAATCCTCGAGGATGGCCGTTCCCCCAGTGGTGTTTACAACGTTGAACTTGGCGGCTGTCCCAGGTTCAATCCCGAGGTTCCCTCGCACGCGACGGATGACATCCCCGTAGAAATCCTTAGCGGGCGTAGAGTTCCGATATCTCCCAGGTACTTCTTTCAATTCTGCCTTGCTCTGAAGGCCATTGAGAAACGAATCCATCACGGCCTTGGCTACGGATTCGTCTCTGGCCTGATCCTTGATTTCCCCATATAACCTCTCCAGGAATCCCACCAGACCCTTGGCGGCTTTCTCCTCGTTGGTCCACGCCCAATGCCCGGTTATTTTGCTCTGTATCTCATCCCACACCTTCCACGAGTTCTGACCGAGGTAGGTCTGCCGGAGGTTCCCCAGGATCTCATCCCTCGCGGCGAGCCTCTGCTGCCGTTTCGCGTTGTCTGCTTCGATCTGTGCGGGCGTGAGGGATGACTTCATCTTGAGAATCGCATTCTCCGTAGCGAGCCTGGCATCCGTCACCCTCCCGAGCGCATCGAGGGCTGCTCTCATTTTCTCCTGCTGGAGGCCTATGTTCCCCGCCATCTCGGCCTTCTTCATCTCTGTCATGTACTGGTAGAATTCTGACTGGGCCTCTGCCTCTATCCGCCTCATACCGAGGGTGTATTCCAGCGCAGCCTTGATGGCGTCCGTCTTCTCCCCGGACTTCAGCTCTTCCCGGCGGACCCCGATCCTGGCCTCCTCGATACCCTTCATGGTATCCAGCTCCTTGAGCCGGAGCTCCTTCTCCTGGGCCATCCGTTCACGTTCGAGGGCTCGGTTCTCCTTCTCCAGATCCTTCATGTATTCGACCCACGCCCTCCCCACGTGGGCCTGGGAGATACCCCTTCCGAGATTCTCGATCCCCCTCCCGATGTTGCCCACCGCTGAGGCGATACTCTCATACAACTCCGGCGGTACCAGATTCGCCGGGATAGTCCCCCGGGAGCTGCTGAGTGCCGCCAGAACCTCCGGCGTGATGGCATTCACAATATTGACCGGCATGGTATAGACCTCCGGTGGGTTCCTACGTCACTGGTCTCGTCGTGGTGACCGCGGTCGGTCCCGTCCGGGTTGAGAGGGCCCTTGCGAGCGCCCTCGACCCATATATGTCGCCAGCCAGCGTCATCCCAGAGGAAACCAGACCGGCTCCTCCGGAGAACCATCCCAGTTCCTTCTGAAGACGGAGGGCCTCCTGCTGAAGCTCCAGGGCGTCCCGTTGGAGGCGGTAATCCCTCTCCGACTGGAGGAACGCCTGGAAGGGGGCCATCACGGACTGAACCGCCGAGGTGGTCGAGATGGGGGAGAGCAGCAGATTCGCCAGCATCCCCGCCTTCGTATAGGCATTCTGGATGGCGTCGTTGATACGTTGCTGGTCCATCTCGGTGAGACGTCCAGTGACGCCGAGCAGGCGATCGATGACCTCTCTTCGCCCCCTCTCCATCACGGAGGCGGCCCAATCCCGGAAGGAGGATGTCTGCTTCCGGTTCTCCTCCCGGATGGCCGCCTCGATCTGCTCGGCGGGAATTCCCCGCGAGGCCATCTGTGACCTCATATCCTCGGCCGTCCTCCGGCGCTGTGCCTCGAACTCACGGCCACCGGCCGCCAATTCCCGGGCGATGTACATGCGGGGGTCCGCCGCGGCAGCGAACGCCGACGCCAGGGGTGTCAGCGGGACCACCGTTGGGAGCTTCCTCGCCTCTCCAACGGCCTCCATCCTCTGACGGTTCGCCTCCTGGGCGGCGGCCTGCTGTGCCGCATAATCCATGATGAGGCCAGGGATGCTGCCGAGGGCGCCGACGATGGGTCCGAGGGTGCCGCCGAACTGAGTCCCCAATGCCTGGGTGACCGCCGGGAGAATCGCCGAGACGGCTGCCCCCATAGGAGAGACCATCATGGGCTGACCCGGAGTCGTTGGTCCCGTGAAGAAGGCGTCCGTGAAGGCCATAGGTGCACCTCCGGTAGGTATTATACCGTCGTCGAGTCGTCCTCCCGGATGACCCCCGGTTGAACCACGCGGGCTCCAACATAGACCAGGGAGAAGTCACAATGCTGGAGGAGGTTCTCCACCTGAACCTCGATGACCTTCCCTGTCGTCTTCACATCCACGGCACGGTCCCTGTCGACCGTTGCATCACTTGTGCTCAGGCTGAGCGTCCCGGAAGCCCCCGTGGCGGGATCATCCTGGAAGTTGCGAAGAAGCTTGACGGACAACTCGGGGGTAATCCCAGGCGTGATGTTATCAGCCATGGCGATGACCCCCTCGGCGATCTTCGTCGAGAAGGGAACCTTCCCACGGATGGGTGGGAATCGGAGTCTGAACGGGATGGGGGCGATACAGAAGTCGTACGTTCCCACCGGAAGTGGGTTCAACTGGGTGCTCACGACGGCCGACGAGGATGTGGAGGACTGGGCGACCCCCCAGTACTCGCGTCCGGTTCCCCGGTGGATGAACAGGACCATCGTCCCACCCAGGGCTGAGTTATTGAGGGTGGTGTTCTGGGGGTCGATCGTCAATTCCGGGGATGATTGCTGCACGTTGGTCTCGTACACTCCTCGGAGGCCTGTCGCGTCGAAGCCGCCCTGGGTTATCTGTCCGTCGCCAAGTACTCGGCAGATCATCACTCTGTCCCCAGTGTCTGTACACCTGCGAAGGAACCGGTACAATTCCCACCCGCCATACGCAACCTCGGTGGTCCTTGCCTCCAGGTCCAGCGCCACCACCGGAGCATTCAGGAGGACCCCCTCCAGTCTCGTCCAGACTCCATCGTCCACGGAATAGACCATGCAGTCCCCGCCTACCTGGCGGTGGTGTTCTCCTGAATTGGTCACCACGTACCCGACGTAGAACAATCTGTTCCTCGGTTCGTATCCCACACGGACAAAAACATGGTAATCCGGATTGGCCTCGTAATTTTTGATCCCCCGAACCCAATCCCGGATATCGAATCCAATATCCCGGAAGGATCCCGTGATGCCATCGTACATCCAGATGCTTTCATCCCCCACCCAGACGGCATTTCGGCCATCGCTGGCATAGGCGTCCGGCCATCGAAGCCCCGCACCATATCCGAGGCTGTCCGAGATGGAGAGGAAGGTGCCCATCCGCTGGATGACGCTGAAGGAGAACCCCCCGAGGACGACCAGTGCAGGCCCGGCTCTTACGAATCCCCGGATGGTATCCCCGTTGAATCCCATGTTGCGTACATTCTCCGGGGGGAAGTTCTCCGGTTCTTCTATGTCCGTTCTGGAGTAACGGAGGATGTGGTCGCTCCTGATTACTTCTGTGTGCCCCTCCGTCGATAGTCCGGCACCTGCGATGAAGGTGACACCATCGTGGAAGGCGATCAACTTCCCATTGGGAGGATTTGTCTTGTCGATATCGTCCTCATCCAATGCCTCTTGGAGGGAAAGTTCATCGTCAGCCATGTCGATGATGAGGTTCCCGTACAGGTCGCCATAATCGGTGTCCATCAAGCGGCTTATGTACCCACTGCTGGCCAGGTAGAAGGTCCCCCCGCCCGCGAGGGTCATCCATATCTCGTAGTGGGTAGCTCGGGTCATCCAATCGATGAGAGGGGGGTAGTTCGTCTTATTGTAGGTGTTTCCCTTGTAGAGAAGGTACTTCCCATAGAAGAACAGCTTATCCCATGAAGAGGATGTAAACTTCGTCCTCCCATACGGCGGACTCTTCGACGTCGGGCTGACGCTCTTATCCAAGAATCGAATGAAAACCTCGTGTGTCCCGGGGGTGAGATGTCCGCCCGTCCCTCCGTAACACCATAGGTACTTATCAGTATCCTCCCCCATGCCCGCGCCCAATACGGTTCCGAGTTCGAGCTGGGGCCACCCGAGGTAATCCTTACCCAGCCATCCATTCACTCGGATTGGCCTGGACCCACCATTCACTGCATATACGTCCCGCCCCGCGCTGGCCATCGACCATGAGGACAGCGTATCATCCCCGAGGAGGTCTACAACCTTCCCGAGGAAGACTTTTTCAACCCGACCTGAGCTGTGCGACACA
>Ga0209227_1001201_pt1 | contig 20584 bp, 17 predicted proteins | sample YNPBryantNP2012_FD_185815 | JGI IMG/M metagenome (GOLD analysis project Ga0209227, IMG submission 185815) | Anoxygenic and chlorotrophic microbial mat microbial communities from Yellowstone National Park, USA - YNP Bryant NP 2012 (SPAdes)... ...
GTGCCGACCAGAAGCTTCGCCCGAGCCGACCCAGCGATTTACGCACCTCCAGGGTGGTATCTCCCATCCCAACGGCGGCACCGTCCAGTGAAACCAGCGTCTTTCCATCGCGCACAATCCACTCGTGCACCTGATAGCTGCGGTGGCTGGCTCTTCCTCCACCTTTGAAGCCGAATCAGCGGTGCCAGGTGTTAATCACCTCATCCATGAACCCGCCGTTGCGTGCGAGCAGGGGCAGGTGTACAACAACCTCCGCGTTGTTGCCGATGCCGCGTGCGACCGTGAAGGTCAGCCGTTGTACTTCGAAGTCCTGCTCCAAACGGCTTCCTGAATCCCTATCAAACAGCAGGTGATTCACCACGTCCAAATTCAATTGCAGTCTTGTCTCGCCTTCCGTGAGAACCGATGCTGAAGCAGGAGGCGCCTGAAGAAAGAGGACGTTCAGCGGTTCAGCGTTGCGCACCAGCACCGGGGCACGCCAGTTACTCTGGCAGTTGCCAGTTCCTGCCAGCGCCGGTCCACACCCTATACAAAACACTGAAAGCAACCAAGTCCTCATTTTTTACTTGTATTCGCCACAGCAAGCAAAGCTCCTGCGCCGCCATTGCTCACGACCGAACGAAGTGGTATACTGAGATACAAGAATATCCAAAAAGCGATTTTTCAGGGAGGCACATCGATGGCGCTGATACAGCGAAACCGAATCAAACTCACGCTCGAGGGAGCAAAGTTAATCGTACAGGCGTGTGAAGCCAAGTCTCGGGAATTGGGACAGGATATGGACATCGCCGTCGTGGACGATGGCGGTAATCTGCTCGCCTTTTGTCGCATGGACAATGCCCGCATCACCAGCATCGATATCGCCATCAACAAAGCATTCACCGCTGCGGGCACAAGGCGAGGCACCCATGAGTACGCCCTGAGCGCTTCGCCACAAGGAGGCCCGGTTTTCGGCATTCACGTCAGCAACCAGGGACGGTTCATGATTTTCGGCGGTGGACTGCCTATTATCGTCGACGGACAGTTAATCGGCGCGGTCGGGGTGAGCTCCGGTACGGTGGAACAAGACCGCATCGTGGCTCAGGCGGGTGTGGATGCGTTTCTGGCAGCACTGGCGGAAGAGAAAGAGGCGACGTCATAAGAGTTATCCTACGGCGAGGCGCGCCCGAAAGTGTTCGATGGTGCGCCTCAGTCCTTCTTCCACGCTCACCTGCGGTTCCCAGCCCAGCAGCTGACGTGCGCGGGTGATATCGGGTCTGCGTCGGCGCGGCTCGTCCGGAGAAAAAAGCGGGCGGAACACGATGTCGCTGGGACTTTGCGCCAGCTGCTTGACCAACTGAGCAACTTCCAACACCGTTCGCTCGTCCGGGTTGCCGATGTTGACCGGCTCATGGTAGTCGGGCAGTTGTGAGAGCCTCCAGATACCCTCTATCAAGTCGGAAACGTAACAGAAGCTGCGGGTCTGCTGCCCGTCGCCGTAAACGGTGAGCGGTTCGCCGCGCAATGCCTGCCCGATGAGATTAGGGACCATCCTGCCGTCATCTAGGCGCATCCGCTCGCCAAAGGTATTGAAAATACGCACAATGCGTGTATCCAGCCCGTGGTGGCGATGGTATGCCATTGTCATCGCTTCTGCAAAGCGTTTGCCCTCATCATACGCCCCCCGTATGCCGACAGGGTTCACATTGCCTGTATAGTCTTCGGTCTGCGGATGTACCAGAGGGTCGCCGTACACTTCCGAGGTAGACGCGAGTACGTATCGCGCGCCTTTCGCCTTCGCCAGCCCCAGCGTCTTGTGGGTGCCCAGTGCGTTCACTTTCAGTATCTGAATGGGCTTGGTAGCGAAGTCCACCGGGCTGGCAGGCGAGGCGAAATGGAACACGATGTCCACAGGGCCATCGATGTACAGATACTCGGTGACGTCCTGTTTGACAAAGCGGAAGCGCTCGTTGCCCGCAAGGTGCACAATGTTTTCGATGCGTCCGGTAATCAGGTTATCCAGCGCAATCACTTCGTAGCCTTCCGCCAGCAACCTGTCTACCAGATGCGACCCCAGAAATCCTGCTCCGCCTGTGACGATTGCACGTGGCATAACCCGTTCCTCGCTCTACTGAGGCTCCAGGACGATAACATCCTTCTCTCTGGTGGTCGGCGTTACCTTCAGCGTTTGCAGCTTGCCCGCGCGCAACACGCCTTCCACCACCGTTTTACCCGGCGCGTGCAGGCGAAAGTCCACATCCCATTCGCGCGGCCAAGCGGGGAACAGCAGTATCCTGTCGCCATCGGTCTGCATCAGCATCGCCTGCAGTGCAATCATGCCTGCGCAGCCGTGGTCCTGGTCGGGTATCCAGTCGTAGTTTGGTCCCCAGAAAGCAGGAAACCGACTGCCGGGGTGTTTGGTGGCGAATCGCTGCGCTACCATATTGCGAGCTTCTTCTGCCATTCCCAGCATCGCCGCCCAGATGGGGTCTTGTCGCCAGCCTTCGTTGCCTTTGTAAGGTCGACGGGCGTAGGTGTTGCGGGCAATCTGAATGTCCGGCTTGCCGACGCCATAAAGACGGTAAGGGAATACACTGTACAGTTCAGGGTCTTCGGAGTTAATGGGCTGCGCCAGAATCTGCTCAGCGGGGAGCAGGAAAGTGTGACCGTTTTCGGTTTTCGTTGGCAACGGCGGTAACTGCTCGAGCAACCTCTGCCACAGGTTGCGCCGACGTGCGCTTTCCTTACCGAGGGGCAGCCGAAGCAGCCCATCCAGCGTCCAGCGCAATCCGGCGATGTCCGGCAGAGGGTTGACCACCTCGGGATATGTCTCCAGCGATTGCGCTGGCTTTAACAGCAACTTGCCATCATCGTTGCGGGGGAAGTGACGTTCGTAGAACGCGATAAAAGCGTCGGCAAGAGGCAGCAGCGTTTCGTGGAGAAAACGCTTATCGCCTGTGTGGAAGAAGTACTCCAGCGCCAGCGTCAGCAGTTCCAGGTTACAGGAGTAGTAGTAACGGATGTAAGGGTTATCGATGTGGGAAATCGGCTTGCCTTCGCGGCTCCAGCCGTAGTTACAGCTGGCGTAAGTTCCCCAAGAGGTTATCGTTTCGGGGAAGTAGGCTCCTTCATGCCCAAAGTAGAGACGGGTTCGCTCCTTCGCCAGAGGCAGGGCGTTCGCGTACATTTTGAATAGCGGCTGCATCATCTCGAAATCGCCCGCAGGTATCATACTCCAGTAGGGCAACCTCGTGTTCTGGAACCAGTACTCCCCGCCCCACCGCCGATAGTCCGCATCAAAGTGCTCGTCCGGTTCACGCGAGTCCACCGTAAAAATGGAGCCGTTGAACTTGATGGGGTATGCGCCTCGCCCGGCGCAGGCGTTGATGAATCGCTGGAGTGTATAGCCTTGTGTGACGACGTCAGCCTGCGGCGTGCCGCTCACCACAATCCAGCTCCGCCGCCAGAAGCTCAGCCACCATCGCTGATGTGCAGCGCGCGCCTGGTTGCGGGGAACCGCTTCCGTTTTCGCCGCCTGTGCTTCCAGTTGCTTGACCCATTGCTCTGCCGTGTCGGTCTGCGCAGTCAGCAGGTGTATCGCAATCGAGAACCGCTTTGCGGGCATGGCACTGCGCAGGGTGCGTGCATCCTCTCCGACCAGTCCTTTGCCGCGCATCATCCCGCCGAAGGTACGATGCAGTAGCGGGTCCGGAATCTTCCCGATAAGGCTCTCCAGCCCCTGATGGCGCAGGTTTTGCTCGAAAATGGACGATGGGTTGCGGTGGAACCAGACAACGCGGTGCTCTTCTATGACGGTGTCGGCGTGTTCCACGACGGGAAAAGGTGCGTCCATCAGTCCATATGCGCTGAAAAGCTCGCGTCCCTCCAACCTGCGGTCGGAATTGCGCCAGATTTCCAGCTGGGCGCGAACGTGCACGGGCTGCGGGCTGTCGACATCCACCCATACCACAGGGCGATAGGCGTCCACCCATACGCGCAGGGTGGTGGGTTTGTCGGGGCTACCGCCCTGAACCAGCACCTCGCCCTGCAGGAGCCGAAGTTCCTGACGAAAGAACCTGCCTCCGTTCAGCAGGGAAGGGGAGAGAGACACGCGTACCGTGCCCAGCTTGAGCAGGCGGTTCACCTCGCTCCATGCATCGGTCTTGCTGAGGTAAAACACCAGGTCGCCGTTTGGTTCCACCCAAACGTTCACGCCGATGTCGCCGTTGCCCAGCGGCATGGAGCCGGAGCTGTCGGCAGAAGGGGTATCCCATACCACGTTGCATTTCTGCAGATAAGCCAGTGCCTCATCAGATAGAGCAGGCATATTGTCCCCCTGAGTGTACGCGCTGAGCAGCAATCCAAACAATGCGAAAACCGGAATGCCTGATTTCACCCTGCACAGTGTCCTCCTGCCCTTCCTTTATGCAAACAGAGGGCGAGCGCGCCCCGCTCGCCCTCCGGTCAGACTGTGGACTGCGGATTACAGACTGCCGGTCGTCATGTTGCCCCAGGTCAGCTGCGTCCAGCGGGAGAACTTGGCGTGCCCATCCACGAAGCTCACGTTCTCGCCGCCGGCATGGCGGGGCAGCCGGTCCAGCGTGCCCTGACCGAACTCCTGAATCCAGGAGTCGGCGGTGCGGCAGCAGTTCCATATCTTGCAGCAGCCTTCAGTCGCGAATGCGGTGCGTGCCGCAATCCAGTTAAAGTTGTTGGCATCCGGCCGCTCCCAGACCCAGATGTCCACCAGCTGCGCGGAGCTGTCGAAGAACATCGCCCAGTTCGCAGGGGTGGGAATACCGCCGAGCTTGTTGGACGGGAAGCCACCTGCCAGAGTCTCGTTCAAACCGTACGAGACGAATCGCGGGTTGCAGGACTCCCAGAAGTTGCAGGGCTGACCGGTCCTGGGGTTGATAGGCGCAAAACGGTCGTTGCGTCCGCCGTCGTCACTGCAGCTTGCCCATGCATCGTTCCACCGCAACGGGTCGTCCTGGCACTGGTATACACCGTCGTTTTTCACGTAAGGGTAGATTGCCATCGTCCAGAACGCGGCGGAATCGCGAGGAAGACCGTTGTTGCCGCCGTTGCAGAAGAATCCCCAGTTCCAGCCGGGGAACTTCTCATCGTAGTCCTGCAGGTACTGCAACATGCCCAGCGTCAGCTGCTTCATGTTGGACAGACAGGCAGTCTTGCGGGCAGTTGCCCTTGCCTGTGCGAACACAGGGAAGAGAATGGCTGCCAGTATCGCGATAATCGCGATGACGACCAGCAGCTCGATCAGGGTGAATGCCTTGCGTTTCATGGATACCCTCCTCTTTGCTTAAGATTGTTTTAGAGTTTTGCCTCAGCGCGGGGCTGGGGCAGTTGGCGCAGGTGCGCCTCCGGGTGCCCCTGGTGCCGGTATCTGTCCCGGACCGGGCGCCTTATTGCCGAACATTTGTTCCATCTGCCTCTTCTGTTCCTCTGTCATGCCTTTGCGCCCGGGACTACCCGTGTATCGCCAGATGGCAAACGCCGCAATGGCAACTACCACGACGATAATCACCCAGGCGACCACCGGCGATATCTGCTGCTGTTTCCAACTGGACACCGAGAGTGTTACCCCCTTTCCGTCCTTTTCGGGTGTGTCTACCCTGCCTATACATTAGCACACCTTCCGCAAATCTGTCAATACCTTTTGCGCCCGTAAATCACACACATTTTCGCCATAGCCCCTGCCAATCCCTCGTTCAGGTGTTCTGACCGACACCGCCACTGCCAGTTACCCTCCTCGCGACCGGGCTGGTTCATCCTCGCCTCGCTGCCCAGCCCCAGCCAATCCTGCAATGGGATAATGGCTATACGTGCCACCGAAGCGTAAGCCAGGCGGATCATCTCCCAGTGGATACTGATATCCTCGCGTCCGATATAATCGAACACACGCCGTTTCTCCTCGTGGCTTAAGCCGGCAAACCAGCCGATGAGGGTGTCGTTATCGTGTGTGCCGGTGTACACAACGGTGTCCGGCTCGTAGTTATAGGGCAGGTAGGGGTTGTCGGGGGTTCCGTCGAAAGCGAATTGCAGTACCCGCATGCCCGGAAAGCCCAGCCCCTTGCGCAGGCGCACCACATCCGGCGTGATAATGCCGAGGTCCTCGGCAACGATGGGCAGTTCGCCCATATCCCGCTTCAGCGTGCCAAACAGTTCCTTGCCGGGCACCTTCACCCACTTTCCCTTCACCGCCGTAGGCTCGGAGGCGGGTACCTGCCAGTACGCTGCAAAGCCGCGAAAGTGGTCTACCCGCACCATATCCACCATCTGCAACACGGCGCGAAACCGCTCGACCCACCAGCGATAGCCCTGCGTCTTGAGTACATCCCATCGGTATACGGGGTTGCCCCATCGTTGCCCCGTCGGGCTGAAGTAGTCTGGTGGCACACCCGCGACAAAGGTGGGGTTGCCGCGACTGTCCAGGTGAAACATCTGCGGATGCGACCAAACGTCTGCGCTATCGTGCGCTACGAAGATAGGCATATCGCCCATGATGCGGATACCACGCTCGTTCGCGTAGCGCTTCACGTCCAGCCACTGATGACGGAAGCGGTGTTGCAGAAAAACGTGGAACTGTATCGCATCCTGCAGCTCGTGACGCGCCTTTTGCAGCGCATCCGGAAGGCGCAGGGCGAACTCTTCCTCCCATTCCGTCCACGCCCTGCCCTCAAACGCTTCTTTCAGCGCCATGAACAGCGCGAAGTCCTCCAGCCAGTGCGCCTGCTCCCTGCGAAAGGTGTCCAGCTGGTGGCTCTCTGCGCTGGTGGCTTGCGATTTCCATCGCTCATACGCCCGATGCAGCAACGCCATTTTGTACGGGATGACCGTGCCGTAATCGACCCTGTCCTCTGGAAGCAAGGGATAATCGGCGAAGTCGGTATCAGCCAGTAAGCCTTCCTCGTGCAGCCGCTGCAGGCTGATGAGCAGGGGATTTCCCGCGAAAGCGGAAAAGGCGGCGTATGGCGAGTCGGCGAAGCCTGTCGGTGCGAGTGGTAACACCTGCCAGATGCTTTGCCCCGCCCGCGCCAGCCAGTCCACAAATCGATACGCTCCGCTGCCCAGCTCGCCGATGCCAAACGGACCGGGCAACGACGTAGGATGCAACAGCACCCCAGCCATCCGTGCATGTTCTTGCTTCATGTCAGATTACTTCCCGTCCGCTCCGTAGAATCCTGCGCCGTGTGCTATAATAGAGGCGAGGCGACGGCAGCCATGAGCGAACCGGAGTGGCAGCCATATATCGAAACGTTGCGCCAGCGTCGTCGCGAAGCGGAGAGGCAGTTGCAGGCGCGCTATCAACGCGGTTGGCAGCTGGCTCGAGAAGCGGCGGAACTGTTGCGTCGCGACTATGGGGCGACGCGCGTGGTGGTGTTTGGCTCCCTGCTGCGCCCCAGTATGTTTGACGACCGTTCCGATGTGGACATCGCCGCATGGGGCATTGCACCGCAGGATACCTTGCGGGCAATGAGCGCAGTGGCTTATTTAGACAAGGAGATCGAGGTCAACCTTGTACATGTCAGCACGTGTCAGCCGGGCATCCTGCACATCATTGAGCAGGAGGGTATAGACCTATGAGCCACGATGACTATCGCGTCCTTGCCGCTCGCATCCGCGCAGAACTGCAGGATATCGAGCGGGTCGTCGACAGGGCGGAGCGCGCCCGGTTGCTGATGCTGCAGCACCCCGCTGAAGACATCTATAGCGACGCCGCCGCACACAATCTGCACGATTTTTATAGCGCGCTAGAACGACTGTTTCTGCAGATTGCCAGGCTCGTTGACCGTTCAGCTCCAGAAGGAGAGCGATGGCATCGTGAATTGCTGGAACAGATGGGGTTGTCTGTGCCGTCCGTGCGACCGTCAGTGCTGGACGAACGCACCGTCACCGATCTGGATGAGTATCTACGCTTTCGCCACGTGGTGCGCAACGTTTATGCCTTCCATCTGGACCCACAGCGGGTGATGCAATTGGTCGAGCAGATGCGCCCTCTGTTCGAGCGGGTGCGCTTGCAGCTGCACCAGTTCGCACAAATGCTGGAGCAGTGGAGCCAGGAGGCGCAACGTGAATGACTTCCACACGCCTGACTGGGTGAAACACGCCGTCTTTTACCAGATTTTTCCCGACCGTTTCGCCAACGGCGACCCCACCAACGACCCCGCCAATGTGCAGCCCTGGGGCACACCGCCGACGCCCCACAACTTCATGGGGGGAGACCTTCAGGGGATTCTGCAGAAACTGGGCTACCTGCAGGAGCTGGGCATCACCGCTATCTACCTGAACCCTATCTTTCAAGCCACTTCCAACCATCGCTACAACACCTACGATTACTTCCGCATTGACCCCAAGCTGGGCACGATGGAGGATTTCCAGAGTCTGGTACAGGAGATGCACCGGCGGGGGATGAGACTGATTCTGGATGGCGTGTTCAATCACTGCGGGCGCGGCTTTTACGCCTTTCATGACGTGGTGGAGAACGGCAAGCACTCGCCGTACGTCGGCTGGTTTCACATCAAGAGGTTCCCCATCTTCCCTTACGATGGGCTCAAGAAGGCGAACTACGAAAGCTGGTGGGGCATCCGTTCGCTGCCCAAGTTCAACACCGACAACCCGCAGGTGAGGCAGTTCCTGCTGAGTGTGGCACGCTACTGGATCGAGCAGGGCGCGGACGGCTGGCGGCTGGACGTACCGAACGAGATCGATGACGATGCCTTCTGGCGTGAGTTCCGACAGGTGGTGAAATCGGCGAACCCCGATGCCTACATCGTGGGCGAAATCTGGAAAGACGCCAAACGCTGGCTGCAAGGCGACCAGTTCGATGCGGTGATGAACTATCCCCTGCGCGACCTGTGCGTGGAGCTCCTGGCTAAAGGCACGATGGATGCACCGGCTTTCGCCACGAAGCTCACCCGCCTGTTCCGACGATACCCCTCAGAGGCGACCTACGCCCTGTTGAACCTGCTGGGTAGCCACGATACCGCGCGCTGGCTCACCGTGTGCGGCGATGACGTGCGTCGCGCCATGCTGGGTTATACGTTGCTGTTTACGCTTCCGGGCGCGCCCTGCATCTACTACGGCGATGAAATCGGCATGACGGGAGAAGCGGATCCCCATTGCCGTGCCTGCTTTGAGTGGGACAGGCGCAAGTGGAACCGCAGGCTGTATCAGCACGTCCGCGCCCTTATCGCTTTGCGCAAATCCAGCACCGCGTGGCGCACCGGCGCGTTGGAAGTGCTGTGTGCGGAGGCGAACGTGCTGGCATACGCCCGTTGGGACGCCGCCGACGCCTTCGTCGTGATTATCAACAACAGCCAACGCCGATGGGAGGGTGTTATCCCGTTGCGCAAGCGCAGTCTGCCCCCAGTTGCTGCACTGCAAGACGTCCAAAACGGTGAAACTGTAATCCCGCGCGGGCGGGTCGTTCGCATGAGTGTATCGCCCTACTCGCACCGTGTGTTGCAGGCGAAACAGGGCTGTGGTTGATAAGATGATAAACCCAACCACGAAGGCACGAAGTCACGAAGGGTCACCGAGGTGAAATCTTGGTGTGCTTGGTGTTCTTAGTGTCTTGGTGGTTCAATTCAGAGGAAAACCACGAAGGTACGAAGTCACGAAGGGTCACCAAGGTGAATTTTGGTGTGCTTGGTGTTCTTAGTGTCTTGGTGGTTCATGAGGTAACAAATTAAGCTGTCTGCACTCACGGGAGACAACACCATGAAAGAGCTGGCTATGATGTGCATATTGACCATTACCGCCACTGCTGTGCACAGCGAACCGTTTACCATCGCGGAACGGAGCAAGCCGCGCTGTGTCATCGCGACTGCCCAGCAACAGGAACATGCCGGGTTAGCGAAGGAACTCGCCGGGTGGCTGCAGAAGGTGGTGGGCGCGGAGAGGTTTCCCATACAGACCCTTCCCACCACACAACCCACCATCGTGCTGGCAACCGCCGAACAGTTTCCCGACGTCGCACAACGCGAGCGGCTGGCGGAACTGGGGCCCGAAGGCCATCTCATCCGCAGCGAGGCGAAACGGCTATGGCTACTGGCAAACACCACACTGGGCTTACGGCACGCCGTGTATCGCCTGCTGGACGAAGCGGGCTGTCGCTGGTTCTTTGCGGACCCCGCGTGGTGGGTCATCCCCCGCAAACCCACACTGCGCGTGAACCTGAACCTGCGCGAGAAACCCGCTTTCAAAGACCGCGTCATCTGGTATAACTGGGGTGCGAACACCCCCACGCTTGCCCAAAACTACCAGACGTGGTTCAAAGCCAACCGTCAGGGGGGACACTTTCCCGTCAGAGCCGGACATGCCTACGAGGCGTACATACCTTACAGCGAGTTTGAACGGCATCCCGAGTGGTTCGCGCTGGTAAATGGAAAGCGGCAGCCCACGCAGCTATGCGTGAGCAACTCGCAGGTGCAGCAGCGGGTGATAGAAGGCGTGCTGGCGCGGTTTGCGCAGAACCCACAAGAGGTCATGGCATCGGTGGAGCCGAACGACGGCGGCGGCTATTGCGAGTGCGACGGCTGCAAAGCCATCGGCAACGCCAGCGATCAGGCTTTTTATCTGGCAAATCTCGTTGCGAAGGCGGTGCGTGCCCGCTATCCAGACAAGTGGGTGGGACTGTACTCCTATGCCTACCACAGCGAACCGCCCCACTTCCCTATTGAGCCGGGTGTCTATGTGCAGGTAACCACCGGCTTCCGCTACACCAGCCTGAGCTTCGAGCAACAGGTCAGCCGCCTGCGGGAGCTGGGTGCGGAGGTCGGCGTATATGACTATTTCGGGGTGTATCCTTGGGACTGGAGCCTGCCGGGTGCCGCCAAAGCTGGTCGCGTCTACGAACTTGCCAGTAGCATCAAGGAATACCATCGGCTGGGTTTGAACACCTACAGCGCGGAGTCATCCATCAACTGGGCATCGAACGGACCCGGCTACTGGATAGCGGCGCGGCTGATGTGGGACCCGAACCTGAGTGTAACGTCGCTGATGGAGGATTTTTGCACGAAAGCGTTCGGTGCTGCTGCCAGACCCATGCGCCGTCTGTATGACCGCTGGGCAAAGGGCGAACGCTTCTCCCAGCGCGGGTTGAAGCTTGCGCTGACCGACCTGCAAGAGGCATACCGTCTCGCGAAAGACCCCGCGGTACGCGCCCGTTTAGACCAGATAGCCATGTACCTGCACTGGCAACGCCTGTGGATGGAGTATGACCGCGTCGCGCGCTGGGACGAGGGCGGCAAGCTGGTGACCGACCCCGCCGAGGTGCTGGCGCGGGCGCGGGACCTGACGGTCTACTCACGGCGCGCGATGGATACCGGCATCGTGCATTCTTACCCGATGCTGAACGACTGGTTCCGCCCGCGCTTCGCTGCGCTGGAACGCATCCCCGGCTTCAGCTGGCAGCAGACGGATGCGTGGAAAACCGAGCGAACCGACATCCCGACGCCCGAAGAGGTGCAACGCGACTTTGCCGACGACCTGAAGCGATTGGACGACCTCGTTCCGGTGGCGGTGGAGATACAAGGAAAACAGTTTACTGGTAATCTGGTGCCCGCACAGGAGCGGCTTTCTAAGGCAGTACAGGCGTGGGGGGAGGTACCCCGTTCCATGCTGTTCGTAGAGAGCGGGCTGCACTTCTTCACAGGCAAACGCGAGGAGCTGCTGCGCCTGACCTTCACCCCCTTTGACAGCGGGCACACTATCGATTGCCGCTGGAGCTTGCAGACAGAGGGTGGCAATCCTGTCGCGCAGGGAGAACTGAAGGCGGAAAAGGGACAGCCTGCGACTCTGCAAGCCACCCTGCCCGAAGACGGCGTGTATGTGCTGGACCCGGGCACCGACTACTGGAAGGCGGCTCAGATAGAGTTCGACCGGCGTCCGCTGTCAGCGTGGGCGGGGCGAAAGAACCGGTGGCAGCAGAAGCCTCTGTGCCTGTGGATGCCTCGCTTAGACCAGCCGCTCTACTTCTACGTGCCGAAGGGCACGAGGCATTTCGTCATCGGCATCGTCTCCGGAGGCTGGCCGCACACCACACTGGAGCTCCGTCTGGCGAACGGCACGGTCATTCGCCGTGAGAAACTGCTGGCAGGCGATCAGGTATCGGTGATTGTGGAGCAGGACATCCGCGAGTATGGCGACATTTCGGAGATGGGCAGGCAGGCGGTGCTGCCGTCACAGCAGCTGTCCGTCGTGGTTCCAAAGGGAGCAGATGGGCAAATCTGGGCGATTGCGCTGGACAGCCTGCGGTGCGTGCTGGAGCTGTATGACGTGCCGCCGTATGTGTCCCGTCATCCATCGGAGCTGCTGGTGCCTGAGAACGCATTAAGGTAGCCCCGGAATCCCAGAGGGCACAAGCAGTCGCGACTCCCGCCCCGCCCGCCGAGAGGTTGGGTGGGGGATACCCAGTTTTTTCGAACACGCCCCATCCACAATGTTGACATTTCTGCAAAAATGCTGTATGATGTAAGCAGACTTCTACCTCCCGTGAAAGGAGCAGAAAAGATGAAACGTCTTGCTTCGCTACTCAAACGGGGGGGGTACTGATCGCCCTCTGCCTGACTCTGCTGCTTAACGCCAGTGCCTCCGCCTCAGTGAGAATGTACGCCCTGTGGTATCCGTCCACCAACTCCGGACAAGGTGCAGCGGTTGCCAACTCAGGAGCCACCATCGGCGGGCAGTTTGCGGTGCGTGTCGTGGTGCAACCGAATTCCGGCAGCATCATCACCGCCAGCGTGATACACCAATCCATCACCGAGCAAACCGACGCTCACCCGGTTAGCGCGGGGCAGCTGGCTGAGTTTGAGGTGGCTTCTCCCAATCCGCAATACGGTGACCCGACGCAAAATGTGATAGTGCTGCAAAGCCCGTTCGTCAACCTTGCGGGGCACAACGGGACATACGAGATACAGGTGACGGTGCGTTACGTCACGGGTCCGATACCTTTCCACTATGGGGTGTATGAAGAGACAGCGACCATGACGCTGACCATGAGCAATCTGGTGCTGGTGGACAGTCGGGCAGAGCCTTACTTTGTGTGGAAGCCGCTGGAAGTAGCTCCTCCACCCGAACCGTTGAACATGTTGAACGTTCCCGAGGACCCCATCGCCGTCGGTCCCGCCGTTCCGTTTTCGGTTCAGATACAACACGCGCAGAGTGGGGTGTGCACGTTACGCTTCGAGATATTTACCAGTGACAATAACGAGGTCCCTATTCTGGTCAAAGAGTTCACGAACGTGCCTCGTCCGGGCGTCTGGCAGTGGGAATGGGATGGCAGGCTGGCGGACGGGAGCACGGCTCCACGCGGGATATACCTGTATCGGCTTTCGGCGGAGGCGTATGTGCCTACCCTACCGGACAGGGACAGCAACCGGTCGGACAGACTACAGGTAATATCCACCGAGTTGGACTACGATTATGAGGAACTGGAGTGGGTTACCAGATGTAGGTTAAGCGGGGTTATGAGCTCCGCAAGAGTTGACGTTTTTTCGCCTGTGAGTTTACAAACGATACGCACTACTACTGATGTACAGGTGACGTCTGATGGTTTCTTGTCTCGCGTAGAAGATTTCGCGCGCGACGAGGGGGGTGATTATGTCTTCCTGATGCGCGCATGGGATAAGGGCGATGTGGACGGTACGGACAAAACACATCGTAGAAAGGAGGCATTACCGCTGAACCAGAGGGCACGGGCATATCCTGTCGCACTGGTTGGCACATCCATAGGGAGTACTACACTCAACGATGCGTGGGAACGGTTAAGAAAGTGCCCCGCGTTTCGTCGCTCTCCGTTTTCAGGCTTGCTGACTTTTACCCCTCCCCGAGGCGAAAATACAGCGGTTTTTATCAACTGCACTGCCGACACAGCACGGTATTACCTTAACGAGACAGCTTCGGGTACAAGGCTGTGGATGACCTTTGCACACGGGGCAGGGGAACCGTCTTTTCGTGGGTATGGTATTGAGTTTGCCCGAAGGTCCTGGTTATGGTCGCATAATGCCGCCCCGAAGCCCAGCAACAAAAGCTTGGCGTTCATAGTTCAGGTGTTCAATTGCTCTCCACACGTGATTATGCCGTCTTGCTGGAGTGGACTCAACCGTGAAGACCCGAGGTCCCTCATGGGCGTTCTGCGGGACAAAGGCACCTCCAACAGAGTGTCTTGGAACCGTTATGCAATACAGGCTGAGGTTACCCAATTCTACGAAGGGTTCACCACCTCCATTGAGAACCAGATTAGGAAGATAGGATACTTTGATTATCGCGAGGCAATACGAGTGGGAACAGCGTATGTGGAAAAGTTTCTTGACCGTATGAAGGCATACCATTCAGGCTTTGAGGCAGAACTTCCGGTACTGCACAACGAAGTGGAAGTAATTCCCTGATGTACAGGAGGCGAACCATGAAACGGTACATCTGGCTAACATTGTTATCTCTCATCACCCTCGCCGCCTTTCAGGCGATGAGCCAGCAGGTCAAGGTGAGGGCATACAAAGGATACTATTATGTCCCCTACGACCCGGCGAGGATGAGGTTTGGGTTAACGCCCGAAGAGGCGCAACAGCGCCTGCTGCGGTGGATGAACAGCCCCGGTCTGCAACTGCGTCTCATTGGCGTGACGTCAGCATACCGCAGCCAGCTGGAAGACCCCTCGACTTGGGCAAATGCCTACTTCCCTCACTGGCATGCTGGCATCCAACCGTCCTACCTGTTCGAGGACAACCAAGGAAGGGAGTATGTCGTCGCCATTGTGCCGATAGAACTGTGGACATATACAGACCCCTCTACCGAGCTTACCGATGAAGGGGAAGACGCTTCCCAATGGCTACCGCGTGAGCAGCTGCGTGCGGCGGCAGAGCAGTTCCTGGCGCAGCGAGTGCCAAATCTTCTTGCTGAGCCCCATAATGAGAAGCAGAGATACGGAAGTTTTGCCGTCGATACCCCCTATCAGGGCGTGATTCACAATCGCCTGGCAATCGTCTACGTGCACAAGCGGCTCGGCGTGGTTCGTGAATGCTACTGGCATGACCCTGGGCAGCCTGTGGGGCTGTCGACGGTTCCCTCTCTGTCCCAGTCGCAGGCGCGTCAGCAGGCGCTGGATTTCGCGAGCCAGATGCCGGGTGTGCTGGCGGTGGAGGTGGACGAAAGCATCTTTCGTTGCAGTTTCGGGGTGTTTACCGACGTGATGGGCACCTCGCGACTACTCTGGAGCTTCCCAGTAAAGGCGGTAAGGACGACAGACTCGCCGATGGTTGCCGACTTTTACATTATCGCAGTCGACGCGCACACAGGGGATGTGTTTTTGGTCGACGAGTCGCTATCCCGGTCGGCACAGAGGGCGGATGGGAATGTCGCGTCGCTGGGCACGAAAAAGAAGCAGGAGGTGCGGGTGCTGAAAATATCCTTCGGCGAAACGGATGTGTCGGATGTAAGGACACTGTTAATGCTTCAACCTCTGCAAATCGACGGTGACGTGTATCTGTGGACAGGATGGTTGCGTTCCCCCCTGTTTGGAGTAGCGGATGCTGATGTGAAGTATGACCCCTCTAGTCGGACAGTTCACGTCCGCTTTCAAGGCAAGTCATGGCAACTGACAGCAGGGAGCCAGTGGTTGGCTTCCAGAGAGAAGCGGATTGCCCTGTCTCGCCCGGTGCTTTGCCTGCGTAGACGCATCTACGTCCCGTTGGAGGCTATTCGGCATATCACTGGGTGGCAGGCTGAGGTCACGGAGGACACGGTCGTCCTTAGACGACCAGGTGTTGGGAGAAGGTGAATCCTGTGGCGCAAGAACGCGCAGTGAAGCCGTCAGCAGCTTCAGGGTGTGCCCAGTGATTACACCAGCGACAGCAATTTGCCGCTGATGGTGGTCTGCCCGGCGAGGTCTACCTCGACCCTTCCCAGAAACCGCGCGTAACTGCCCGCCTGCACAATCGCCACGCGCCCCTCGCGCTGCGGTTCCTCCAGCACCGAGTGGCTGTGCCCGCCGATAATCAGGTCGATCTGCGGCGCACGCTTCGCCAGCTCGATATCCTGCTTCAGCCCGATATGCGTCAGCGCAATCAGCAGGTCTACCTGCGGGCGCAACCGCTCCGCCATCTCCGCGCCCACGCGGATGGGGTCGTCGAACACGTACGCGCTCACGCGGTGGCTCAACATGCGCTCGGTAATCATCGGCACCGTGACGCCGAAGATGCCTACCCGCCCAACGGGTGTCTCCAGAATCAGGTGGGAGCGCACCGGCAATCGCGCATTGCCGCGCGCACGGATGTTGGCGCACAGCACGGGGAAGCGCGCCCGGTTCAGCTTGGTGGTGAAGCCGATCTCGGTCAGGTGGAACTCGCGGTTGCCGATGGTCATCGCATGGTAGCCAATGGCGGTCATCCGCTCCAGAATGGCTTCGCCCGCGGGGTTGAACGTCAGGTTGCCTGCGCCGATGGCATCGCCTGCATCCAGCAGCAGCACAGGCGGGTTCGCCCGCTCCGCCTCTACCATCTCCATCAGCTGTGCGGCACGCTGTTCGTCGCGAGCCAGCACATTGTGCATGTCATTGGTATGCAGGATGACCAGCCGACTCACGACGCACTACCTGCCTCCTTTCGCGACTGCAGGTACGCCTCCACCGCCTTCTCCCAGTCGCCGCGCGCCTTCAGCAACCATTCGCACACCTCACGCACCGCGCCGTTACCGCCCGTCGCTTTCGTCACGTAGTGCGCCTGCGCCTTCAGCATGGCGTCCGCGTTTGCCACCGCGACCCGCACACCCACCGCCTCGAACGCGGGCAGGTCGTTCAGGTCATCGCCCACGTAGAGCAGCTCGTCCGCTTTCATCTGCCACTGCTGGCGCAGCCTTTCAATCTGCGCCTTCTTGTCGCGCACGCCCTGATAGCAGTCGGTGACCCTCAACTCGGCGGCGCGACGGGTGATGGCTTCGGCGACACGTCCCGAAAGAATCACCACGCGGATACCGGCATAACGCAATAGCTCCATCCCTAGTCCGTCCGCAACGTGGAACCGCTTGATTTCGCGTCCCGTGGGGTCATAGTAAATCCCGCCGTCGGTCAGCACGCCGTCCACGTCCAGCATCACCGCTTTCACCGCCTGCAGCCTCTGTACAAGGGCGGATTCCGAGAGGGTGAGAGAGTTCTGTTCCACCATCGCTACACAATCCCCGTCCTCAACAGGTCTTTAAGCATCAGCATCCCGACAGGCTTGCGCTGCTCGTCCAGCACGGGCATCTCACCGATTTTGACCGGCAGGCTTTCAAAAAGATGTAACGCCTCTATCGCCAGCGGGTTGCCCTGAATGACATAAGGCGTGCGGGTCATCAGCTCCTCGGCGGGACGCTCGAGGCTTGCGACGTCGCGCAACAGGTGTCGGCGGATGTCGCCGTCGGTGATGATGCCCGCCAGGGTGCCGTCGTCATTGACAATGCACGCCGCGCCCGCGTTCGCCTTTGTGATGGCGAACAGCACTTCGCGTAACGGCTTCGCTTGATGCACCACCGCCACGCTGTCGCCCGTGCGCATCACGTCATGCACCCGCAGTAGCAAACGCCGGCCCAGCGTGCCCGCCGGATGAAACACCGCGAAGTCTTCGGGGGTGAAACGCCGTTCCTGCATCACCGTAATCGCCAGCGCGTCGCCCATCGCCAGCATGGCGGTGGTACTCGCTGTGGGCGCAAGGTTGTACGGGCAGGCTTCGCGTTCCACCGACACGTCCAGCACCACGTCCGCCGCCTGCGCCAGCGTGGATTCGGTGCGTCCCACCATGGCAATCAGCCGCACGCCGATGCGCTTCAGCGCGGGCAGGATTGCCAGCAGTTCGTCGGTCTCGCCGCTGGTGGAGAGCGCAAGCACCACATCCTCCGGCGTCACCATGCCCAAATCGCCGTGGACGCCCTCGGCGGGGTGCAGGAAGAAGCTGGGCGTGCCCGTGCTGGCGAAGGTGGCCGCCACTTTGCGGGCAATCGCGCCCGACTTGCCCATGCCGGTGGTGACCACCCTGCCTTTGCAGGCAAGTATCATCTGCACCGCCCGAACGAACCGCTCGTCCAGACGGTCTATCAGGCGCAAAATGCTCTGCGCCTCCGTGTGCAACACCTCTCTGGCTGTTTCTATCATTCCACTGGGTATTATACCAGAACGCTCTGACTGACCCCCAGCCGTATCCCTTGCAGGCGATTTCTTTGCGCACCGCGAAGAGGATGGCAGGGGGTGATAGACATGCAAGAGGTTGTCCAGCAACTGCTCGAGTGCAGGGTGGTAGGTATTTTGCGCCTGCCGCAGTCCGACCTTGCGCTGCGGGCACTGGAAGTGGCGATTGAGCACGGACTGCGGGCCGTGGAGGTCACCATGACCACGCCCAATGCGCTGGAGATTCTGCGCTCCGCGCGCCAGCAATGGGACGGCAAGGCACTGGTCGGCGCAGGGACGGTGCTGAACGCGGAGGAGGCGCGGGCGGTCATCGACGCAGGGGCGCAGTTTGTGGTATCTCCGATACTGGATGCGGGGATGGTGGAGACCGCGTTGCGGGCGAATGTGCCTCCCATTCCGGGGGTCTTCAGCCCGACCGAGATTTTCCACGCCTATCGACTGGGCGCGCCCGTGGTGAAAGTGTTCCCGGCGGTAACACTGGGCACCGCGTTTTTCAAGGAGATGAAAGCGCCGTTGCCGCAGATACCGCTGATGGCGGTGGGAGGGTTGAACGCGCACAACGCCGCCGAATACCTGCACGCAGGCGCGGATATGGTGGGTGTGGGCGGCGCACTTTTCCCGAAGGCGGCAATACTGGCAGGCGAGTTCGAGGGCGTGGCGCAAACTGGGGAAGCACTGGCGGCACTAAGTCACCTGCATATCGAACACGCCTAATCTGCTATAATAAAGCCGGGAGGTGAGGCATGTGGCGACCGTACAGATACAACGCCCGGTGCATTACCCGGAATCGGATGGCAAGCCGATGGCGGAGACACCAGAACATCTGGAAGCGATGCTGTATCTGATCGACGCGCTGCAGCGGTACTTCGCGGCACGGGACGATGTGTATGTCGCGGGCAATCAGTTCCTGTACTGGGTGGAAGGCAACCCCTCGCAGCGCGTCGCCCCGGACGTGTATGTGGCTTTCGGCGTACCCAAACGCCCGTGGCGCGCTACGTGGAAGGTGTGGGAAATCGGCAAGGCGCCCGATGTGATCATCGAACTCACCTCCCGTTCCACTGCAGGGGAAGATTTGGACAGGAAGTATCGACTCTATCAGCGGCTGGGTGTGCAAGAGTACATCTTGATAGACGTGCGGCGCGAATATCTGATAGAACCGGTCATCCTGCACCGCCTGGTGGGGGGCACATACCAGCAGATGCCGACGGAGCACCCCAGCGATCACGAGTGGCGCGTGGATAGCGAGTTGTTGGGGCTGGAGGTCGTCGTGCGTGCGGAGGACGGGGGTTACCAGGTGCGCCTGTTTGACCCCGTGCGCGGGCGCACGATACCGACGGGAATGGAGCTGCAGGCGGAAGCAATGGAAGCACATCGTAAAGCGGAAGAGGAAGCTTCCGTGCGTGCCCAGCTACAAGCCCGATTGCGTGCACTGGAAGAGGAGCTGGCGCGGAGAAAAAACGAAGGAGAAACACACTCGTGACCTTTCGCGGAGTGGTCGTAGCTCGAAACGGCGCGGTAGCCACTTCTCAGCCGCTGGCTACGGCGGCGGGGCTGCATGTCTTGCAAAGCGGGGGCAACTTCGTCGACGCCGCGCTCACTATCAGCGCGGTGCTGACGGTGGTGGAACCCTACAACAGCCATCTGGGTGGTGATGCTTTCGTGGTGCTCTACGACGCCCGCACGCGACAAACGCACGCGCTGAACGCCTCGGGTCCTGCCCCACAAGCCGCCACGCGGGAGCGGTTCCGCGACAGTATCCCCATACGTGGCATCCAGAGCGCGTCGGTGCCGGGGCTGGTATCCGCGTGGGCGCTGCTGCATGAGCGATACGCCACTCGCGAGCTCGCCGAGCTGTTGCAACCCGCCATCCGCTACGCCCAACAGGGCTTTCCCGCAGGCTTCCGCTACAGCCAGGTGTTCCACGCGCATGCCGACCTGCTGCGGCAGTTTCCCATCACCTGGCGCGAGCTACTACGCGACGCCGAGCTGCCTTACCCGGGCAAAATGGTGACACAGCCAAACCTTGGCTGGACGCTGAGCCGCATCGCCGCGCACGGGTCGATGGACTTCTATCGGGGGGAGATCGCCGAGCGTATCGTGCGACACTGCCAGCTCCACGGCGGACTGTTTACCGAGCAAGACCTCGCCGAGCCGCCGGCCGAGTGGCTCGAGCCGCTTCGTGTGGACTACCGCGGTTACACCTTGCACGCACAGCCGCCCGTCTCGCAGGGACATATCCTCGCGCAGATGCTAAACATTCTGGAGGGCTACGACCTGCACCGCATGGGTGCGCTCAGTGCTGACGTCATCCATCTGCAGGTGGAGGCGAAAAAACTCGCCTTCGCGGACAGGCACGCCTATCTGGGCGACCCGCGCTTCGTGTCCGTGCCGATGGATGTGCTGCTGAGCAAGCAGTACGCCGAACGG
>Ga0209227_1001203_pt1 | contig 20517 bp, 19 predicted proteins | sample YNPBryantNP2012_FD_185815 | JGI IMG/M metagenome (GOLD analysis project Ga0209227, IMG submission 185815) | Anoxygenic and chlorotrophic microbial mat microbial communities from Yellowstone National Park, USA - YNP Bryant NP 2012 (SPAdes)... ...
CCCCGTTGGGGCGAAAGATTTTTCGCCCCAACGGGGAGGGGGCAGGGGGTGGGGCAATATCTCTGGCAGCGCGTTCACCTGGGCACGCCAGTTCAAAATGCAAGTTTGTGCCCGTGCTGAGTAGAGCAGGGGAGATGGGAGGAGGGGTGTGGGCGGGCGGCGTAGCCGCCCGCCCACACCCCCATTCCTCTTGCTTCCCCCGCCCCACGCTGCGAAGCGGCGTGGGGCGGGGGCTAGGGGGTGGGGCGATTTCGCGATGGACGGCGCAACGGAGTAATATCCTGTGTTGGGGCGAAACATCTTTCGCCCTGGGGCGAAAAATCTTTCGCTCCCAACTAAGCGGAAAAACTTTTGCATGGTTACTTTGGGCAGAAGCTTGAGATACGTTTGATATTCCACTACAGCCAATAGTTGCCTCCTCTTGTCGAGCGAGTCGTGGACAAAAAAGAGGGGGTTGGCGGTTTCTCATTTCTTGTGCTAAACGCGGGACGCACGCGAAAGGTGCTGCGTGCGTCTCGATGATGATGCGCCTTTGCGAGAGACCGGCTATACCAACTTGGTGCCATCGTTGCTGCAGAACTTGGCACCGGCCGGGTTTTCTGTTCCGCAGGTAGGGCACTTGATTGTGCCAGTGGCTAACTTGGCACCACAGTTGTTGCAGAATTTTGCGCCCGCAGGATTGGCAGTGTTGCATGCCGGGCAAACGACCGTCGCAGCAGCGGGTCGGGCAGGTTGTTGCGCGCTCTGCATCGCTTGCGCCATCATTCCCGCAAGACCGGCGCCCAAGCCCGCGCCAGCCCCCAGCCCCACGCCGAGTCCCAAGCCGGCTCCCGCGCCACCACCTTCGCTGAGTGCAGCATCGCCCATCGCGCGCGCGGCTTTGAATTTCAGGTACTTGTCCATATCGCCGATGGCGCCCATCGCCGCGCGCTCATCAATCGCTTTGGCGGTCTCTTCGGTGGGCGTGATCGCGTTGATGTACAAGCCTCGCAGATTCAAACCGATGGCGTTGAAATCATCGGCGAGTTGCGTTTTTACACCGGCGCTGATCTCGGAGTACAGACTCGGCAAGTCAAGAACCGATTTGCGCTGTTCGCCCAGATAATCGGTCACCTTGGCGACGATCATACTGCGGAGATAGTTTTGCACCTCGCTGGTGGTGTAAATGCCTTGCTGTCCGACGATGCCATTGACAAAGCGCGAGGGGTCTTGCACCACGAACGAAAAGACACCGAACGAACGCAAACGCACCATTCCCAACTCGGGATCGCGAAAGGCAATCGGTTCCGGGGTGCCCCATTTTTGATCGAGGAACTCTTTCATGTTCACAAAGATCACTTCAGCAGGGAAGGGCGACTTGCCACTGGTACCCAGTCCGATGATATTGATGAGGAGGGGGATGTTGGCGGTGGTGATCGTGTGACGTCCCGGTCCAAAGACATCGAGCGCTTTACCGTCGCGGAAGAACACGGCGGTTTGACTTTGTCGCACGATGACCTGCGAGCCGAAGCGAAAGTCGCCGGGACCATCTGGTGGTTCGCGATGAACAATCTCGTTACCGGTGTTGTCGAGAAACTCGACAACGTCAATGATTCTTGCCATTTTCAATCTCCTGTTTTAGGGTTTCAGGTTAAGACTTGAACTTTTTCTATCCCTGTGGTAAAAACAACTCCACGCCGCAATACGGGCATTTGACCATGCCCTTACCTACGGCTTCGCGTTGACCACCGCAGTTGGGGCATTTGGTCGTTTGCACCTGCGCGAGGTCTCTGGAGTAGAACATTCCTTCCTGCCAGTTGATATAGCCGCTAAACAACCCTTGATTGACCAGATCGAAAATCGCCGCCTTGACCTGATCGCGCGTCATTTTCAATTCGATTGCCGCGTTTGCCAGCGACACTTTGCCAGCCGCCTGGATCATCCCCAGCAAACGCTCCTTCTTGCGCACCTCTGCCATCTCGGCGGCTTCTTGCCCTCCTTTGATGAAGAGGAACACGCCCACGCCGGCGAGAATCAGGAACGGTACGACACCAAACAACGCGATGCCCAGCACCGCGCCTGCGCGACTGACACTGGGACCTTCACCCGCCATCAACGCGCCGACGCCCATAAACAATGTGACAACGCCGCAAATCAAAACGCCCGCGATGATCAAGATGATTCCGATTGTACGACCCATTGCAACCCCCGATTTCAGATTTCAGATTGCAGATTGAATCATAAATCTGCAATCTGCAATCTGCAATTGCGTTATCCGACGCTGGAGGAGCCGCCGCCACCTCCGCCACCTCCGCCGCCACCACCGCCGCCGCTCCAGCCACCGCCTCTGCCAGAGCTCGATGGCGCACTGGACAAGACCGACGCGGTCGAATCAAGCATCGAGAACAAACTGGAACTCATCGAGTCAAGTCCGCGAAACGCGCCAGCGGCAGCACTGTCAAGCGAAGGCAAGCCACCACTCGACACTCCCCCACCACTACCACCAATCATTTCACCCATCGGCAGATCGCGGTGATGGGTTGGACGTGGTATGCCATAAATCGGCGGATAGGGTTCATACCACACTGGCGCGGGCGTGCCGACAGCGGCAAATTTTTGCGTCCACGATTTTTCCAGACCAAAGCAGATGGCGTATGGCAAGTATTTGTCGAACAAGTCTTTGGCTTGATCGAGTTGGGTAAATTTTTCGATGCTTTCGAGATAACGTTTGAACGCTTGCCATTTGGCTTTTTCCAGCGCGCCCGCGCGTGTGCGACGTGGCATAAAGGGAGCGATGGCGATCAGCCCAATTGCTGCGATGACCAGTGCCGCCGGCGGACAAAAGGCAAGTTCGGCATAATCGGAGAGTGCGCCGTAGAGCAGAAAACCACAACAGCCAAAAAGGATTAACGCCGCGATACCCAGCCCGATATATTTTCCGCGCGTCATATGAGGGTTCTCGGCAAAGTAACCCAGTTTGGTGACCTCTTCGTACATCTGTTTTTGCAATGTGGGAATCGCCGTGTAAAATTTTTGTTTCAAGTCGGATAATTCACGTCGGGTGCTCCCAAGGAAGATGTGCTGGAGCAAGGTTTGCTCGTACGGACGCAGGTTGGTCGTATCGCCGACAAGTTCAAAGACAAAATCGCGTTTGGTGCCGATGCCGAGAAAGCCGGGTTCTTCTATTTCGCTCATCTTGATAATGCCCCGCCGCGCTAAATCCACAATCGTCGCGATGATGTCTTTCATTTCTGCTTTCTCGTCAATCAGCGTGCCCACCATTCCAGCGGGCAAGTCGCTGGGAGGCGCACTCATTTGTGCCACCTGAGTCACCGGCACATCGCGTCCGCGCGTGTACCACAACAGGAATACGCCCAGCAAACCCAGCAGCAAGAGTACCAGCCCGCTGAAGAGGAAAAACAAATTAAAGATGGGTTTGTATTGTTCGCGTTCGGCTTGCGCTGCCACCTCGGCATCAGCAGCGGCTTGCCATGACGGTGGTGCCGCCGTCACCACACCGTGCGGAAATTGGACGCGCACTTCCAGCCCCTGTCCGTCGCGCAGGTTACTCGCGCTAAAGACGACAGTTTGTCCATCGCGAATCGTCGCCGTACCTGCGCCAATCGTCACAGCGGCTTTGATCTGATCGAGCGGGAACTGTGCTGGTAAATGAACCGTGATGGTCGCGGCGTTGATGGTGTACCCGCGTTTGGATTCGATGACGTGCCACCAGAATTGATCGCCGCCGTCGTAGATGCGGAGCGCGCCGCGCAAAGTGTACCGAATCGCAAAGGTGCGAGTCGTGTTTGTCGCGGGGGTGTAATACCATTTGATAATTTGCTGATTCCCTTCTCGATACACCTGATACGTGCCGGGCGTTGTGCCGCTGGTGGTGGCCTGGTACGGTCGCCCTCCTTCCGAAACCGACATATCGGTTACGGCTTCAACCTTGTCCAGACCTACCCCGCGTGTCGCAAAGGTGAAGGGACCGCCGGTGAAGCGAAATTCCCACGTCTCGATGAATTGCACATCACCATTCTTCAGAATCGTAATGTCTACGTCGCGACGCGTTTGGGTTGCGGTTTTGGTTTGCGCGTCAGCAGGCAGTACGGGGACAAAGAGTGCGATGGTAAAAACAAGCGCAAGCAAGATACGCAAGAGGCGCGAACAGGACATTATCTTTTTCCTTTCCGTTCTCGTGTGACCATATTATAAACTAAATCGTGAGAAAAGAAAAGAGGGCACTGCCGCAGAGCCAGGGCGTGTGCAAAGTCGCTTGGCAAGCCGCCGGGCGACTCGAGTCGCAGCAACCAATACCCCAAGCCTGCCTCCGCAGGCTGTATTCTAGCTGCCGAAGGGCGGCTTCGGGTATGTGTTGCTGCGGTTTCAACCGCCCGTGCCCGACTTTGCACAAGCCCTGGCCGCAGAGCGGCGTGGGGAGGGGAATCAGGGGAACGGGGGTGTGGGCAGGCGGCGAAGTCGCCCGCCCACACTCCTCTTCCTTCTCCCCTTGGCGGAAAAGACTTGGCCCTGTACCTTTTTTGACATCTCTGCGTGCTAATGGTATGATGCAAAACCATAATCCGCACAGCAGAGAATCGAATTCATCAAACGGAGGTTCGATATGGATTTCGCTTTTCTCAAAAACATTGTTGTGTCGGCACAGACCAAAATCGTGTTACTGGTGATGGATGGACTCGGTGGATTGCCACTTGAACCTGCGGGCAAAACCGAACTGGAAACCGCGCATACACCGAATCTGGACGCGCTGGCGGCGCGTTCTGCACTCGGACTGGCGGACCCCGTTGCCCCGGGCATCACGCCGGGCAGTGGGCCCGGGCATCTGGGCATCTTTGGCTATGATCCGCTGCACTACGAAATCGGACGCGGGGTGCTGGAAGCGCTCGGCATTGATTTTCCTCTCACTGCGAAGGACGTGGCAGCGCGCGGCAATTTTGCTACAGTGGACGCGGCGGGCTTGCTCACCGATCGGCGCGCGGGACGCATTTCAACAGAGACAAATCGCGAACTGGTTCAACTGTTACGGACGATCAAACTCCCCGGCGTCGAAATTTTCGTTGAGACGGTCAAAGAGCATCGTTTTGTGTTTGTGATGCGCGGCGCAGGCTTGGGCGACGCGCTCAGCGAAACCGATCCACAAAAACTTGGCGTACCACCCTTGCCCGTCAAAGCGCTCGATACTCGATCGCGCAAAACCGCGAAACTGGTGAATCAGTTTGTCACTCAAGCGCGCAAACTGCTCGCCGACAAACATCCTGCCAATATGATTTTGTTGCGCGGCTTTGCTAAACATCCCGCGATTCCATCGTACGCAGAGGTGTTCGGCTTGCGCGCGGCAGCGATTGCTGTGTATCCGATGTATCGTGGTCTGGCGAAATTGCTGGGGATGACCACATTGCCGGTGAACGGTGAAACGGTCGCCGACGAATTCGCCACGCTGGAAAAACACTGGAACGATTTTGACTTTTTCTATCTGCATGTCAAAAAGACCGATTCGGCAGGTGAGGACGGCGATTTTGCGCGCAAGGTGCAGGTGATCGAACAAGTGGACGCGTTGATTCCACGACTCCTTGCCTTGAATCCCGATGTGGTGATTGTCACCGGCGATCATTCGACACCCGCGTTACTGAAATCGCACAGCTGGCATCCTGTGCCTGTGCTTCTGTACAGCAAATTTGTTCGCGCGGACGGCATTGCCGAATTTGGCGAACGTGCATGCGCTCGCGGGAGTCTGGGACGTTTGCGCGCGCAAGAGCTGATGCCGCTTGCGCTGGCAAATGCCCAACGACTCACTAAATTTGGTGCATGATTCAAAAGGTGAAAAATGTTCGATTTACCCTTCACGGTGCTTGTGCTCATTGCGCTCGCGCTCACGTTTGATTTCCTGAACGGCTTTCACGACAGTTCCAACATTGTGGTGACGATGATTGCTTCGCGCGCAATGGATGGACAGATGGCATTGACGATTACTGCCATCGCGCACTTTTTTGGTCCATTTCTCTTTGGCGTTGCGGTGGCAACGACAGTGGGGCACGAGGTTTTGGACGATGTGGCGATTAAATTATCGGTCACAATGTCCGCACTGGTTGCTGCCATCATTTGGAATTTGTTGACGTGGTATTTTGGGATTCCTTCGAGTTCCTCGCACGCGCTTATTGGTGGAATGTTAGGCGCCGCCGTGCTGGAGAGTGGCTGGGAGGTCGTCAAGATGGCGGGTGTAATCAAAGTGCTGGTGGCTCTCACCACCTCACCGATTATCGGTCTGACAGTGGGGTTTCTGGTGATGAAGATAACACTTTTTCTGGCGCGCCCCTTTCCTCCCAGCATCAACTCGTTTTTCAAACGGAGTCAACTGGCGACCGCGCTCGCGCTGGCGCTCTCGCACGGCACAAACGACGCGCAGAAAACGATGGGCGTAATCACAATGGGTTTGGTCTCAGCGGGCGTGTTGAAAGAATTCCATGTGCCGATCTGGGTCATCGTCATCAGCGCGGCTGCGATTGCGTTCGGCACGTGGATCGGCGGTTGGCGACTCATCAAGACGCTGGGCGGCAAATTCTACAAGATTCGTCCGATTCATGGTTTCACCGCGCAGATTACTTCAGCGGGAGTGATCCTGTCCGCGTCTTTGCTAGGCGGTCCTGTCAGCACAACACAGGTTGTTAGTTCAGCGATTATGGGAGTGGGTTCGGCGGAACGTCTTTCCAAGGTGCGCTGGGGTGTGGCGGGACAAATCGTGACGGCATGGTTCACGACGATTCCTGCCGCCGCGTTGATGGCAGCCCTAGTCGCGCTCGTCTTGAGGCAATGGTTCTAAGAGGGCACATATGTAGAAATCAGGTTTCTGCAAGAAACTTGATTTCTACACTGTTTATTCAAAGAAACCTGTCTCAAGCCGAGACAGGTATCTTTGTTTTTGGAGTTGATTGAGATGACGGAGATTCCTTTAGCGGTTGTACCGTTGATTGCGCTAGCACTTGTTTTTGATTTTCTGAACGGCTTTCACGACAGTTCGAACATCGTTGCAACGATGATTGCTTCGCGCGCGCTGTCAGGGCGGCAGGCGTTGACGCTTACGGCAATCGCCGAGTTCGTCGGACCTTTTCTGTTCGGCGTCGCCGTAGCCACGACGCTGGGGAATGAGGTATTGAATCTAAAGATCATCACAATGGATGTGACGCTTGCCGCGCTGGCGGCGGCGGTCATCTGGAACATTTTGACGTGGTGGCTGGGTATCCCATCGAGTTCGTCGCACGCGCTCGTCGGTGGTTTGATTGGCGCGGCTGTGGTCAAAAATGGATTCGAGGTTGTCAGACTCGCCGGGCTGGGGAAGGTGCTCTTGGCGCTTGCGATCTCACCGCCACTCGGTTTTCTCGTCGGCTATGGCATTATGAAGTTGGTGCTGTATCTGGTACGCAATGCACATCCGCGCATCAACGAATTTTTCAAGCGGATTCAGATTGTGACCGCGATCTCGCTAGCCCTCTCGCACGGCACGAATGACGCACAAAAGACAATGGGAGTGATCACGATGGGTTTGGTTGCGGCCGGTGTTCTACCGACGTTCCAGGTTCCTGTGTGGGTCATTGCAATCAGCGCTGGCGCGATCGCCTTTGGCACCTGGCTGGGAGGCTGGCGTTTGATCAAAACCCTCGGTGGCAAGTTTTACAAGATTCGTCCGATTCACGGTTTTACCGCGCAAGTTACTTCAGCCATGGTGATCTTGGGTGCAGCACTTTTGGGAGGTCCGGTCAGTACGACGCAAGTTGTCAGTTCGGCGATTATAGGGGTAGGATCGGCACAGCGCCTCTCGCAAGTGCGCTGGGGTGTGGCAGGACAAATCGCCACAGCATGGCTCACGACAATACCCGCTGCGGCATTGATGGCAGCAGGTATCGTCGTGGTGTTGCAAGGGCTGGGGTTATGACCCACAACGATTACGGCGCGTCATACGACGCGCCGTAATTTTTGATCGCGCAACTATTGCGCGCGAAATGTGACTTCGATGTTGCCAATCAACAATACATCGCCATCATTCAACAAGGTGCGCTGGTTCGGCGGCAGACGTTGACCGCGCAAATACGTGCCATTCGTCGAATTCAAATCTTCGATCATCCAGCCACCTTGCCAGATAATTTTGGCGTGTTTGCGCGACACACCCGCTTCTGATTTTCCACCAAACGGCGCCAAATCCACATCGGGTTTCCAGGTGCCACTGCTTTCCGCGCGTCCGATGATGGCTTCTTTTTTCAACGGCACTTGAATCGTTTGCCCGGCAACGATCAAGCGACAGGGAGCAAGCGGAACGCCCAGACGTTCGGGCGGTGGTGGAAAAGGAGGTGGAGCAGGAGGATGGCTACTCTCAGGAAGGGTGAGCGACGCACCGCATTGTTCGCAGAATGCGGCACTCGAAGCATTTTCAGCACTGCAAACGGGACATTTCATCGTTGCCTCTCCTTATGAAAAATGACCGCCGGCGGCTGACTGCCGACTGCCATGCCAGTATGACACTGATAGATGATGGCTGAATGTTGCAAGTGTTACTTTTCATGCAATTCGATTTCGATACCACCCAGGAGTCGCGCGAGGGTGTTGTACGTTGCCGCACTGATGCCGACCAGCGCGGCAAGGCACACTCCTCCGACCAGTGCCCAGAGTAGCGTCACCAGCAAGATGCACAGCGGCGCGGCGTTATCCAGAAATTGGAGTGTTTTGAGCGCGCCTTCCAGTTTGAGTACTGCGAGCATATTCGCGCGAATGGATTGCCCCAGAATGTTGGCGAGTTCCACATTCTGCCAGCTTTCCAGCAGCGCGCGCAAAGTGCCGATGACGATTTTGCTGAGGAGCGCGAGGATCAGCCCCGGCATCAGATTGGTCAGCGCGCCCAGACCGCAACCCAGGCGCACACTCGAGCCAAGTCCAACGTGGTGGAGGACAAACTTTTTCATCGTCGTCGGTCGAATTGCCAGAACACGTAGAGTATGCTAGAATTGTTTTTGGAGGAATGCAAAATGTTCGATGCGATAAAATTATCTCCGCACTTGCGCGACGAACTGAGTGCTTTGGCAGAAACAGGTTTATATGACGATGAAGAAGCATTCATCGCCGATGCGGTACGCACACTGCTTGCCGCGCGTCCCGATTTGCGCGAGGCGTTGGCGTGCAAGTTGTTCGAACGTGGCACCTTTTCGTTAGGCAGAGCCGCTGAATGGAGCGGTCTGGATATTGAGACGATGAAAATCGCGCTCCATCGGCGAGGCATCACGCGCGTGGCATTTGAATCCCCCGGCGAAATCGAGACGATGGCGCGCCACGCTCTTCAGATGGCTGGGAGAGACACACGTGACTGATTACATCGTTATCTTGGACGCCGATTTTCTGAGTGCATTTCTGAAGATTGAACGTTTGCACCTGATTCGCGTGTTTTATCAAGTCCAATCAGTCTACGTTCCGCCAGCTGTCTACCGCGAAGTGGCTGTAACTGATTTGTTGCCGCGATTGACCGTGCTGGAATGGGTGCGTGTGCGAGTGCCTGCTCGTTCACAACTGGATGCCTTGAACGAACTTGACGCGTACCGGCATTTGGGATCAGGCGAGCGTGAAGCCATTGCTCTGGCACGCGAGTGTTCGCCATCCGTTTTGTTGGTCAACGATAATCAGGCTCGGCGGGTTGCTGCACGCCTTGGCATACAAGTTGTCAATATCCCTGCCTTCCTCCTGGCTTGCAAAAAGAGTGCCCTGGTGTCTCAAAACGAGTTGCTTGCCATCATTGCCGATCTGCAAACCAGGGATTTCTATAGTTTCCGCTCCGACGTTCTCGATTTACTCATCACGCCCTCTCAAAACGAACGAGAACGCAAGTGATATTGTCGTCTCCCCCGTTTTGATTGGCAACTTGAATCAACTCGCGACATGCGTCTTGCGGGCTGGTATGCCGCTGGACAATGTCGCGTATTTGTTCCTCCCGAACCATCTCCCACAACCCATCACAACACAAGAGCAGACTTTGCCCGGCGTCCACCTGGACCTGAAACAAATCCACCGCAATCTGCGGTTTGTCGCCGATGTTGCGTAAGATATAGCTGCGCTGCGGATGCGTGCGCACGTCCTCCTCACGAATCGCACCACTATCGGCAAGTGCCTGGACGAGCGAGTGATCTTTGGTCAATTTAGTGATTTGCTCAGAGGTGATGAGGTAGGCGCGACTATCGCCGACGTTGGCGATGTACGCTTGATTGCCAACGACCAGCGCGGCAACGACAGTCGAACCCATATCGGTTTGTGCGCGCGTACGCGCCTCAAGTACGTCGGCATTGGCTTGTTCGATGGCGGCGCGCAACAAGTCGGCGTAGTCACGATCGGTGGGCGCGAGTGCAAAGTGGGGTGACAGAATGTTCTGCGCAACATAGCGCGCTAGCGTCTCAGTGACCATTCGACTGGCGACTTCGCCGGCGGATGCGCCTCCCATTCCATCGGCGACCGCGTACAGTCCGATGAGTTGGTAACCGTTCTGGGTGAACTGGACGATTTCCGTCGTGAGCAGGGCATCCTCGTCTATTTCGCGACGCATACCCACATCGGACAGGCGTCCGACGACGGTAGTGAGTTTGGAGGGATGGCGCAGATCGTCCAAAAGTTGTTGCAGGTCAATCTGAAACGCGCGCGCGTGACGATATTCGCGCGCGCAGGCTCGTTCGATGAGTTGCGCGATCGCCGGCGCGAACGCCGAGTCGCGTTCGAGGGGAAGCATCAGTGTCTGAAGAGTTTGTGCCAGGTCTACAATGTCTTGCATTCCACCTTCGAGGGAGAACTCGGTCAGGTTGAGAAAACCACCCAACTTGATTTGATAGTTGGAGAGGTAGAGATGTTCGGGCAAAATGCCGCCGTGCACCAGGTCTTTGCTGTGTAACTTGACCAGCGCGTCCGCTAATTGCACACCCCATTGCAACACGGTCATTGCGCGCACATTGCCCGGCGCAAGCGGTGTGAGTGGATACTCGTGTGCCAGATACGCGCGCGTGTGATCGCCGAACTGGATGTGACACACATCGTAGATTTCGATCAGCGCGGGATGGTGCACGTCGGCTTCCAGCAGGCGTTTTTCGGCTTGATAGTGGTGCGGATCGTCCGATTCCAGCAGCAGACACTCGCGCCCGGTAGATTCATCGAGGGCGAGGTACGTGTTGAGATGGGGACGTGTTTCCAGCGTCTGGAGAACTTGAAAGCGATTGTTGACGATGGCGCCGCGCGGCAATTCGGAAAAACCCAGGGGCGGCAAGGGACGTGTCTGGCTGTGGACGGGACGTGGTGACGGTTCAACAGGTTCGGGGAGCGTGGGGGGCAAATTGGACGCGTTCATTGGGACGCTCCTTGTGAGGAGGTGGGGAGGTGAAAGCGAAAGCGCAACGCGCCACAAGTGAGCACATCGCCATCTTCAAGATAGTTGGCGAGGGTGCGTTTACCGTTCACCGTGATGCCGTTCAGCGAGGGCGTTCCGTTGCGCGTGCCATCGAGCACGACCCAGCGTCCATTGCGCTGGAGCAAGCGCGCGTGATACTCGGAAACGGTGTCGGCATTTGGCAGGTTGGCACGAATTTTGATATGGCAATCGGACGCGCGTCCCAGGGTTTGCACGGGACGCGTCAGGTAAAAACGTTTGCCGCCCGGTTCTAGTTCCAGATAAGGCAACGTCGCCAGACGCGCGCGGCGACGCTGCCACATAAACCATACGCCCATCCCCACACACACGCTGAGCACGAGCGCGCCGATGAAGAGGAGCATCGGATAGATTGAAAATTGTTCCATCTACTTTTTGAGGCGAACGCGGGTTGCCGGTTTTTCGCGTGGGATGTACTTGTCCAGCAGAATCCCGAGATCGCGTCGGATTTTTGGAGGAATTTGATCGCGTGCAGTGATAATCGCGGTTTGCAAGGCGTTGGGACAAGGGCAATGTTCGCGCACGCGCGGAATCTCGGCGACCGCATAGCGCACGATGCGTTTGCCCATCTCGGCGTTCTTGAGCAAGTTCTGCACAATCATCTCGGCAGTGACGGTGTCGTGCGCGGGATGCCACACATCGTAATCGGTGACCATCGCAATCGTCGCGTAGCAGATTTCAGCTTCGCGCGCCATTTTCGCTTCGGGGAGTGCGGTCATTCCAATCAAATCCATCTTCAGCGCGCGGTACGTCTCCGATTCGGCTTTGGTCGAAAAGGCGGGCCCCTCCATTACCACCAGTTTGCCTCCACGATGCACGCGCGCGCCGGCTTTGACCGCCGCGTTGTAGAGGATGTCGCTCAATTCGGGACAGAACGGATCGGCGAACGAAATGTGCACCACCAGACCCGGCGGAAACAGTGTCGAAGGGCGCATTCGAGTTCGATCGAACAATTGATCGGGAATGACAATGTCGAGTGGCGCGTAATCTTCGCGCAGGCTGCCGACTGCGCTCAGGGAGATGATGCGTTCAACGCCGAGGGATTTGAAAGCGTAGATGTTGGCAGCTACAGGCAACTCGTGTGGCTTGATGCGATGGCCGCGTCCGTGTCGCGGTAGAAACGCGATGCGCTGGTCGCCCAGAGTACCCAGAATGAAGGCATCGGAGGGATTGCCATAGGGCGTGCGGATTTTGACTTCTTTGATGTCGGTCAAGCCGTCCATCTGATAAACGCCGCTACCGCCGATGACCCCAATGGTGGCTTGTTCAATTTTTGCCATTGCACTTCTCCTCGCAGAAATGGTCTGGCGCTATTATAAAAGCAATCGCGTGGAAAAGCAAGCAGAGGAGTTAACCGAATTTGATGACGCGGAATCCTTCGGCGTAAAATTCGCTGTCCACTTCTGTGCGACGCAGGCGTTCGCGGATGCGCTTTTCGAGTGCCACGGGGTCTTTGATTTGACTCGCGTGCGCGCGTAGCGCAGCCAGTTTGATATCGAGTGTTTCGTTGACATTGACCCACACATTTGGCTCATTAGTGCCGCTGAGCCAGACTTCTTGAGGCGAGTGAGGCTCCAAGCCCTCCGCAAGTAGTTCGGGAAAGTACATTCGATTGCCCGCCGCCGGGAAAATCGCGTCGAGGGTGGCAGCACCGGCCGCGCGATGGTCGGGATGGTTAATGCCGATGTTACTGGGGCGAAACAGAGTGGTTGGATCACACGTGACGACGATGTGAGGTTTGAGGCGACGAATCGCGCGCACAATGTCGCGTTGCACCTCGCGCGTGTTTGCAAGTTCACCATCGCGATAGTGGAGAAACGTGACCTCACGCGCGCCGATGATCTGCGCGGCAGCGCGCTGTTCACTCTGGCGATCGGCGCAGAGCATTTCGGGGGTCACATCGGGGCTATCGCTGCCCTTGTCGCCGCAGGTGAGCAAGAGGTAATGAATCTCTTTGCCTGCGCGCGCCCACTTGGCAAGGGTCGCGCCACAGAAAAATTCCGGATCGTCGGGATGTGCCAGGACGACCAGCACACGCTGGAGTGGATCGGACATAGATGCTCCAGAGGGAAGGTGAGATTGAAAGTATCTACTCAGCCCCCCTGTCATTGCGAGCCGAAGCCGCGAGCGAAGCGTGGCGGGCTACGAAGCAATCCCCAAATTCGCCGTGGGGAGATTGCTTCGTCGGCACAAAACGCCTCCTCGCAATGACCTAGGGTGAGTAGTTACGATTGAAAAGTATTGCCTACCGTAAAGATCGGTAGGCAATACTTGGTCTGGTGGAGATGGCGGGATTCGACACGCAGCCCTCGGTTTTTCAACCGAGCGTTGACTATCTCTTCAAGTGGTTGTATGATTGTTTTCAACCACTTGCCCAGCGTGTTGTAAGGAGGAATGCCTATGAAACTTGGCGGCACTGAGGCTGCTTATGCCGCAGGCATTTTAGATGGTGAAGGTTCTATCATCTTGACGCGTCTTCGGAAAAAGCGATGGGCGTCTCCTGTTGTTTCCATCGCTTCGACCGACCGCGAGTTGCTCGAATGGTTTCGTTCACGTTGTGGAGGGACAATTGTTCGCAAGCGCACTTATCAGCCACAGCACTCAATCATTTGCTGGAAGTTGACAGATCGCCAGGCGCTTGAATTTCTTCGACTTGTCCGACCGTTTATGGTTGTTCGCCGAAAGATTGCTCGTTGCGACTTGCTGTTATCGGATTATCTGGCGTGCACGCCGCGCAACGGTCGCTATAGTCCAGAGATGGCGAACAGGAAACGTGAACTTATCGAGCGGTTTTCCTCCTTACCCTAGTGCTCCATCGTCAGGAGTCTATGAGTCGATGCAGGGCTTACCTCTTTCGAGTTCACCCCTCAGGATTAACATAGGCTCCTTTGCCGTTAGTCTCTCCTGATTAAGCCGGGTTTGGCATTGAGTGTCACCACTCAATGGGGCTCGTCTTTTCAGAGAACCCGCGTCCGAAGAGTTCGCTTCAGAGTGCCTACAAGCGTAGTCGGTTTTTGGTGTTCACGCGCTCCGACTCAGCCGACAGAGTTGAGCGCGCTAGCCGTGTCGGGGCGGAACGCCCCTACCGCTTAGACGATTGTTACCGGCGTGGCAATCGTCGCACCCCGATGCTGGTCACGCCCGACGCGCATCCTTCGGGGGAGAACGCGCGTGGACGCCGCAGAAACTCTCTGCGGACCTGCGTGCTCACGCGGTCAGCGCTTACGCGGCGACCGGGAGAGCCGCGAGGTTGGTGCGAGTGTTCGCACTTGTCTTGTGCTCATTTTAACGCGGTTGAGCGCCGCGGCTTGCCACTCTGAAACAGCCCTCCCCGTCGAAGCCATGCATCCCCAAACCATTTTTTGATTTTCGACGGTCGAAAATCCAGCCTAATTATAGCACTGACCACACGAAGAGGCAAATCGTACTTTGACAAGCACGCGTGGCTTTACTATACTGTCGGCAACTTGCAACGCAGAGGAAAAAATATGACCGGCACCATTCTCAACGTAATCACAGTCATCATCGGCGGCACGCTGGGTGCACGACTGGGCGCGCGTTTGCCGCACAAGATGCGCGAGACAGTGATGCACGGCATCGGCTTGATGACACTGGTGATTGGTGTGCAAATGGCACTCGGCACGCGCAACATTCTCATCGTACTGGCGAGCATTCTGGTCGGCGGAATTCTGGGTGAGTGGCTGGGAGTGCAGGCACGACTCGATGCGCTGGGGCAGATGCTGGAGGCGCGTTTTGCGCGCGGGGAACAAGCGGGGACGTTCACGCGCGGCTTTGTCACCGCGTCGCTGGTGTTTTGTGTTGGACCAATGACGATTCTCGGTTCGATTCAGGACGGCTTGGTCGGCGATTACACGTTGCTCGCGATCAAATCCACGCTCGATGGGTTTGCGGGGCTGGCGTTTGCTTCGACGCTGGGAATCGGTGTGGCATTTGCCGCGCTGACCGTGCTGGTCGTGCAGGGGGGCATCAGTCTCGCCGCGATGCTGTTTGGCGGTGCGCTCGGTTCGGTAGCGCGCACGACGCCCTGGGTGATGGAGATGACCGCGACGGGTGGTGTGTTGATTATGGGCATTGGCCTGGTTTTGCTGGATTTGAAACACGTGCGCGTCGGCAATTTGCTGCCCGCGATTTTCATCGCGCCGTTGATTGTCGTCGCGCTGGCGATGTTGAATATCACTTTTTAACGGTGGTGACATTTGATCAAGACATTTGCTTTATCCCAGTGGCTCTCCTTCTTGCAAAGGCAAGCACACGATTGGAAAGTGACGGTTATGCGCACGTCACTCGATCGGCTTGCCTATCAGATGGTCTTTCCTTATCTTTCCATCTACATCATTGCACTTGGAGCGAGTAAGACCCAGCTGGGTTTGGTCATCAGTTTCGGTACACTGCTGGCAGGTCTGCTCGCGCCCTTTGTCGGCTGGTACATTGACCAGATTGGTCCCAAGAAAATTTATCTGTTCGGTATCGGATTGCTGGCGGTTTCCTATCTGACGTATGGGCTGGCGCACGATTGGAGGTTGGCATTTATCGCGATGATTGCCTACTGGGTCGGCTTTTCCGTGAGCAATCACAGTTGCGCAACTGTCTGCGGCAATTGCCTGGCAAATCGCGATCGCGCGACTGGGATGATGATTTGCGAGACGTTTGGTGCAGGACTGTTGGGGATGCTTGGTCCCGCGCTGGGTGCCACGCTGGTAGCGCTGTGGGGAGGCGTCAATGTCGCCGGCATCCGCCCGTTGTTTTTCCTCGCGCTGCTCTTCACGCTCGGTACGTTTGTTTTTGTTTTCACTCAGTTGTCCAATCAACACTGGCAGGCGTCGCGCGCGACCTCGCCACACTTGGTACGCGACCTGCGCGAGGTGTTCCGAGAAGGTCATCATTTGAAGCGCTGGTTGATTATCGCGTCGGTGGGGACGCTGCCTCTGGGGATGGTCTTTCCATTTTCACAATTGTTTGCGTACGAGAACAAAGGGGCAAATGAATTTCTGCTTGCCGCGATGGTGACCGGCGCGGCACTCACCTCGATTGTTTTCGCGATTCCGTTGGGGCGTTTGGCGGATCGGATTGGACGCAAACGGATTTTGTATGTGACGATTCCCCTCTTCTGGCTGGCAAACGTGATACTGATTTTGGCGCCGCATCCGATTTTTCTTCTCGTCGCCGGCGCGTTGATGGGCTTTTACTACATTGGTGGACCTATCGCGGGAGCGATGGAACGCGAACTGGTGCCGGCTGACCAGATGGGACGATGGCTGGGTATCGCGCGAATGACCAAGATGATGGTCAATGCCGGTGGCACAGCACTCGCCGGGGTAATTTGGGATCAGGTGGGACCGCCCTTTGTCTTTCTCGCTTTTGTCGCGATTGATCTGATCGTGCGAATGCCTTTGTTGATGATGATGTCGGAGACGTTGCGTATGCGGCGCGAGCACGCGGCGGTCAGCCGATAATCGGCTTGCCCACATTTGGCGCGATGAACAATGAAACAACGACGCTCCATCGAGCGTCGTTGTTTGGTTACGTGACCAGTTTGTACCCGCGCCCGCGCACGCTAATCAAATAACGTGGCTTGGTCGGATCTGGTTCGATTTTGGCGCGCAAACGACTGACCAGTTTTTCGATGCGCGCGTCATCTACCTCGTCAATGAATTGTTGTCCCCACACATTTTCTACGATGGAGTACTTGTCACACACCCGATCCATCCTGCCATAGAGGAACGTGAGCAGACGATACTCGAGCGCGGTCAAATCCTCGATGCGCTTACCTTCGACGTACGCTGTCCCCGCGTCCACATCCACGTACACCCCGCGCGCGTGGGGGTGTTGAATCAATTGTTGGCGTCGGACGAAATCCGCGAACAAGGGCGAGAACAGCGCATAGCCCGATTCGCTCTCCCGCACGATGTGCTTGGCGATGAGACTGGGGGGCTCGGCGCGTCCCAGATGAAACAGTGCATTCTGTTCGTCGGCATCGAGATCGCGCCAGATTTTTTCGCACTCGATCCGCACATTCGGGTCGCTGGTGAGTTGTTGCTGAACGATCTGGTGAATCACGCGATCTTGATGCACGTTACGCATCGGCGCACCGGTCACGCGCCCCAGCGCGCAGCACACGGCAAGCGCCAGTCCGGGATGTCCATCGGCATTCGCGTACACGAACGCGCGATCGGCATCGCTAAAGGTGACGCCTTCTTGCGTGGCAAAGCGCGCGCAAAACTCGTTGGTGTCCTCGCGGCTCATAAAATTCAAATAGTGGACGTGCGGCGTCAGCAATTCGATAAACTCACCTTGTTCGCGCGTCATCGGCAGGCGCGCAAACTCGCGATTCGTCGCGGTTACGTACGCCAGTGCCTGGCGATAGCGGTCTTTGAACGCGCGCAGGTTAAGAAACGCCTGCGCTTCGATGGAGGCGTACGCTTCATCGAAATCATCGAGCAGGAAGACGAGCGGCTGCGGCAATTGCTCGAGCGCGTGCTCCAGTCCGCGTTCCAGATTCAATGCAAACACTGTTGCATCTTCGGCACGCGCGAGAGTCTCGGTGATGTGATGGTGGGGGCGCGTGGGCAACTTGTCGGCGAGGGCGCGCCACAACGCGGTAAAAAACGCGCGCGCGGTGCGTTCGGGCAGGGTATTGCAATCCACGTAGACAAACGTGCCGCGCGACGTATCGCGCGACTCACCCAGACGGCGCATCAAGGCTGTTTTGCCCAGATTGCTGATGCCGACCAGCGACACACACGCGCCGCGCAACGCCAGCGCGCGAATCGTTTCCACATCCTTGTCGCGACCGATGAGTGTGAACAAGAGGGACATTGCGCCTCCGTTTCGATTATATGTGGAGTTGAGGTTTGGGGCAAGTGGAGAGTAGAGATTGTGAGAAATTGCATTTCGGAAATTTGGTGCTATACTTGGATTTGAGGTTGACATCGAACCTGAAACTTGCAATCTGAAACTCTGGAGGCACAATGGCAACTATTGCAAAAACACACCCTGGTTGGCGCACCTTGCCGCGCAATGTCTGGGCGGTCAGCGCGACAAGTTTCTTTATGGACGTTTCGAGCGAGATGGTCATCAACATCTTGCCGCTTTTTCTGGCGAATGTCCTGGGTGTCAAAACCAATATCATCGGCGTCATCGAGGGACTGGCGGAGACGACCGCGAGTTTGCTCAAGATTTTCTCCGGCTGGCTCTCGGACAAACTGCGCGCGCGCAAATGGCTGGCAGTGTCCGGCTATGCGCTTTCGGCGATCGTCAAGCCGCTGTTCTATTTTGCGACAACGTGGGAACTGGTTGCCGGCGCGCGCTGGGCGGATCGCGTGGGCAAGGGGATTCGTACCGCGCCGCGCGATGCGCTTGTCGCCGATTCGATTGACGCGCCGCAGCGCGGCTTGGCGTTCGGCGTGGCGCGCGCGGGAGATACGGCAGGCGCGCTGCTCGGCATTTTGATCGCGCTTGGCGTGGTGTGGTTCGCGCAAGCCGGCGCCGTCGAGCTGGGCGAAGCGACTTTTCGGACGATTGTGCTGATTAGCATCGTGCCGGCGTTTCTGGCGGTGCTTGCGCTCGCGCTCCTGGCGCGCGATGTGCCGGTCACGCGTGAACACGAGACGCCCCGTTTTGCGTTCAAAGCGCTGGGTAAACCGTTCATCACATTGATGCTCATCGTTTGTATCTTTGAACTCGGCAATTCGTCCGATGCGTTTCTGGTGTTGCGCGCGCAGAATTTGGGGATGAGTGTCGTTGGCGTGCTGGCGATGCTCGCCGTGTTCAATCTGGTGTACAGTGTGTTGTCCGCGCCCGCTGGCGCGCTTTCGGATCGCATCGAACGGAGCAAAATCATCATTGGCGGCTGGCTGATGTACGCTGTGGTGTATCTCGGTTTCGCGCTTGCCGATAGCGCGTGGCAGGTGTTTGTGTTGTACGCGCTGTACGGCGTGTACTATGGCGTCGCCTTTGGCACGACCAAAGCACTCGTCGCCGATTTGGTGCCGGAAGATTTGCGCGGCACCGCGTACGGCACGTACAACGCGGTGTTGAGCATCATCAGTTTCCCCGCATCGGTCATCGCCGGCGTGTTGTGGCAAGGTGTGGGCGCGTGGGAAGGTTTTGGCGCGGCGGCACCGTTCTGGTTCGGCGCGATGATGGCGCTCCTGGGCGCGGTGCTGTTCGCGCTATGGCTGCCACGTGCCAGGAGAGTTTAGAAGGGAGTGCGTATGCCTGAAAATAAAAAAGTAACTCCGCCCAAGCCCGATCCCGAAGAAGAGAAGAAACGTCAGCAGCAGATGCAACGGCGGATGAGTTTCAGTCTCAGTTATCTGCTCGTCGGGATGTTGTTCTTGTGGCTGTTTCAAGAATTTATCTTGACGCCGATGATGATTCAAGCTGCCGAGATTCCGTACAGCGAGTTCAAACAAAAACTCGCGGATAAACAAATCGTCAAAGTCACGTTGCGCGAAAATGACATCATCGGCGAGATGAAGAACCCAACGCCGAACGCGACGCCGGCGACGGTGCCATTCGAAACGATTGGCACCGCGCAGAGCGACCCCAAGTTGATCGAACAACTGGAAGCGGCAGGCGTGGCGTACGCTTTTCAACGTCCTCCCAGCCCGATTGGCAGTTTCTTCGTCGCGTATCTGTTGCCGTTGTTGTTGCTGGGTGGATTTTGGTACTTGATGTATCGTCGCGCGATGGGCGGTGCCGGTGGATTGGGTAACATTTTTGGTGTGGGAAAAAGCAAGGCGACCGAAGTCAAAGCCGCCGATGTGGGCGTCACGTTCAAAGATGTTGGCGGCGCGGACGAAGCGATTGCCGAGTTGCAAGAGATCATCCAGTTCTTGAAATCGCCGGATCAATTTGCCAAACTCGGCGGGCGCATTCCCAAAGGTGTGCTTCTCGTCGGTCCACCGGGCACCGGCAAAACCTTGCTCGCCAAAGCAACGGCGGGCGAAGCCGGCACGTCGTTCTTTGAAACGAGCGGTTCGGAATTCGTCGAAATGTTTGTGGGCGTGGGCGCGGCGCGCGTGCGCGATTTGTTCGAGCAAGCGCGCAAAGCCGCG
>Ga0209227_1001204_pt1 | contig 20509 bp, 16 predicted proteins | sample YNPBryantNP2012_FD_185815 | JGI IMG/M metagenome (GOLD analysis project Ga0209227, IMG submission 185815) | Anoxygenic and chlorotrophic microbial mat microbial communities from Yellowstone National Park, USA - YNP Bryant NP 2012 (SPAdes)... ...
CATAAGGTCTCCAAGACAATGAGCCAATTGCCCAATGTGCCAATGAGCCAAACCCAATGTGCCAAATGTGCCAAAGATGCCAAATGTGCCAAACCATTTGTCATTTGTTCATTTGTCATTTGTCATTGATTCATTTGGCTCATTGGTTCATTGGCACATTGGCTCATTATCCAAACCGCCCAGTGATGTAATCTTCGGTTTCTTTCTGGCGCGGGTTGGTGAAAATTTCGCGCGTGGGACCGAACTCGACAATACGCCCGGCGCGCTCTGGCGTTATATTGATAAAGGCGGTGAAATCGGAAGCGCGCGCGGCTTGCTGCATGTTGTGGGTGACGATGACAATCGTGTACTGTTCTCGTAACTGTTGCATCAATTCTTCGATCTTGTAGGTGGAGATCGGATCGAGGGCGGAGGCGGGTTCGTCCATCAAAATCACTTCGGGTTCGATGGCAAGTGCCCGCGCGATGCACAGGCGTTGCTGTTGTCCGCCAGAAAGGGCAAAGCCCGATTCGTTCAACTTGTCCTTCACTTCATCCCACAGCGCGGCGGCGCGCAAGGAGCGCTCGACAATTTCTGCCAACTCGTTTTTGCGAGTAATTCCCAGCAAGCGCGGACCGTACGCCACGTTATCGAAAATGGATTTGGGAAATGGATTGGCGCGCTGAAATACCATCCCCACACGACGCCGAATATCCACCACATCTATATTTGGCGCCAGGATATTTTCGCCATCGAGGAGAATTTCACCCGTAGCGCGCGTCTGCGGAATGAGATCGTTCATTCGATTGAGTGAGCGTAACAGGGTAGATTTGCCGCAACCCGATGGCCCAATCAGCGCGGTGATACGATGTTCAAAAATGTCCAACTGGATGTCTCGCAGCGCGCGAAAGGTGCCATAGTAAAAATTAAAGTTGCGCACCTGCATCTTTAGCCGGGTTGGCATACTTTGATTCAGATGCATATTGTCGTCCAGCGCGCGAACATAGGATTGAAGGCGCGGCGCGGTGTTCAAAGCCGTCATCATCTATTTTACTCCATACCTCAGGATGCGTCAACGTGAACGCTGATGTATCTACTCAGTCCTCTGTCATTGCGAGCGTTTTTTGCGAAGCAATCCCCAAATTCGCCGTGTGGAGATTGCTTCGTCGCGAAAAACGCTCCTCGCAATGACACAAAGTAGTTACACGCTGATTGATTTTTTAACGCCATCCCATTCGTTTGAGTTGCCACGTGGTAACAACGCGGGCGATGATGTTCAAGCCCAAAACAAAAGTCACCAGCACGAGCGCGGTCGTCCAGGCTTTGGCGTGCCAGTCTTTGTAAGGCGAGATGGCGTAAACGTAAACCATATGCGGCAGGGTGGCAATCGGTTGATTCAAATCGGTGCTGAAGAATGGATTGCCGAACGCGGTAAAGATCATCGGTGCGGCTTCGCCCGCCACGCGCGCAATGCCCAGCATAATGCCGGTGACGATGCCGTTGAGCGCAGCGGGCATAGTCACCTGAAGCATCGTCTTCCACTCGGACGCGCCGAGCGCGAGCGAACCTTCACGTAGACTACGCGGCACCAGTTTTAACATTTCTTCGGTCGTCCGTAAAACGATGGGGGTCATAATGATGGCGAGCGCTACACCACCCGCAAACGCCGAAAATTGCTTTTGGGGCAGCACGATAATCGTGTACGCGAAAATGCCTGTCACGATCGAAGGTACACCCGATAGCACATCGGTTGCAAAGCGCAGCGCGATGCCGAGTGGTTTGTCCGGATTCGCTGCGGCGTACATCGCCGCGATGAGCGCGATGGGAATGGAGAGTACGCAAGCCGTTCCTACAACAATCGCCGAGCCGACAATCGCATTGAGGACGCCGCCACCGGGCACGCCGACCGGCGTGGGCAGTTCGGTAAAGAACTGGATGCTCAAATACCGTCCGCCTTCTTGTAGCACATAGAGCAGAACCCACACCAGCGGAACTACGGCGAGAAAGGCGGCAACGCCACACAAGAACAGCATAATCGCATTGATGATTTTACGCCGACGATAATGGGCAAGGTTGGGAGTCATCATGCGCGCACCTCCGTTGGCACGCGACGCGCGACACGCCAGACGAGCAAGCGCGCCAGGAAATTCAACACGAGCGTCACGGCAAACAACACCAGCGCAATTTGAATGAGCGATTGGATGTACAGTTCGTACGTCGCTTCGGCAAATTCATTCGCGATGATGCTCGCCATCGTATAGCCCGGATGCAAGAGCGATGACGAGAGATCGAGATTGTTGCCGATGACCATCGTCACTGCCATCGTTTCGCCGAGCGCGCGTCCCAGTCCCAGAATACTCGCGCCGAGCAAGCCCGACAAGCCATACGGAATTAGCACCTGCCAGATCATTTCCCAGCGGGTCGCGCCGAGCGCGAGCGCGGCTTCGCGTTGACTCTGCGGAATCGCCAAAAGCACATCGCGGCTCACGGCGCTGATTGTTGGCAAGATCATAATCGTCAAGATCAATGCCGCTGCCAGACGACTGGGTCCATAGACGGGACCTTCAAACAGGGGAAGGAATCCCAGCGTCGAATTGAAGAGCTGGGCAGTGGGTCTAACAAAGACAGGGACATAGACGAATAGACCCCACAAGCCGTACACCACACTTGGCACGGCTGCCAACAGTTCGATGACAAAACCCAGCGGCTGGCGTAACCACAGCGGCGCGAGTTCGGCGAGAAAGATGGCAATGCCCAGACTGATGGGCATGGCAAAGAGGAGTGCCATCAGCGCGGTTTGCAGCGTACCCAAGATAAACGGGAATGCGCCAAATTCCTGGCGCACAGGATTCCATTCGCTACTCGTCAGAAAACCCCAGCCGAATTTTTCGCGCGGGAGCGGCGAGTTTGCCCATAGTTCATAACCGATGGCGATGACGAGCAAGAGGATGCACAGCGCGCCGAGCGTGACGAGCGCGCGAAAGATCAGGTCACCGTGTTGCAATCGCTGTTTGAGTGGGCGTAGCCGTGATTGAGCCGCACGTTGTTTGACAAGAGAGATGGTAGACATAGGGTTTCTTTCTAGCGCGCCAAATGGGAGCGTGGGGGGACCGCTCCCATTTGGACGAAGGAGGAGGAGAAAAATCTGTGGTCGCCTGTTTTAGAGCGGCTTGCCGCCGCAAGTCACCTGGTTCAGTTTATCCAGTACGGCTTTTTGAACCGTCGGAGGGAGTGGCACATAGTCCAACTCTTTAGCAAATTTTGCACCTGCGTCGCTTAGACCCCATTTGATAAACTCGACCAACTTTTTGCCTTTGACACAATCGGTTTGATCCATGTAGATGAGCAAGTAGGTGTACGAGGCGATGGGCCACGAATTTTTGCCGGGCGCATCAGCAATCGAGAGCGCGAGTTTGTCGCCCATATTCGTACCGAAATCTGCCATCGCGGCTTGCACCGCTTCGACCGTCGCCGTCACGTACTCGCCGGCTTTGTTCTGGACGGCACCGTAGGCGAGTTTGTTTTGTTTGGCGTACGCGAATTCGACGTATCCAATCGCGCCATCGTTCTGCGAGACGGTGCCCGCGACGCCTTCGTTACCCTTACCGCCCAGACCGGTGGGCCATTTCACCGACGTGCCTTGTCCCACTTTTTCTTTCCATTCGGCACTGACTTGGGAGAGGTAATCCGTGTAGGCGAAGGTCGTGCCAGAACCATCCGAGCGCGCGACAACGACAATGTCTTTGTTCGGCAATTTGATGTTGGGATTCGCTTGCACCAGAACAGGATCGTTCCACTTTTTGATCTTGCCAAGATAAATATCGGCAAGCGCGGTGCGCGGGAATTTGATAGCGCTGGTAATGGCCTTGCCATCCTCACCTTTGATATTATAAATCGGAACGATGGCGCCGGCAACTGTGGGGATCATCTGAATGCCCGGGGCTTTGGCATACTGATCGGCGGTCAGAATCGCGTCACTCGCACCAAAATCAACCGTCTTGGCGGTAATCTGCGCGATGCCACCGCCTGAACCGATGGATTGATAGTTAAAGCGGACGGTGGTGTCCACGAACGCGTACTCATAAAACCAGCGGGAGTAGAGCGGGAACGGGAAGGTTGCGCCAGCGCCGTTAATCAACACCGAGCCGGCTTTGGGCGCAGGCGTGGCGGGTGCTGGTGTCGCGGTGACGACTTTTTCCACGACCTTGGTTTGCTCGATGACCTTGGTCTCTACCACTTTGGTCACCACTGGCGCTGCGGTGGGCTGCGGAGCGGGCGTCGCGCTCGCGCACGCAGCGACAAGGATGCCAACAAGTGCCACGAGCAATCCTGTCACAATCGTCCTGAATTTGAACATTTTCTTCTCTCCTTTTCTTTGAATATTTTCCGATTCGATGATGGACCGTCATCAAATCGGTATCAGGTATTCGTTTAACAGTTGTTGTTGTATTTGAACTTGCCAGGCGATTTCGTCATCGCAGGCGCGGCGAAGGTGTTTGACGAATGCCTCGACCCGATGAAAAATGCGATCGCGTAACTCACGCACGCGTTCTAACGATTTGTCGCTCGTATCCTCAAAATCCCAGACCAATGTAGGCGCAAAGGCGCTCGGGTGGATGTCTTTGCCCATCAATACGATAATGTCGCTCTGATTCAAAAGTGTTTGACTCACCGGTTGAGTCGAATGATGCGAGAGATCAATCCCTACTTCTGCCATTACCTGAACCGTCAGCAAACTGATGTGCGGCGCCGGCATTGTGCCGCACGATCGCGCTTGTGCCCAGCCCTTTGCCAGATGGTTGAACCACGCGGCGGCAATAGGGCTACGCATTGCATTGCGAACATCAATGAAGAGAATGTGTTTCATGCTGACTTGCCTGTGGAATCCGCGTGAACTCGATACGCTCCCGTTGATACAGACATTCGGCACAGACGAATTTTCGAGAGACCAGAGACCAGTGTCCCCAGCGATGCAACTCTTGTGGTGTTCCTGCGGATTCCAAACGTCCATCGCAAATTGGACAATGTGGCGTGATGCGTTCAGGCAAAAAGACTACTGCGAGAATGAATGCAATCAGTGTTGTGAGGATCAGGATAAATTCCATTTTTTGCTTCGACCCCTCCTGATTTTCCAGAGGCACTTTAGCCTGTCCGCGTTAAATTTTGTTTGCGCTCGTGTGAAGGAAAGGCAAAATTTGTGTTAAGAGTTCTTAAAGAAAAGCCCCGTCGGATGATCCAACGGGGCTGGAATTTGTGTCTGAAAAATGCGAAGGACAAAGGACGAATGAAAGATCGTCTGCTAGTGTAGATTCTTGTTCGGTTACGGCTCTGTCAGTTTTTGCAGCGCGTCGCGCGCCAGCGCGCCGACGGTGCGCGTGCGCAGTTCGTCGTCCTCGAAAACGCGCACAGGTGCATCGTCGTCCAGCAACTGCGCGAGCACGCCGCGCGATTCGGTATCGCGCAGACGCCCGAGGCAGAATGCCGCCATCCCGCGCGTTTGCGGCGATGTGTCGCGCAACAACGCGCGAATCTGTGGCAGCGCAAATTCGACGCGCGCGCGGTGATGCTCGGCGATGATGCCGATTGCCCACAACACGCCCGGATAAAAATGTGTCTCGTCCACATCGAGCGTGGAGGCGATGATGGGCGCGAATTCCGCGAACGCGCCCGGCGACGCGGCAAGGATCGCGCCCATCGCTTGCGGCGCGCGCCAGCCGATGCTCCCCGATTCGTCGTTGAGCGACCATTGCAAACGGCGCAGAATGCCGCGCACGAATTCCGCATCGCGCGCAGCGACGATCGCACTCGCCAGTCCCAACGCTTTGACCGCGCGCCAGCCGATCAAATCATCCTCACTCAGCGTTAGCGCGATGAGTTCACTCAAGACGCGCTTGTCGTTTTCCGCGCGGCGCACGATGGTGGCGTAATCGCGCTGGTGGAGCAGGGCGATGAGCGCGTGTTGCATTCCGGACATCTGTCACCGGTCGCTGGTTGCCCGAAACGCGCGCGCGGCGGCTTGCACCGTCGCCTCAATCTCCGCGTCGCCGTGCGCAGTTGAGAGGAACGCGGCTTCGAACTGCGATGGCGCGAGATACACGCCCTGCTCCAGCATCGCGCGAAAATACGCGCCAAACTTTTTCGTGTCGGACGATTTTGCGCTTGCCCAATTCGTCACCGCGCGATCCGTGAAGAACGTCGTGAACATCGTGCCGACGCGGTTTGTGATGACGCGCATGCGCGCCTCTTCTGCCGCCGCGCTCAACCCCGCGACGAGTTTCGCCGCGCGCGCCTCCAGCGCGTCCCAGACCTCCGGACGATCCAACTCTTTCAACGTCTCGATGCCTGCTGTCATCGCGAGTGGATTGCCGGCGAGTGTGCCGGCTTGGTACATCGGACCCGCCGGCGCGACGAGTTGCATAATGTCGCGGCGTCCGCCGTACGCGCCGACCGGCAAGCCGCCGCCAATCACTTTGCCGAGTGTCGTCAAATCGGGCGTGATGTTGTAGAGTGTTTGCGCGCCGCCGCGATGCACGCGCCAGCCGGTCATCACCTCGTCGAAAATGAGCAGCGCGCCGTACGATTGCGTGAGCGCGCGCAATGCTGGCAAAAAATCGCGCGCAGGTGGAACGACACCCATATTCCCCGCGACCGGTTCGACAATGACAGCGGCAATGTCGCGCGGATACTGTTCGAACAAACGCGCGACCGCGTCCGCATCGTTGTACGGCGCGACGAGTGTATCGGCGACAGTAGCCGGCGGCACGCCGGGCGAATCGGGCAAGCCAAGCGTCGCGACGCCCGACCCGGCTTGCACCAGCAGCAAATCGGCGTGACCGTGATAGCATCCTTCGAACTTTACAATTTTGTTTCGCCCGGTGAACGCACGCGCCAGGCGCAGAGCGGTCATCGTCGCTTCCGTGCCCGAGTTGACAAAGCGAATCATTTCGATACTCGGCAAAAATTTTTGAATCAACTCGGCAAGTTCAATTTCGAGTGGACTTGGCGCGCCGAAACTGGTGCCGCGCGCTGCCGCCTCCGCAAGCGCGGTAACGATGCGCGGATGCGCGTGTCCCAGAATCAACGGACCCCACGAGAGGACGTAATCAATGAAACGATTGCCATCCACATCGTAGAGGTACGCGCCCGCGCCGCGCGCGATAAAGAGCGGTTGCCCGCCCACCGCGCGAAACGCGCGCACCGGCGAATCCACGCCGCCAGGCAAAAGTTGTTGCGCACGGGAGAAGAGTTGTTGAGATCGGGTGGTGTTCATGTTGGGTGATTGGGTGATTAGGTGATTAGGTGATTAGGTGATTGGGTGATTAGGTGATTAGGTGATTAGGTGATTGGGTGATTCATCCTTCGTCATCCGTCCTTTGGCTCATTGGCACATTGGCTCATTGGCTCATTGCCTTGGCAACGTCGAGCGCGTGATACGTGATGATCACATCCGCGCCGGCGCGTTTGATGGCGGTGAGAATTTCCATGACGATGCGCTGTTCGTCAATCCAGCCATTCGCCGCCGCGGCTTTCACCATCGAGTATTCGCCCGAAACGTTGTAGGCGACAAGTGGCACGTCGAAACGCGCGCGTGCGCGCGCAATCACATCGAGGTACGCCAGCGCGGGTTTCACCATCACCAGGTCTGCGCCTTCCGCGATGTCGAGTTCAATCTCGCGCAGCGCTTCGCGCGCGTTGGCTGGGTCCATCTGGTAGCCGCGTCGGTCGCCGAATTGGGGCGCGGACGCGGCGGCTTCGCGGAAGGGACCGTAAAAGCCACTCGCGAATTTTGCCGCGTACGCCAGAATCGGCGTGTCGGTGAACCCTTCGCGATCGAGCGCGGTACGAATCGCCGCGACGCGTCCATCCATCATATCGGATGGCGCGACGATGTCCGCGCCGGCGCGCGCATGGCTCACGGCTTGCCGCGCAAGGAGTTCGAGTGTTGCATCGTTGAGCACGCGTCCGTCTCGCACCACGCCGCAATGTCCGTGCGAGGTGTACTCGCACAGGCACACATCGGTAATGACGACAAGTTCTGGCGCAAGGCGTTTGATGGTGCGAATCGCTTGCTGGACAACACCATTGTCGTGCCACGACGCGCTGCCCAGTTCGTCCTTGCTGGCGGGTTCGAGTACGCCAAAGAGAAGCACCGCCGGGATTTTCGCCGCGACGATTTTCTCGACGATGCGCGGTAGCCGATCCACCGACCAGCGAAATTGTCCGGGCATCGCGCCGATTTCTTGTTGAACGTTCATGCCTTCGGCGATGAAGAGCGGATAGATGAGATCGCGCACGTTGAGTTCGGTTTCGCGCACCAGGTCGCGCAGCGTCGCGCTCGCGCGCAGACGGCGCAGGCGGGTGGTGGGGAAAAGCGGCATAGACATAGGTCACCTCATTCTGACTGACGCAAGTTCGGTCGTCGGTCAACCAGGGTGTATGCAAAGTCGCTTGACAAGCCGCGCCCCCGCTTGTCATTGCGAGGAGCGGTCTTTGCGACGAAGCAATCCCCTATTGCGATTTAGAGATTGCTTCGCTCCGCTCGCAATGACGCGGGTGGGGGCTGGCTTTGCACAAGCCCTGTCGGTCAACAGCCATCTATTGACGTTCCGATTTCGATGTGATATATTTCTTGTGCCACGAGCGCATCGAGTATAGCATACTCGCTGGCTCTGGTCAAAAACATTTTCAAGGAGGAGCGATGTTAGAAGAATTCAAAAAATTTGCAATCCGCGGCAACGTGATTGACCTTGCCGTCGGTTTCATTATGGGCGGCGCGTTCGGCGCAATTGTCAATTCGTTCGTGAACGACATCATTATGCCGCCGATTGGTTTGCTTTTGGGCAAGGTGGATTTTCGTGGTTTGTTCATTGATTTGTCGGGGCAGGGTTTCAAGACGCTGGAGGCAGCCAAAGCCGCCAACGCGCCAACAATCAACTATGGTGTGTTCATCAACACGATTATCAATTTTGTGATTATCGCGTTCGCGCTCTTTTTGCTGGTTCGCACAGTCAATCAATGGACAGCAAAACCGGCTCCGCCGGCGGCACCGACCGAAAAAGAGTGTCCGTTTTGCTTTTCCAAGATTCCTATCAAAGCGACGCGCTGTCCTCATTGCACATCGCAATTGTAGTTTGACTGTAGCACAGGACTCGATCCTGTACTACTTTGTCTAATCTCACAATTTGCGTTATAATGGCGACAACCTTGAGGAGCAAAAACGCGGAGATGAGTTTCAGAGTCGGCGAAACAATCGGTCCCTACAAAATCGTTGCGCAAATCGGTCAAGGAGGGATGGCGACCATCTTCAAAGCGTACCAGACCAACCTGGATCGCTATGTGGCGCTCAAAGTGATGCATCCTGCGCTCAAGGAAGATCATTCGTTCGTGATGCGTTTGCAGCGCGAAGCCACAGTGATTGCCAAACTCAGTCATCCCAACATTGTCGCCGTCCATGATTTCCGCGAATACGAAGGTATCCCCTTTCTGGTTTTGCAATACATCGAAGGTAAAACCCTCAAGGATGTCCTCAAGACCCAGAAACTCAATACGCAACAAATCCTCAACATTGTTCGTCCCGTTGCTGAGGCGCTCAGTTACGCGCACGCGCGCGGCGTGTTGCATCGCGACGTGAAACCCTCGAACATTTTGATTGATAACGAGGGGCACGTGTATCTGAGCGATTTTGGTCTCGCGCGCATCACGCAGAGTGGCGAGTCCACCGCGTCGCAAGATATGATGATTGGTTCGCCGCATTATCTTTCGCCCGAGCAAGCCAAGAGCGAGCCGGTGGACGTGCGCACGGATGTGTACTCCCTCGGCGTCGTCTTGTACGAGATGTTTGTGGGGCGCGTGCCGTTTATGGCAGAGACCACGTACGCTACGATTCTCGCGCAGATTAACGATCCGCCGCCACCTCCGCGTTCGCTCAATCCCAGAGTGCCACCTGCCGTCGAGCAGGTCATCCTCAAAGCGCTGGCAAAGAATCCGAACGACCGCTATCCGACGGTGCGGGATATGATGCGTGCGCTGGAGAACGCGGTGCGCGGTCCGCGCGAGGTGGATGAACCCGCAGCGCCGATTCCGCTCATCGAGTACAAACCCTCTCCCGACCTTGTGACTCCTTCACCCCAACCGCGCGCGGCGACGCCACCTGCTACTTCATCGAAAGCACCAGCGCGCCCCACCCAGAAATCGCGCGCGTGGTTACCATTGGCGATTGCGTTCGTTGTGCTGGTCGCGCTTTTAGCGTGTCTCGGGTTGGGCGTGTTAGCACTGATTCCGGGTCTGGGGAGTACGCCGACGCCAATTATCGTCACCATCACAACGCCGACGCGCGCGGGCTTGATTCCCATACCAACGGCAACCCGACCATTGATCCTACCGCCCGTGCCGTCACTCACGCGCGCGATTTCACCGACGCCTGTGATAACGTTGCGCGGCAAAATCGCTTACACCGTTGCCACAGGCAACAATCCCGATCAACGCACTATCTACATTGCCGATGCGGATGGCACCGACGCGCGCCCCATCATCGAATTTGGTCTGTGGCCCTCGCTGTCGCCGGACGGCAAGCAGATCGCGTACTATCGGATTCGCGAGGAAGGCATTTACATTGCCAACAGTGATGGCAGCGCGGCGCACCGCATCGTCACCGGGGAAACTTGCTGCGCCCAGTGGTCGCCCGACGGCAAGCGGCTGATGTACTTGCAGGGCAAACTCAAACTTGGCGATACCAGAGTTGTAATCATCAATCCCGATGGCACTGGCAAAACCGAAGTGGTCGGTGGGTTCAGCCCGGCGTGGGCGCCTGATGGTCAACGTATCGTTTACACCGCCTGTCAACCGGGAACGACGCAATGCGGTTTGCACATTTTCGATTTGCGCGCGAATCGCGCGACGATGATTACGCGCGATGATGGCAAGACGCCGCACTGGTCACCGCGCGGTGACAAAATCGTTTATCACGCGGATAGCGGGCAGGGCGCTACCAACTTGTTCATTGTCAATCCCGATGGGAGTGGGCGTACGCAGGTAACGTTTGGCAAAGGCAATACCGGGCAAGCCGTCTGGTCGCTGGATGGGAATTCTATCTTCTTCCGTTCCGATCAGGATGGCAAGGCGTGGGGAATTTTTGTGATGCGCGCGGACGGAAGCGGGCGTCGTTTGCTCATCAACAACGTCCCACCCGATGGCGATTTGTGGGCGCGCGAGTTGTTGAGTGTGGGACCGTAGACACGGAAACCGGCGGACAAGTTTCTTGTCTACCTTTCGCGGAGAGATTCCAATGACGATCTCACCCGGCGATACTGTGGGACCCTATCGCGTCATTGAACCGTTGGGTCAAGGTGGGATGGCGACGGTCTTTAAAGCGTACCATGCCGCGCTCGATCGTTACGTCGCCCTCAAGGTGTTGCATCCTGCCTTCAAAGAGGATTCTAACTTTAACGCGCGTTTTGTGCGCGAGGCGCGCATCGTTGCCAAACTCGATCATCCCAACATCGTACCGATTTACGATTTTGCCGGGCATCAGGGTACACCGTATCTGGTGATGCGTTTCATCGAAGGCAAAACCCTCAAAGCCGTTTTGCGCGAGGGCTTGCTCCCGGTGTCGCGTGTTCTCGCCATCATTCGCCCGGTCACCGAGGCGCTGGCGTACGCGCACGCGCAGGGCGTTTTGCATCGCGATATCAAACCGTCGAACATTTTGTGCGCCAACGATGGTCACATCTTTCTCACCGATTTTGGTTTGGCGCGCATCGCGCAGGCTAGCGAATCTACACTTTCGCAAGATATGCTCATCGGTACGCCGCAGTACATTTCGCCAGAGCAGGCGCGCGGCGAACCTGCGACGGAGCGCAGCGATCTGTACTCGCTTGGCGTCGTCCTGTTCGAGATGTTCACCGGGCGCGTGCCGTTCAGCGCGGATACGCCGTATGCGGTCATCCACGACCACATCTACTCGCCGCTTCCGTTGCCCACTTCCATCAATCCGCAGTTGAGTCCGGAGATTGAGCGCGTCTTGCTCAAGGTGCTTGCCAAAGATGCAAGTGCGCGTTATGCGAGCGCGACGGAATTGATGACCGCGCTCGAGCGTGCTGCTGGACCGGTGTCAAGCGCGGTGACGATTTCACCGGCGCCTCTGCCCACGACCTCGCCGCCGACTGTGCCAGAGCAAGTCAGTGTTGGTGTTAGTGCGCCATCGTCCCCGCCGGCGCCGGCGGCGCCAGCGATGCCGCAGCGTTCGCGCGCGAAAACTGTTTTCGCGCTGGGCGCGTTCATTGTCGCATTTCTGTTGTGTGTTGGGTTGGCGTTTGCGTGGGGACAGCGCAGTGCCATTTACCGGATGTTGAGCGGGACACCTGAACCGATGGCGGTTGCCAAGACCAAAGTCGCGCTCAATCCGCAAGACCCGATGGCACACATCCAATTGGCGGAGGAATACGCCAAGCAGAAGAATTTCGAGGCGGCATTCGCCGAGTACGATCGCGCCATCAAACTCGCGCCAAACGATGTGCTTGCCTACGTTAGAGCCGGGCGTCTCGCACTACGGTTGGGCGATCTGGAACGCGCCAGCAAATATCTCACGCAAGGACGTGCCGTCGCGCCCAACGATCCAGAACTGCTGATGGCACAGGGCGATCTTTTCGTTGCTATGAAAAAGTATGACGATGCGCGCGGGGTGTACGAGCAGGCGTTGAAAAATGATGTGGACAATCCGCAGATTCTCTGGCGCCTGGGGAATGTTCAACGCTTGCAGGGACAGTTGTTGGAGGCGGCGCGCAGTTACACGCGCGCGCTCGCGATTGACCCCAATTTGCCCGAAGCGCATTTCGGAATGGGAATGTTGATGATGGAGCGCGGCAACAAAGAGGAAGCGCGTCGGCAATTTCAAATTGTCGTCAGCAATCCCAAGTCGCCTCCCGATTTACGCCAGGAGGCACAGAAACATCTGGACGCGCTGGGTAAATCGCCCTGATTAATACGCAATACGCACTACGTCCTATGTCCCAGGTCACCATTTCCGCCATCGCGCGAGCGCGCGCCGACATTGCCGATTTGCGTCGCGGCTTGAGCGATCTCACTCGCTGGCTTGACGAGCATCGGGACGAAATTCCACATGCTGCTGAGACGCGGCAACGCGTGGTGGACCTCGCACTCTTGCTCGAACGTCTGAACGCGGGCTTGGAACAGCAAGATCGCGAACACGCGCAACTGCTGGGCTTGTTTCAGGTGAGCCGCGCGGTCAACTCGACGCTGGAATTGAACGCGGTGCTGAATCGCGCGATGGATATCATCATTCAAGTGACCCGCGCCGAGCGTGGCTTTTTGATGCTCACCGATGAAGAGGGTCGCCTGGTCTTTCAGGTGGCGCGCAATATGGATCGCGAAACGATCGGCAGTCCCACGTTCCAAGTGAGTCGTAGCATCGTCGAGCATGTGGCACAGACGGGGCAGCCGATTCTGACGACGGACGCGCAGCGCGATCCGCGTTTTGCCGCGCAGGATAGCGTCGTCGCCCTCAACTTGCGTTCGATTCTCTGCACGCCGCTCATTGCGCGCGAATACGTCATCGGCGTTGTTTACGTGGACAATCGTCTGCACGCGGGAATGTTCCAGCCCGCCGATCTGGAGGCGTTGCGCGCCTTCGCTGACCAGGCGGCGATTGCCATTGAGAACGCGCGCTTGTTCGAAAGCGTCCGCCAGAAGGTCAACGAAATCAGCGCGCTCAAAACGTTCCAGGACGATATTTTCGCGAGCATCGCTTCGGGCGTCATCGCGACCGATTTGCAAGACCGCATCACCGCGTTCAATCGCGCCGCTGAAACGATTTTTGGCATCAGCGCTGAGCGCGCGCTGGGACAGCCGTATCTTCAAACACTTGCCGCCCTTGCAGATACGACGCTGCCGCAATTGGTGGAAGAAGCGAAAAGTGCCGGCAAACGCTTTGTGGGTTCAGAAGTCAAAGTGTCGCTGCCGTCACGCGGTATGGCAACGTTGAGTTTGAGCGTTTCATCATTGCGCGACGCCAGTGGTAACGCGCAAGGTGCTACCATCGTGGTGGATGACCTGACGGAAAAGCGTCGGCTGCAAGCGGTGCGCGGAATGTTTCGTCGCTATGTGGCGCCGGCGGTGGTGGATCGTTTGGAGAGCAATCCCGCGCAATTGAAACTGGGCGGACAGCGTCAGGAGATTACCATTTTGTTCGCGGACATTCGCGGCTTTACGCGTTTGAGCGAACAATTGCCGCCTGAAGAACTGGTGGAAATTTTGAATCAATACCTTGCGGTGGCGGCTGAAGCGATTTTGCAACAGGAAGGTACGCTGGACAAGTTTATGGGCGATGCGGTGATGGGCATTTTCAACGCGCCCTTGCCGCAAGATGATCATCCGTTGCGCGCGGCGCGCGCTGCGCTGGCATTGCGCGCGGCAGTGACGCGCCTGCATCATCGCTTGCCCGACATCTCGCGCTTGTACTTTGGCATCGGCATTCACACCGGCGATGCAGTCGTGGGCAATGTGGGAACAGAGCAACAAATGAACTACACTGCCATCGGCGACGCAGTGAACCTTGCCAAGCGATTGCAAGAATCGGCGAACGGTGGGCAAATCGTGATGAGTGAACAGACGTGTGCGCGGATTCGTACCAGCGTCATCGTCAAGCCGCTCGCGCCGTTTCACGTCAAGGGACGCGAGGCGCAGGTCGAGGCGTGGGAACTGCTGGGGCTACGGTCTGAGGAAAATGTTTGAACTGTGTTTTCTGGGCACCAGTGCCTCCGCGCCCAGCATCGAACGCAATATGACCTCGACGCTGGTGATTCACGAGGGACAACGTTTTTTGATTGATTGCGCGGAGGGGACCCAACGCCAGATTTTGCGCAGCGGTTTGGGCTTTAAAGAGATGCGGCGCATCCTTTTGACGCATGGGCATCTCGATCATATCCTGGGTCTGGGCGGCATCCTTTCGACCTTTGGTCGTTGGGAGGCGATTTCGCACATCGAAATTTATGGAGGACGCTGGGCGATTGAACGCGTGCGCGATCTGGTCAAAGTCGTTTTGCGCGGCAAAGAAGTGGAGATTGACATTGAGTTGATTGAGGTCAAGCCGGGCGTTTTGATCGAAGAGAAGAATTTGACGATCTCCGCTTTTCAGGTCGTGCATCGTGGCAGTGGCTGTTTTGGATACATTTTTCAAGAGCGCACCAAACGACCATTTCTGGTGGAGCGCGCCGAAGCACTTGGTGTGCCCGAGGGTCCCGAACGACGACGCTTGGTTGCCGGCGAGACCATCACGCTGGCGAACGGCACCATCGTCACGCCGGACGATGTGCTGGGTGCGCCGATGCCGGGCACCAAACTCGTTTACGTGGGCGATGTCGCGCGCACGGATGAAGTGATTGCGCCTGCCTTTGCTGCCGATGCGCTGGTGATGGAAGCAACCTACCTTGAAGAGGATGCAGAGATTGCGCGCCAGTTTGGGCATATCACCGCTGCCGAGTCTGCGCGCGCGGCGCGCGCGGCGCAGGTCAAGCAACTCTATCTCACGCACATTTCGCGTCGCTATTCAGGTGCGCAGGTCGAAGCCGAGGCGCGTGCCATCTTTCCGGACACCATCGTGGCAAACGATCTGGATCGCGTCATTGTCAAACGGACGCAACCACTCCCGACGCCGGTCTAGCCGATGCAACGCCTGACGATTTCGGTCATCATCCCCACGCGCAACGGCGCGCGCACGTTGCCGATGTGTCTGGACGCGTTGCGCGCTTCGACGCATCCACCAGCAGAGATCATCGTCGTGGACGATGCGTCGAGTGACGGGTCGGGGGACCTGGCGCGTCGTTATGATGGTCGCGTGATTCGCGTGGACGAAAACATTGGCGCGGCGCGCGCCAAGAATCGCGGCGCGCACGCCGCCACCGGCGACATCCTGTTTTTCACCGACGATGATGTCGTCGTTGCGCGCGACACGCTGGCGCGCGTCGCAGAAAATTTTGCTGACGCGCGCATCGCGGCGGTGGTGGGGTTGCTCCATCGCCAGATTCCGTTCGACGATTTTGCGAGTAATTTCAAAAATCTCTGGATGTGCTTTACGTACGAACGTCTGCCGCGTGAACGCATCGGGCTGTTTTACACGAGTGTCGCCGCGATTCGCCGTGAGATTTTTCTCGCGCTTGGTGGTTTCGACGAAAATTATCGCGGCGCGAGCATCACCGAAGACACCGAGTTTGGGCAGCGCGTGTGGAGCGCGGGACACAATATCGTTCTCGATCCGCGCGTCGTGGTGACACACTGCAAGCATTACACGCCGCGTGAGGTGCTCCGCACCGATTTTCTGCGCGCGCGCGCGCTCGTGCTGATGCGTTTGCGCAAGTGGGGACAGCCGTTCTACACGAGTGTGCCGCGTTTTTACCAACTGGGTGTGCCGATTCTTTTTGCCGCGCTGGGGTGTCTTGTCCTCGCCATCATTCATCCGTTGTTCCTCAGCGCGAGTCTTGTTGCACTCGTCACGTTTTACGTTTCCTTCTTGCCCTGGCTCGCGTACCTCGCGCGCGCACGCGGCATCGTGTTTGCTTTGCGCGCCGCGTTGTTCCAGCCGCTCGATGCGTTGGCAGTGGGCGCGGGAATGTTCGTCGCGCTCGTCGAGTTTGCGCGCGGGGTGCGCTATTGACTGACACAGAAACCAATCTGCGGCGGTCGGCGGTCATCCGTCGGCCGTCGTAAAAAATAAGGAGTGCCCCAATGTCTTTGATGAACTATCTCAAATTCGCGCCGCGCATTCTGTACAAGAAAGGCGCGTCGCCTCTATACTTTGTGTTGTTCGTCACCAAGAACTGCAACGCGCGTTGCGGTCATTGCTTGCTCGGTTCGCACGAACGACACACGGGCGAACTGACGATTGACGAAATCGAAAAAGTCAGCCGCTCGATGAACGATATGCTCTTCTTCACGCCGACCGGCGGCGAACCGTTCTTGCGGCAGGATTTGCCGGAGATCGTCAAGATTTTCCACAAGAACAATCACGCGCCCAACGTGGGCATTCCGACGAACGGCTCGCTCACGAGTCGCGTGGTGGATGGCACGCGCGCGATACTGGACGCGTGTCCCGATCTCGATTTGCACATTGACATTTCGATTGACGGCGTCGGCGAGGATCACGATCGGTTTCGCGGGTTCAAGGGCTTGTTCGATCGCGCGATTCGCACGTATCGCGAGTTGCGCGTGCTCGAAAAGCATTACAAGAATTTTTCCGCGTGCATCCAGATTGCCGTCAGCGCGTACAATCACGAGAAACTGAACGAAATCTACGACTATCTCAAAACGCGCGTGGGCGTCAACACGGTGTTCACGCTGCTCTTGCGCGGTGGACCCAAAGACCCGGCGGCAAAGTACACCCCACCGATTGATCCGAAAGCAAATCAATTCGACATTGATAACTATCTGGCGTTTCACGATCGTCTGGAGCGCGACAACAAGGCGCGCGAACTTTCGGGCTATTACAAATTGCCCTTTGGCGATTTCATCAACGCCAAGCGCATCATTCGCCCCAAGTTGATTGCCAAGATGGTCAAGGAGCGCCGCTTTGTGATTCCGTGCTACGCCGGCACACTCGGCGGCAATATGTTCTCGAACGGCGATGTGCTGGCGTGCGAATTGATGGGCGAAGAATTCGTGCTGGGCAACGTGCGCGATTACGATTACGATTTCAAAAAGATTTGGTACTCGCCCAAAGCCGATCAGGTGCGCGAGTGGATTTCCAAAACCAAGTGCTATTGCACGTACGAATGTTTCTTGACTGTGAACATCCTGTTCAATCCATTGATGTATCCGGTCATTCTCAAAGAGTGGGCAACGCTCAAATGGGCGCAGATACGTCACGGACTAGGGGCGGAGGTGATGACGGCGGCGCCGCGCGCGGTGGAAAGTTATCGCGTGGAGATATAGCCAGAGTGATTGGCGAACAAGAAAATAAGGGACGGTGTCCCCTATGTGGCGGACATCTTGTAGAAGGTAACGCAACGATTCCTTTCGTTTTTGCCGAGACAGTGGTCTTGGTCAAACAAGTCCCTGCACAAATTTGCATCAGTTGTCACGAACCTTTTACGACCGGTCAAGTCACAGAACAGCTTGCCGCACTGGTTCGTCGTGTGAAAGACGTACAGACCGAAGTTGCTATCGTCGCATATCCTGTTCAGGAGAGAGTTTACGTATGATCCAATACCGATTCCGGTCAGGTGTGTTGAGGTCGTGATGTACAAAAATCATCGTATCTCACTGGTCTTGCCATGTTTCAATGAAGAACGCGGTTTGGTCGAAGTGTTTCGCGACCTCGATCGCAACATCGTGGACGAAGTAATCGCGGTGGATAACAACTCGACCGATCACACGGCGGAGGTGGCACGACGTTTTGGTGCCAAGGTGATTCACGAATCGAAGCAGGGTTATGGAGCGGCGTACAAAGCCGGCTTGCGCGCTGCCACCGGCGACATCATTGTTACGATGGACGCCGACGGCACCTACCCGCGCAATTTCATCCCGATTCTGCTTGATGTGATGATTGACGAAGGGTTCGATTTTATCACGTGCGATCGAACGGGGCACAAGGACAAACCCAGCAACTGGTTGCGCGTCTTTGGCAACGATGTGCTCAACTTTTTCATTCTGCTTTTGTTCTGGTTTCGCGTGCGCGATTCGCAATCGGGAATGTGGGTGTTTCGGCGCTGGATTCTGGCACACCTCAATTTGACCAGCGATGGAATGGCGTTTTCGGAAGAGATTAAACTCGAAGCGATGTCGAAGAAGAAACTGATTCGTTCCACCGAGTTGCCCATCTACTACAAAGAACGCCATGGGGTCAGCAAACTACGCCTCTGGCGCGACGGTTTTTACAATTTGTTCTTTCTCTTCCGCAAACGTTTTGGACTCTTGGGCAAAGCGCCGCCGCTCGTGGATCCCAACGATCCGAATTTGCAAAAATGCTTCAATACGTAGAAAATAAGCGGGCAATTCTTCACTGCCCGCTTTTTTGCGAGTATGTTGCACACGCTTGCCTCGAGAATGACACACGCATTACGCAAACAACCCTGGCTGATTTTGCTGGCGGGCTTTGTCGCGCTCGCGACGTTTTACTCCATCATCGTCCCTCTGTTTGAAGGACCCGACGAGGACGATCATTTTCGCTATGCCAAGTTCATCGCCGATCACCGCGCGCTGCCGCTGCAACGATTCGAGCCGGGCGGCGGCGCGGCGGGACATCAGGGCTGGCAACCGCCGCTGTACTATGCGCTCGTCGCGCTCGTCATCGCGCCGATAGACACATCGGATTACGAACAACACTTGTGGCGCAACGATGCCGCGACGTTCATTGGCGATCCGTCGTGCTGCGGGCGCAATCTCTACTTTCACACCGACTCGGAAAATTTTCCGTACACGCGGACGACGCTCGCCGTCCACCTCGCGCGCCTCCTCTCGATTTTCTTCGGCGCGCTCACGGTTTTAGCAACGTACCACATCGCCTCCACGATGCTCGACGCAACACGCGCTACGCAATACCCCACCGCTCACCTTGCGCTCGCGTGTGCTGCCGTCGTTGCTTTCAATCCCAGTTTTCTCTTTGCCAGCGCGCTCGTTTCCAATGATGCGCCACTCGCCGCGTTCTCATCACTTGTGCTGCTGATGTGGGTCAAGTTGCTCGTGGGCAAAATCGCGCCCACGTTGAAATCGGCGGCGATGCTTGGCACGCTCATTGGGCTGGGAGTTTTGACCAAGACGACTGCGCTTGGCTTGATTCCCTTTTCGATGCTCGTACTCGTTATCGTCGCGTGGCGAGCGCGTGATGCGCGCGTTGCCATCGCTGGGAATGTGGCGATGCTCGCGGTGATCGCGCTCATCAGCGGTTGGTGGTTTGCGCGCAATCACATCTTGTACGGCGATCCACTGGCGTATCGGTTGATGACCGTCTCTGCGCTCTTTCCGCGCGCAGGCGAACTCACACTGCCCGAGTTGTTTCAGATTTCGCTTCCGTGGTTGTGGCAGACGTTTTGGGGCGGACCAACGCCGGGAGATTTTTCACCGATCATTCTGGGTGGGCTGGCGGTTCTCACGGGGCTGGCAGTCATTGGTTTCGCATTTCACGTATTGCGTATTGTGTATTGCGTATTGCGTGTGGCGTTTGTCATTCTTGCGGCGTGGCTGGCTTTTATTCTTGTCGCGCAAATTCAATTCATTCGCACGACGACCGGCGCAGATCAGGGGCGTTATCTGTTTCCCGCGATTTCTGTATTCGCCTTGATTTTCGTGGTAGGGCTAGCAGAACTTGTTTCACGTTTCACGCTTCACGTTTCGCGTTTTGGCTCATTGGCTCATTGGCTCATTGGCTCATTTTTTCTTCTCGCGCTCTACGTCCCCTTTGCCTACACGCTGCCGGCGTATGCGCATCCCGCGCTCCTCTCGCTCAGCGATCTCGCGCGCATCACGCATCCTTTCACGGCGACGTTCGCGGAGGAAATCGAATTGCTGGGGTACGATGTGGACG
>Ga0209227_1001209_pt1 | contig 20470 bp, 16 predicted proteins | sample YNPBryantNP2012_FD_185815 | JGI IMG/M metagenome (GOLD analysis project Ga0209227, IMG submission 185815) | Anoxygenic and chlorotrophic microbial mat microbial communities from Yellowstone National Park, USA - YNP Bryant NP 2012 (SPAdes)... ...
GACATCCGCGCCCTGACGGTCGCCGCGGCGGCGAAGCTGCTGAAGGTGGCGCCGAAGACGATCCGCGCCCACATCCGCCGCGGCCTGCCCCTGGTGGACAGGCGGATCGACCTGATCGTCTACGGGGCCTGGCTCAATCAGCAGGAGCCCAAGCGACCGCACGATGGCCCTTGACCCCAACAAGCTGAGCCGCAACGAGCTGGTCCAACTGCTCAACTCCACGCCCCTGGGCGAGTCGATCACGCGGTCGCGCCTCGACCGGCAGATGGACCGCGCCGGCCGGCGCTGGCACGACGGCCGTTCCATCCGCCTGCTGGACTACCTGCGGTGGCTCATCCGCGAGGCAGAGCGGCCGGAGAAGCCCGCGATCGACGCCCGGGCCGCGGACCTGGCCCGCAAGAACACCCAGACCTGGCGCAGCCAGAACATCGCGCCGCTGCCGGAGATCGCCAACCTGGAGCGGCGCCAGCGGGCCCGGGAGGCCGCGCTGATGCGCCAGCTCGGGCTGAGCCTCGCTCCGGCCCCGCCCGGCCGGACCGGCCATGAGGTCCCGGAGGATGAGGATGCCGTTGCCGCGGCGACGGGAGTGAACCCCGCGAGGCGTTCCTTTCTGTATGCGTGCGTACGCGCACAGCCAAGCGGCGGTGCCCGGAGGACGAGGCGATGCAGCGCGAGTTCCCCGACCGCGACCAGCGACTGGCGGTCTGCGACCGCCAGGCTGTCTCCGGACGCCGGCGCCCCGGGACAGCCCGTGCCTCCGCCTCGATCAGACCTTCGGGAAGTTCCACGGCGGTCGGTATTTGGGAATGGCCAACCGCGCAGCTTCGTTGTCGCCGACGATCTCCTCGGTCTTGGGATCGATCCGGATGGAGCGGCCCAGCTTGAGCGAGAGCAGCGACAGCGTAATCGCCAGGTCGATCTTATAGTGGTATCCGACGTGGCAGCTCGGCGGCTTGCGCGTCCGGATGCCGTCGAGCCACTCCCGATGGTGGCCGGGCGAGTCCGGGATCACCTGGGGCACGTCCTCGAGCTTGAAGCCCTTCATGCGATCGGCCTCCGGGATGATCTTCAGCAGCTCATAGTCGCCCACGAGAGTGCCGTTGGTGCCGTGGAAGTACATGCATCGCCGCCGGTGCAGACCCGGACCACCCTGGTTGTCGAACCCGTAGCTGTTCACCAGCGAGGTCCACCAGGTCAGCGTGAAGTTCGGGAACTGCCACATCACCTCGTGGAAGTCGTAGGCATCTCCGCAATCGTGGACGACATACCGACCGCCGCTGCTCATGGTCACCGTCGGCACCCCGAGTTCCAGGGCCCAGAACGGCACGTCAATGATGTGGGGCGCCATCCCCGGCGTCCACCCGCCGCTGTACGCCATGAACGACGTGTGATGGGCCGAGTCTTTAAACAACAAGGCGTTGAAGCCCCGTTTCGGGGCCGGCCCCAGCCACATATCCCAGTCCAGACCCTCAGGCGGCGCCGTGTCAGGCACGTAGCCGATTCCCTTCGGTCCCTGGTTGAGCACGTGAAACGTGCGCGCTGTGCTGATGGGTCCCAGGACGCCGGAGCGGATCACATCCACGATCCGGCGGTAGTTCTTCGTCGCGTGGATCTGTGTGCCGATCTGGGTGATCACCTTGTATTTCTCAACGGCCCGCTTGACGGCCAGCGTTTCGGCCGGATACAGGGTCATCGGCTTCTCCAGGTAGAAGTCCTTCCCCGCCTTGGCCGCATCCACCGCCATCAGGGCGTGCCAATGCGGTGGAGTGGCGATCAGGACGGCGTCCACGTCGTCCCGAGCCAGCACGTCGCGGTAGTCGCCGTAGCCCTTGGCCGTGCCCCCGCAGCGCGCAAGCGTCTGCTCCAGCCGCGGCTTATGCACCTCGCATACCGCGGTAATCACCACGTCGGGCTGCGCCAGCAACTGAGTGAGGTTCCAGTTCCCCTGCCCGCTGGCCCCGATCAGGCCGATCCGGATCTTGTCGTTCGGACCCGGCCGCCCCGGCTTGCCAAGGGCCCGGGCAGGCACGAAGTAGGGCAGGCTCGCACCTGCCGCGCCCAAGCACGCCGACTTCTCGAGGAACTCCCGACGGGACATCGATTCGCTGGACTTCATCGCTGCCTCCTATGAATGTGCAACACGGGCAAGTCCGGCCCGGCGTCCGACGCTACGGCCCTCAGCCCCGTCCGGCGGGCCGGGGCGTCGGCCGGCTGAGAGCCCGGTTTTGCGCCCGGCGGCTGTTCATCCGCTCGGCGGATGCCCGGAGGCGGAATATAATCGGCGGCCGCCGGACATGCGAGCGGCGGCGGCAACCGCCGGATTCCACGGGACGCCCCGCCGGGGGCCGCAGCGAGGAGCATCACTATGGAGAAAGCGATTCTCAGGGTGAACGGGCGCGAGGTCGAGCTTCCGGTGATCGTGGGTACCGAGGACGAGCGTGGCATCGACATCAGCGAACTGCGCTCGCAAACCGGCTGCATCACGCTTGATGAGGGTTATGCCAACACTGGGTCCTGCCGCAGTGCTATTACCTTCATCGACGGTGAGAAGGGAATCCTGCGTTACCGCGGCATCCCGATTGAGCAGCTCGCGGAGAAGTCGCGGTTCATCGAAGTGGCCTATCTGCTGATCTGGGGCGAGCTGCCGAACCGTGCGCAGATGCAGACCTTCTCGTCACGGCTGACCGACACGGCCCTCCTGCACGAGTCGCTGAAGCACCACTTTGAGGGCTTTCCGGCGTCCGCCCCGCCGATGGCCATGCTCTCGGCGATGATCAACGCCCTGTCGTGCTACCACCCCGATGTGTTGCACTGCGAAACGGAAGAGCAGTTCTTCGAAGCGACCGTCCGGCTCATCAGCAAGGTCCGAACGATCGCCGCGTTCTCGTACAAGATGTCGATCGGCGAGCCCTTCATCTACCCCGATCCAAACCGTCGCTACGTGAACAACCTGCTCTACATGATGTTCAGCGTCCCGCACCGCCCGTATGAAGTGCTGCCCGAGGTGGAGCGGGCGATGAACATGGTGCTCCTGCTCCATGCGGATCACGAGCAGAACTGCAGCACTTCTACCGTCCGAATGGTCGGATCGAGCCGCGCCAACCTCTTCGCCTCGGTGGCAGCGGGCGTCTGCGCCCTCTGGGGTCCGCTGCACGGCGGGGCCAACCAGGCCGTCATCGAGATGCTCGAGCGGATTCACGCGGGCAAGATGACGGCCGCTCAGTGCATCGAGCTGGCCAAGAAAAAGGACAGCGGCTTCCGCCTGATGGGCTTTGGGCACCGGGTGTACAAGAACTATGACCCCCGGGCGACCATCCTCAAGAAGGCCTGCGATGATGTCTTCCGCGTGTTGAAACGGTCGGACCCGCTGCTGGACATCGCCCGCGGGCTGGAGGACATGGCGCTGAAGGACTCCTACTTCGTGGATCGCAAGCTGTACCCGAACGTCGATTTCTACAGCGGGATCATCATGCGGGCCATCGGCATTCCTTCCAACATGTTTCCCGTGATGTTCGCCATCGGACGGCTGCCCGGCTGGATCGCCCACTGGCGCGAGCAGCACCTGGCAGGCGGATCCCGGATCGCGCGGCCCCGTCAGATCTACACGGGCCCTACCACCCGCGACTACGTCGAGCTCGACAGGAGGCCGTGAGTCGCATCGGGTTAGCCCCGGCGGCAAGCCTTGCCGCCACCAGAGATCGGGTGCTATGGTACTTGGCGTGCGCTCGCTCCGAGGCATGGTCCGGATTGTTACGGTGGCGGCGGCCTGCTCGCTGGAGGCCCTCGGACCCGCCCGATCGGAGCCGCCCCCTCGCAGCGCGGAAGACGCCGCCGAATGTGTGCGCCGGGCCGAATCCGCCGGCTTCAGCGAGCTGCTTTCCCGCCTGCTTCGTCTGCCGCTTGACGATCGCCGGACGGTGCGCGACTGGATCGGTGACCGCGCGGAGGTCGAGGTCGCCCTTCGCGAGGCTGCCTGGCAGCTTCGCCACGTCGACTCCCTCAGTACCTCCCCCGTTTCGTGCCGGGTCCAGGTCTCAGTCCCGATAGCGGAGCTGGCTCGCAACTGGGCACGCCGGGCCCGGGCCGCAGGGCTCCTGGATGATGCTCAGCTCGAGCAGCTCCGATTGTGGGGCCTGCGGGCCGACCAGGGCCGTCTGGTCGCCGTCGGCACGGCGACCCGGGCAACTCCCAAGGCCGCCCCGTCCGCCCCGGTCGGCTGGGAGCACCTCCCCGCATCGTTCCTCCGAATGGCCGCTCAGGCAGCGCGCGCCGATGCCGTCGAGCAGATGCTCGTACGCTGCGGCGAACTCCGGGTGTCCGTCCCGGAAATCCTGGCGGATGTGTTCGCGGTCTATCCCGCCCTGGAGAATGCCCTGCGCGAGCGACTGGAGTCGCACGTGGCGGCGGACGTGAGGTTCGAGCCGTTCGGTATCGCATCCTGTCCGTTCGAGCTGCCACGGGATGTGGTGGTCCAATGGCTCCGTGCCGATGCGCAGAGGGTGGCTCCTCATCTGGATCTCTCGGAACTGGACGATCCGACCGCGCCCCCAACCATCCAGGTGGTCGGGCTGAGTACACCGCCGCCGGCATACCTGACCTCACCTGCGGCCGCCCCGGTGGCACATCCGCCTGCGTGGGCTACAGACGTCCTGACGGCGATTGGCTGGAGCCGGCCCTTGCCCGAGGCGGGGATCAGCAACGAGTCGACCCTGACGGAGGCGACCGCACAGGCCAGGATCGACGCCATCCGCAACATGTGGTCGCAGGTGGACGAGCTGGTGCTGCCCGACGGGTCGCGCGTCCGTACGCGGGTCACGGCCCACCCCGAAATCGGTCCGGAACTTGCCGAACTGGAGTGGCGGATTTCGGTCGCGGCGGAACCGGTCCTGGATGCCCGGCGCAGGCTGGTGGTCAAGGTGGCAATGCCGCTCGGACCTCTCTGGGATGTGCTGGCCCGCACGTTTACCGAACACAAGCCGATGCCGGCCTCCTCCAGCCGACCGGCGGGCGAGAAGGTCCCCCACCGATGAGCCAGAGCACACCCCGGGTCAGCATCGCCATAGCCACGTGCAACCGCCTGGATCGCCTGCGCCGTTGCTGTGCACAGGTTGCGGAGAATGTCGCGATCGACCATGAGTTGATCATCGTGGATGGAGCCTCCACCGACGGCACTCGCCAGTGGCTCACAGCCCATCAGGGGCCGCGGCTCCGGGTGATCCTCGAACCCCGGCGCGAAGGGGCTACACGGGCCTACAACAAGGCATTCCGCGCAGCCCGCGGGCACTACGTGATGTGGCTGAACGACGACTCCTATCCGCTGGCCGGGTCGGTGGAGGCGGCCGTCGAGATGATCGAGCGCCCGGACCTCTCCGACGTGGGAATGGTGGCTTTTTATCACAACCACGCTCGCCCATGGAACCGCCTGGATTCGATCGAACGCGACGGGGTGACATACAGTGTGTACAACGTCCGCGGTGTCCCGTACGCCAACTTCGGACTGCTGCGGCGAGATCTCCTGGAGCGGCTGGGCTACCTGGACGAGCGCTACTATTTCTGCGCCTGGGATCCCGACCTCGCGCTCAAGGTCCAGCGCGAGGCCGGACTGAAGGTGGTGGGTTGCCGGCGGGCGATCGTCTTTCATGAGGAGCTCCAAGACGAACGCAAGCTTGCCGACGCACGCCTCATGGACGAGGACAACGCCCGCCTGTTCGAGAAGTGGCAGCTCCCGGATCGCTTCTCCTATCCCGACCCCGGACCCTCATATCGTCAGATGCTTCAGGATCGCGGTCTGCTCTGATATCTGTTGCCGGAAAGGTCGCGGCCCCGGCCGTCGGGCTGATTCGGCTGCGCCACCCAGACGGGAGTCGATCACCAGATTGCCGTTCTCATTGCCCGGCCAAAGCGGCCGGTGCACTGCTCGGCCCCGCCGTACGACCCTCCGGCCGCACACGGACTCTCAACGCCGCCGGCGGCGCCGCAGCAGCAACAGCCCACTTAGACTCAGAAGCACCAGCGTGGCCGGCTCCGGTACAATCGCGGTCTGCACCGAACCCACGACCCCGCCGGCTACTGCCGTCCCCGTCCAGGAAGCTGCGATCAGCGCAGCGGCACTCAGGCATCTGGTCTTGCTCATGGGCTTTCTCTCCACTCGCGCCGGCCGCCGGGCGCGGTCACCCGCATGCATCCCCGCAGCCGGCCGGGTCGCCACGTGCTGCGACCCGCTCCACGACGGGCTCATCCTGAAGGGGGTTCTCTCTGCTCACCCTTGCGCTATCTGTGCGCGCCAACACAGAACCTTATATCGGAGGCCGGTACGGGAATCAAGACAAAACCGACTTACCACGCTCCCTTCCGGCTTCACCCGGCCCGCGACACTCCCCACTCCGCGCGGGCACGGCCGTCCCCCTGCCGCCACCCCCGCACGAGCGGGGGCCCGCCAGGTGGCGCCGCCTTGGATTCCCGCCTTCGCGGCCTTCGGTGCGGCGGTTATGGATTGTCGCATCCGGGACAGTACCACCGGCCGTCCTTGCAACGTCCGTCGCATCAGACGGCTACAGCTTACTACGCAAGCCGGAATCCCGGCGGGATCCCGGCTCCCCGGACGCGTTCCAAGAGCGAGGCACTAACAAAAAGACCGGTGCCCGCACCACGCAGGCCCCGGTCCCAAGAAAAGGGGTGTGCTGACTACTATAGGCCGCCCGGCCGGCTTCGGCGAAAAAAATCCCGCCCCGCGCCCATTCTGAGGGAATCCCAACCAGAAGGCCTGCGGCTGCGCCTCATCCGAGCCACAGGTCGATGGGCTTCTCGACATGGCGCGGAGTGTAGGGCCACTCCACCCGCCGGCCCGTGCCGGCGGATTCATACGCGGCGTAAATGATCTTCAGGACCTCCCGGCCGTCGACGCCGGTCTCAAGCGGCCTCTGCCGACCCTGGACGCAGCCAACGAAGTGTGCCATCTCCTGAGGAAATCCGTAATTCCATATCTCCTCGAACATTGTGAACGTGTAGCCCTTGGTCGTAGCCGCCTTCTCCACGGCATACCCATAGCCCCTCTCGCTGTACGTCAGAAGGGAGCTGCCGCGCAGCAGGTCCGCCCGCGTGAAGCCCTCCGAGCCGTAGATCTCGCAGTGATCGTCTACCCCGCCCTGCTTGGCCCAGCTATTCTCCGCCACGCCGAGTCGGTTTCCTTCGAACTCGACGATGCAGAGGCTGTGGTCTTCGCCACGAGTCTTGTCGGAGTGTACCCGCACCCCCAGGCTGGCTGTGACGCTTTTCACACGCGGCTTATCGAAGATCCAGCGCGCGAACTCGATGGAATGGCAACCCATATCAAGCAGGACCCCGCCGCCCGACTTGTCGATGTCCCAGAACCAGGGCATGTGCGGCCCGAAGTGCTCTTCGTTCTGCTTGACCAGGAACGGTCGCCCGATGGCTCCTTCGTCCACGAGCTGTTTCGCACGCACGTACTTCGGGGCGAAACACAGTTCCTCGGCGTACATGAGCAGGACGCCCGCCTCCCGGCAGGTCTCGATCATCTCGTCGGCTTCCTGGAGCGTCCGGCAAAGGGGTTTCTCGCATACGACATGCTTGTCGGCCCGCGCGGCGTCAATCGTGACCTGGGCGTGCAGGTAGTTGGGCACGCACACATTTACCATATCGATCTCGCGAAGCGCCAGCAGGTCCCTGTAGTCTTCGAATGCCTTCGGGATGCCCCGCTCCTCCGCGAAACGTCTGGCCTTGCCGGGCGTTGGCGAGGCTACGGCGATCACCTCGGCCTCGGGGACCATTTTGAAAGCCGCCGCGTGGATGTCCGCCACGAATCCCGCGCCGATGATGCCGACTCTCACCTTGTCCATGCGGAGACTCCTCCTGCGCATACCAGAAATGTCGCGATGCCGCCACGGTAAGCGACCGGCTCGGACGTGTCCAGATGCACGACCGGGAGCCCGTCGCAGCCGGCTCGGGACGCATCGCCCGGACCCCGGTCGAGGCCCACAGCCCGTTACGGGCCTGCCGGTCCCGGGGGATCGGACGGCGCTGCGACGGGGGGCGGCTCGTTGGCCATGAGATCCACTTCGAGCAGATCGGGGGGTTCGGGGACCGCCGGCTCGTATTTCGGCACTTCGGGCTCGGGCACGGCGTCCAGAAGCCGATTGATGATCCCGACGGAGTCCACGCCCTCCGCCTGGGCTGCGAAGTTCAGCCCGATCCGGTGGCGCAGGACCGGAATCGCCACCCGCCGGATGTCGTCGATGCTCACGCTGTAGCGCCCGTCCATTGCGGCGAAGGCCTTCGCCCCGAGGATCAGGTACTGCCCTGCCCGGGGACCGGCACCCCAGTCGACCATCCTCCGGACGAAGTCCGGCGCGGACGGATCGCGGGGGCGCGTGGCGCGGACCAGCCGGGCCGCGTATTGCACCACGAAATCGCTCACGGGCACTGCCGCGATGAGCTTCTGCATGTTCAGGAGCTGACGGTCGTTGATGATCCGGCTGACCGTCCGGTGGGACCCGCCGGTCGTCTCGCTCAGGATCAGCTCCTCCTCGCGCAGGCTGGGGTAGTCCACCCAGATGTTGAACATGAACCGGTCGAGCTGTGCCTCGGGCAGCGGATAGGTGCCCTCCTGCTCGATCGGGTTCTGGGTCGCGATGACGAAGAACGGGTCCGGCAAGGGATAGGTCTCCTGCCCGACACTGACCTCCCGTTCCTGCATGGACTGGAGCAGGGCCGCCTGCGTCTTGGGCGGCGTGCGGTTGATCTCGTCGGCCAGCACGATATTCGCGAACACCGGACCGCGGACGAAGCGGAACTCCCGCCGCCCTCCCGGAAGCTCGTCGATCACGTTCGTTCCGGTGATGTCCGAGGGCATCAGGTCCGGCGTGAACTGGATACGCTTGAAGCTCAGGGCGGTGATCCGCGCCAGCGTGGAGACCATCATCGTCTTGGCCAGGCCCGGGACGCCCACGAGCAGGCAGTGCCCGCGGGAGAGGATCGCCGCAAGCATCTGGTCGATCACGTCGCGCTGGCCGATGATGACCTTGCCCAGCTCGGTGACGATGAGGTTCTTGGAGCGTTTGAAGTGCTCGAGCAGTACCGCGTAGGATTCCTTGGCCATGGCGAGGGCTGTCCCTGTTTCGCCCCGGGACAATCTATCCGAAGCGGGCAGCGGCGGCAAAGACGATTCGCCCCCGCCTGGCCCTCGGCGGGACGCGCTCCGGAGCCTGCTCTCCGGAGAGGGGGCGCAACAGAGGCACGCGGTCACGGGCTACCCCATGTACCCCGGCGTCTGCGCGTTGCGGCGAGCGAAAGCCGGCCCCGCGCCCTGGCACCTACGCATGCAGCGCCGCCTGCCGCTTGAAGTGATCTTCGAGCACGAGGGCCGTCATCGCCTCGACCACCGGAACGGCTCGCGGACACAGACACGGATCGTGGCGTCCTTTCGTCCGGATGGTGGCCGGTCGCCCGTGCACGTCGACCGTCCGCTGCTCCGCGGCAATCGACGAGGTGGGCTTGATCACCACACGGAAGACGATCTCCGCCCCGGTGGAGATGCCGCCGAGGATGCCCCCCGCGTGGTTGGTCACAAATCCCTCGGGGGTCATGGCGTCGTTGTGCTGGCTGCCCGACATGTCGGCGGCCGCGAATCCGGCCCCGAACTCGATCCCCTTGACGGCCGGGATGGAGATCATCGCCTTGGCCAGGTCGGCATCAAGCCGGTCGAAAGCCGGCTCGCCCAGGCCGGGCGGCACCCCGCGCACCCGACATTCGATGATGCCCCCGACACTGTCGCCCCGGGAGCGGGCCTCTTCCACCCGGCGCGCCATCTCGGCGGCCGCCTCCAGGTCGCAGGCCCGCATCGGATTCCGCTCGATCACATCCAGGTCGATCTGCCGGCACGCCACACCGCCGGCCCGGACCGTGTACGCAATGACCGACACGCCCCGTCGGGCGAGCAGCTGCCGGGCCACCGCGCCCGCCGCCACCCGCGCCGCCGTCTCTCGCGCCGAGGCACGCCCTCCGCCCCTCCAGTCGCGGATGCCGTACTTCTTCAGGTACGTGTAGTCGGCATGCCCCGGGCGGAAGAGCTCCTTGATGGACTCGTACGCCCCGGGTCTGGCATCCTTGTTGTACAGGATCATCAGGATGGGCGCACCGGTGGTCCTGCCTTCGAAGAGCCCGGAGAGGATCTCGACGGCGTCCGGCTCCTTGCGCTGTGTCGTCAGGGACGACTGCCCGGGCCGCCGCCGGTCCAGTTCCCGCTGGATGGCGGCCAGGTCGAGCTCTACGCCGGGCGTGACGCCGTCGATGACCACTCCGACCGCCGGGCCGTGCGACTCGCCGAACGTGCTGATCCGGAAGATCTCGCCGAAGGTGCTACCGGCCATGCGTCCGTTCCCGAATCCGTCGTTCCACCAGGTCGGCCGCGGCATCCGGCGCCAGGCCGTTTACATCGACGGTGATGCTGGCGAGCCGCTCGTAATATGGCTCGCGCTTCCGGCAGAGAGCCACGAAGTCCCCGGCCGGATCCTGCTCATCCAGGAACGGCGGCAGACCGGCCCGCACCACCCGCTCGAAGAGCACCTCGGCATCGACTCTCAGGTGCACGATCAGACCGATCGCTCCAAGCAGTTCGCTGATGACGGGGTTCGTGGCCGTACGGCCTCCCAGCGCCACGACGGCCCTCGAGCCCGGCGCCCTGAGCCTGAGGTAGAGGTCGCAGACAACCTGGCCCTCGATCCGGTGAAAATACTCCTCACCGTGCCGCCCGAAGATCTCCCGGACCGGCAGCTCGCGACCGGTCTCGCAGGAATACACGGCCTCGATCATCGGATCCACGTCATAGAAGGGACATCCCCACCGACCGGCCAGGATCCGACCGATCGTGCTCTTGCCACAGTGCTTCATGCCGGTGAGGACGAGATTCATACGGCCCCGGTTCGACTCAGCCGGTCGATTCTACGTTTCCGGTCAGCGGGCCTCAACGAGCCCACCTCCGCTTCGGCGGATCGCTTCTTGGCGACCTCACGACCCGGCGCGCCCGGGCCGTCCGAAGCGACCGCAGGCCGCGGAAGTCCGCTCTCAGAGTTTGCTGATATCCATGAACGTCACGAAGACGAACGCCGCAATGATCAGGGCCAGACCGATGATCTGCGTGACGACCTGCGTCTTGACGCTCACCGGACGGCCCTTGATCTTCTCGATCAGAAGGAAGACCATCAGCCCGCCGTCGACGATCGGCAGCGGAAGGAAGTTGATCACCGCCAGATTGGCCGAAAGAAACGCCAGGTAGAACGCCAGTTTCGTCATCCCCGTCTCGGCCATGGAGATGCCCACGCTGATGATCCCCACCGGCCCCGAGATGTTCTCCACGCCGACGCTGCGGGTGAAGATCATCCGCTTCATAGTCAGGTAGGCCTGCAGGATGAAGTCATAGGTCTTCCCGATCCCGATCCAGAGCGCCTTGGCCGGGTTCCATGTCTGAACCGTCACCATCTCGAGCGTGTTGATGAGCCGGTCCGGCTGGTACTGAACCCGCAGGGTCCACGGATCCAGTTGCTCTTCCGTCAGGCGTACTTCGACCGTCTTCTCGCTCGACGGCTCGTTCAGGACCACATACTTGATCGTGACCGGTTCGTCGGGGCTTTCGGCCAGGGCATCGCGGAGGAGGTGATACGCCCCGAGCCAATAGCCCGCGGCGTACGTCCGGACCCGGCCATCGGCGTTCTGGACTTCCCGACTGCGGCGGCCGTTGATCTCCACGATCTTCGCCAGCGGGGGCAGCCCTGCCAGCGTCTGCACGTCGTGCGGCACGCGAAGCGTGGCGACGGCCTCGCCCCGGGACCCGTACCGCCAGGTCAGCTGAACCTCGCGACCGGCCCGCTCCATCAGCCGGTTGGCCAGATCGCTCCATGAGGTGACGGTTTCGCCGTCAACCTTCGTGATGGTGGCTCCCCGTGGGAGCACGTTCTTGAGTGACGCGGCCGGGGTCGGACGGCCCATCACCTTCTCGATGATGTCGGCCACAACGACCCGGTCGAGCTCCTGCTGGTCGAAGTCGGCGCCGATCTCAGGTTTGCCCTGGGCCAGCAGCCCGGACCGCCTGGGCCGGATCACGGTTCGTACGGCCCGCCCGTCCCGGAGGACATGAACCTCCGCGTCGTCGTCCGGGTGCTCTTCGATCCACCGCGCGATCTCCGGGGCGGTGGGCGCCTCGATGTCTTCCCACTGCACGATCACGTCCTCGGAACGGATCCCGTGCAGCGCCGCCCTCCCCTTGGGATCCACGTCCGTGAACCGCTGGCGGGGTGCCAGACCCAGCACATGGCCGGGGGCATGCGGCACCTCGGCGCTCGGCAGCAGCACGAGGCGTGCCCGCGCCAGGACCTCGACACGCGCCTTGCCATCCGGCTGAGCCGGATCCGTCCGCTCGACCGTCAGCGGCACGGGGCGGCCTCGCGCCGCCCGCAGCGCGTAGAGGACCTCCGTAAACTCCCGGACCGGCCTTCCCGCGACTGCCCTGATCACGTCTCCCGCCCGCACTCCGGGCTCGGGCGCTCCGGGGTCCGGCAAGACTGTCCAGATCTCGAGCGTCGTCTTGGGCGGAACGCCCACCTGGAGAACGTTCTGGTCTGGATCGTTCTCCGGTGTAACGCGGATCTCGACAAGCCGACCGTCGCGCTCCACCTTCATGCGCAGCGGCGTGTGAGGCTCGGCAAGCACGACCGCCATGCGAATGTCCCCGTAGTCGCGGATCTCCGCGCCGTTGATCTCCACGATGCGGTCGCCGTACTGCAGCCCGGCCTGCTCGGCCGGGGAGCCCGGCAGCGGAGTCCCGATCACCGCCGTCGGAAACTCGAACCCGATCATGAAGACGACCATGAACGTCAGGGCCGCAAAGACGAGGTTCATCACCACGCCGGCCGAGACGATCAGGGCCCGCCAGCCGACCGGTTTGTTCGTGAAGGAACGCGGGTCCTGCCGCACCGTCCACTCGCCCGACTTGTCGACGGCAAAGTCCTCCTGGCCGAGCATCTTGACATAGCCGCCCAGCGGGAGCGCGTTGAAGGCGTACTCCGTCTCGCCCAGGCCCAGTTCGCGCTGCGCCGCCGCGATCTCCGAATCCGACGGCGCTGCGCCCTCATCCGCCCGGCCTTCCGCGGCGCGCTTCCGGAGGACGTGTTCCTCGATCCGACGGCGGTACTCCTCTTCCGTCGATCCGAACCTCAGGCCTACACCCCGCCGATACGCGAAGAGCGCGCGCCCGAACCCCACCGCGAACCTCTCCACGCGAACGTCGGCGAGCTTGGCCATGATGAAATGGCCCAGCTCGTGAACGAAGATCACCAGCGAAAAGCCGACGATGATCAACACCACGGCCCGCGCCGTACCCAGGCCCGCCGCCACCATCAGGCCGCCGGCTCCGGGGGACGTGCTCATCACGCATTCAAGCATCGGGTTACCTCATCACGGGCCCACTGATCGGCGGCGAGCAGCTCCTCGAGGCTCGGTTCCGGCAGCCATCGGTGCCGTTCTAGCGCCCGTTCGACCAGCGGCACGATCCGCCCGAACGGGATCTGCCTCTCCCGGAAGGCCTGCACGGCCGCCTCGTTCGCCGCATTCAGCACGGCCCCCGCGCTTCCGCCGAGCCGCGCCACCTCGTAGCCGAGCCGCAGGGCCGGAAACCGCTCCAGGTCGGGCGGCTCGAAGTTCAACCGCCGAACCGTGGTCCAGTCCAGTGGCTCACCGCAACCGGGCAGACGCTGCGGCCAGGTAAGCGTGTACTGGATCGGCGTTCGCATGTCCGGCGTCCCGAGCTGTGCGATCACCGACCCGTCGCGGAACTCCACCATCGAATGGATGATCGACTCGGGGTGAATCAGCACGCTGATCTTATCGGGATCCAGCCCGAAAAGCCACTTCGCCTCGATCACCTCCAGGGCCTTGTTCATCAGCGTGGCCGAGTCGATCGTGATCTTCGGCCCCATGTTCCACGTCGGGTGACGCAGGGCATCCTCCACGGTAGCCTCGGCCATTTGCTCAGCCGTCCACGTTCGAAACGGACCGCCCGAGGCGGTCAGGTATACCCGCTCCACGTCCTCGCGGCGACCCGCCTGGATCGACTGGAAGATCGCGGAGTGCTCGCTGTCAATCGGCAGCAGCACCGCCCCCGTTTCCCGCAGCCGTCGGACGATCAGCGATCCGGCCACCACCAGCGCCTCCTTGTTGGCCAGCGCCAGCGTCTTGCCGGACTCCACGGCGGCCAGCGCCGCCGGAAGCCCGGCCGCCCCGACGACCGCCGCCACCACCACGTCGCAGCCCGACCGTTGCACGATCTCGACCAGGGAAGAACTCCCCGCAAGCAGCTCCACATCCCCGTCGATCACCTCCCGGAGCCGACGGGCGCTGGCCTCGTCAGACATGGCCGCCCAGCCGGGCTTCCAGCGACGGATCTGCTCGGCCAGCAGCCGCCAGTTGGAGCGCGCCGCCAGCGCGCAGACCTCGCAGGCGGCTCCGAGATTCGACACAACCTCCAGCGTGCTGCGTCCGATAGAGCCCGTAGACCCGAGGATGGCGATGCGTCTGGTCATTCCACGACGGCCGCTGTCTTCCCTGTATGGGGAAAGTGACTGGGGCGGCGACGGAGCATACTATAGGAACACCGGGGGGCGCCCGCAAGCGCAGGCCGATGGCGGTTTCCCGCTAAGTCCCTGCCCTGCAATACGTTGCGGCGTGGTTTCCTTCCCGCGGGGAGGCCTTCATGGCCGAGGTCCTTTTGCGAAGCTCGAAGTTCCGTATCGAACGCCGCCGCTATCCGGCCCCGCCGGGTGCCGTAACCCGCGACATCGTCGTCCATCCCGGCGCCGTCCTTGTCCTGCCGCTCCTGACGGATGACGAGATCATCATGATCCATAACTACCGGTACGCCGTCGAACAGGAGTTGATCGAACTCCCGGCAGGAACCATCGACCCGGGCGAAACCCCGGCGGCCTGCGCGGCCCGCGAGCTGGAAGAGGAGACCGGCTACCGCGCCGGACACCTCGAGCCGGTGATGGAGTTCTACACTTCACCGGGCATTACAGACGAGCGGATGTACTGCTATGCGGCGCGGGATCTCCTTCGCACGACCCAGAAGCTCGCCGAAGGTGAGCGGATTCGAACCGAGATCGTTCCCCTGAGCCGTGCGATCGACTGGATCCGCACGGGCCGGATCCGCGACGGCAAGACGATCGCCCTGCTGCTCCGATATGAGCTGGAGCGGAGGTCGCGCGGATGAGTTGGAGAGACCGCCCATACTCCGGAAGCGACGGCGGGCCCGAACTACGTCTGTCCTTTCCGCGGCCCACGACGGCCGTGACGTGGCTCATCGCAGCCAACGGCGTCATCTTCCTGCTGGACACCCTCTCGCAACACCTGGAGCCCCGCCTGTGGCACCGTCTGTTCGGTCTGAGCTGGGCGGGCCTGTCCGGCGGTTACGTATGGCAACCGCTCACGTACATGTTCGTGCACGGCGGGCCGTGGCACCTGCTGATGAATATACTCGGACTCTACATCTTCGGCGTAGAGTTCGAGCGGACCTTCGGACGCGAGCGGTTCCTCAGCTTCTATGGTCTCTGCGGGTTCGTGGGCGGGCTGGGCTACCTCGTCCTGTCGGCGCTGTCCCCGGCCTACCGGCACGTCCCGCTGATGGGCGCGAGCGGCGCCGTCTATGGGCTCCTCGTGGCGGCGATCATCTTCTTTCCCCATATCCGTGTGGTTCTGATCATCTTTCCCATACCGATCCGCGTGTTCGGCCTCATCGTCGCGGCTATGCTGGTGCTCCAGTTGCTCGGACGCGGAGGCGTAGAAAACCTCGGCGGTGAAGTATGCCACTGGACCGGGGCCGGCGCGGGCATCGCGAGCCTGTACTTCTGGCGGATGATGCCCCGCATCCGGATCGACCTTCCCTTCCTGCCGCGACGCAGGGGAGCCTGGCAGAGGCGGCTGGAAGCAGAGGCGGCTGAGCAGGAGCAGGTCGATCGGATCCTCCAGAAGGTCGCCCGCAGCGGCCTGGCGAGCCTCACCCGGAAAGAACGGCGCGTGCTCGAGCGGGCGACACAGCGGCAGCGCGAGCGCGACCGCGAACTTCATCGCGCTCAACGGCTGTGAAGCCCGAACGGACCGCGCGGCGGAGCATCGGATCGGCCGGGTCGCTCGAGGCTTGCACCCGCCCGCCGCCCCGTATAGCCTGTCGGTGCGCGGGGCCTGCGTTCTCCCGATCCCCGGTTCCTGGCCTGGTATGGCTGTCACGGGCGCTCTCCATGTCCACACCTATCACAGCTACGACTGCCTGATGCGTCCGCGCGATATCGTCGAGACCGCGATCCGAAACAACATCGATCTCCTGCTGGTCTGCGATCACGACTCGCTGGCCGGCGGGCTCGAAGCCGCCGAGGCCGCCCGGGGGACGAGCGTCCGCGTCATCCCCGCTGCGGAGTACTGCACCGAGCTGGGCGACGTGATCGTGATGGGAATCGACCGCGACTTCGAACGGCGCGACGCCGACTCCGTCTTCGCCGAGGCCGCACGGCAGGGAAAGCTCACCATCCTGCCCCACCCGGCCAAAAGCCACAAGGAGCACGAGTCCCTCGTGGCGCGGGCGGATGTCATAGAGACTCTCAACGCCCGCACGTACCGGCACCACAACGAGACGGCGGCCCGGTGGGCGGCCGCGGCCGGCAAGCCCGTCGTCGCCGGCAGCGACGCGCACTTCCTGCACGAGATTCTCCACGCCCTGACCGTCTTCGAAGGCGACTGGGACCTGAACAGCGAGACGGCCCTCCGCGAAATGTTTCTGCACGCTCCGCGTCGCTGCGTGCTGCGGCGTCAGACCGGGTACGTGGACTTCATGAAGTCGCAATACGTCAAGGCCTGGAAGCAGCGCCGACCATCGGTGGCCTGGCGCACCACGGTCAAGGCAGCCGGCAAGACCTGGCGCCTTCTGCGCGGGATCGACGAGACCCAGACGCCCCCCTCCGGCTGAAGCGCCCGGCGGTGGCCGGATCAGCCCGGCGCGCGGTCGGACAGCCCCCCGGGACCGCCCCGGGGCCGTCGGCCGGCCCCGAAAAGGCGGGACACGAGCACAAAGAACAGGGGGATGAACAGGAGATCGATGAACGTGGCTGAAAGCATGCCCCCCGTCACGGCGGTTCCGATGGCGTTCATCGCGCCGGCGCCGGCACCCGCGGCAAGGGCCAGCGGCAGAGTCCCGAAAAAGAACGCCAGAGACGTCATGATCACGGGGCGGAATCGGATCCGAACCGCCCCCAGCGTCCCCTCCATCAGCCCGACGCCCCGGCGCATCTGCTCCTTGATGAACTGAATGATCAGAATGGCGTTCTTCGTGGAAAGCCCGAGCGTCGTCAGAAACCCGATCTGAAAGTACACGTCGTTCGGCAGGCCCCGCAGCCACGTCGCCAGAAGCGCCCCGAAAACGCCCAGGGGAAGCATGAGCATGTTCACGATCGGAATCGTCCAGCTCTCGTACAGAGCCGCCACGCAGAGGAAAATGACCAGGATGGAGAATGCGTAGAGCGTGGGCGCCTGCGCGGTCGCCATCCGCTCCTGATAGGACAACCCCGTCCACTCGTATCCGAATCCCGGAGGCAGTCGGCCGACGATCTCCTCCATCGCCCGCATCGCCTCGCCCGAGCTGCGGCCCGGAGCCGGTTCGCCCCAGATGCTCAGCGATGGGAAGCCGTTATACCGCTCCAGTCGGGGAGACCCGTACGACCAGTGCCCCGACGCGAAGGCCGAAAAGGGCACCATCCTGCCCTCGCCATTCCGCACATACAGCCTTTCCAGATCGCCCGGCAGCATCCGATACGGTGCATCCGCCTGGACGAACACGCGCTTGACCCGCCCGCCCTGAACGAAATCGTTCACGTAGGCGCCGCCGAAGGCCGCCGAGATCGTGTGATGGATCGAGGTGATCGGAATGCCCAGCGCCCCGGCCTTCTGCCAGTCCACGTCGATGCGGTATTGCGGAACGTCTTCCAGACCGTTCGGCCGCACCCGCGTAAGTCGCGGATCCTGAGCGGCCATGCCGAGCAGCGCGTTCCGCGCGGCCATCAGCGCCTCATGGCCGAGCCCGCTCCGATCCAGCAACTGGAAATCCAGCCCCGTCGCGTTGCCCAGCTCGATCACCGACGGCGGCGGAAAGGCGAACGCCAGGGCATTACGGAACTGCGAAAACGCGCCCATCGCCCGCCCCGCGACGGCCTTGACCCTCAGGTCCGGCCGGTCCCGCAGCTTCCAGTCCTTGAGCTTGATGAAGACCAGCCCGTTGGTCTGCGCCCTTCCCGAAAAGCCCATGCCGGAAACGGTCAGACAGGAATCCACCGCCTCCTTCTCGTGCCCGAGGAAATACGCCCGGATCTGATCCACCACCTGTCGCGTCTGCTCCAGCGTAGCCCCGGTCGGCAGCATGACCTGCGCCAGGAGGATGCCCTGGTCTTCGTCGGGAAGATACGACGTGGGCATCCGACGCAACAGGTAGCCGACCGTGCCCACGATCAGGACGTACACCACCAGATAGCGCAGCGTCCTCGAGAAGGACCGGCCCACGGTGCGTACGTAGAGGTCCCGGATCGCGAAGAAGACGCGGTCGAAGGCCCGGAAGAACGGGCGGAGAAAGAAGATGGCGTTCTCAGACGGCTCGTGCCCCGCGCGAACGGGCTTGAGCAGTGTGGCGCACAGGACCGGCGTCAGGATCAGCGCCACGACTACGGACAGGAGCATGGACGCAATAATCGTCACCGAAAACTGACGGTAGATCACCCCTGTGGAGCCGGCGAAGAAGGCCATCGGGCCGAACACCGCCGAGAGCACCAGACCGATGCCGATCAGGGCGCTCGTGATCTGATCCATCGACTTGGCCGTGGCCTCCCGGGGCGGAAGTCCCTCTTCGCTCATGATCCGCTCGACGTTCTCCACGACCACGATCGCGTCGTCCACGAGCAACCCGATCGCCAGAACCATGGCGAACATCGTCAGCATATTGATCGAAAAGCCCAGCAGCGCCAGGACCGCGAACGTCCCCAGGAGTACCACCGGAACGGCGATCGTCGGAATCAGGGTCGCGCGGAGGTTCCCCATGAAAAGCCACATGATCAGGAACACCAGCCCGATCGCCTCGATCAGAGTCTTGACGACCTCCTCGATGGCCACCCGGGTGAACGGCGTCGTGTCATACGGGTAGACCACCTTCATCCCGGGCGGGAAGTACCGGCTCATCTCCTCCAGCTTCTTCTTGACGGCATTCGCCGTATCCAAGGCATTGGCACCCGCGATCTGCCGTATGGCCATCGCCGCGGAAGGCTTGCCGTTATAAAAGGCCTCGACATCGTAGAAGTCCGTCCCCAGCTCCGCCCGGCCCACGTCCCGGACGCGTATGATCGAGGCGTCCGGATTGACCCGGATCGGAATGGAAGCGAACTCGTTGGGCGTCTTCAGCAGGCTCTGTACGATGATGGAGGCGTTGAGCCGCTGCCCTTCGACGGCCGGCGCCCCGCCGAACTGACCTGCCGAAACCTCCACGTTGTAGGCCCGCAGCGCGACGATCACGTCCTCGACCGTCAGGTTGTACGCGGTCAGCTTGTCGGGGTTCAGCCAGATCCGCATGGCGTACTGGCTGCCGAAGTTCTCCACTTCGCCCACGCCGGGAACCCGCGCGAGGACCTTTTCGAGGTTCGACTGGGCATAGTCGCGCAGGTCGTTGCCGTCCATGCTGCCGTCTTCCGAGATCAGGCCGACGATCATGAGCCAGTTCTTCGTGGCCTTGCCGACCGTGATCCCCTGTCGCTGAACGACGTCGGGAAGACTGGCCATCGCCAACTGGAGCTTGTTCTGCACCTTGGCCCAGGCCAGGTCGGGATCGGTCCCGGGAGCGAAGGTCAACTCGACCCGCGAGCCGCCCGCCGAATCGCTCGTCGCCGACAGATACAGCATCTGATCCAGCCCGGTCATCTTCTGCTCGATGATCTGGGTGACGCTGTTCTCAACGGTCTCCGCCGACGCGCCGGGATAGAAGCACTGGATGTAGATGGACGGCGGCGCGATGGGCGGGTACTGGGAAATGGGCAGCTTGTAGATCGCCAGGGCGCCGGCCACCATCATGGTGATCGCGATCACCCAGGCGAACACGGGACGGTCGAGGAAGAACCTGGACAGCATCGCCCTACTCCGCTTGCCGAGTCGACGGCGCCGACGGCGCGGAACCCGTCGCCGGACCCCGGCTTCGACCCGCCTCGAATGGAACCACGCGAACCGGCACGCCGGGGCGCACCCTCTGAAGCCCCTCGACAATCACCCGGTCGCCCGCCGCGAGGCCCGACGTGATCAGCCATTTGTCACCGATCGCCCGGTCAGCCGCGAGCATCCGCACCTGTACCCTGTTTTGCGCGTCCACGACCATCGCAATGGCGTTCCCCTT
>Ga0209227_1001216_pt1 | contig 20391 bp, 22 predicted proteins | sample YNPBryantNP2012_FD_185815 | JGI IMG/M metagenome (GOLD analysis project Ga0209227, IMG submission 185815) | Anoxygenic and chlorotrophic microbial mat microbial communities from Yellowstone National Park, USA - YNP Bryant NP 2012 (SPAdes)... ...
CGGCCACCCCTCCACCCAACCCATTATCCCGGCAGACCCCGGGCTGCTCAAGCCGGTTTGCCGGCCAAAGCCCCGCCGTGTGCCCCTGGGAGGAAGGCACCTGCACCTGCGGGTTTTCCCCAGGCGCTCCCACACCACCTTGGGGAACGCCGGCGCGGAGCGGCTGCCCCCGACCACGGATGGCTCACCTGCGTCACCAAGAACTTGACACCCGCTCGCGGTAAATCGCCTCCACAGCCGAGAGAAAATCCCGCCCGCAAACGTCCCGGCGCCCCGGGAAGGCGCTGGGGGAAAGGAAAGCAATCGGTTATGCTTTTTTCGGAGGTTCCGGATGGCGAAGGGTCCAGCATCGGAAATTCGAGGCAAGGTTTTCCAGAGCTGGGTCTTGGCGCTGGCCTCGGGGCTTTTGGCGGCAGCCGCGTGCGCCGCTTTGGAGCTTTCCCCAGAGCGGGTGATTTACCTGTGAACCAAGAGCGGGGTTTCCCCAGCCACAGAGGAGGTACGGGAGTTCAAGCTGCTGCAGCTGGCGCCAATTTCCTCCACGAGGTTTTTGGCTCTCGCGGAGCTCCGCCGCTACCGCGTGAAGCCCGCGGAGCCAGAAAAACCGCCGAAAAACCCTTACCTTGCGCCAGGGAAGGTGGAGCTGCGGGAGGAAGGCCTGGTGCCGGCGGTGCTGGGCAAGGACGGGAAAATCCTCCTCCAGTCCCCGCCGCTTCCCGGCAACCTCCGGGTGCGCTCCATGAGCTCCTGGCAAGTGGGGCGGGTGGTGGCCATGGAAGAAAATCCCCACTGCCCCTACGCGCTGCTGCGCCAGGACGTGCCGGAGCTGCACTGCTTCGATTGGCAGCTGCAGCCCTCGATCCGCCAAGCGCTTCCTCTGCCGCGGGTTTTTGGGGTTGCGCCGGTGCTTTTGGGGCAGCAGTTGGAGCTTTGGGTCTTGGGGGAGCAGGAGCGAAAGCAACCAAAAACGGACGGTGATGCGCTGCCTTCCTGGACCGACGAGTTTCGCGGCTTGCCAGGCGAGAGCGCGCTTTTGCGCTTTCGTTTCGATTCCCGCGAGCTTTTACCGGTGCGCTGGGCAGGGGAGGAGCTGCCGGAGGCGGTGCGGAAGCTTGCGGGGCAGGCGGAAAAATCGCTCACGGTGGCTGGGGCGCAAGCGGTGCCGGTTGCGAGCTTCGATGCGGTGGAGGCTTCCCAGGGGGTGCCGGTGGCGATTACCGCGGTACTCCAGGAAAAACCCGGGGGGTTCGGGGAGTCCCTGGGCAAGCAGCTGTTCCTGGTGGCCAGGGCCACGGAGGAGGGGCTTTCCGGGTTGCGTCGCCTGCCCCTGGCGATCCTCCATGAAGCTGGCCGGCGGGAGGTAGAGCTCGATGAGCAAGCGGGGGTTTTGCTGGTGCCGGAGGCGGCGCTTGTGGAAGACCTGGAGCTTTTGGCGCTGAAAGAGCAGCGGCTTTTGGTCTACTTCAGGCTCAGCTACGCCCCCGATGGGGTGGAAAAGGCAGAAGCGCAAGGTTTCCACGAAAACCTGAGTTTTTTGGCTTATTGCACCCCGAACGCTTGCGAGATCACCCCGCTGTATGCCGAGGAGCTTTCGCAGAAAATGAAGCCGCTGTGCGGCACCGAAGCCTGGGTTGGCGTGTTTCCGGCGCTTTCGGGGTTTGCGAGCCAGTCAACCCTGGCCTTTGCCGCAGTTTGCCGCCACGCGCAAACCAAGGAGTCCTTGGGACCTTGCTTCGCGCTTTTTTCCTGGGCTCCGTGAGCTCCAGCAGCCCCGGTGCCGGACCCCCTGCCCCAGCCCTCTGCTAGGGGGAGGGAGCTTCGCTCCCTGGCCATGGCCGCCTCGCTCTTCGGGGAACCTCCCCGCTTCGCGAAGATTGCGCCGCGAGGTGACCACCCGGGGCCTGCGGAGGCTGTTCGCGAGGCGATGCGGCATCTTGACCTCAGGCTTTTGCCTCGCTAGAGTCGGGGTATGAACGAGGAGGGGACCATGAACGAGCTGGTGGCTTCCCACACCCGCGTGCTCCACGTGCTGGCGGGGGCGTTCTTCGGCACCACGGTGATTTACGGCTTGTTGGTTTTGCTGGTGCCACCCCCCGAAGCGCCGGTCGTGATGCAAACGCACCCCCTGCTGTGGATCTTCGGGGCGATCACCGTGGCCAACCTGCTGACGATCATGCCCGTCTACCGGGCCATGCTGGAAAAGCCGCGGCGCGTTTATGCGGTGGACGGCAGGCCCGAGCCGCTGCTAGCCGCCCACCGCGCGGCGCACATCGTGGCTTTTGCCCGCCTGGAAGCCGTGGCGCTGTTGGGCCTGGTGCTGTTCTTCATCACCGGCCGGGGGGACTGGTTCTGGTACTTCAACGGCTTGGCCCTGGTGGGGATGCTGGTGCTTTGGCCGCTGCGGGAAAAGGTGGAAGCGCTGCTCCAAGCAAGCCCGGGAACCGCAGCCCAAACTGCCTAGTTCAGCTGTCGCAGGGGGGCCTTTCCTGCCCCAGCCGGCGGCGCAGCCGGGCGAGGGGAGCGGCAAGCTTCGGGAAACGCGCCTCGATCCAGCAAAAAAACCGCGCGAAAAGCGGGATGTCCGGAGCGAGCAGCAACGCTCCGGCAGCGAAAAAAAGCCAGCCCTGGAGGATCGGCAGGAGCGAGCCCACCACCCCCAGCCCGACGAAAAGCCAACCCAGCACGTGCCGCGCCACCCGTCGCACGAGGTGCCATTGTGCACACCGGCGAGGGCATGGCAAGAGCCCGGGGCTCAGCTTCCCAGCGGCAGCAGTGGGCGAGGCGCCGCTGACCCTTCCGGTTCATGACGATATAGGAATTTCACGGGGGAAAATCTGTTATCATGACACGTATTGACAAAACGACCGATGCCGCCTTACATTTCGTGACGTGAGGTTGTGGCGCCCGCGCTGAGCGATGACCAGGCCCCCGGGTCGGGGGCCTTGGGTAGGAGCGCGCTGCTGTGGCGCGTCCCTCGGTTCCTACCGCAGCCCCCCAGCGCAAGCTTTGCCCTCGCCCCGGGAGAAACCAACGAAAGACCCAGGGAGGATTTATGCGAACAATACCCACGATATGCCTGCTCGCCTTCGCCCTCGCCCCAGGGGTGGCTTTCGCGGCCCAAGGGAAGGGCGCGGAGGCGTGCGCTGCGTGTCACGAAGCTGTGGTGGAACAGTTCTCCCAGGACGTGCATAGCCGCATCGCCGGGTTCGAGACCCCCGACGGTACCGTGGGCTGCGCCGCCTGCCACGGCGAGGTAGCGCGGCACGGGGAAACCGGGGAGCTGGCCGGGGTGATGCGGTTCCACCAGGACCGCCAGCAGGACACCAAGGCCTGCCTGCGCTGCCACGGCCGGCAAGGGCTCGCAGCTTTCCCCGCCTCGGTCCACGGGCAAGAGGCTTCCTGCACCACCTGCCACCGGATCCACGCTGCGAGAAAGCCCGCCGAAAGCTGTGCCAGCTGCCACAAGGACGTGTGGGCCCAGACCTTGGCCCCCTCGCACCACCCGATCCGCGAGGGGGGCATGAGCTGCGCCTCCTGCCACGATGTGCATCGGGCGAACCCCGGGGCACTGGCGGTGGAAGGGCGGGTTAACGAGCTTTGCACCAACTGCCACAGCGAGAAGGAAGGGCCTTTCATCTTTCAGCACGAGCCGGTGGAGGAGGACTGCACCATCTGTCACCAGCCCCATGGCTCCACCGCGGACAACTTGCTGGTGGCCAACGAGCCCTTCCTGTGCCTCCAGTGCCACGAGTTCCACTTCCACACCGGTCTGGAAACCCGCCCCGAGACCCCCACGGTCACGGTAGGGGGACGCCAATACCCCAACGTGCTGGGGGCCCACGGCTACCAGCGTTCCTTCGCCACCAAGTGCACCCAGTGCCACACCCAGGTGCACGGCTCGGATTCGCCATCCCAAGGCATCTCTGGCCGCGGCCGGGCGCTGACCAGGTAAAGGAGGGCCTATGAAGACCTACCGCTTTTTCGCCTCTTGCCTCGCCTGCTTGCTCCCCGCGGCCCTTGCGGCGCAGGTAACGGGGAGCGTGCAACTCGGAGGCCACGGCAGCTCCGAAAAGGACAACCCTGCTCGAGCCGCCGAGTACAGCTCCACTGCTTCCGGCCCGGATGCCGTTGTTTCCCTGCGGGCGTACCTGGAAAACCTCTACCTGGAGCTGGAGAGCTGGGCGGTGGCCACGGATCGCCAAGAGCACGCGCTCGCCTTCGAGCTCGGACGCACCGTGCGCTCCCACACCAGCTTTTCCAAGCTCCCCCACCGCTTGGTGCACGATTCCCTGGCCAACCTGGCCGGCGCGGTTTCCGACGTGAAGACCGTCTACGCCACCAACACCGACCCCTCCGCTCGCTACGGGATTCGCTACGACCAGTTCGCCAACCGTACCGATATCCAACTCCCCCAAGCTCCCTGGCTGGTGATCCGCACCGAATGGCGGGAGCAGTGGCGTACCGGGCACATGCAGTCGCTTTCGGTTTCCCACTGCTACTCCTGCCACGTGGTAAGCCAAACCAAAGCTACCGACCAGCACACCCAGGACGCAGCGCTTTCCGCCAGGGTGAACGTGGCCAACTGGCTCTTCGTGGCCAGCGCCGCATCCCGGGATTTCCGGGAGCGGGAAGCGGCCCCCACGCGGCTTTACGAGCGGGCGCAACACCCTAACCTGCGCACGCCGCTTTTCGATGACCGGGTGATCTTCGACGAGCGCAACGGCCCCTTGCCGTACGGTGTGCTCCCCCGCCAGGAAAAGGACACCTACAGGTTCTCGATCACCAACCCCGATCTTCTGGGCTTTTCCTTCGCCCTGGCGTACGCCACCAGCGATCTCACCAACCAGCACACCGGCAACAAGGTTTCCTACGACGGCGTTTCCCTTTCGATGAGCCGCAAGCTGGCGCCGCGCACCAACCTGGCCTTTTACGCCCGCGCTTACTCCTTCGACTCCTCGGACTACTTCTTCGACTCCCCCGAACCCGTGGCCGTAGCCGGGCCGTACGCTGGCAAGACTTATCGCCAACGGTACGGGTTCGACCCGGATTACCTGCGCCGCTCCGCCCTGGACAGGGACGTGGTGGAGGGGACCCTGCGGCTTTCCCACCTCTTTTCCAGCAAGGCTTCGCTCACCGCCCAGTACCAGGCGCGGCAAATTGACCGGGCCAACTACGAGGTAAGCCCCGGGGAAACCACCACCCTGGAGCAGAAGCTGAAGGTGGGGCTCACGCTTCGCCCGAACGCCCGTCTCAGCCTCCGAGCTACTGCTGCCTACGCGGACATCTCTCACCCGTTCATGGCCTTGAATGCCGCCTGCAACCCGGATCCGCTGCAAACCAACCCGGCTCCTTCGCCGCTGGCCCCAGGTTCGGTGCAGTACTACCAGATCCACGACGCTCGCGTGGCGGATCTCACCGCCTCGCCATCGGCGTTCAAGGAGCTGCGCCTCGCTGCCTCGTTCCAGGCGAACCCCAGCACGCTAGCCACGCTCACCTACCAGTGGTGGGACGGGGACAACCAGGACCTGGACCTCACCAACTGGTCGAAGAACACCCAGGCGGTGACCGCGTCGCTCACCTGGGCGCCGGCGGAACGCTGGCAGCTTTACGCCGCCGCCACCTACGGGGAGCGGGAGACCGAGACGTTCGTCTGCATCCCGCTCATGGATGGTTGAGCGGCGGGTGTGACACGGGGCCAGTTCGGCTCCGCCAGCGACAGCGTCACCGACCGCGGTCACGACCGCATCTTCTCCCTGGGCGGCCAGTGGAAGCCGGCAAGCCGGGTGCAGCTTGCGGCGGATGTGAGCTACGTGCGCAGCGACGAAAGCATGGACCGCATCACGTTCAACGTCCCCGCAGAGGTGCTGGCCAAGCTCGTGGACTCGATTTACGACCTCACCGAAGCCCACACCTATTCCGACCTGAAGCTCGCCCGGTGGGAGGCGGGGCTGGAAGCCACGGCCCAGCTCGGGCGCGGGGTGCACGGGGTCTTTTCCTACCGGCTCAGCAAGGTCAGCGACGACAAGCCTTACATCGCGGACCTCTCGGGCAAGCTCGACGTGGTGCAGCTCGGTCTCCGCTGGACGCTCTGAGACCCGCACTGCGTTTCTCTGCCGCCGGGGCTCGTCCCCGGCGTTTTTTTTTCGAGCATCGAGGGCCGCCGGAGCCAAAAGCGTTCCAAACCCGAGCGCCGTGTTCCACCCGCTCGCCAGGGTGGATCTTCCCAGCTAGGAAGCCACCGCTACCCCACCGCCCCGGCTTTTCGCGCGGTACAGCGCTTGGTCCGCAGCCGCTAGCAGCTCCTCCTTGCTCCCTCCCCGGGGACCCAAGCAGGCCACGCCGATGGAGAGCGTGATCGCACCGGAAAAAAGCCCGCAAAGCTCCAGCGCCACTTGCCGGGCGAACTCCCCTGGGGTGTTGGGCAGCACCACCACGAACTCGTCCCCGCCGTAGCGGGCCACCACGTTGTCCTCCCGCACCGCCCCCGCCAGGGAAAGCGCCACCTCCCGGAGCACCCGGTCCCCGGCGGCGTGGCCTTGGCGATCGTTGAACTGCTTGAACCCGTCCAGATCCACCATCAAGCGCGACAGCGGCTGCCGCGCCCTCCTGGTGCGGGCCACCATCATCGTGAGGTACTCCTCCAAGAACCGTCGGTTGAACACCCCGGTGAGCCCGTCCAAACGCGAGGTGCTGCGCTCAGCCTCCGTCAGGCGCGAGGCGTAGATCACCGCCACACCGCAAGCAAAAAGCAGGAGCAGGCGCACCGCTTGCTCGTCCCAGCGGAAGGCACCGTACAGCGGATCGGCCGCAAGCCGTGGTCAATCCGCGGTGCTGGCTGCGGCCGCCAGCACCAACCCGTAGGCTGCCGGCACCGCAGCCGCCACGTCCCGGGCAAGCCGCCCCTCCCCCCGCAGGCTCGCCAGCACCAAAGCCAGGAGGTAGCCCAAGAACAACACCCGGGAGTTGGTGGCTACCAACGGTCTGCCAGTGAACACGAACCAAAGCAAGGCCCCGGTCACCAGCACCACGTCCAAATAAGCCAGCGGGTAACGGTAGCGGGGATCCCAGGGGAAAGTGGCGAGGAAAAGCTGCAACAACACCAACCCAAACAGCGCTCCGGCGAGCACCCCTTCCCCGGAAATCTCCGCAAGCGGCACCCCCACGGCATGGCGCGCCAACGCCACCACCAGCGCGATCCCCGCCACCGTGGCAAGCCTCACCAGGTTGATGAGGCGCTCCAGGTCCAAGCCACGCAACGGCAGCCTTTCCTCCACCGGCAACAGCCGCGGGTTCGACTTGGAGGAACCCCGGGGCATCGCGTTCGTCCTCGTGTCACAAGATAGGCCAAAACCCCTTTGTGTCAAGGGGTAACAAAAAACCGCCTTCGTTCACGACCGAGCCAAGGTTGCCTCGCTGGCGTGCCGCTGGACGATGCCCAGAAGCTCCCGGTGCACCGCTGGGGTGCCCGCCACCACGTGGCCGTGCACAAAAACGTCCTCCCCCCCGTCCAAGTTCGTGGCAAGCCCCCCGGCCTCCCGCACCAGGAGCACCCCGGCAGCCAAATCCCAAGGGGAGAGGAAGAACTCGAAAAACGCGTCGAAGATGCCGCAGGCGGTGTGGGCCAAGTCCAGGCAGGCGGCCCCAGGGCGGCGGATCGCCGCGGCCCGCGGGAAAACCTCGGCGAAAATCGCCAGGTACGTGGGGAGCACCGCACCCATGCGGAATGGAAACCCCGTGGTGACGAAAGCCCCGGACAACGTTTTTCTGCCGCTTGCGGCAATGCTCTTGCCGTTGCACCAGGCCCCACGCCCCTGGGCTGCGGTGAAAAGCTCGTCCCGCAAAGGGTCGTAAATCGCCCCCACCAGCACCTGGCTCCCCTCCACCAGCGCCACCGAAACCGCGAAGTGGGGAAAGCCCCGCACGAAGTTGGTGGTGCCGTCCAGGGGGTCCACCACCCACACCCGGCGCTGGCTTCCCCGCAGCCCCCCTTCCTCCCCCAAAAACCCGCACTCCGGGGTAGCCCAAGCCAAAAAGGCGCGGATCGTCTCCTCGCTTTCCCGGTCCGCGGCGGAAACGTAGTCGTGCTTTGCCTTTTCGTCCACCGCAAGCGCGCCGCGGAAGTGCTTTCTGAGTACCTCCCCCCCCAACTGCGCCGCGGTGGCGGCCACGCTCAAGTAACGGTCCACTTTCCCCTCCCTGGGCTAGAATATCCTGGGAATGCTGGGCCCGCGGCGCGGGTTAGCTGGGACGATGGCGAGCGAGGACGATATTCGCGAGGAAAACCGGAGGATCCGTCACATGCGCATCCTCGTGGACCTCACCGCCCAGATCCTCGCGGAGGACCCGAACCTCAAGCTTTGCGAGGCGATCCGCTTGGTGGAAGCCGCCCGCTCCGCGGTGGTGCGCATGTTTCCCGGCAAGGAGGAAACGTTCGATCTGGTGCTCCGCCCGCGCCTGGAGCGTATCATCGAGGAGCGCTTCCAGCTCAGCTCCCTGGAGCCGGTGAACTGAAAAGTGCCAGCGGAAAAACAGCTCAGGGTCCCAGGCGGTACTCGGGGTAGCGGGCCCGGGCGCTCGCCGGCACCTGGCCTTCCACTTCCACCCGCACCTGCTCCCCCGGTTCCAAGCGCTCCCCCGGGATGAACCCGGTGAGCTGCGAGGCCACCCCGGGGCGCAGCTCCCCGGTGGGCAAGCTCACCAGATGCGTGGCCCGGTCCTGCCCTTTGGCATCCACCACCACCACCTTCACCGTGAGCGTGGGCAAGCTTTCCCTGGCGGTGTTCACCACCGTGAAATCCAGCACCAGCTCCGGCCCTTCGGGCCGCTGCCGCACCTGCACCGCGGTGGGCTGCACCTGGTGGGCAAGCCGCAGGCGGGTGATGCGTTGCTCCGGGGTTTCCTGCCTGCCGCAGGCCCCCACGAAGAAAGCCGCCACCAGCAACACCCCACGAGCCTTCATAGGCCAACCCCGAACGCCAGGTAGTAGGAGGTCACGAACGCCTGCTTCACCTCGGCCACCACCCGCACCGCCGGGAACGGGTGGATCACCAGGCCGGCGAACGCCAGGGCCCTGTTTCCCTCCACCCGACGCCAGAAGGGGTGGGGATCGCCGAAAAACGCCTCGGTGCGCTGCCTGCGCACCCCCACGCCAGCGTAGGGGGCCACCACCGCGAACCCCTTGGAAACCACGAGCTTCAGCTCCCCTACCCGGCTTTCCAGCTCCTCCACGGCTAGCTGGGTGTAGCTGCCGGAAAGCGCTACCGCCGGGAGGATGACGCCCCCCGAGTACAGCGACCACCGCAGCTCCCCACCCGCGAACCGCTCCCCGGCAAGCTCCCCCACCTGCACCCCCACGTCCAGCCGGGCCGGCAAACCCTTGCGCACCAAAAGCCGCGGCGCAGGGAAGATCCCCAACGTGGTCCCCCGGGAGAAGGCGTGGGCGAGCCAGCGCTCCCCCTCCGCCACCCGCAGCCCTCCTGCCACGGCCATGGCTTCGAACCCCGCGATCCCCGAGGGCTTGGCGGTGGTGAGGTTGGGGAAAGCCAGAGCGTCCCCCAGCGCCTCCCCCAGGTCGGCGAAGTCCTCCAGGGTAAAGGTGGGGGAAAAACGTACGTCACCAGCCACTGCGGCGGTGGCGAGAAGCAGCATGGGAAGGCAAGCTCGCTTCATGGGTCAGCTCCGGCCCACAGTTTACACGAGCGTGGCGAAAAGCTCGTTGGAGACCAGCCACCCCTTGGGGGTGAGCGCCACCCGACCGCCACGGGTGCGGGCAAGCCCCGCGGCGCGGAAATCCTCCAGAAGCTGCCCAAAAGCGGGGCGTGCCTGGGCCACCGCCTCCACCGCCGGGGAAGGGGCGCCCCAGGCCAGGCGCAGCCGCAGCATCACCGCCTCCGCTAGGGCATCCTCCGGCAAAAGGCGCCGGGTTTCCACCCGGGGCGAGCGCCCCGCCTCCACCGCCGCCATGTACGCCGCGAGATCCTCGGTGTTGCGAAACCGCAAGCTCCTCCCCTGGCCCGCTGCGGCCACCCCGCAGGCCAGCACCACACCCCCGCGCCAGTAGCGCAGGTTGTGCCGAGCGTAGTACCCCGGCAGGGCGAAGTTGGAGATCTCGTAGTGGCGGTACCCGGCTTGCCGCAACCTGCGGCTGGCGTAAAGGTACTGGCGGGCCGCAGCCTCCTCGGAGGGGAAAAGCTCGGGCCTCCGGGCGGCGAGCTGCGCCAGGCGGTGGGGCTTGTCCATCTCCAAAAGGTACAGCGAAACGTGGTGCGGGCGGGCCTCCAGGAGCTTTTCCAGGCTGGCTTCCAGCTCCCCCAGGGAAAGCCCCGGGAGCGCCAGCATCAGGTCGCAGTTCACCACGAAACCCGCTGCCAGGCAAGCTTCCAGCGCCCGGGCAGCCTGGGCCGCATCGTGCCGCCGAGCAAGAAGCCGCAGCAGCGGATCGGCGAACGACTGCACCCCCAGGGAAACCCGGTTCACCCCCAGCGTGCGCCAGAAAGCCAGCTTGTCTTCCGTGACATCGTCGGGGTTGGCTTCCAGGGTGACCTCCGCCCCGCTCAGCCGCGGGAAGTACCGGTCCAGCACCTGGAAGGTAGCGGCGAGCTCTGCCTCGGGCACCAGCGACGGGGTCCCCCCTCCCAGGTAACAGGTGACCAGGGGCCGGCCCGCCCGCTGCCCCAGCTTTTCCAGCTCCTGGCGCAAGCAGGCCATGTAGCGGGGGAGCAGCTCCCCCCGGGTGGTGGTGACGAAGGTGCAGTAAGCGCAGCTTGTGGCGCAAAACGGCAGGTGGAGGTACAACCCTGCGGGTCGGGCCACGGCTCAGGTCGCCTGCTCCAGCCAGCGGATCCACAGGCTGGCGAAGGGCTCCCCCTCCCCGGTCCAAAGGGTGCGGGCGAACGCTTCCACCCAAGGGTCGAACCCCGGCACCAGGCGCAGGTTGTCCTCCTCCATGAGCTCCGCGGGGTCCCGGCCGGAAACCAGGAGCGCCTGGGCAGCACGCCGCAGGCGCCACCCCTGGGAGGAAACCCCGTCCAAAAGGTCCAACCGCCGCGCCCAGAGGAGCAGCGCACAGGCCCGGGCATAGCAGGAGGCCTTGCAGAGCGAGGTCGCAGGGCCAGCGAGCCCCTCCGCGAGCCCCGCCTCCCTGGCCAGGGCGCTGCCATGAACCTCCAGGGTTTTCCCCAGATCGGCGGGGTCGGTGTGGAACAGCAGGTCCTCGAAAGCGCCGTTCCCCTCTTCCCCGAAGGCCCGCTCCAGGGCCGCGTGCTTTTCCTCGCCGGAGGCCAAAAGCGGCGCCAGCACCACGAACCCAGCACCGCTTTCCTGGGCAGCGTGCACCGCTTGGGCCATGGTCTCCCGCAGCGGCAGGTGCGGTGCCAAGGCCACCAGGGTCCCCGTGGCAAAGCCTGCCTCCCGAAAGCTCAGCAACGGCAGGGTGGAAAGCGAACCCCAGAAAGGGGGAAGCCAGACGTTCATGACCGTGATTTGCTCGGCCACCAAAGGGTCCGGGAGGTCCTCGGGGGCCAGGGGGCTGTCGAGGATCACCACCGCCCCGCACCCCGCTTCCAGGAGCCTTGCAAAAAAACGCCCCCGGGCCCGGGCCACCTCCGCGTGCACCAGAAAGCGCACCGGTCGGCGCGGCACATGGCCGTCCCCGCTCCCGCGCTCCTCCTCCCGCTCCCGCACCAAGCGCATGCTCACCGGATCCAGCGCCAACCCTCCGGCCCCCAGGGGTACGCCTCCCAACCGGTGGGTCACCGGCAACAGGTCCGGGAACGCTGGCTCCACCCGGCGCACCGCTACGCCCCCCGCCCAGGCCGGCTGCCGAAGGCCAGGACCCGGCGCACGTACTTGGCCAAAAGGTCGGTCTCCAGGTTCACGATGCTGCCAGGCCGGAGCAACCCCAGCGTGGTGGCTTCCAAGGTGTAAGGCACCAGGGCTACCTCGAACCACCCCCGCCCGAGACGCGCCACCGTGAGGGAAACCCCGTCCAAGGCCACCGAGCCCTTTTCCGCCACCTCCGGAGCAAGGTGCAGCGGCAACTCCACCCGCAGCACCACCCCTTCCCCCACCTCTCGGCGGCCCAGCACCCGCACCCGGGCGTCCACGTGGCCGCTCACCCAGTGCCCACCCAGCGCATCCCCCACCCGCAGCGCCCGCTCCAGGTTCACCTGGGCACCCACCGGGAGCTGGCCCAAGGTGGTGCGGGAGAGGGTTTCAGCGGAGCAGTAAAAGGCCAGGGAGCTCCCTTCCACCCGCTCCACGGTCAAGCAAGCCCCGGCCACCGCCACGCTTTCCCCCAGCACCACCGGCGGGCCGGGAAGCTCCCCCCGCACCTCCAGGCGCGCCCCGGTAGGCCGGGGCAAGCGCCGCTCCACCACCCCTACCGCCTGCACCAGGCCGCTAAACACCCAGCACCTCCGCCTCCAGCGCCAGGTCCCCGTCCAGCTGCTGCACCCGCAAGAAGCGCAGCCGCACCCCCTCCTGGGGCGCGCCGAACCCCACTCCGCCCACCGCCGGCACCGCATCCCTCCCCCCGAGCACCAACGGCGCCAGGAACGCGTAGATCCGCCCCGCCAGGTTTTCCTGGAGGAACGACCAGTGCACCTCGCCACCCCCCTCCACCAGCACCGAGCTCACCCCCATCGCTGCCAGCTCCCGGAGCACCCCGTGGAGGTTCACCCGCCCTTGCCCGTCGTCCCCCACCTCCACCACTTTCGCCCCCTTGGCTTGCAACTCGCGCCGCGCGGCAGGGGAAGCATCGGCGAGGCAGAAAAACACCACGGTGTGCGGTTTTTCCGCAAGGAGCGCCGCGGTGGGAGGGGTGCGCAGGTGCGAGTCCAGCACCACCCGCGGCACCTCCGGCTGAGGGTTCAAGCCCAAATGGCGCAAAAGCCGGGGGTTGTCGGCCAGGACCGTGCCTACCCCCACCAGCACCGCGTCCATCTCCTCCCGCAGCGCGTACCCCGCCCGGCGGGAAGCTTCGGAGGTGATCCACCGAGACTTCCCCCCCCGGGCGGCGATCTTGCCATCCAAGGTGAGCGCCATTTTCAGCGCCACGAACGGGCGACCGGAGCTTGCGAAAGCAAAAAAGCGGTGGTTCAGCTCCCTGCAGGTCTCGGCCTCCACCCCCTCGATTACCTCCACCCCGGCTTGGCGCAGCACCTCCACCCCTCGCCCGTTCACCAGGGGGTTGGGGTCCCGGGTGCCGATCACCACCCGGCGGATCCCCGCTGCGAGGATCGCGTCCACGCAAGGGGGGGTGCGACCGTAGTGGACGCAGGGCTCCAGGTTCACCACCAGGGTGCCGCCGGCAGCAGCGGGGCCAGCGGCAGCCAAAGCCACCACCTCGGCGTGGGGTCCGCCGCAGCGCAGGTGTGCCCCCTCCCCCACCACCCGCCCCTCCCTGTCCAGCACCACCGCCCCCACCATGGGGTTGGGGCTCGCCCCGTAGCGCCCCTGGGCCGCCAGCTCGCAAGCCCGCTGCATGAGCTCGCGCCATTCAGCCATGGGCACGCTCCTCGAAAAGCGCCGCCACGAACTCCCGGGGTTCGAAGGGAAGCAGGTCCTCCACCCCTTCCCCCACCCCCACCCAGCGCACCGGCAGCCCCAGCTCCTTGGCCACCGCCAACACTATCCCCCCTTTGGCGGTGCCGTCCAGCTTGGTGAGCACCAGGCCGGTGACCCCCGCGTGCTGGCGAAACTCCCGAGCTTGCACCAAGGCGTTGTACCCGGTGGTGGCGTCCAGCACCAGCAGCACCTCGTGGGGTGCCCCGGGCACCTGGCGACCGGCCACCTTGGTGAGCTTGGCGAGCTCCGCCATGAGGTTGTGCTTGGTGTGCAGCCGCCCTGCGGTGTCCGCGAAAAGGTGCGTGGCGCCCCGGGCGCGGGCAGCCTGGAGCGCGTCGAAGAGCACCGCCCCGGGGTCGGCCCCCGGGCGCTGAGCCACCACCTCCACCCCCAGGCGGTCTCCCCAGGTGGCCAGCTGCTCCACCGCCGCGGCCCGGAAGGTGTCGCAAGCGGCGAGCAGCGGCCGGCCCCCAGCCCGCAGCACCTGGGCTGCCAGCTTGGCGGTGGTGGTGGTTTTTCCCGAGCCGTTGGCCCCCACCACCAGCACCACGTGGGGGTTGCCGGGAGGAACCGGGTCGGTGGTGGGGAAAAACGACACCAGCGTTTGCTCCACGAAGCTCCGCTCCTGCCCTGGGGGCACGAGCCCCTTCCCCTGGGCCTTGGCTAGCGCTCGCGCCACCTCCGCCGCCACCTCCAAGCCGGCGTCCGCGAGGATCAGCGCCTCCTCCAGCGCCGCCGGCGAAAGCCCGGGCGCCACCGCCAGCTTCCCCCCCGGCCCAGCCCACAGCCCCCGCAGCTTTTCCCAAAGCGCCACGTTGCCTCCTTTAGGGAATTTCCGCGTTCAGCGCTTGCGCGGTCCTGGCCGCGGCGCGGCTCGCCAGCCCCAGCGGCGCGTGGGGGTCCATCACCAGCACCAGGTAGTAGCCGCCCTTGAGCTGGTGCGCCAGCACCTTGAGATGGCTGCCGGCCACCACCAGCTGCCCCATCTCCCCGCCCCCAGCCCCCCGGAGCAACCGAGCAGCCCGGCGCAACAACAAGCCGTGGAGCGCCCCTTCCACCTTGAGCTCGTAAGGGTTGGCCCGGCGGGTCACGTACTCCACGAACTCCCCCTCGGGATCCAGGAAGATCGCCCCGTGGGCCCCCGGCACGTCCACCATGAGGTTGGTGAGCAGGAAGTGGAACGGCATCAGCGGGAAAGGTGCAGCTGGGCTTCGCGTGCTTCCGGCGAATCCGGGGCGAGCTCCACGACCTTGCGGAAAAGCTCTGCGGCTTGCTGCTCCTGGCCCTGGCGCAGCAGCAGGAGCCCCAGCTGCAGCGGCAGGTCAGCCCGCTCCGGTGCCCGCTCCATCCCCCGGCGGTAGGTTTGCTCCGCCAGCTGCAGCTTGCCCAAGCGCTCCTGCACCTGCCCCAGGAGCAGGTAAGCTTCCACGGGACCCGTGACCGTGGCCGCCTTGCGCAGGTTTTCCTCCGCGGCTTCCAGCTTGCCTTGGCTCAGGTACAGCGCCCCCAGGTTGTAGTACACCCCCGCCCGGTTAGCGTAGGTGAGGTCCTGGAGCGCCGCAAGAAACTCGGATTCCGCCAGCGCCAGTTGCCCCAAGGTGCGGTAGGCGATCCCCCGGTTGTTCCGGGCGTCGGTGAAGGTGGGCGCCAAGCTCAGGGCCCGGGTGAAAGCCTCCACCGCCGCCGCGGCGTCCCCCTTCGCCAGGTACCCCAGCCCCAGGAAGTTGTGCACCACCGGGTTGGACGGCTGGAGGGAGGCCGCCGCCTTGAACCGGGCCATGGCCAGGTCCACCCTCCCGTCCCGGAGCATGGACTCCCCCTCCCGCAGCAGCATGGTGGCGGCCAAGGGGTCCTGGGGATCGATCCCCGGTGGCAGCGCCGCTTGCTCCACCTTGCCGCTGGAGGCACAACCCCAAAGACCCAAAAGCCCCAGGAGCACGAGCCAAGGTGCGAGCTTTCTCATGCCACCTCCACTTCTCCCAGCACCACCAGATCCCCGGCCCGCAGCGCGGAAAAGAACGCTTCCACCACCTTGGGATCCAGGCGGGTCCCCGCCAGCTCCCGCATGCGGTTGAGCACGAAATCCATGGAAAGCGCCTTCTGGTACGGCCGGGTGGTGGTCATGGCATCGAAAACGTCAGCTGCGGCGATGATCCGCGCCACCAGGGGGATCGCTTCCCCCACCAGCCCGTCGGGGTAGCCGCCCCCCGCCCAGTTCTCGTGGTGCGAGCGGATCCCCGGGATGATGTCCCGGAGCAGCTTGATGGAGGAAACGATCGCTGCCCCCTTGAGGGTATGGGCGCGCATTTTGGCGAACTCCGCCTCGGTGAGCTGCTCGGGCTTGGTGAGGATCGCGTCCTCGATGCCGATCTTCCCCACATCGTGCAACAGCGCGGCAATTTCCACCTTGCGAGTTTGTTCGGGGGAAAGCCCCAGGTGCTTGGCGATGGCCACCGAGTAGCGGGCCACCCGCTCCGAATGCCCGCGGGTGTAGGGGTTCTTGGCATCAATGGAAGCGGTGAGGGCGCGGATCGCGTCCACCAGAAGCTCGCGGTTTTGCTGCAAGGCCAGGCGCAGCGAGGCCACGGTGCGGCCGATCTCCTCGGCCATGGTGTTGAAGTTCTCCGCCAACTGCCCCAGCTCGTTGCGGGAGGTCACCGGCACCCGCCGGCTGAAGTCCCCCCCCGCCATGGCCGTGGAAAGCGCCGCGAGCTGCCGGAGCGGGTTGGTGATGCGCCGGGCCAGGAGCACCCCGGCAAAGGTAGCCAAAAGCCCCGCCGCCAGCGCCAAGAGCGCCGTGCGTTTGGCCATGGCTTGGAGCGAGGCGAACGCCACCCCCACCTCCCGGGCGGTCACCACCGCCCAAGGGGGGTCCACCACCGGGCAGAGCGACCCCAGCACCTCCCCGTGCCCCCCGAAAGGATCGGCGTAGGTCTTGGTCAAGCGCACCCCCGGGGCCCGGAGAAACTGCGCCACCAGAGGGTGGGTCGCGGCGTCCCGGCCCAAGCGGTCGGCTTCGGAGGAAAAAAGGATGCGCCCTTGGCGGTCCACCACGTCCACCACCACCCCCCGGGCAGCTTCCTCTGCCAGGCGCTGGGAAAGCCCCTCCAGGGATACCACCCCTTGGAGCACCCCCTGCACCTCCCCACCTCGCCCCAACACCGGAAAAGAAACCACCGCCACCGGCGCCTGACCCGCAAGACGCACCATCTCCTCACGCACCGGGCGGCCCGCCAGCCCCTCCTGGAAGCCGCGGAGCAACAACGGGTTCAAGGTCGCCTCCGCTTCCGGGGAAAGCGGCTTGCCCTGCACGAACTGCCCCTGCCCCCGCCGGTCCAAGAGCCGCAGCATCACCAAGCTCCGGTTGGCCTGCACCGCCTCGGCGAGGATCCCCGGGACACGGTCCGCGGGCAAGCCGTCCCCGGCACCCAGGCGCAGCGCTTGGGCCAGGCTTTCCAGCCTGCCCACGGTGTCCAAGAAGAAAAGCTCCAGCTCCCGGGCAAACCCCACCGCCTGCCGGGTCAGGTACTGCTTCTCCAGCGTGGCCACCTGCTCCTTGTTGGAGGAGAAAAACCCGAACCCCACCAGCCCCACCGGCACCACCGCCAACGCCACCAAAAGCGCGGTGAGGGGGTAAAGCAGCGAGCGGGAGAAGGGCCACCGCATAAGGTGCAGCTCACTATACCATGCCGCCTGGCCCCGACCCCTGCGCCTCCCCCGCCGAGGTGGCGAGCCTGCGGCGCAGGAGCTTCAAATCCTCCCAGCTCTCCCGCTTGGCTTGGGGGTTGCGGAGCAGGTAGGCAGGGTGGAAGGTGGGGAGCACGTCCATCCCCTCCCAGCGCCGGAAGCGCCCCCGGTAGGAGGAGATGGGCGCGGTGATCCCCAAAAGGTGCCGCGCTGCCACCCTCCCCAAAAGCACCACCACCTCCGGCCCGATGAGCGCAAGCTGCCGGCGGAGAAACGGCAAGCAGCTGGCCGCTTCGTCGTCCTCGGGATCGCGGTTGCCCGGCGGACGGCACTTCACCACGTTGGCGATGTACACCTCCTGCCGGCTGAGCCCGCAGGCCCGGAGCATGGCGTTCAGCAGCTGGCCTGCCCGGCCCACGAACGGCTCCCCCTGCCGGTCCTCCTCCGCCCCCGGTGCCTCCCCCACGAACACCACCCGCGCCCTGGGGTTGCCCACCCCGAACACCACCTGGGTACGCCCCTTCCAGAGCCGACAGCGCTGGCAGGAGGCCAGGGCCTGGGCCATGGTGTCGAGGTCCGGGCAGGCCAAGGGATCCCCGGGGGGTGCCACCCGCTGCTTTTCCGCAAGCAGCACCTCCTCCACCCCCAGATCCCGCAGGTACAGCAGCAGGTCGCGGCGGCTCATGGGTGGGCCAGCACCTCCCCCGCCAGCGCCAGGAGCAGCTCCCGGGCCAGCTGCTCCTTGGAGGCAGGGGGGAAGCTCGCCGCCAGCCCCCGGCGGGTGAGGAGCTCCGCGCGGTTCTGCTCCGCCTCCATTCCGAGCCCAGGCTCGTCTATGGGGTTCGCCACCACCGCATCGGCCCGCTTCTCTGCGAGCTTGGCTTTGGCCCTTTCAAAAAGCTCGCTCCGCAGCTCGGCAGCGAAGATCACCAGGTACGGCTTGGGGTCGGAGCTTGCCACCTGGGCCGCCAGGTCCGGCACCGGCACCAGCTCCAGCGTCACCGCCCCTTGCCGCCGGTCGCGTTTGCCTTCCCAGCGCTGGGCGGGCCGGAAATCCGCCACCGCCGCCGCGTGGAGCAAAAGCTTCGCCCAAGGGGCGTGCTCCCGCAACAGCGCCGCAAGCTCAAAGGCCCCATCGAAGCGCCAGCAAGGCATGCCCAGGGGTACGGCCACGCCGGGGCCGGCCAAAAGGCGCACTTCGGCACCCAGCCCCTGGGCTTGGGAGGCCAGGGCCACCCCCATGCGCCCCGAGGAACGGTTGGTGAGCACGCGCACCGCATCCACCGCTTCCCGGGTGGGCCCCGCGGTCACCAGAACCTTCACCCCAGAAAGCGGCCCCCGGGGGGGAAGCGCCGCGAGACACGCGGCGAGGATCGCCTCCACCGGCGCCAGCTTGCCTACCCCTACCTCGCCGTCCGCCAAAACCCCGGCCACCGGCTCCACCACCGTGGCCCCGCGGGCGCGGAGGATCTCCAAGGCTTGCTGGGTGGCCGGGTGGTGCCACATGAACGTGTTCATCGCCGGGGCCAGCACCACCTGCCGGCGGTGCGCCAACGCGTAGGTGGTGAGCGCGTCGTCAGCCACGCCGTGGGCCAGCTTGGCCAAAAGGTTGGCGGTGGCCGGGCAAACCACCAGGAGGTCCGCCAGGCGCGCCAGCTGGGTGTGATCTATGCCGGGGCTTTCCGGGTCCCGCCAGAGGGAGACCTGGGCCCGCTCGCCGCAGAGCACCGCGAAGGTACGGGGTGTCACCAGGTGCGCCGCAGCGCGGGTGAGGATCGGGTGCACCCGACAGCCGGCGTGCACCAGGCCGCGGGCGAGCTCCACGGCGCGGTACGCGGCGATCCCGCCACCCACGCCGAGAACCACCCGCCCCCGCACTCACTCCTCCCCACCCAAAAGCTCGTCCTCGCCTTGCTCCTCCAGCTCCGCCAGCTCCTCGTCCGGGGGCACCTCGTCCAGCTCCTCTTCCTCCTCTTCTTCCAGCTCCTCGTCTTCATCGGCGGCGAAAGAGGGCGGCGGGGGCGGGGGTGCCAGCGCCTGCTCCCGTTCCAGCTCCTTTTGCAAAAGCTCCTCTTCCCGGAGGCGCTCGTACTCCTCGGGGGTGAGGACCCTCCAGGGGACCAACCCCGCTTCCACCTCCTTGAGGGCCAGGGTGGTGGGCTTGGCGAAGCTGTGGTCTTCAAGGCGAGGCTTCGCCCCCTCCATGAGCTGCTCGGCGCGCTTGGCAGCCAAAAGCACCAAGCGATACACGCTATCGGGTTTTTGCGCTTCGTTCATGCATCCTCCTTGAGGTGACGGGCGTACTCGTCCACGATGCTCTCCACGCGCATGCGCATGCGGCTGCTGCGGAGGCGGGAGGCGGTCACGATGCTGGCGAGCTCGCGGCAGGCCACCTCCAGCTCGTCGTTGATGATAACATAATCGAACTCGCCGTACTCACGCATCTCGTTGAGCGCGTTGCGCATACGCAGGCGCACCGCCTCCAGATCGTCCTGCCGCCGGGCGAGCAAGCGCCGCTTCAGCTCCTGGTAGGAAGGGGGGAAAATGAAGATCTTCACCGCATCGGGTACCTTGCCGCGCACCTGCCGGGCCCCCTGCACGTCAATGTCCAGGAAAACGTCGTAACCGGCTTCCCGCTTGCCCGCCACCTCCTTCCAGGAGGTGCCGTAAAGGTTGCCGTGCACCTCGGCGAACTCCAAAAACGCCCCGGCGTCCACCATGGCCAGGAACGTTTCCCGGCTCACGAAGTGGTAGTCCTTGCCGTCCACCTCGCCAGGGCGCGGCTTGCGGGTGGTGTGGGAAACGGAAAAGTAAGCCTTGCGCCCCTCCTGGGCCAGCATCTCGATTACCCGCCGGATCAGCGTGGTCTTCCCGCCCCCCGAGGGCGACGAAACGATGAACAGCTCCCCCTCCTGCACCGCCCCCTCCCGGTGCGGATGATAGCCCAACCCCAGGCACCCTCTTCCCCCCTCGCCCAAACCCTCTCCCGGTGGGGGAGGGTTTGCGGTTCCAGGCTCCCTCTCCCTCTGGGAGAGGGCCGGGGTGAGGGAGAGAGGCCCGGAGTGAGGGGAGCTGCCTCGGGGTTCAGGAGCTGCGGGAGACGTGGCGGGGGATCGGGGCGCGGTTTGACCGAAAGGG
>Ga0209227_1001222_pt1 | contig 20368 bp, 21 predicted proteins | sample YNPBryantNP2012_FD_185815 | JGI IMG/M metagenome (GOLD analysis project Ga0209227, IMG submission 185815) | Anoxygenic and chlorotrophic microbial mat microbial communities from Yellowstone National Park, USA - YNP Bryant NP 2012 (SPAdes)... ...
TGCACCCAGGGGGGCATGGAGACCTGGGTGCTGGTGCAGAACCCCGGGGATACCCAGGTCACCGTGGACCTCACCTTCATGACCTCAGCGGGCGAGCAGGCAGGGCCGCAGGACTTCCCCATCCCCGCCCGCTCCCGCCACTCCTTCAACCTGGGCTCCTACGTCACCGACTGGGACGTCTCCACCAAGGTCACGGCCACGGGCAACGTCATCTGCGAGCGGGCCATGTACGGGAACGGAAAGACCTGGGCCCATGACTCCATAGGCTACAGCCACTAACCTTTAAATGGGGCCAGGCCCAGACCTTTAAAAATCGGGGCCCCGGGAAGCCGGGGCCCTTCTTCGCTGCGGCAACTTGATTGAAGTTCTGGTGCATGACCCCGATTGAAGGTTGCTATAATTAGCCAAGTTATCGTGGACGCAGGTCCGACGCGTGAGTCAGTGAGCCTGCGTGCGGGTTGAGCGGAGAGTTGCCATTGGTGGAGATAAGGTTTCACGGACTGGGAGGACAGGGAGCTGTTACCTTGGTACGGCTGCTTGCTCTTGCAGGGGACAAGGCGGGATGGTACGTGCAGGCAGCCCCCTTCTTCGGCGCGGAGCGGAGGGGGGCTCCGGTCAAGACCTTCCTGCGCTTCGACGACAGGCCCATCTACCGGGTCAGCCAGATCTACCAGCCGGACTTGCTGGTGATCATGAGCGACTCACTGCTCGAACTAGCACTGTCGGAGGGAGTGAGAGAAGATACAGTGATCTTGGTCAATGATTCGCCTGCGGCGTCGGGTCGCTACGCCGCCCTATCCCAGGAGGTCCACCTGGTGGACGCGACCTCCATCGCCCTTGAACTGGGCCTGGAGGTGGAGGGGATGCCTGCGGTGAACATACCTGTTTACGGGGCCATCTCCTACGTCTCCAATCTGGTACCCCTGGAGGTGATAACCGAGGTCATCAGGGAGAACATCAGCGGCCCCCGCCAGGAAAAGAGCATGGAGGCGGCCCGCAGGGGCTTCACCTCGGTGCGCCAAGTGAAGAGGAAAGGAAGGGTTAGGCGCGCCTGATCATGGCGGAACGCCTGTCAGGTGTCTATCGTATGGGTGTGGCAAGGCGGAGCGACTGCGCTCAAGGCAGAGCGGACAGGAGGGGCATGGCCAGACGGGAGAAGAAGGAAACGGCAGCTGGAAAGCCGGAGGACGTGGGCATCATCACCACCCTTTCCGTACCCATCGTGGGCAGTGTGGGCAAGACCGGTTCCTGGCGGGTCTTCGTCCCGGTCAAGGAGGAAGAGCGCTGCAACAACTGCCTGCTCTGCTGGATCTACTGCCCGGAGGCCTGCATCAGCAAGGACATCCGCATTGACCTGGATTACTGCAAGGGATGCGGGATCTGCGCCGTGGAGTGCCCGCGTCGAGCCATCGTCATGGTCAAAGAGGAGAAGGGAGGCGGGCGATGACCCGGATGGTGGATATCGCCAACCACATCGCGGCCCACGCCGTCAAGCTGGCGAGGGTAGCGGTGGTTTCCGCCTATCCCATAACCCCCCAGACCCAGGTGATCGAGGAGATCAGCGCTCTCATCGAGGCGGGGGAGATGGACTGCGAGTACATCCCGGTGGAGAGCGAGCATAGTGCCATGGCCGCTCTCATCGGGGCGGCGGCGGTGGGGGTGCGCGCCTTCTCCGCCACCTCCGCCCACGGCCTGGCCTACATGCACGAACTGCTGCACTGGGCGGCGGGGATCCGCCTGCCCATGGTCATGGTCAACGTCAACCGGGCCATGGGCCCGGGATGGAATATCTGGTGCGATCACCAGGACGCCATCTCTCAGCGGGACACCGGCTGGATCCAGCTCTACTGCGCTGGCCACCAGGAGATCGCCGACACGGTGATCCAGGCCTTCCGCATCTCCGAGGATCCGAGGGTGATCCTACCGGTGATGGTCAACTACGACGCTTTCGTACTCTCCCATTCCTATATGCAGGCCGACCTTCCTGGTCAGGAGGAGGTGGACCGTTTCCTCCCTCCCTTCCGTTCCGCCTGGAGGCTGGACCTGGACAACCCCCTTACCCACGGTTCGGTGATCTATCCCAACGATTACGAGGAGGTGCGCCTGTCCATGCAGCAGGCGCACGAGCGGGCCAGGGAGGTCATCGCCGAGGCGGCAGAGGAGTACCGCCGGATCATTGGGCGCTTCCACGGAGCACTGGTGGAGGCCTACCGCATGGAGGACGCGGAGTACGCCCTGGTGGCCATGGGATCGCTGGCAGCCGAGGCGAGGGTGGCCGTGGATGCTCTGCGCGAAGAGGGCCTGGCGGCCGGGCTGGTGCGGGTACGTTCCTACCGACCTTTCCCCGGTGAGGAGCTGGCGGGATTGCTGGATGTCCTTAAGGGCGTGCTGGTGATCGACCGGGACATCTCCTTCGGCATGGAGGGAGCCCTCTATTCCGATACCAAGGCGGCGCTTTACGGGAAGTCCCAGGTGCCCGTGTTCAACGCTATCACCGGCCTGGGGGGAAGGGACGTCCCCTACACGGTCATGATGGAGGAGATGCGGAGGGTGGCAGAAGGGAAACGGCGTGAGGCGGTGAGCTGGCCCACCATTCGGTTCAATGACCATCACCGGGCGAGTCGGGAGGGGATGAGCAGGTGCGGTTGAGGGATTTTCCCGAGGAGGAGCTCTTTCTCAAGGGCAGCGCCGCCTGCGCGGGATGTCCGGGGAGCATGGCCCTGCGGGTGGCCTTCAAGGCGCTGGGGAGGAACACCCTCCTGGTGGTCATCGCCTCATGCACCTCGGTGCTGCAGAGCCCCTTCCCCTACAGCGCCCTGGGGGTCCCCGTGCTCAACATGGCCTTCGCCACCGGTGGGGCGACGGGTGCCGGGGTGGCGGCCGCGGTCGATTACCTCGTGAAGAAGGGGGCCCTGCAAGAGAGGCCCAATGTACTGGTCTGGGCGGGAGACGGCGGCACTTACGACATCGGCATCCAGGCGCTCTCCGGCGCGGCGGAGCGCGGTGATGACTTCATCTATGTCTGTTACAACAACGAGGCCTACTCCAACACCGGGACCCAGCGCAGTGGGGCCACCCCCTATGCTGCGTGGACAAGTAACACCATCACCGGCAAAAGGGAATGGCGCAAGGACGTGGCCCAGATCATGGTGGCCCACGACCTACCCTACGTGGCCACCGCCTCGCTGGCATACCCCACCGATTTTTTCAACAAGATGCGCAAGGCCGCCTCCATCCGGGGAACCAAATACATCGAGATGCTGGCGCCCTGTCCGCCCGGCTGGAAGTTCCCCTCCGATTCCACGGTTAAGGTGAGCCGGCTGGCCGTGCAGACGGGGGTCTGGCTGCTCTTTGAGCACGAGGACGGCCGGACCAACTACACCGCGGGTACCCGGCGCATAATCGAGGGACAGGCCGAACTGGTGCCGGTGGTGGAATATCTGCGAGCCCAGGGACGCTTCCGCCACCTCTTCCGGGACGGGGAGGAGGATGAGCGGGTGCGGGAGTACCAGGAGCGCATCGACCGGGTCTTCGACAACCTGCGCTTCGCTTCCCGCCTCCGTGAGCGGCTCATGGACTTGGAGATCCGGGGTTGATCCCGGACCGGCCCAGCCGCTCCCCCGGGTCGATCCCCTCCCCGCAGGCGGCGAGGTCCTCGGGTCTTTTCGAGGTGTGGCAGGGACCTTGCGGTTCGCCATTATAGGGTCTTAAGTAAGGCGAGCCGACCACGCCCCCAACATACCTGGGGATAGCCCGGATCCGGCCGACATCTCTTATAATGAAGGGTGTTATACGAGAAAGAAAACGGGAGTGACGGCCGGCGCGGGGACCGAGGAGTCCCTGCATCCGCCGACTCCATGGCCGAGAGTCGCGGGTGGGAATCCCGCGGCGGCATCGTGAACGAAGGCCGCCGGGAACCCTCTCCGGAGGGTGATCCGATCGGCTCGGAGGGCGAGAGTGGCGGAACCGGTAGACGCGCTGGACTTAGGATCCAGTGGGCTTGCCCGTGGGGGTTCGAGTCCCCCCTCTCGCACCGGTCCAGGCGGACGGAGCATGGTCGTGTAGCAGGAAGAGGTACGGGAAGGAGAGGCAGGTGTCCATCAGCACGGAGGTTGAGGAGAAGGAGAACAACCAGGTCGTCCTGAAGGTCGAGGTCGATGCGGAGCAGGTGAGGCAGGATATTGACCGGGCCTTCCGCATGCTCGCCCGGGAGGTCTTCATCCCCGGTTTCCGCAGGGGGAAGGTTCCCCGCCGGGTGCTGCAGGCCCGCCTGGGCATGGAGCCGGTCTACGAGCAGATCATGGAGACGAGGCTTCCGGAGTATTGTCGCCAGGCGGTGGAGCAGGCCGGCATCAAGCCGGTGGCCGACCCGGATATCGAGGACGTGGAGCTGGAGGAGGGGAAACCCCTGGTCTTCGTGGCCAAGGTGGACGTCAAGCCCTCCATCGAGCTCGAGGGCTATCGGGGCATCGAGGTGGAGGAGCCGGACCGGTCGGTGAGCGATGAGGAGGTGCAGCAGGAACTGGACCGGCTGCGCGAGCGCTTCGCCCGGCTGGAGTCCGTTCCGGGCAAGAAGCTGGAGAGAGGGGATTTCGCCCTCATTGATTTCAGCGGCACCGTCAACGGCGTCCCCCTGGAGGGGGGATCCGCCGATGATATGATGTTCGAGCTGGGCAGGGGCATGCTCTGGCCCGAGTTCGACGAGGAGCTGGAGGGGAAGCGAGTAGGCGACATCCTGGACATCAAGGTGAAGCTGACCGAGGAGGCGGCTGGCGAGGAGCAAGCGGGCCTCATCGCCTCTTTCAAGGTAATAGTGAAGGACGTCAAGGTGAAACAGCTCCCCGAGGCCGATGACGACTTCGCCCGCGAGGCCAGCGAGTTCGACACCCTGGAGGAGCTGCGGTCCGACATCCGCTCTCGGCTGGAGCGGGCCAAGCAGGAGCGGGCCGAGGAGGTCATCCGCGCCCGCATCATGCGCAAGTTGGTTGACGGATTGAAGGTGGAGCTCTCCGAGAAGATGGTGGGTGCTTTGGTGGAACAGAGGCGGCACCGCCTGGAGGAGAGCCTGCGCGGGGTGGGCCTCACCTTGGACCGGTACCTCGACCTCAGCGGCAAGAGCCAGGAGCGCATGGACGAGGAGCTCACCGGAGAGGTCGTTGATAAGGTCAAAAGCGAGCTCATCCTGGAGGAGGTGGCCAGCCGCGAAGGTCTGGAGGTGAGCGAGGAGGACCTGGATTCTGCCATCGCCGAACAGGCGCGGTATTCGGGCCTGAGCGAGGAGCGGTTGCGGGACCTCCTGCAGGAGGACCAGGACGCCCTGGAGGGGCTGAAGCACGGGATACTGATGCGCAAAGCCCTTGATCTCCTGCGGGAGAACGCGGTGCTGGTCCCTCCCTCCGCCGGATGATCTGTTAATATAGTAAAAAATAGTTGAAAAATTATATTATTGTTGTATAATGATGGATAAACATTGGTCAAAGGAGATGACGATGATCAGAAGCCAGACGATACCCATAGTGATTGAGCAGACCAGCAGAGGGGAGCGTTCCTTCGACATCTACTCGCGCCTCCTCAAGGACCGCATCATCTTCCTGGGCACGGAGATAGACGACCACATCGCCAACCTGGTCATGGCCCAGCTGCTCCACCTGGAGTCGGAGGACCCGGACAAGGACATCAACCTTTACATCAACAGCCCCGGCGGCATCGTCACCTCCACCCTGGCCATCTACGACACCATGCAGTACATCAAGTGCGACGTCGCCACCACCTGCATCGGCCAGGCGGCGTCGGGGGCGGCGCTACTGCTCGCGGGCGGCACCAAGGGCAAGCGCTTCGCCCTGCCCCACGCTCGCGTTCTGCTGCACCAGCCCTCAGGGGGGGCCAGCGGACAGGCGGTGGATGTCAGCATCCACGCGCAGGAGATACTGAGGCTGCGCCAGCTCCTGGACGATATCCTGGCCAAGCACACCGGGCAGCCCCTGGAAAAGATCAAGGCGGACACCGACCGCGATTTCATCATGACCGCGGAGGAAGCGGTGGAATATGGGGTCATCGACGGGGTAATAGTCTCAAAGAAGCTCAAGGAGAGCAAGTGATCCGGCGGGCAGGAGCTGCGCATCTTCTTGTGAGGGAGCGAAGCGCCGGAGGCGGCAGGGCTGAAGGCGCTTCCGGGATCGACCGATAATACGTTGGGAAGTCGTAAGGGGCGGAAAACGCCGCCGAAGAGAGGTGCGGGAAATTGGCCAAGTTCAGCGAGGGAAGCGACCTGCTGAAGTGTTCTTTCTGCGGCAAGAGCCAGCGGCAGGTCAAGAAGCTCATCGCCGGGCCGGGGGTCTACATCTGCGACGAGTGCATCGACCTCTGCAACGAGATAATCGACGAGGAGCTCACTGAGGCCTCCGACCTGAAGCTGGAGGACCTGCCCAAGCCGCAGGAGATCTACGAGTTCCTCAACGATTACGTCATCGGCCAGGAGAGGGCCAAAAAGATCCTTTCGGTTGCGGTATACAACCACTATAAGCGCATCCAGGTCGGCTCCTATTCCGGAAGCGATGTGGAGCTGCAGAAGAGCAACATCATCTTAATCGGGCCCACTGGGAGCGGGAAAACCCTGTTGGCTCAGACTCTGGCCCGCCTGCTCAACGTGCCCTTCTGCATAGCCGACGCCACCACCCTCACCGAGGCCGGTTATGTGGGCGAGGATGTGGAGAACATCCTCCTCAAGATAATCCAGGCCGCCGACTACGACGTAAAGAAGGCGGAGACCGGCATCATCTACATCGACGAGGTGGACAAGATCGCCCGCAAATCGGAGAACCCCTCCATAACCCGGGATGTCTCAGGTGAGGGCGTTCAGCAGGCCTTGCTCAAGATACTGGAGGGCACGGTGGCCAGCGTGCCCCCCCAGGGTGGCCGCAAGCACCCCCATCAGGAGTTCATCCAGATAAACACCACCAACATCCTGTTCATCTGCGGGGGCGCCTTCGCCGGTTTGGAGAAGATCGTGGAGAACCGCATCGGGCGCAAGGGAGTTGGTTTCGGTGCGGATATCCGCAAGGCGGAGGAGCGGGAGATCGGGGAGATACTCGAGCAGGTGATGCCGGAGGACCTGCTCAAGTACGGGCTCATCCCCGAGTTCGTGGGCAGGCTGCCGGTCATCGCCGCGTTCCACGGGCTGAGCGAGAACGACCTGGTAAGGATCCTCACGGAGCCCAAGAACGCCCTGGTAAAGCAGTACAAGAGGTTCTTCGAGTTCGATGGGGTGGAGCTCAAGTTCACCGACGGGGCCCTGCGGGCCATCGCCCGGCAGGCCATGAAGAGGGCCACCGGGGCGAGGGGCCTGCGGGCCATCATGGAAGAGGTCCTCCTGGAGGTGATGTACGAGCTCCCCTCGCGCTCCGATATCGTCAAATGCGTGGTCACCAAGGACACCGTGGAGAAAGGCGCCGAGCCCACCTTGGTGACCTCCCACGGCCCTTATTCCGAGGAAGGCGAGGAATCGGCCTGAGGCGGTCCGGCCGCCGCGGTCGGGGGGCACATGAGAATGGGGCTCACACCTGAAGGGCTTTCCTGTTATAGCCGCCAAGATCAGCAGCGGTGCGCCCTCAGAAGATCTTCTTCTCCCACCACTTGGGCTTGGGCTTCTCCGGCGACGGCTTTACCGTCCGCCGCGCAGCGGGCTGGGTGGAGGTGCGTTCCTGCCTGGCGGGCGGCGGCGGGACCTGCAGCGGCTGGTCCAGGACCTTGAGAGGGTCATCCTCTCCTCCCGCCTGGCGGCGGAAACGGTAGAGGGCCAGCATCGCCACCACCTTGGCCGGGCAGTCCGGCATCAATTTGGTGGATTCCTCCCATCCCTCCTCCGGCCTCCCGATCTGGTCGAAAACCTCCAGGAGAAGCTCGCTGAGCTGGTCGAAGAGCGGCTTGACCTTCTCCTCGTAAAATCGCTTATCCTCTTCCCTGAAGGTCTCGAATGGCTGGTCCAGGAAGGACAGGATCTGCTGGGGCACCTCCAGCCCCTTCTCCTTCGACTTCCCCTCTATTTTGCGGGTGAAGAAGCTGCGCGGACGGATCTTCCTCGCGCCCTCTTCCCTTGCTGCGTCCTCCACCATCTCCATCTCGGGTTATGTTTCGGAATGCTCGACGTAGAACTGAAGGGACATCCGCCTCACCCCGCCAGCTTACCCGCGATGCGGGCCGCTTTCACGTAGGGGTGGCTGCGGATCTCCTCGGCTACATCAGCGATCTCCTCCAGGGAAGCTCTGATCTCCTTTCCCTCCGAGGCGATTCGCTCGCCGCGACGGCCGATGCTCTCCATCAGGGACTGCGCCCTCTGGCCCATCTCCTGGAAGCGGGTCATCCAGGGGGCGAGATCCTTCCAGGCATAGCGCCCCGTGCGGTATATGAGGTAGCCGCAGCGCAGCACGAAGAGGAACATCAGGGACCAAGCGCAGACGCCGCCCGCGGCGATGATCACCAGCCCCCACTTGAAGGTCAATGCGAACTCCCCTCTCCTGCGTACACAGGATCCTCCAACGCTCCGGGGATATTATAACTCGTCAAGGCAAGCAAGGACAGGCCTATCAGCCAGGAGGGGTACTCACTTCTTGGAGGTCGGGTTGCGCCCCTTGATGGACTCTGTTAGCATCTGAAATGAAAGGCGGCCTTTAAAGCAGTCCGGTGAGGCTGGAAAGGTTGGCGGGATGAACAGAGATGATGGCGTTTGCCCGAAGGCGGCAAGCGCCTCTTTTCGTATGGGATGGTCGCCTATCATCACTCATCCCCGCCTAGACACTTCATCGCACGCCGAGAGAACATCTCCCCAGACGAAGCGTTATCGCTGCGAAAGGAGCGGGTACGTATCTTCCCCTGGACCGGTTTTCCTGTTGCCGGAAACCGCCATGATCCGCGTTCCGGGTTTGTCCCCGATTCTCGGGGGATCGACCCCGGGGGCCATATCCCACCTCACTGGGGGAAGGGGGCGCGGATTTGTCCGTGGCCCGGTGTTAAATGGGACCGGGAGGTGGACGGGATGAGTCCTGGAGAGAGGGTCATCATGGACGCCCGGGACGTGGAGCGGGCGATCAGGCGCATGGCTCACGAGATCGTGGAGAGGAACCGGGGAGCGGAGGGGTTGGCCGTGGTGGGCATAAGGACCAGGGGTGTCCCCCTAGCCCGGCGCATCGCCGGTCTCATCGGGGAACTGGAAGACCAGGAGGTACCCCTGGGGATACTGGACATCACCCTCTACCGGGACGATATCTTCGACCGCCCCCAGCCGGAGGTGCGGGAGACCGACATCCCCTTCGACGTGACCGGCCGGAGCCTGGTCATCGTGGACGATGTGCTCTACACCGGCCGCAGCGTCCGCGCTGCCGTCGACGCGATCATGGACTTCGGGAGGCCCCGGCGTATCCAGCTGGCGGTCCTGGTGGACCGCGGGCACCGCGAACTCCCCATCCGCCCCGATTTCGTGGGCAAGAACGTCCCCACTTCCCGTTCCGAGAGGGTGAAGGTACGCCTGAGGGAGACCGATGGATGCGATGACCAGGTGGTCATCACCGAGGGAGGAGGTTGAGGTGGGGGAGGTGGCGGCGCGCAGGAGGCGCAGCCTCATCGATGTCGACCAGCTCACGCCGGCCGAGATGCGGTGGGTCTTCGACATGGCACGCTCCTTCGAGGAGGTCTCGCGCCGGGCGGTGAAAAAAGTGCCGGCCCTGCGCGGGAAAACGGTGGTGAACCTCTTCTTCGAGCCCTCCACCCGCACCCGTATATCCTTTGAGCTCGCCGCGAAGCGCCTGTCCGCCGACGTCATCAACTTCGCCGCGGCCTCGTCCAGCGTGGCCAAAGGAGAGGCCCTCAAGGACACCGTCCTGACCCTGCAGGCCATGGGGGTGGATGCCCTGGTGGTGCGCCACCCCTGCTCCGGGGCCCCCGGTCTCATCGACGGCTGGACCGATGCCGCCGTGATCAACGCGGGGGACGGCATGCACGCCCATCCCACCCAGGCCCTGCTCGACTGTTACACGCTGATGCGCAGGCTCGGGGACCTGGAGGGCAGGAGGATAGCCGTGGTGGGGGACATCATGCACTCAAGGGTGGCCCGCTCCTGCATCAAGGCCTTCACCGCCCTCGGAGCGGAAGTGGTCCTGGTGGCCCCTCCCACCCTCATGCCCGCGGGCGCCCCCGCGGGGATACGCGTGTCCTACGTCTTGGAGGAGGTCCTGGAGGACTGCGATGTCTTTTACCTCCTGAGGCTGCAGATGGAGAGGCAGGAGGAAGGACTCATCCCCTCGCTGAGAGAATACGCGGCTGCCTATCAGATGGACCTGCGCAGGCTGGAGAGGACCAGGCCCCATGCCCTGGTCATGCACCCCGGGCCGATCAACCGGGGGGTGGAGATATCGGCCGAGGTGGCCGACCACCCCCGCACTGTCCTGCTCGAACAGGTCACCAGCGGCCTGGCGGTGCGGATGGCCGTGCTCTTCATGGCCCTGGGAGGGAAGGAGGAGGAGAATGCCGCAGCCGGGTAAGCTCCTGCTAAAAGGGGCAAGGGCCGTCTGTCCTTTCAGTGGGCTGCGGGGGAAGGCGTTGGACATCCTGGTGTCCGGTGATCGAATAGTCAGGGTGACCGAGGGCATCGATGGCGGTGATGCCCTGGTCCTCGACCTCCACGGCCTCTACGTCTCTCCTGGCTGGCTGGACATGCACGTGCACTTGAGGGAGCCGGGGCGGGAGGACGAGGAGACGGTGGCCTCGGGCCGGCTGGCGGCGCTCGCGGGAGGATTCACCGCCATATGCTGCATGCCCAATACCGACCCGCCGCTCGACTGCGCCGCGCTGGCGGAGGACATCGCCGCCAAGGCTTCCGCGGGTACGGGAGCAGATGTATTCTGCATCGGGGCCGTCACTGTGGGCAGGAAGGGGAGTAGGCTGGTGGAGATGGATGAGATGCGCTCCTCGTCCGGGCGGGTGGTGGCCTTTTCCGACGACGGCAGCTGCGTGCGGGAGGCGGGGGTCATGCGCCGTGCCCTCGAATACGTGAAGCTTTTCGACGGTCTCATCATCGACCATTGCGAGGACGTCTCCCTATCCGCGAATGGACAGGTGCGGGAGGGTCCGTGCAGCTTCCGCCTGGGCTTGCGCGGTTACCCTCCGCAGGCGGAGGAGGTGATGGTGGCCCGCGACCTCCTCCTGGCCGAACTCACCGGGAGCCGCCTGCACCTAGCCCATCTGTCCAGCGCGCGCTCCGTGGAGATGCTGCGGGAGGCCAAGGAGCGGGGCGTGCGGGTGACGGCCGAGGTCACCCCCCACCACCTCTTCTTCACCCATGAGGACGTGGACGGGCTGGACGCTAGTTTCAAAGTGAACCCTCCCCTGGGTAGCAGCGAGGACCGCGAGGCCTTGCGCCGCGCTCTGGCCGAAGGGGTCATCGATGCCGTTGCCTCCGACCACGCGCCACATTCCCGCGAGGAGAAGGAGCTGGAATTCGAGAGAGCCCCCTTCGGTATGATCGGCTTGGAATCCACGTTCTCCGCCTGCTGCACCTCGCTCTTGCAGGAGGGCATCATGGACGTGTACGCCTTGGTGGAGAGGTTGACCAGCGGGCCATCCCGAGCCCTGGGGCTGGAACCCCCTCTTTATGGCGAAGGCATCAGAGAGGGAGCCCGGGCTGACCTGGTCGTCTTCGACCCCGAAACGGAGAGGCTGGTTAACGCCGAGAGTTTCCTCTCCTTGAGCCGGAATTGCCCCTTCCACGGCATGAGGATGCGGGGAAAAGTGGAGCTTACCGTCAAGGGCGGGATACCCTTCTATCCACCCGGGTCCCGGTTCGGGGGAAGGCAAAGCTGAGGTCGGAAGGGCCGCGGAAAAGGCGGGCGGGTTTTTCGGAATACATAGAAGATGATCCGCGGGACGGTGGAGGCAGGGAGCGGCGCGAAGCACGCTCGCCTTCCGGCGCGGTGGCTGAATGCGCCGGGAGGCATCGGCGCGAACCAAGCTTGAAAGAGAGGAGCGTAAGGTCTTGGCAGGGCGAGTTGAATCATGGCCAGCCGGAGACGGATAGCGCCGTCGTAATCAGCCGGCTGAGGAAACCACCTGATTGCCATGGGTGAAAAGGTGAGGCGGAACGTTGAGGGGAGGAACCGGATTGAGCGATAAGGTCCTGGTCCTGGGAACGGGGCCGCTCGCGCCGGAGAGCGGTCCCGCGGCGGCCTATTCCGCCTGGAGGACGGCGGATGTGCTCGTCCGCGAGGGCTTTCTGGTAATCGGCCTCGATTCCAGTGAGGCCTCCCTTCTCACCCTTCCTGGGGTCTGCTCACGCTTCTTCCTGGAGCCCCTGGCTTTGGAGAGCGTGGAGGCGGTGATGGACCGGGAAAAACCGGCATCCATCGCCGGATATTCGGCTGGATTGCGCGGGATGCTGCTGTGCGCCGAGCTCTTCAGAAGCGGCTCACTGAAACGCTTCGGATGCCGGATGCTGGGCCCCTCTGTGCAGGCCATCCACCGGACCCAGGACCGCGCCCTCTTCAAGGAGGTGCTCATGGACGCCGACCTCTTCGTGCCCCGCTTCGCCTCGGTGATGTCTTTGGAGGACGGGATCCGCGCGATGCGCAAAGTGGGATTCCCCATGGTGATCAGGCCGCATTACGCCGCCGGCGGAAGGGGATCCGCCCGCGCCTGTAACCGAGAGGAGTACCTGGAGATGCTGATGACAGCCCTGCGCCAGAGCCCGGTGCGCGAGGCGACCGTGGAGGAGGACCTCGGCGGATGGCGCGAGTTCGCCTGCGTGATAGCGCGGGATTCCCAAGGGGAGAAGGCATTGCTGGGCATGATCGAACAGCTGGAACCGGCGGGTCTCCACGGAGGCGATTCGCTGTGGATCAACCCTCCCCGTAGCATGGGCGGCGAGCTGGAATATTTCCTCAAGGAGATGGCCGGCAAGATCGCCGACATCCTGGACATCAGGGGCGTGCTGGAGCTGGAGGTACTGGTCCATCCCCGCCTGGAGGAGATCTATGTCAGCGAGGCCCATCCAGGCCCCGGACAATCCTCCCTGTTCCTCCTCTTCTCCGGCGGCTGCGACGCTGCGGAGATCGACATTCGCCTTGCCCAGGGTCGCCGGTTGGAGGATCTGGCTCTCCCTGGAAGGGGCGGGAGGACCGCGGCCATCCGCTTGCCCTTCCACGGCAAGGCAGCATACAGTGAGGATGTATTTCTGGGCATGGAACGGACCTCCGTGGGGGAGTGGATGGCCTGGGGGAAGGATTTGGAAGAGGCCTCCAGGCGACTGCGGGCCCTAATGGACGGTCAGCCCTATGCTGGGGGGGGCGGTCTCGCCAATGGGATGGAGGGGTTCGAGATGCTCCCCCCGGAGCTCAAGCTGCGCAGGGCCTGGGACTCCAACGAGGGGCTGGCGCGAGCCGCCCGCCGCCTCCCGGAATGGTTCTCCCTCCTCTGCCAGGAGAGCGAAGAAAACTGGAAAACCCGACCCTTCCCTCTACCCCCGGCGAGCCTTCCCCTGGGAGGGTTGGCCGGGAAAAGAGGTGCGGTCCTCCTGGGAGGGGAACCGCATCATCCCGGGCGGGGCGCTGAGGCAGATATCAATGCCGCTAAAGCGCTTTTGGCGCTGCGGGATATGGGGGACGAGCCCGTGCTTTATGGGGAGAATCCCCTGCTGGCCCTGCTCTCCCACGCCCTGGGATTCCCCTCCTTCCTGGGGCCCTTGGAGGCGGAGGTGGTCGCTGGATTCACCAGGGAAGTGGGGAACGGCAAGGTGTTCACGCAATACGGAGGGGAATCGGCGCTGGCCCTCACGCCTGAACTGAACGGACGGGGTTGCGTGGTCCCCGGCCTCTCGCCGGACCCCCTCTCCTTCCGCGCCTCTTTCCTCAGGGAGCAACGGCTGTTCGTGGAGGGAGCGCCCCAGATAATAGCCGAGGAGGAAGTGGAGAGCCTGGAGAGGGCCCTGGAGTGGGCGCAGCAGGTGGGATACCCCCATGTCGCCTATGCTCGGGGTCCCCGGGGGACGGTCCAGACCTCCATACTCTACGGCCCTGGGGACTTGCGCTCGTTCTACCGGGAGAAGGTGGAGCCCTCCGGCAGCAGTATGACCATACGGCCCCTCTACGAGGACGCGGTGGTGGTGCTGGCGGAGGTGGTGGTACTCCCCGGGGGAGCCGTGCTGCTGGGATTGGCGCAGAACCTGGAGGACGCGGGTATCGCCGCCGACGATTGCATGATCTCTGCGCCTCCCCTGGGACTCACACAGGAACAGGCGCAGGCGGTGGAGGAGTTCGCGCTGCGAACGGCGGGAGAGCTGGGAGTCCTGGGCAACCTGAGGATGCGCATAGCCCTGTGCGAGGAGATCCCTCGCTTGGAAGAGGTCTATCTGGGCGCCTCGGCCACCCTGCCTTTCATCTCCCTTGCGGGAGGATGGCCGGCTCAGGAATGGGGGGTGAGAGCGGCCTGCGGGTTCGGGATAGATCAGGGGGAGGCACAAAGGTGGCCTCAGGGCCTGATGTGCGTGCGCAGGACCATGCTCCCTTCGCGGAGGGCCGGGGAGGAGGACGTGCTCCCCGTGTCCGAGCGGCGTTCCCTCGGCTCCCTGGCGGGGGCAGGTTCCGATCTGGGGGCGGCTTTCGCCAAGGTATACCTGCGCGAGCTTGATTCGCTGCAGGGCGAGGGGAGCATCTTCATAAGCGTGGCCAACCGGGACAAGCGGGCAGCGGTGATGATGGTGAAGGAGCTGGCGGCCCTGGGGTTCACCGTCCTGGCCACCGAGGGTACCGCGGAGGCCCTGCGCCGCAGCGGGATGGAGGTGGTGGAGGTGAGGAAGCTGCGCGAAGGCCGCCCCAACGTGCTCGACTACATCAGGAACGGGGAGGTGGACCTGATCGTGAACACGCCCCGCGGCAAGGGTCCCCGGGCCGATGGCTTCTATATCCGCTCGGCGGCGGCCCGCTACGGCATCCCCTGCATAACGGACATGCGCGCCGCCACCCTCCTGGTGGAAGCTTTATCCGCCCGGCGGGAGGGCCGTGTGGCGTTCGGGGAGCCCCTCGCCCACGCTGATCGGGGAGAGGGCGGTGGGGGATGAGGGTGCGCCTGCGGGCCGCGGTGACGGCGGTGGAGCGGCACGGGGAGGCGGTGTTGCTGAGGATGAAGGCGCCGGAGATAGCATCCACCGCCAACCCCGGCCAGTTCGTCCACGTCCTCTGCGGTGAGGATTCTCCCCGCGTGCTGCGCCGCCCCTATAGCGTATTCCAAGCGGAGGGCGAGGAATGCTCCATCCTCTTCAAGGTCGCAGGGGCGGGCTCTCGCTGGTTGGCGGGACGAAGGGTAGGGGATGACCTGGATGTCATCGGCCCACTGGGGAGGGGCTTTCGGCAAGAGTTGCTGTCTGGAGATGTGGCCCTGGTTGCCGGAGGGACCGGCATCGCCCCCCTCCACTTCCTCGCCCTGGCGCTCCGCGAGGAGGGACTGGAGTGTTCCCTGTTCTGGGGAATGGAGAAGTCCTCCGACTTTGGGTCACTCCCCAAACGGTTGGGGGAGCTCCAGCAGGGGCGCTTAGCCACCATGGACGGCTCCCGGGGCGAGAAAGGGACGGTGTTGGGGCTGCTCGAGGCAGAGGGGCTGGGGGGGTTTAAGGCGGTCTGCGCCTGCGGGCCGCAGGCCATGCTCGGCCAGTTGCACCGCCTCTGCGAGAAAGAGGGGATCCCCCTACAGGTGAGCGTGGAGGAGAGGATGGCCTGCGGCGTCGGTGCCTGCCAGGGCTGCGCGGTGCCGGTGCTCGATGACCCGCCGGGCTACCGTATGGCCTGCCGTGACGGCCCTGTGTTCCCCGCCTCCGAGTTGGACTGGGGGAGGATGGGATGATGCTGGCCACGGAGTTAGCGGGGATACGCCTCGCAAGTCCGGTCCTGGCGGCATCGGGGACCTTCGGCCGCGGCACGGAATATGCAGGGCTGGTGGACCCCGCCGGACTGGGAGGAATCATCAGCAAGGCGATCACCCTCCGCCCCTGCGCGGGCAACCCGCCTCCCCGCCTGTGGGAGACGCCCTCGGGCATGCTCAATTCGGTGGGCCTGCAGAACGGGGGCATCGAAATCTTCCTGCGTGATGACCTGCCGGAGCTGCTCTCCTGGGGGTTGCCGGTCATCGCAAACTTGGCCGGCTTCAGCATGGAGGAATACGTGGAAACCGCGCGCATACTAGGAGAGGCGCAAAGCTTGAGCGGCATCGAGCTCAATATCTCCTGCCCCAATGTGAAGAGAGGCGGGATCCAGTTCGGTGCGGACCCGGGAACGGCGGCCCGGCTGGTGGCGGAGGTGCGGGAGGTCACCGCGCTTCCCCTTCTGGTCAAATTGAGCCCTCGCGTTTCCGACCTTGGTAAGATGGCCAAGGAGGTGGCCGCAGCGGGCGCGGATGGCCTCAGCCTGGTGAACACCTTTCCGGCCATGGCGGTGGACATCGAGACCTGGAAGCCGCGCTTGGGAGCGGTGACCGGTGGCCTCTCCGGTCCCGCCCTTCACCCCTTGGCGGTGCGGGCGGTCTGGGAGGTGGCCGGATCGGTGGATCTGCCCATACTGGCCTGTGGGGGTGTCGCCTCCTGGGAGGACGCGGTGGAGATGTTCCTGGTGGGAGCCCGGGCGGTGGCGGTGGGAACCGCTCTCTTTCGCGACCCGCAGACCCCTTTGGCGATCGTGGAGGGTCTGGAGGCCTACCTCCACCGCAAGGGCTTGGGGCACATCGGTCAGCTGGTGGGCAGGGTATCGATTTGAGGGCGCGGCTTTCGCCCAGGGAAACCGGTACCCCCCGGGCCTTGCGGAAAATGGCCGAGATGCGGTTGCGGTTAGCAAAAGGGCCGTGCGACAGCTTTGGGTGTTTGTCGGAGGGGGCATGGTAAGGACAGAGTTTGGGTGGGGATGGAAGAGATGATGGGGAGGCCTGCGCCCAGGCCCTCCAATCCCCTCATCGTGGCGCTCGACTTGAGCGACCCGGGCGAGCTGATGAAGGTGGCGGAGCGCCTGCGGGGGATCGTGGAGACGGTCAAGGTGGGACTGGAGGCGTTCACGGTTTCCGGGCCCCAAGTGGTAAGGGGATTGAAAGGGATGGGTTTTCGGGTGTTCCTGGACCTCAAGGTGCACGACATCCCCCGCACCGCGGCGCGCGCGGTGGAGGCCGCCGCGGGATTGGGCGCAGACATGATCACCCTGCATTGCTCGGGTGGGCTGAGGATGCTTCAGGCGGCGAGGGAGGCCTGCTCCCGCATGCTCGATGCGGGAAGCAGCCCGCCCCTCCTGCTGGGGGTTACCGTCCTCACCAGCATGGAGGAAGCGGACCTCAAGGAGGTGGGGTTCGAGGGCGATCCCCAGGAGCAGGTGCTGCGCCTGGCCCGGCTGGCGGTGCGGGCTGGTTTGAAAGGGATGGTCGCTTCCGCCCGGGAACTGAGAGCGCTGCGCCGGGAGCTGGGCGGAGGACCGCTGCTGGTGGTCCCGGGCATCAGGCCGGCAGGGAGTGACCGCCAAGACCAGGCCAGGGTGGGCACCCCGGCAGAGGCCTTGAGGGCTGGGGCCGATTACCTGGTGGTGGGGCGGCCCATCGTCATGGCGGATGATCCCGCGCGTTGCGCCAGGGAGATCATCGAGGAGCTGAAGGGCGCTTGAGCTCGGGCTGTTCCCCTTCCGGTTCACCGAAGGGTTTTTGGGTAGGGCAGGGGGTATGCAGCCGTGATCATCAAGCTCGAGGGGAGTGAGGACATGGGTGAGAGCGAGGAGCTGCTGGGCCTGTTGGAGAGCTACCAGGCCGTCCGCCGGGGCCATTTCCGCCTCTCCTCCGGTAAGCACAGCGATACCTACGTTCAGTGCGCGCTGGTGCTGCAGCATCCGCGGGAAGCGGAGAGGCTGGCCGATCTTTTGGCGAAAAGGTTCGAGGGAGTGGAGGTGGACACCGTGTTCTCCCCGGCTCTCGGGGGGGTGATCATCGGTTTCATGGTTGCCCGGGCCCTGAGATGCCGGTTCGTCTTCGCCGAGAGGAAAGAGGGGAGAATGGAGATACGGAGGGGACAGGAACTCCACGCAGGAGAGCGGATCCTGCTGGTGGAGGACGTGGTGACCACCGGTGGTTCGCTGGACGAGATCGCGGCTCTGGCGGAGGGGATGGGCGCCCGGGTCGTTGGTAGGGCGGCGTTGGTGTTGAGGGGAGAGCGGGTAGGCCGGGAGATCACGGCCCTGCTCGAACTCCCCCTGTCCACCTGGGAACCGCAGGATTGTCCTCTGTGCCGGCGGGGTGAGAGTCTGGAGGCCCCGGGCAGCCGTCACAGTTGATACCGATATCCAAGCCAATAATACCGGTGAAGCGGTCAGGGCGGCTTACGTTAGCCAGCGCGGTGGAAACAACCTCACTTCCTCGGTCTCGGATGAGGTATGGCGTAAAGATGCCTTGTCGCGGGGGAGGATCGCGCTTGCGTTTTCGAGGGATTGCTTCTAAGACTTTCTCTCGAAAGATAAAAAGAGGATGCGCCTTGTCGCGAAGGTAGGTTGCGCTTATACTTTTAATGGTCCCGTAAGGTGGCAATCGGACAAGGAGGGTTAAGATGACCTTACCCAAACTTACGGAGGAGCAGAGGAAGGTCGCTCTGGAGAAGGCGGCCAAGATCCGGAAAGAGAGGGCCGAGATCAAGAAGAAGTTGAAGATGGGCCAGCTCAAGGTCAAAGACCTCCTTGACAGGGCCGGCGACGACGTCGTGGGCAAGATGAGCGTCAAGTCGGTGATAGAGTCCGTACCGGGAATCGGAAAGCTGCGCGCCGCCAAAATCATGGAGGAGCTGGGAATAAGCGAATCCCGCAAGATAAAAGGCCTGGGAGCCAACCAGAGGAAGGCACTGCTGGAACGGTTCAAGTAGTCACAACCGCTGCGGGCCTCGTCCATCTAGACGGTTCCGCGAAGAACGCATAAAGGGATTCCCTGCTGTCTTGCCGGCGGGTTCAGCGGGGATGTTTTCCGCAACAGCCGGGAACGGCCCAACCGGTGTGGGTCCTTGCGCGATTCTACGTATCTGCCTTCACGCTGACATCGTCAGGAGCCCTTCGGTGGGTTTTGACCCGTTAATCCTCCCCCAACCGGTGGGTACTGGCGTGAGGGGGCGAGGCCCGAGATCGCGAGGTATGTGAGGGGAACGCCGGCGGGTCGTCAGGAAGCGCAGGGGGCTGCGCGGGCAGGAGGAACCTTGGCTGGATCTTCGAGGAAGGGACGTCTCTTCGTGGTAAGCGGCCCCTCCGGGGTGGGGAAGGGGACGCTGGTGCGCGAGCTGCTGTCGCGTTATCCCCGATTGGAACTGTCCATATCCGCGACCACCCGTCCACCTCGGGTAGGCGAGGTGGACGGCAGGGACTATCATTTCCTCCGGGAGGACGACTTCGAGCAGAAGGTACGGAACGGGGATCTCCTCGAATGGGCCGAGGTCTTCGGCCACCGTTACGGGACCCTGGCTGCCCCGGTTAGGCAAGCCCTGGAGGAGGGACAGGATGTGGTTCTGGAGATCGACGTGCAGGGGGCGCGGCAGGTCATGCGCTCCATGCCCGAGGCGGTGAGCATCTTCGTCCGGCCGGCTTCTCTGGGGCAATTGGAGGAACGCCTGCGCAAGCGGGGCACCGAGAGCGAGGAGCAGCTGAGGAGCCGCTTGGAGAAGGCGGCTTGGGAGATGGAGGAGGGCGCGAAACTCTTCCGCCACCAGGTGCTCAACGACCGCCTGGAGGAGGCGGTGCGGGATATCTGTTCCATCTACGAGAGCGAGAGCGGTCCCGCTGACTGAGTAATCAGAGGGATTTTGCGAAGGCAGCGCCTCAGGGCTTCCCTGGGAGGAGCCACGGCCCCAAAGGGGGTGACGTTTATTCTGCCGGACGCGACGCTGCGTCTGATATAATCGTAAATGAGATGCGCGAGATGGGAGGTACAGGAAAGCATGCTGATGAAACCGAAGATCAACGACCTGGTGGAGCGGACGGAGGATTCCCGTTTCACCCTGGCCATCGCGGCGGCCAAGAGGGCTCGGCAGATAAACAACTACTACCGCCATCTCGGTGAGGGGCTGGGCCAGGAAGCCCCGCCTCAGGTGCAGTCCGCCTCCAACAAACCGCTGACCATAGCGCTGGAAGAGCTGGTTCAGGACAAGCTCGAGTACGAGCGCACGGCGGAAGGCATCAAGTAAGCCGCCCCCTTGGTTGCCCACTTCAGGAAGGCGGCCGCATGAGCTCGAGTTGCGTGGTTCTGGGGGTGAGCGGGGGCATCGCCGCCTATAAGGCGGTGGAATTGGCTCGCCGGCTTACCCAGGAGGGATACCGGGTGAAGGTGGTGATGACCGAGCATG
>Ga0209227_1001223_pt1 | contig 20346 bp, 17 predicted proteins | sample YNPBryantNP2012_FD_185815 | JGI IMG/M metagenome (GOLD analysis project Ga0209227, IMG submission 185815) | Anoxygenic and chlorotrophic microbial mat microbial communities from Yellowstone National Park, USA - YNP Bryant NP 2012 (SPAdes)... ...
TTGTTAAGCAGTTGGGCACAGGTCAGGCGAAATGCACAGAGCGGGCTAAAGGGCCAGGCAGGTTTTACCCTGGTGGAGATGGCGATCGTGCTGGTGATTATTGGTTTGATTTTAGGGGCTGTCATAAAGGGCCAGGAGCTTATTGTAAGCGCTAAGGCCAAAAAAGCGGCCAGTGATCTCAATGCAGTGGTGGCCTCATTCAACAATTATGCCGACATGTATGGGAATAGAATACCTGGTGACGATGGCCCCGCGGTGGCAAACCTGACTGCGAGGGGTGGTTCATGGACCAATGTTACCCTGTTTGGTAATAATAATGGTGCACTTGAGGTTACCGCAGCGAATACCTTTAGTGCAGCAGGTGAGGGCGCCGCCTTCTGGCAGCATCTGTGGGCCGCAGCACTTCCTGCCGGTAACATCCCCAATACTTCATATACGGCGGCAGGAGCACCCAATGGGACGGCTAAAAATGCTTTGGGAGGTCTATTGGGCGTAACGAACGACAACACTGTCATGGGTGGACTAACTGGTAATAAGGTCTGTATGAGTAGAGTCCCAGGTAAAATAGCTGCAATAATGGATTCTAATCTGGACAATGGGGCTCCCAATAGTGGGTTGTTTAGGGCTTCAGCTGGTTCAGCTACTGCAGATACTGTACCAGCCACGACTGCATCTACAGCATACGTTGAAACTAACTATTATACTGTTTGCTATAAGATGTAGAAACTACAAGGTATTATATCATAGGTCAGGGTCTAAAAAATATTCTTGAGGGTCCTGACCTATGTCGTATTATTAAGGTGGTCGTCCCTTTCATGTAAGACGGTAATGGATTTTTCAAGGACCCCAGAAACTACTTGTTCCGTGCATCAATACGGGCCACAGCCTCCAAGCAAAGAAAAAGGACAGGCACTTTCTTGCACAACATTTTTAATTAAATTTCTTAGATAGCAACTGTTCCTACTGATTCTGCTTCTCCACTTCCGTGGCCTGCAAAAACGGCCTAAACAGGTCTATGGGAATGGGAAAGAGTGTGGTGGAGTTGTTCTCCGAGGCGATCTCCCGCAGGGTCTGAAGATAACGGAGTTGCAAGGCCTCGGGATACTCATGCAAAATGGCCGCAGCCTCGGCCAGACGCTGGGATGCCTGAAATTCCCCCTCTGCTCCGATGATCTTGGCGCGCCTCTCGCGTTCGGCCTCCGCCTGCTTGGCCATGGCCCGCTTCATGGAATCCGGCAGGTCTATCTCCTTTACCTCCACCTTGCTCACCTTTACACCCCACGGTTCGGTATCCTGATCCAGAATCTCCTGCACCTTTGCATTGATCTTGTCTCGCTCGGCCAAGAGCTCATCCAGCTCCGCCTGACCGCACACGCTGCGCAGAGTGGTCTGTGCCAGCTGTGAGGTGGCAAAGAGGTAATTTTCCACCTCCACAACGGCCTTCATGGGCGCAACAGCGCGAAAATACACCACAGCGCTCACCTTTACGGAGATATTGTCCTTGGTGATGATGTCCTGGGGCGGCACATCCATGGTGATGGTCCGAAGGTCCACCTTGCGCATCTTGTCCAGAACAGGAAGCAAAATAATGATGCCAGGGCCCTTTACAGCCACTGCCCTGCCAAGACGAAAGATCACCGCCCGCTCATACTCGTTCATGATACGGATTGAAACCGCTAAAAAAGCAATTACCAGGACCAGAAGAACGGAAATGCCGAACATAACCTGCCTCCTTTAAGTGAAATCATGACACCCTTTCAACCTTTAAAGTCAAACCATCCACAGACTTAACCCTCACTCTGACACCCTCCTCCAACTCCTCAGAACTGACCGCCTGCCAGAGCTCACCATGCACAAAGACCATGCCGCCATTCTGGCTCACTCGCTTTCTGACCACCCCCTTTGCCCCGATCAAGGCACTTACGCCGCTTTGTTGCTGAGTCTTGTGCGCCTTGACCGCCAGCCATGCCATGGCCATAAAAAATGCGCTGAAGGCCGTAACCATGACCAAAACCAACTCCCTGGCCACAAAAACCCCTGTATTTTCTGTGTCAAACAACAGAAGCGACCCAAGAGACAGGGCGATCACACCCCCAATCCCCAAGATGCCATGACTGGTAATGAACAACTCCAGCACAAAGAGCAGAAAGGCAAGAGACATGAGCAAAAGGCCTGTCCATGTAACCGGCAACATATTTGCGATATAGAGGCCTAATGCCAAAAGGATGGTGCCAAAGACCCCCGGAAAGATGGAGCCAGGATGCACCAGTTCACCAAACAGGCCGGCGGCACCCAAAATCAAAAGGATATAGGCAATATTGGGATCAATCATATTTACAAACCAGGGGTGCGCTAAACCGCCAAAAAATGCCATAGACAACCCTATAAGAGGTATAGGTATGTTTTCATTTCAAAAGTCCAAGGGGTCCGTTTTTCTGCAATCTGTATATCAGATAACCGGCCAGGGCCGTTACAACCACATTTGGAGACCATACGAGCAGAAAGGCAGGTGCTGCGCCTGAATCCGCAAGATTGGACATCACCACCATGGCGGCATAATACAGCAAAAAGGCCAGCAAACCCATGGACAGCACAGAGGAAAAGCCTGCGCGGCCAAAGGAGACGCCAAGGGGCAGGGCCAGCAAACCGAGGGCGAACACGGAAAAGGGCAAGGCAAGACGCTTGTGAAGCTCGGTCAGCAACACAGGACGCCTTTGACTCTGCTGTGGGTTTGAAGCCATTCGCCAGAGCTCACCAAAAGGCAGATCGCCCCGGGAAACCTGCGTGGAATCGGAACCAAGCTGCAATTTCATGGTGTATTTTTCAAAGGCCATGACATCCGTTTGAGTCAGTTCATCACTTGCCCTGATGAGTACACCATCATGCAAAGAGATGGCGGCGCTGCCCTTGCCAGCAAGGATTTCACCGGATTTAGCCATGATCTGCACTTTTGCGTCAGGCCTTCTGGCATCCTGAAGAAACACGCCCTCCATGTGCGTACCCTTGTCTGTTTCGGCATGAGTATAGATCACGATGCCGTTGACAGGCGAAAAAAATTGCCTGACTGGTATGCCTCCGGCCAGCACCTTCTCGGCCATTTCAGCTATAAAACCCTTGGACGCCGCCTTGGCCATGGGCACAAGGGATGTGGAGAGATAGAGGGAAACGATGGTCAGTACTGAGGAAAAGACACAAAAGATGAGTGCGATTGACCGGACAGAGACCCCGCAGGAAAACAGGGCGACCAGTTCGTTGTCACGGGAAAGCCGAAACATCACTATCAGCAATGCAAAGAGAACGGACATGGGAATGATGAATGTCCAGAAGGTGGGGAGCAGCAGCGAGATAAAGTGAAAGATATCGGCAAGTCCGCTTATACTGGACAGAAAAGGGACCACCATGGGCAGCAGACGTCCCAACAGAAACATGCCGTTTAGCCCCAGAAAGACAAAGACAAACGGCGGAAAAAATTCCTTCAGAAACATGCGAAACAGAATCATAAGCATTTATATTGTAAAAAATTAAGATTGAAACTTATACCAATAGAATTATACTTACACCGGATTTATGGTGTGTTGCAACAAATTCTTTAAATCCTTTCAGGAGGGCACTCATGTCTTTTTTCAAAAAACTCGGTCTGGCCCAAAAAATCATTCTTCTGGTCTCGATAGCCGTGATCTTTTCCACGATTTTCACCATTGGCATCACCAGCTATAAAGAGCAGGAGATGATCAAACAGAACATCGTCAACCAGTCTCGAGTAATCCTCCTTCAGGCCGAATCCATGCGTGGCATCACCGCTGACCTCAACAAAAGCGGGGCCTTTGCAGAATACATCAAACAGCTCAAACAGGACATGGCCGCATCCGACCCTGCCAAACGAAAGGAGGCCATAGCCAAATTTCTGCCAACCGTACCTGTAGTAAATGCCATGGTCATGCTGGCCAAGGCGGAAAAACTCCTGCGCATCACTCAACAATTCAAGCTTTGATATTTATGAAATATCTCAAAAGCCATTAGGCAACATTCAATAATTTTTTGAAACATCCCTTTAACAAGGCAGAGCTGGCATACCGAATGCCGGCCCTGCCTTTTATCAATTAGTTTTCACCATGGCATTCCATCATATTCCGAATGACATCCTGCAAGACATACTGAACTCCGTCAATATCCGGGAGGTAATTGAAGGCTATGTCCCCCTGAAAAAAAGCGGCCAGAACTGGGTAGGGCTCTGCCCATTCCATGCCGACACGGACCCGTCCTTTTCCGTAAATGAGGCCAAACAGATATTCTATTGCTTTGGCTGCGGCCAGGGCGGAAACGCCATCTCCTTTCTGACCAAGTTTAAGGGCATAAAATTCATTGAAGCCGTTCAGGAACTGGCAAAACTCGCCGGCAAAGAGCTGCCTGTCCAACCGCTTTCTCCCCAGGCACAGCTGCGCAAAAAAGAACACCAGGAGCTCATAGAGGTCAATGAAACAGCCGCAGCCTTCTATCATGACCAACTCCTGCACTCCGGAAGGGCTGCGGCGGCAAGGCAATACCTGAAACACAGGGGCCTGTCTTTAGAGACAATTCAGCAGTTCCGTATTGGGTATGCACCCGATACATGGGACGGTCTGTTGACTCACCTGAAGACCAATGGCATCGATTCCAGGCGCGGCCTGGCTGCTGGCCTTCTGGTACAAAGAGAAGACGGTTCCGGCATGTATGACCGCTTCAGAAACCGCATCATCTTTCCCATTCAGGACCGCGGGGGCCGCGTAATTGCCTTAGGAGGCAGGGCATTGGGCGATGCCATGCCCAAGTATCTCAATTCTCCGGAAAGCCCCATTTATAAAAAAAGCAACTCCCTTTACGGCCTCTATGCCAATAAAAACGCCATTTTGCAAAACGGCTACGGATATATCGTGGAGGGCTATATGGACCTCCTGGCCTTAGTACAATCGGGTGTCAAACCAGTGCTTGCCACACTGGGCACAGCCTTAACAGAGGAACACATCAAGACCCTAAAGGGCCTGGTCAAGGACTGGATTCTGGTTTTCGATGGAGACAGTGCGGGCATAAACGCAACATTGCGAGCCATTCCCCTCTTCTATGCCGCAGGTCTGCGCGTGAAGGCATTTATATTGCCTGAAAAGGATGACCCTGATACCTACATCCGCAGGCATGGACCTGAGGTATGGGAAATGCAGGCGGCAGGTGCCCTCTCTGGCCTGGACTTCCTGCTGGAACACGGTCTCAAAACCCACGGCAATTCCCCTGAGGGCAAGGCCCAGACCATGGAAGATGCCATGGAACTCATAAAACGCATTCAGGACCCTGTGCGAAAGGCACTGATCATCACTCATGTGGCCCAGGCCATGGGGGTCAAGGAGGACAGTCTCTGGCGCAAGCTGGAAAATATGCCTGTCAAGCGGCCACAACCCATGAACAGGCCAACAACAGATCTCAACAGCACACAACAGGCCGTCTGCCAGACCAATCGGGCTGAACAAGAACTTTTAGGATTCATTCTGGATCAACCCCGTGTGCTGCCCCTGTTTCTGGAGGCATCTTTAGAGATATGGCTGACGGATCCCATTTTAAAAAGCCTATGGCTTGTCATGAGCCATCACTATAGCATCTATGGCAGTCTCAACCCCCAGGAGCTGGTGGAAGACCTGCAATCCACCCCTCATCTCAGAGAGGCCTTGCTTACAATACTAAAAAAGACACCTCCTTCTGGAGATGTAGAGGCACTGACCAGAGGTATGCTGAGGTACTGCGAGGCACAAAAGAAAAAGGCCCTGCGCCAAGGCATACAGGAGCAGATACTTGCCGCACAAACTGATGAAGAACGGGAGGAACTGCTCAAAAAATTACAGGCCTTGACCTAAATACACCTAATCCAGCTCTAAGGAGAGCCTCACGATATTTTGAGTGGTCTGAGTCACTCTAAAGGGTTCTGCAATCTCCACACCGGCAACTGCTATGATCTCATCGGCATGGGACACCAAAAGCGGAAGGCGCTGCCTCCACTGCCGCGGAATCTTCTTGTTTATAAAAAAATCCTTGAGTTTCATGGAATGGGTATGTCCAAAGGGAATAAAACGGTCACCCGGCCGCCTTGTGCGCAGCCTAATGGGAAAACTCAACTGATCCCCGTTTAACCACAGGACCCGCCTAAAAGGCAGTACCTCGGCCTCCATATAGTCATAAGGGGAATAATCCAAGAGCATCCAAAGCCGCGCCGCGAAGGAAGGGTTGTGAAAGGAGATATTGATCCCCACAGAACTACCAGGCAGACGCCAGGTCCCTGGCCCAAATACCTGACAATGTCCTTCAGCCCTTCCGTCTTCCAGTGACAATGCCTCCTTTTCATCGATCAAGGCCTTTGATCCCATCAAAAGATATAAGGTCCCATACTCCCGTCTTGCTACCACCTTAAGCGGCAGATCTATGGACGCATTGGGCTTCTTGGCCATGACCATGGCATCCAGGGCATAAAGATGCCGTGCCGTCAGACACGAAAGCATACCACCATTGCTCAAACAGGAGAGGGCCATGCGATACACCCGCCTACGAATAGAGGCAGGTCGCTCTTTAAGAGAGGCGATATTCAACTCTGCCTTTTGAGTATCTAAATGAACACAGAGTTCAAAGGCCCGCTCTGTCAGGTCTTTTAGGACCTCCTCCTCTTCCCGTAACATCTCAGCGGTTCGACAGAGGGTCTGAATGAGGTTAGGGTTATATCCCTGCAACAACAGGGGCAAAAGCTGATGCCGAATTCGATTGCGCTCATACTTCAAGGTGAGATTGGAGCTGTCCTCAACATATTGTATGGAGTTGGCCTGAAGATATGCCAGAATCTCCTGGCGGGTCCTGGCCAAAAGGGGCCTTATCACACCATCCTCACGCCTCCAGGGGATACCACACAGACCTGTGATGGAGCTGCCCCTCAGCAGCCTAAAGAGCAACTCCTCGGCCTGATCCTGGGCATTGTGGGCCGTTGCAAGGGCATTAAAGCCGTTTTGCAGCTTGGTTTTGAGCAAAAAATCATAGCGCAGGTGCCTGGCGGCCTCCTGAATACTCAGGCCAATCCCCATGGCATTGTCTCGACTAAAGGCCTTCACATCCCCTTTTCCCAAGTAAAAAGGAAGGCCATAAGACTGGGCCAAACCAGCTACAAACTCCGCATCCCTTTGGGATTCTTCTCCCCTTAAACCATGGTCAAAGTGGGCAACAGCCAGCTTTAGCCCCCAAGTCTTTCGCAATTCACACAGCACATGCAGGAGACAGACGGAATCGGCTCCGCCTGACACCGCTACCAACACAGAAGAACCATGGCTAATCAGGCCATGGGAGCGGATATCAGACTCTACCAATTGAAGAAATTCCATAGTATTTATGGAGGGTTAAACACTATATGCAGACGCCCAACTGGCGCCCTTTTCAACAGGCTCACCCACCACCCCTAAAGAGGTTCATGGAGGCCATTAACTCCATAAAACTTGGCTCCCGCACCTCCAAGACCTTTACCTTCAGCACGATGTCCTTGCCTGCGGCGGGGTGATTGAAATCTATGGTCACGGAATCGGTTCCGATCTTGCGCACAGTAAACATTATGGGCTGACCATTTGGGCCCATATCCTCATATATTGCCCCCTCCTTTAGAGAGGCCAGGTCCTTAAAACGTGACACAGAGACCTCATTTACCAGATCAGGGTCATAGGGGCCAAAGGCCTCACTGGCAGGCACAAAGACCTCCAACTCCTCACCTGCCCTATATCCCAAAAGTTTCGATTGCAAGGCAGGTAATATCTGATCCCTGCCAAATATAAAGTCAGATTGCCGCGGCTTGCTCAAAAAATCAGGGAGTTCTCCCTCAGCAGCAGTAAACATGTATTGAATAGTGACAAACTTGTCTTGACCTATGATCATTGAATTATCCCCCTTTCTTTACTACAATATCCACTCATGGGCATGGCGCAAACTCACAATCAGGTGGCTGTCTACTCACATAAGAACCATCAGGGCATTGCATAACATCCATAGTACAGGCAACCGCACCTTGAATCGCCTTAAATCTGACCATCTCGTAATCCAGCCAATTCTGCATAGTTAAAGGATCAGCACCCACAGGCGTTATCACCACCAGAACCACATACTCTCCATTCAGAATTTTATCATTGGGCCACAAGAGGTCAATGAGCTTAACGGTGAGTTCTTGCTCAGGCGGACCGATGTATTGCGGAGAGGAGACCTGCGTATTCCAGGGCAAGGCCGTCAAGGAGCCCGTAAGGCGGTTGTTCCCCAGCATAAAGTAAAGGGCTTGCCATGGCGTAAGCACCACCGCATATACTGTCCTGTCTGTTCTAAAGGAGTATGTAAAATGAATGGATATACCCGATGAGAGGGACACCGGCTGGCTTCCCAAGGTGATGACCAGGCGTTGGCCTGGCAATAGGGTAGAGCTGTTCTGTTGAGCAGTGAGTATATCGGCTCCTGTGCCAGGGAACTCAGTCTTTTTTATGTCCAATTTCAGATTTTGGCTCGACAGGTTCACCGTCCTGGTCACGCTTCCCAGGAGCGGGTGTTTGAATGTGAGGGTATGTGGACCAGAAGGCAATGGCAGGGAGTATCCACCGGATGCAAATGTGGTGGCAACAAGACCTGTCTCAAGGGATTTGACCTCTACTCCTGAAAGGCCTTCACCAACCCCGTAGTGGCCATTTCCATCCTTGTCGTCATAGACCACACCTGTCACAATGGGTCTTGGCGACAGGGCAGTCCCAAAATCACAGGTCACCATGCAAGAATTGTATGTAATACCCGATTGTTGATAGGGTCCACAGGCAAAACCAATCCCTATCTCCTTGAAATTATTATTCAGTATATTTAGCCTATGGCCTCTCCCAATGACATAACTATCCACAAAAAGGTCGTCGTGAAGCTTAATGGCCATATATGTCTGTGAAACAGCCCCTGTACTGCCCCGCCAAGCGATGTTCTCACCCGCATAGGAGTAGTTATAACCCTGGGCCGCCATGCGATCCCAGGGCGCATCGCCGTTTAAGGAATCATGGGAAAAATAGTTATTGGTCAGCATGTCAAGGGTGTGAAGACGGGCTGCCTGCAACAAGGCCGCATTAAAGGCCAGTGGCTGTTTGGCATCGCTGGTAATAAAGGTCTCAGGCGGGCCTTCGTTGAGGTCGATTCCCAATCTGGCCGCCTCAGCCAAAGGCGCTGTTCTGGCATAGTTTATGGCCTCTAAGTGCAGTTGTTCATAGTCAGTGGGTTCCACAGCTGCAAATGCCAAGGATGCCACATATAAAAAGAAAAGAGTTAAGAGCCAAGCCGTGCGGCACATGGTGCCCCTCCAGAATCTTTGTGGGAATGAGATCAAACTTTACTGCCTCAACCTGCGATATGCAATGGAGATGCCCAACAATGTGAGTTCAGACACGACTGCCTCAACGGTTTGGGTATGCGGAACTATGACAGGGGCAAGGCCTCCTGTGGCGATGACCTTCGGGGCTGTCTCATACTCCTGACACAGTCGCCTGACTATGCCATCGGTCAGGCCGGCAAAACCCAATATCAAACCCACCTGCAGGGCAGAAAGGGTGTCCTGGGCTATCACCTCTTTGGGCAGCACAAAGGTCTCCAGACGCGGCAGCTTTGCGGTCTGGGTTGCCAGGGCATCCGCAGCCAATTTGATGCCAGGGGCAATGGCCCCGCCCAGATACTCGCCCTTGAAAGAGATGCAGTCAAAGGTAATGGCAGTGCCGTAGTCCACTACAATCAGCCCCTCTCTGTACAGCTCAAAGGCAGCTATGGCATTGATGATGCGATCCGCCCCCAATTCATAGGGCCTGGCATAGCAAATGGGCATGCCAAGGCCTTCATTCGCCTCTATCACCAGGGCATCTATGCCCAAATACTCGGCTGCCACTCCCTGCCACACCGGCACAAGCATGGGTACAACAGAGGCCAGGGCCAGGGCCTGTATATTCGCAAGCTCCAGTCCCTCCAACTGCAAAAGGGCGCTCAACAAGACCGCTGCCTCATGAATGGTGATGTGCCGGTTGGTATGCACACGCCAGCTATGCCTTAGAGAGTGTTGTGAATCAAAGAGGCCTATGACTGTATGGGTATTGCCTATGTCCAATGCCAAGTAGTTAGTATCCTTATTCATTTATAATGCCTCCCACCAGGTCATGGACATCGGAGTCAGTAATCAAGACCTGCACCACCTCACCAGGTGCGGCCACTCCATCGTTTATATACACCACACCATCTATCTCTGGTGCCTGCCATTGAGTCCTGCCCACTAGCAGGTGCTCTGTTTCAGAAGAGACCCCTTCCAACAACACAGGCACGGTTTTGCCCACCATGGCCTTTAATCTTCGACGGGAAATGGCCTGTTGCAGACGAGAGAGCTCCCTTTCCCTGGCCTTTGCCACCCTTGCCTTGACCTTGTCGGGCAAGCCATGTGAAGGCGCCTCTTCCTCATCGGAATAGACAAAAAAGCCCACATGATCAAACTCCCACCTCTGCAAAAACTCCTGCATGATGGCCTGATCCCGTTGTGTCTCGCCTGGAAAGCCCACCATCACGGTGGTGCGCAGGGCTGCATCAGGCAATATGTCACGAATACGACTCAGCAAGGCATCTAAGTCGGTGGTGGAATACAAACGAGCCATACGGCGCAGGACCTCGCTACTGGCGTGTTGAATGGGGATGTCCAGATACCTACAGATGCGCTTATGGCTGGCAATGACCTCCAACAAGCGATTAGAGACCTTGGCAGGATGGAGGTACATGAGCCTTAACCACTGAATCTGCGTCTCCTGCATCAAAAGCAAAAGCAGGTCAGGCAGTTCCACCAAGGTATTCTCCATGGAATAGGCATAGGCCGTCAGGTCCTGGGCAACTAATGTGACCTCCTTCACCCCCATTTCCGTCAATGTCTGCACCTCTTGCACTATCTCCATGGGAGGCCGGCATACCAGTCCCCCTCGCAGCATCGGAATGAGACAGTAGGTGCAATGGTTGGAACAGCCCTCCGCGAGCTTTACATATGCCCGCCAAGGCGGTGTGGCTGCCAAGAGACGGCCAGCAGACAGGTTATTACAGGTCTCCTCGCAAATCTGGCCTTTCTTTTTCACCAGGGCTGCTATCTGGTAACCAATGGCCTCATATTGATTAGTGCCTGCAAAAAAATCCACCTCAGGCAGTTCTAATCGCAGGGCATTGCCGTATCTCTCCACCATACAACCTATGACCGCCAATTTTTGATGGGGTAACTTGGCCTGGGCCAGGGTTAAAATGGTATCGATGGCCTCAGTCACAGCACTCTTTATAAAACCACAGGTATTTACCAAGAGGAGGTCTGCCTCTTTCATGTCCCCAACCAGTACACCTCCACCACTGTGTCTCAGTATGGAGGAGATGGCGGTCTCTGTATCAATGGTATTTTTGGGGCAACCAAGGCTGACTGCAAATATCTTCATTAAAATTTAACTCCAACACTCAATTCCCTCACTCCACCTCACATACCAATCCCTTGAGATAGAGCCCTTCAGGAAAGCTCAAAAGCACCGCATGGTCAGAGGCCTGCCAAAGACGCCTCTTGATCCAGGCGTTTCTTTGGGCGTCCAAGGCCGCATCCGCCACTATCTTTTGAAAGAGTTCAGGACCTACAAGCCCTGAACAGGAAAAGGTCACCAACAGACCACCTGGCCTCAAAAGCTTAAAGGCAAGGAGGTTGATGTCCTTGTAGCCCCTGCTTGCCCTGACTAACTGCTGCTGATTTTCAGCGAATTTTGGGGGATCCAGCAGGATCAGGTCAAAGGTTTCCCCTCGATCCCTCATGCCGCGCAGGGCCACAAACACATCCTCTCGGCGGTTTTCCACCCTTTCAAGGGGCAGGCCATTTAATGCCACATTTTTAAGCGCAAGTTTTAGGGCATCCTCAGAGGTATCTAAGTTGACCACATGGCTTGCCCCTGCAGCCAAGGCCACCACACTAAAACCGCCTGTATAGGAAAAACAATTCAAAACACACCTGTTTTGCACATATTCAGCCAAAATCCTGCGGTTTTCCGCCTGATCCAAATAAAAACCTGTCTTGTGACCCCTGCGCACATCCACCCAAAACCTATGGCCGTGCTCTTCAATTTGAATGAGTTCCGGAGGCCCTTCACCGGCCAATAGCCCTGTCTGTAAAGAAAGCCCTTCCTTTAGCCTGACCCTCTCATCAGAACGCTCATAGACACCCCGTGGCTGTAGAACTGCACAAAGGCCCTTTACAATGACCTCCTTCCAGCGCTCCACACCTGCCGACAAAAACTGCGTCACAAGATAATCCCCATACTTGTCCACGATCAAGCCTGGAAGCAGGTCGGCCTCAGCGTTGATCAACCTACATGCACAGGCCAGGCCCCCTGCCCTTTTGCGCTTAGCCACTGCCGCTTCAATGCGTCGAAAAAAGAAATCAGGGCGAATCTCTTCCTTCTCATCAAATCCCCATACTCGCATACGAATCTGGGAATGGGGGGAAAGGGCCGCCCAGCCCAGAAACCTACCATTGGTATCTAAGACCCTTATGGTATCGCCAGGTGCCCCTTGGCCGCTTATGCTGGCCACAGCCCCTGAAAAGATCCACGGATGCCTGCGCAACAGAGAACGCTCTTTGCCAGGCTTGAGCTTGGCCTTTAAGGAAGGGTTCATTCTTTAACGGCTCAACCCGCGATAACGCGTCTTTTGCAACTGCTCTGCATCAGCCCCCAGCCTCTTTCTGCGATTCTCTTCATACTCACTGAAATTGCCATAAAACCACTCGATATGGCCATCACCTTCAAAGGCCAAGATATGGGTTGCCACCCTGTCCAGAAACCAACGGTCATGGCTGACAATCACAGCGCACCCTGCAAAACTCTCCAGTGCCTCTTCCAGGGCACGAATGGTGTTCACATCTAAGTCATTGGTGGGCTCGTCCAACAAAAGGACATTGGCACCTGTGGTCAAGACCTTTGCCAATTGCACCCGATTGCGCTCACCGCCCGACAGGTCCTTTACCTTTTTTTGTTGATCCGTTCCCAAGAAATTGAAACTCGCCACATAACTCCTTGAATTGATTTTATAATTACCAAACTGCAAGAACTCTGCCCCACCAGATATCTCTTGCCAAACGGTATTTTCGCCATTTAGGCTATCACGAATCTGCTCTGCATAGGCCAACTTCACTGTTGGACCTATCTCTATAATTCCGCTGTCAGGCTCTTCCAACTTAGCTATGAGCCTTAGCAGCGTGGATTTTCCTGCCCCATTTGGCCCTATAACACCCACTATACTTCCTGGCGGTATGTTGAAACTAAAGTCTTCAAAGAGCTTGTAATCACCATAACCCTTGGAGACATGCTGAAAGTTGATCACCACATTCCCTAAACGAGGACCAGGTGGAATATATATCTCCCTATCCTCTCTGGCCTTTTCGTACTCCTGGCTTAACAGCCTTTCATAGGCGTTGATTCGAGCCTTGCCCTTGGCCTGACGGGCCTTGGGCGCCATGCGTATCCACTCCAATTCCCTTTGCAGGGTCTTCTGCCGCTTGCTTTCAGTCTTTTCCTCCTGGGCCAGACGCTGCTGTTTCTGTTCCAGCCATGAGGAATAGTTGCCCTTCCATGGAATGCCATGGCCCCTGTCCAGCTCCAGAATCCACTGGGCCACATTGTCCAGAAAATAACGGTCATGGGTAACGGCAATGACCGTACCCTTGTACTGCTGAAGGTGGTGCTCAAGCCATGCCACAGACTCGGCATCCAGGTGGTTGGTGGGCTCATCCAAAAGCAAAATGTCGGGTTCGGTGAGCAGCAGGCGGCACAGGGCCACACGGCGCCTCTCGCCTCCAGAGAGCTGGGCCACAGGCGTCTCAGGCGGCGGACAGCGCAGGGCCTCCATGGCCAGTTCCAGACGGCTCTCCAGATTCCAGGCATCATGCCTGTCCAGCTCCTCTTGCACTCTGGCCTGTTCCTCCACCAGGGCGTCTATATCCGCATCAGGGTCTGCAAAGGCCGCATTGATCTCCTCAAACCGCTTCATCAAGGCCATCACAGGTGCAACCGCCTCCTCCACCACCTCTTTTACGGTTTTAGACATATCCAGCTTCGGTTCCTGTTCCAGATAGCCCACGGAATAGCCCTTGGAAAGCATGGTCTCTCCCAAAAAGTCCTTATCCACGCCTGCCATGATACGCAAAAGGGTACTCTTACCAGCGCCGTTTAAGCCCAAAACGCCGATCTTGGCACCGTAATAGAAGCCCAGCGTGATGTCCTTCAGGACATATCGGCTTGGTGGATATACCTTGCTCACCTTGAGCATGGAGTAGATTACCTTTTGATCACTTGTTTCCTTGGCCATTGTTTCTTCCTTGCATTAAAATTTTAACACGAGATATGGGAAAAAAGAACATAAACAATTGCAAAAGGATGTCAAGGAATTTATAGGGATTACAGTGTGATTAAATCGGGGCAAGTGAATGCGCTACAACTGAGGTCCATTGTTTCAAGAGAAAGCTGAAGATGATGAGGGTTACATTGTCGATCTACCCGATTTGAATGCCTGTTCTGCTTTTGAAAAGACCCCTGACGAGACACTTCAAGAGGTTCAAAAGCCAAAGAGCTGTGGTTGCAGGCTGCCAAGGCTGAGAAAAAAACCGATTCCTCCCTCGAGGTACTGGCCTGTTATCTATCAAGCAGCATAACTACATAGGGAAAACATAAAGTTTGCCCCTACAAAAGTGTAGACAGCGCCATTCAAGGCTCTCTGTAAAGGCAATGGGCTTGACTCCTCATTGGGAATCAAGCCCTGTAAAACCAGCCAATCTTTACAATTAAAATTTAAAAAAATTAAACGCCCAATGCCTGGAAGATGGCCTGTGTGATGGAATCCACAGAACCAACGCCCGCAATCCTAATATATTTGGGGGCATTGGCATCGCCTGTAGCCTGCCAATTCTTATAAAAATCTATAAGAGGTTCTGTCTGGGCATGATAGACCTCAAGTCTTTTGCGCACAGTCTCTTCCTTATCATCATCGCGTTGAATAAGGGGTTCACCTGTTACATCGTCCTTGCCTTCCACCTTGGGGGGATTGAAGACCACATGGTATGTCCTTCCTGAGGCCAGATGCACACGCCTGCCACTCATGCGTTTGATGATCTCCTCATCGGGGACATCGATGTCCACTACATAGTCGATCTTAACGCCAGCGGCCTTCATGGCCTCGGCCTGGGGGATAGTGCGGGGAAATCCGTCAAAAAGAAAACCTTTTTTGCAATCATCCTGTTGAATACGATCCTTTACCAGGCCAATAATGACCTCATCAGGCACCAATCCACCTGCATCCATATACTTCTTAGCCTCAAGCCCCAGTGGAGTACCTGCCTTTACAGCTGCCCTCAGCATGTCGCCTGTGGAGATCTGGGGAATTCCAAGTTTTTCCTTGATACGATTAGCCTGTGTACCCTTACCTGCACCAGGGCCGCCCAATAAAATGATACGCATGTTTCAATCCTCCAATCAATTGATTTTTAAAAAGCATGGGATTGGTTATAATCAAAAAAACAAAAAAAGCAATAACCATCTACTAAAATGTTAGCAGTATACTACTCTCAAAAACTGAACAAGGGGGTTTATCACCCCCCCTGATCAGGGGAGGGATGGGGGACCCGATTACTTCTTTGTCTTGGCAGCAGGTTGAGATGCCTTTTCAGGGGCCTTGCCCTCAGCATGCATAGCCCTCATCTCCTTCGCCAATTCCTTGATCTCCACCAGATCCTTCACCATCTTGGCATAGCCATACCAGGTGGAATAATCGGGGTTCATGTGGAAATTGGCCTGGAATGCCTTCATTCTGTGGTCCATGAACATCTCGTAGAGCACCTCCTCCACCTTGGTGTTCACATCATAGAAGGTCAGGAGATCCGGATAGGCATAGGGCTGCCCCTTCTTTTGCTGAATGATGCCGTCCTTATACAGACCAGCCACCACCTCGATGGCCTCAGCAAAGAGTTTATCCGCCTCCTTCACCATCTTGTCGGCATTCTTGATGTTTTCATCGGCAAAATTGGGGGAATGGCACTGATAACAGACCTCCACAATGCGCTTTCTCTCGGCCTCAAAGTCCTCTTTGGTCAGACGAGCCACCTTACCTGCCTTGACCACATCCAGTCTGCCTGTGGGCTTGCCGTCAGGGTCCAGGACACCCAGGGCCTTTAGAATGGTCGCCCGATAACCCATCCACTCCGCATCGTCCTCAGGCAGTCTCACAGCCAAAAAGCCCCATGCAGAAAAGACACGATGGTCGCCGTTACGCATGTGGCAGGTCTGGCACTTGGGCGCCCTGTCCTTGTTTTTGGGGTCTATGGTGCGGTTCATCAGATAGGTCACGCCGTGCTTGGAACCTGACCACATCTCCCACTGGGGATGGTCAAAGCCCATGTGACAGGTCATACATGCCTCAGGCTCAGAGGCCTCGGCCTTGGAAAAGGCGTGTCTGGTATGACAATTCTGACAGTCCATGCCATATTTGTAGTACTTGCGGCCCTCAGTCTCCCTATCCTTCTGAGTAGCCAACCCCAAGGTATGGCAGCCGCCGCAGCCCTTCTGGCCTTCCACAAAGGCCTTGGGCTGCATATGGGTGTACGGCATGGCATTCAAGGCCACCAGACCAAGGGCATGCTTGCCGTCTAAATACTGCTTGGCCTGCTGTGGGTGGCACTGCTTGCAGGTCTCAATGGTGGGGAGCTTGGCCTTGGCCACATCCTTTTCATTCTGGTGTTCACTGCCATGACAGGCCTCACAGGTGAGATGTTGAGACATCTTGCCCCTGTTAAAATCCTGCACCATCTTTGGCGATATCTTGGCATGACAGTCCTCACAGGCAGAGGGCTTGGCAGCCGCCAAACCAAAAGAACCCACCAAAAACGCCAATGAAATCGTCCCAGCTACACACATCTTTTTGATTTCAAACATGATCTCCTCCTAATGTTCAAGCGTTCAAAAACATGCAAAGAAACACACAAAAACCCTCTAATGGCCGCCTTTAGATTTCAAAATCGTCTTTCTTTGATGCTCACCCCCCTTCTTTTTGCAATTCAAGGGAACCCTACGACCCTAAAGGCCTTGGGCCTCCCCGCGTGCAGTAATCACCACCTTTTTGACAGGCACTGTCACCCCTGCCGCCTCCATGGCCTTGTTCAGAATGCCTGCCATAGCCGAACAACAGGGCACCTCCATAATGGCCAGGGTTACCGACTGAATCTGTGCTGTCTTGAATATCTGGGCAAAGCGCTGCACATACTCCTGGGCGTCATCGAACTTGGGACAGCCCACCATAACGGTCCTGCCCTTGAGCAGATGTGTATGAAAGGCAGGATAGGCCACTGGCACACAGTCTGCTGCGATCAAGAGATGGGCGCCCTTCAAAAACGGGGCCGAAGGTGGAATGAGCCGAATCTGCACAGGCCAGTGACTGAGACAGGACTGGGTATTCTCGTGAGATACAGGCCGATTGGCCGCCTCACACGGGCTAATTGAGGAAGAAACGGGGCTGAACTGCCTTATTTGAGTGGAAGGACAGCCACAGGCCATGGGCTGGGCCTGTTGTTTGGCCTTCATGGCATTGACATACTCATGGGCGGCCTGTTCGTCGAAATCCTCCGCCTCCCGTTCCACCACCTTCAGTGCGCCTGTGGGGCACTCACCCAGACATGCGCCAAGGCCATCACAATAGCGCTCCGACACCAGTCGGGCCTTGCCGTCGATAATGGCTATGGCGCCTTCGGCACAGGACAGCACACACTGACCACAGCCGTTGCACAATTCTTCGTTAATCTCGATGATCTTTCGCATCCGTTTCATTTTTTGATTCCTTATCTCCAAAGGATATGCTGCCAAGACACTCCTTGGCATAGGGGCAATATGTGGCGCAACCAAAATCCAGTTTGGGATTGGGCACCTGTTTGCCACAGTTGGAACACCTTCTTACAGGGTCGTCCTTGAAAAACTCCATGCCCGCACCACAGTGTGGACACTTCATCTCATAGATGGCGTCACCCTTCCAATAACGGCTGTCTTGTCCAGGGCATTTCATTGAATATCTCCTAAGGGTCACTGAATTCAGCGGCGGCCAAGGCCGCCACCGATTCAGTTTGAGAGGAGAGGTTATTTGTTGAGAATCGCCTTCAGGTCCTCATCAGGCGTGGTAATGGGCCTTATGTTGTAGTTCTGCACCAGGACATTTAAGACATTGGGCGTGATAAAGGCTGGAAGACTCGGCCCAAGCCTGATGTTTTTGATTCCAAGATGGAAAAGGGTCAAAAGAATGGCCACCGCCTTCTGCTCATACCAGGAGAGCACCAAAGAGAGGGGCAGCTCGTTCACGCTGCAACCAAAGGCATTGGCCAGGGCCACTGCTATCTGAATGGCTGAATAGGCATCGTTGCACTGTCCGATGTCCAAAAGCCTTGGAATACCGCCGATATCGCCCAGGTCCTTGTCAAAGAAACGAAACTTTCCGCAGGCCAGTGTGAGCACAATACAGTCCTGGGGCACCTTCTCCACAAACTCGGTGTAGTAGTTTCTGCCTGGCTTGGCGCCGTCACAGCCCGCCACCAAAAAGAAGTGCCTTATCTTTCCGGCCTTGACTGCCTCTATGACCTTGTCTGCCACTGAAAGCACTGCATTGCGGGCAAAACCGGTCATGACATAGCCCTTGTCCTCGTCTTCGGCAAAACCTGAAAGCTCCAGGGCCCTTTGAATGGCCGGAGTAAAGTCCCTGTTTTGAATGTGAGTGACACCAGGCCAGCCCACCAGGCCGCTGGTGAAGATATTGGCCTTGTAGGTCTCCAGTGGCTTTTGAATGCAGTTGGTGGTCATCACAATGGCCCCAGGGAACTTGTCGAACTCCTTGGCCTGATTCTGCCAGGCGGTGCCATAATGGCCATAGAAATGGGCATATTTCTTCAGACTCGGGTATCCGTGGCAGGGAAGCATCTCTCCGTGTGTATAGACATAAATTCCCTTGCCCTCGGTCTGTTTCAAAATCTCCTCCAGGTCCTTGAGGTCATGGCCGGAGACCAAAATGGCCTTTCCCTTCTTGTGTCCCAGGGGCACCTTTGTGGGAGTGGGATGGCCGTAGGTGGAGGTGTTTCCTGCATCCAGAAGCTCCATGGCCCGCAGATTGGCCTCACCACAGCGCAGCACCAGATTCACCCAGTCATTGAGGGTCAGGTCCTTGTTGAGAGTGGCGGCCAGTCCCTCATGAATAAAGGCATAGACCTTGTCGTCCTCCTGCCCCAGAATCTGGGCGTGATCGGTATAGGCGGCCACACCCTTGAGCCCATAGACCAATGTCTCGCGCAGGGAACGGATGTCAGGGTCGATACCGCCGTTGGAGAGCACACCGTGTTCTTCGCCCTGTTTTACCAGGCCTGCCATATCAGAAGCCGGCTGAAAACTCACGGCGTCCATGGATTCATTTATCTTACCACCTGCGGCCTTGACTTTGGCCTTCAACTGCTCCCGCAGCTCCACGGCCTTTCGAATCAAGGCCTCGATGCGGGCTGGATCAAAGTCCACATTGGTAAGGGTGGAAAACACGGCCTCACAGGTGAATACATTGACATTTCTGTCCACCACACCCACCCTGCGGCCCTCTGTGGCCACCACTGACAGCCCCTTTAGGGCATACATCAATAGGTCCTGAAGGGCGGCCACATCGGCTGTCTTGCCGCACACACCCATTATTTTGCAACCTTCGCCCTTTGCCGTCTGTTCGCACTGAAAACAAAACATGTTGAATTCTCCTTTACATGGGATTATTGACTTCACGATTTGCATCGTATTTAAGAATGTTGATTTCAATGATAACGGCACAAGGGGTAATGCGCCTTGACTTAAGTCAAGAAAGGCTCAATTACAAAATTTCACTATTGAATTTACCAAGAGTAATAATTTCTTTTGGAAACCAATGCAGCCAAGATGATTGAATGATATTACAAATATTTATAACATGATTTTTTGTTTTAGGGCGATGAGCAGCCGGCATTTGTTCCATGCCCCACATAACCGCCCTTCCTGGCGGTGAATGTGTCTGTCCTTTTGTTCTTGCGATGGTACAGGCGGTTATCATTGCGCCACGCGCCGAGGCCTCGGTCCGAAGGGCGCTCGCGCCGAGGCGAGCGAAGCGAAGCAATCCCCAGTAATAACATGTTTTTTGTTTTTGTGGGCGGGGGCAGCCGGCATTTGTTCCATGCCCCACATAACCGCCCTCCTTGGCGGTAATGTGGGGCCGGCG
>Ga0209227_1001224_pt1 | contig 20333 bp, 18 predicted proteins | sample YNPBryantNP2012_FD_185815 | JGI IMG/M metagenome (GOLD analysis project Ga0209227, IMG submission 185815) | Anoxygenic and chlorotrophic microbial mat microbial communities from Yellowstone National Park, USA - YNP Bryant NP 2012 (SPAdes)... ...
TTACTGCGCCGTGATGCTCTTTCAGGGCTGGAGCCTGCACAAGACCAGTGCGTCCTATGGCGACCCGTGGCCGGTTCACCCGTTCAATGCAGTCAATAACATCAACGGCGTAGATGTGCCGTACACTCGCACCGACGATGATGAACATCCCTGCCTGCACAGCGCCCTCAATCCGTCCGTGCTGGCCCGACAAGAGGCCTATGTGCGCCGGGTGATTGATGCGCTCAACGATTTGGACAACGTTTTGTACGAGATCATCAACGAGGGCGGGGCGACGGCCTGGCAATACCATATGATTGATTTCATTCACCGGATTGAGCGCGACAAGGCCAAACAGCATCCTGTCGGTATGACTCACCGCATTTCGCCCAAACAGTTCAAAGACGAGCTGTTCAACAGTCCGGCCGAGTGGGTCTCGCCGGCCAACGAGCCGCAAGCCTGGATGTACCCCGGTTCGGCTTTTCTGGAGGATTATCAGAACGATCCGCCGCCGGCCGACGGCAGCAAAGTGGTGCTAAATGACACCGATCATCTGTGGGGACATGGCGGTAATCACAAATGGGTGTGGAAGAGTTTTACGCGCGGCCACAACCCCATATTTATGGACCCCTGGTGGCCGATGTACATCGAATCGGACCCGCAGGTGACCCCCTGGGTATTTGTGGGCGGCATCAGCAAAGACTGGCGCGATTACCCTGATTGGGAAGGTATCCGCCTGGCGATGGGCGACACGCGCCGCTATGCTCTCAAGATGAACCTGGCTGCCATTACCCCACGCCCTGATCTGGCCTCGACGCGCTACTGTCTGGCCGATCCTGGCCGCGAGTATCTGATCTACCTGCCCGAAGGGGGTAGTGTCACCGTGAATCTGCGCCACGGGCGAGGGCCGTTTGCCGTAGAATGGTTCTTGCCGCAACCCCGTCGTACCCTGCAGGGCGCCTATCCACTTCCCGGCGGCGATTATATCGTCGCCACCGCGCCGTATACTGGCGACGCGGTGCTCTATTTGAGAGCCATGGGAAGTTGATAAGCCCTCGTTATCCAGAACGTCGCCTTGACACATTTACAGATTGAGGTAAAATATCCATTGTAGGCTCTCCCGCTGCCGGCCCACGTAGCTCAGCAGGTAGAGCACACCCTTGGTAAGGGTGGGGTCATGGGTTCGATCCCCATCGTGGGCTTTGTGCGTTGACACCATAATCAGGATTATGCTGTGTGAATTATGACGAAGAAAGCGATACGACTGACCATCACTCTGGCGTGCACCGAGTGTAAAGAGCACAATTATACGACCGAAAAGAACCGGCGTAACGATCCATCCCGGCTGGAATTGAAGAAATTCTGCCCACGGTGTCGCAGGCACACACTCCACCGCGAGACAAAGTGATCACACACTTTGCCTTCGCTCGGTGTGCTGGCCTGATAGGCTGCCCGATCGCAACCGGTTATTCCCGACAATGAGATGCGCAGGCCAGTAGCTCAACAGGCAGAGCAACGGTCTCCAAAACCGTAGGTTGCGGGTTCAAGTCCTGCCTGGCCTGCCTGGAAATTTCAAGACACCGCTCTGATGGGCGGTGTCTTGAAATGTAAGTCAAGTGTAACAATTCAGGCGGTGACTGTAGAGGCATTACTCGTCCGTACACCCTTTTGGGCCTCCGGCCGTTGGTTGGCTTTCGCCGATCTCAGGGTGCAGGCCTCCGCCAACACCCGGCGCGAAGTGCCCGGGAGGGCGGTTTCAATCGGCCTGAATAAATCTAAGCGTTTGCGACTGCAGGAGTAGCGGGTGGCTAAATCAACACAAAAAAAGCAGACCAGGCAGGAGAACGCGATCGTCCGTTATCTGCGCGAAACCCGTGCTGAATTGCGCAAGGTACACTGGCCGGGCCGGGAGGAAGCGTGGAGCCTGACCAGGGTCGTGATCGCAGTAACTGTGGGTATGGCGATCTTTCTGGGTACATTGGATGCCCTGTTTTCCCTTGAGCTGCAGGGTCTCATTTCAGGGAACGCGATCGCCATAGGAGTGGCATTTATAGTCGTCATCGGTGGCATTCTGACTGTTGTCTTCCTGAACCGCCAACAGGCACGGTAGTATTATGAGCCCCAGGTCCGTTGAAGAAGGTGATCTCGATCCCGAAATCGGGACAGATAATATAGAAGCCTCTGCTCCGCCTGGTTCCAGCAAGAGGCAAACCGGCAAAGGAGCCTCAAAAACAAGAGAATCCGGGAGAGAAGAGGAAACAGAAACCGGCGTCGGTGAGGTGGAGGATGGCCGGGCCTGGTATGTTGTTCACTGTTACTCCGGCTACGAGAACAAAGTCAAACACAACCTGGAACAGCGCATCGAAACAATGCAAATGCAGGAGAAGATTTTCCAGGTGGTCGTCCCCACCGAGGATGAAATGGAGGTCCGTGATGGGAAGCGCCGGGTAGTCGAACGCCGGGTATTCCCGGGATACATCCTGGTCCAGATGATTATGGACGATGACTCATGGTATGTGGTACGCAACACGCCAGGAGTCACCGGTTTTGTGGGGATGGGTAACGAACCTACGCCTCTACGCCCGGAAGAGGTCCAGGCGATCATGCGGCGTATGGAAGCCGAGGCTCCCAAGATTAAAGTTACCTTCAAGAAAGGACAGAAGGTACGCATTACCGAGGGACCGTTTAACGAATTCATCGGGGTAGTGGACGAAATTGATGTAGAGCGGGCCAAAGTTCGTGTTTTGGTCTCATTCTTCGGACGTGAAACGCCTGTAGAGCTTGATTTCCTGCAGGTCGAGAAAATCTGATCGGGTAAGGCAAAAATGAAAAAAGTCAAAGCAGTTGTCAGATTGCAAATCCAGGCCGGGAAGGCCAATCCGGCTCCGCCGGTAGGTCCTGCACTGGCTCAGCACGGCGTGAATCTGATGCAGTTCTGCAAGGAGTATAACGCACGCACAGCCAGTATGGCAGGTAACATTGTCCCGGCAGAGATCACGATTTACCAGGATGGTACGTTTAAGTTCGACCTGAAGACCCCACCCACACCCGACCTGCTTCGTAAAGCGGCCGGTGTAGAGCGGGGTTCAAGCGAACCCAACCGACGTAAGGCTGGTAAGATCACCCGCGCACAGTTGGAGGAGATTGCGCGGATGAAGATGAAAGACCTCAATGCTGTCAGCCTTGAGGGAGCCATGCGACAGATCGAGGGTACCGCCAGAAGCATGGGTATTGACATCGTAGATTGATCACCGGTGAAGGGATGAGTTGCCGCAAGAGCTCTGACCTCTCCTTTGCGATTCTTTGCGGCAGAGTGGGAGGGCATAACCCGTCAGAACCACAGAGGAGGAATAATGCCAAAGAGAGGGAAAAAGTACCGTCAGGCGTCTGAAAAAGTAGACCGCACACGCCTTTACTCGCCTAAAGAGGCTTTGCAGCTTGTCAAGGAGATCAGTTACGCCGGGTTCGACGAGACCGTTGAAGTGCACTTCAGGCTGGGCGTGGACCCGCGTCACGCTGATCAGCAGGTGCGCGGTACGGCGGTATTGCCCCACGGTCTGGGCAAGGAAGTGCGCGTACTGGTTTTCGCCTCCGGAGAAGCTGAGAAAATCGCTCGCGAGGCGGGGGCCGACTACGTTATCTCGGACGACGAGGGTATCAAGAGAATTCAGGATGGCTGGACGGATTTCGATGTTGCAATTGCTGTGCCGGACATGATGAGTAAAGTCGGACGGCTGGGACGCGTGTTGGGCCCCCGCGGCCTGATGCCCACCCCTAAAACCGGCACCATCGTCCCGCCCGAGGACCTGCCCCGCCTGATCTCAGAAGCGAAAGCCGGCCGCGTGGAGTTCCGTGTGGACAAGACTGCCAACGTGCACGTACCTATTGGCAAAGTCAGCTTCCCCACCGAGAAGCTGCTGGATAATTTCGCTGTGCTGGTTGACACGATCAGGAAAGCCAGGCCGGCGGCCAGCAAAGGCACCTATATCCGCAAGATCACTGTGGCCTCCTCGATGGGGCCAGGAGTCAAAGTAGACCCGGTCCAGGCTCAGACACTGGAAGTTTCATTCTAATTGTTTTTTTGCTGAAGACAGCAGGTGCGTCCGGAGACTGACGGGCGCTTAAATCAGCCTGCCGAGGCAAGCGTATGCACTTTGCCCCCTCAAGAGTGGAGCGGGCCGATGATGAGTGTATCCCTGCGTCGGCAGACGCGGGGATTTTTTTATTACAGGCATCTCCGGCCACCGGCTGACCGTTACCGGACGAACAAGAAAGGAGGTGAAAAGGCTTTGGCTATCTCAAAAGAACGCAAGGCAGAACTACTTACGGAGTACATTGAACAGCTAAGGCAAAGCCAGGGGATCATCCTGGTCGACTACCGGGGGCTGAGTGTGAGCCAGATGGAGAGTATCCGCCGTGCGTTGCGCCCCCTCGGCGGCAAACTTCAGGTCAGCAAAAACCGCCTGCTCAAGCTGGCACTCCAGGAAGTGGGCATTTCGCTTCCGGAGGAGTGGTTAAGCGGACCGACGGCAGTAAGCTTTTGTCACGGCGAAGTGCCGCCGGTGGCGAAGGCACTTGTGGATGCCAGAAAGGAGATGGAGGCGCTCACTCTCAAAGGCGGACTGGTCGGCAACACACCGATCACAGCACAGCAGGTAGAGGAGATCGCCAATCTGCCCTCCAGAGAGGTGCTGCTGGCCCAGGTCTTGGGCACGATCAACGCCCCGGCCAGCCAGGTAGTCGGCGTGATCGCCGGCGGTATCCGGCAGGTGCTCAATGTGTTGCAGGCATATGTGGACAAACTACAGAATGAGGGCGTGGCTACGGCGCAGGCCACCGGGCCTGCTTAGAGCCTGATCCGAAAAAGTACCCGACGTTTCTCTATGCGTCGGCATAAGCGGTATAGGAAGGCCACCTGTACGGTTTTCCGGATAGGGCCTTAGAATCAGTGAAGGAGGAAATAAAAATGGCAGAATTGGAAAAGATTGCAGAGGAAATCAGCAAACTGACTTTGCTTGAAGCATCCGCGTTGGTAAAGATGCTTGAGGAAAAGCTGGGCGTGAGCGCAGCCGCGCCAGTTGCGGTAGCAATGACGCCGGTTGCTGCTGCCGCCGCCGAGCCGGAGGAGGAGCAGACCGAGTTTAACGTGATTCTGAAAGAAGTCGGTCCAAAGAAGATTGAGGTCATCAAGGTTGTGCGCCAGCTCACTTCCCTTGGTTTGAAGGAGGCGAAGGACCTGGTTGATGGTGCTCCCAGTACCGTGCTGGAAGGCGTGACCAAAGAAGCAGCGGCGGATGCCAGGGCCAAGCTGGAAGAGGCCGGCGCAGTTGTCGAAATAAAATAGAGTAAGGACTTGTCTGCCTGCCGTGTTTTGAGGCCGCCCCGAACCGGCGGCCTCAAAATCATGCCGCTCACGATCACCATCAACCGCAACTCCACAGCCTGGCAGAGTCGGGGGACTGGATGCCTGCCCGCCTGCATCGGCGCGGGCCCAGGCTCGCCCAGGCGGGGAAACCCGGACCGCACCACTCAATTTTAGTGCACTGTGACGGCTCGTCAGCAAAGGAAAGCATCCCGCCGGACTGAGGACTCCGGACTGTTTATAATATCAACCCGGGCAGCACTCGCAGGCACAGGCTGCTGCCCGAAGCCATAGACTCAATCAAGGAGACAGGAGATGTCTGCGCGTCAACCGACTGCTAAGATGCCACCGCTATGGATTGTCAAAACACGTGCGCCGTTCTTCACAGCCACCGTGGTCCCCATCTGCCTGGGGGCTGCTGTCGCCTGGGCGGCGACCGGTACATTCCACGTAGGCTACTTCGTGTTGACGTTGCTCGGCGCCCTGTGCCTCCACGCCGGCACCAATATGACCAACGATTATTTCGATCACACATGGGGCTCCGACGAGATAAATACCGAATTTGCCAATCCTTTCACAGGTGGCAGCCGGCTTATCCAGATGGGACTTGTCAGACCGGAGGTGTATCTGCGCGAAGGGCTGCTATTTTTTGCCGCAGGTAGCCTGATCGGGGTGATTCTGTGGCTTACGCGTGGCCCCCTGGTGCTATGGCTGGGATTGATCGGCCTCTTTTCCGGCTATTTCTACACCGCGCCGCCTTTGCGCCTGGCAGGCACCGGCCTGGGCGAGCTGCTGATCGGACTCAACTTCGGGCCGCTGATGGTGCTGGGAAGCTACTACACGTTGACCCAAACGATAAGCTGGGAGCCAGTGCTGGCCTCGTTGCCGGTGGGCTTGCTCATCGCGCTGGTGGTATGGATTAACCAGTTCCAGGATATGCGAGCAGATGCTGCGGTCGGCAAGCGTCACTGGGTAGTGCGGCTGGGCCGAAAACGGGCAGCCACGGTTTATGGGTTGTTGCTGGCGCTGGTTTACCTCTCACTGGTGGCAGCAGTTTTCCTGGGAGATGCCACTCCCTTCTCATTATTGGGCCTGCTGACGGCACCTCTGGCCGTGCGGGCCTGCCAGGTGGCCAGGACTCACTATGACCACCCACGGGAATTGGTGCCGGCCAACGCTGCCACCATCCAGATCCACCTGTTGACCGGCGGCCTGCTCACGCTGGGTTACCTCATTCAGGGCATAGTGAGGTGGCTCCTGTAATCTTTCCCCTTGTCGCCCGCCGGTACGATGCATTAAACCGGCTGATGTCCCTGGGGCGCGATATACGGTGGCGAGAGAAAGCGGCTGCCGCACTCAACCCACCGGCCGGCGGACGTGTACTGGACGTGGGAACAGGCACGGGTGACATGGCACTTGCCATCCTCCGCTGCTGGCCGGGGCGGACTGTGGTAGGGATAGATCTGACTGTGGAGATGATACGCGTCGGAAGGGCCAAGCCCGATGCCGGCAGGATCATATGGAGCCTGGGTGACGGGCTGCGCCTTCCTTTCCCCGACGCCTGCTTCGACGGTGTGACCAGTGCCTTCCTGCTGCGCAACGTCCCTGATGTGACAGGCGTCCTGGCCGAACAGCACCGCGTGGTGCGCCCGGGTGGCAGAGTGCTCTCCCTGGAGATGACCTGGCCCCGTACACCTGGTTTCCGCACGCTTTTCCACCTCTACTTCGCCGGTCTGATGCCCCTTGTCACAGGGGTGCTGAGCGGCCAGCCGGAAGCCTACCGCTATCTCCCACGCTCGGTCCAGCGCTTCATGGGGCCAGAGGAATTAAAAGCTGCGATGGAGCAGGCGGGATTACAAAACGTCCGCTACCGGCTGATGGCTATGGGTACCGTGGCATTGCATATCGGGGAGCGTGGGCACTGATGGCCGTATCGTCAGACAGCAGAGCAACCTGTGGCGTCCCGTCCTATCTCTGGCGGGCCGGCCAGGAACGGCGTTTTCAGATGGTGCGCCGGTGGGTGGAGTTGGACGGGAAGCGTATCCTCGATGTAGGGTGTGGGGTGGGAATGTATACGGCGGCCTTCCGGCGGGCCACGTCGTGGGTTTATGGCGTCGAAGTCGAGAGAACGCGGGCTGTAGAAGCGCGGGAGCGCGCTGCCGGTGTGGTCCGTGCCTGTGGGGAGCATCTCCCCTTCCCCGATAAGGCTTTCGATCTCGTCTTCTCCCACGAGGTGTTAGAGCACGTTGCCGATGATCGCAGATGTACGGCTGAGATGGTGCGGGTGACCAGGCCAGGAGGACACGTCGTGATCTTTGTTCCCAACCGCCTTTATCCCTTTGAAACGCATGGTATCTTCTGGTGCGGACACTATCGCTTCGGGAACATACCGCTGGTGAACTGGCTCCCCACACCATTGCGAAATCGGCTGGCCCCTCACGTACGGGCTTATACTGCAGGAAGCTTACGCCGCATGCTGGATGGGCTTCCTGTACGCCTGGTGTACCACACGCAGATCTTCCCTGGCTACGACAACATCGTGGCACGCCTGCCGCTCCTGGGGAGGATACTGCGCAGCACAACCTATTTCCTCGAACGCACCCCATTGCGCATCTGTGGGCTCTCGCACCTGCTCATTGTGGAAAAAGTACAGTGATGGACAGAACGACTGGCCCGGTTCCAGGATACAGACCCTGACCTCGGGGGCCAGGCTGGCGGCAAGGCGAGCGAAAACATGGGGAGGACAGGAGACAAATTTCATCCAGCCTGTCCCGAACAGGCGGAGGCTGCCCCAGTGGATCGGTATGGCCACCCGGGGGCGCAGAAGGGCAAGGGATTCGGCAGCGCGCAACGGGTTTAGATGACCCGGCCCCAATCTTGGCCCCCAACCCCACACCGGCAGAAGCGCGACATCCAGATCGTGGCCGATGCTCTCCATCTCGGGGAAGAGATCAGTATCGCCCGCAAAATAAATGCGGTAGCTCCCCTGCACCACAAAGCCGACACAGGGGAGACCACGGCCAAAAAATATGCGTGAGCTGCTGTGATTCGCGCGGGTTACCTCGATGGACATACCGTTGACCGTCACCATCTCCCCGGGCACAACCTCCATCACATTAGTGAAGCCCCGCCTGTTCAGCGGCCCGGCAGCTCCGCGTGGCGCAATCAGAAGCGTGTTGGGGGCAAGCATGCGCAGGGATGGTATGTCCAGGTGGTCATAGTGGAAGTGGGAGATCAGCACAGCATCAACCCTGCCCCAGTCCGGCGTCGAAGCGGGCTGGTGACGGCAGAGCGGCCCCACGCGGTTGCGCAGGATCGGGTCTGCCAGCAGGCGCACCCCGTCCATCTCGACAAGGACGGTGGCATGGCCGGCGTAAGTCAGGTGCGGCAGCGCTTCCAACGCGCGTGCACTCGGATATTGCTGGAACATCAACACGGGAGCGCTTAACCCTGCCGAAAGGCCTGTAATGTTTCCAGGTAATACTCCGGCAGGCCGATGTCGTAGCGCTGCCCGTCTATCATCAACCCGAGAAAGCCGTCCTCCTGCCGCAAACGGTCAAGCGCCGAGGTGAGCTGGAACTCGCCCCGCTCGCGCACATTGTGCCTGATATGCTCCTCAAGATAATCGAAGATACGCGGCTTGATGATATACTGGCCGAAGACGGTCAGATACTCGTCTTCCGGCAGGCCCGGCACGCGGAGGTTGTGCCTGGCATAGTCGAGCGTGGGTTTCTCCACGAACTCGGTGATATTCAGCAGGCGCTGTTCCTCTATCCATACCCCGGTCACGGTCCCAAAGTTGGCGATCTTCTCACCGGGGGTGCGCCTTAGACCAAGTACGCTGATCCCGTGTTGATTGTAAACGTCAATCAACTGCTCGGCACACGAGCGCTCGCCGTCGGACCGGTAGATATGGTCGCCGAGCATAAGCAGGAAAGGCTCATCACCGACTGCCTCTCTGGCACAATAAACGGCATGGCCAAATCCCTCCTGAATCTCCTGAACGACGAATTTGACATGCCGCCCTATCTCCAGAATACGTCGTGCATATTCCTGGAATTGTGGAGGAAGCTTGTTGTAGTTCTCAATCGTCACCTGGACATTGAAGAATGACTGGAAGGCGGGCAGATCATGCTCCTGGACAATGATGATCACTTCCTCGATCCCGGCCTTAAGCGCTTCCTCGACAATCAGCAGGATAGCCGGCTTGGCGATCCCATCCCGGTCCACGATAGGGAAGAGTTCCTTTTTAGTGGCTTTTGAGGCGGGGAAGAGACGCGTGCCAAACCCGGCGGCAGGGATGACGGCTTTACGTATCTGCTGACCGGCACGCAGTGTCAGTGTGAGACATGGCATACCCAGGTCGCGCTCGATGATTTCAATCACCGCCTGCTGATCGGCCTGGCTGCGTGCGATGAACTGGGCTGTGCCGTCGCCCTGCGAGCCGACACCTTTGCCGCCCCAGATATGAGGCTTCAGCGGTTCATAGTTGAGGACTTTGTGCAAAAGCGGCGCGGCCAGTTCCTCCGGGCAGGCCGGGATGGCATAGCGGTCAAAGAATGCCTGTGCCTCGACCATCAATGCTCCCAGCCGTTCCGCATCCCCCTGCTGTAGCGCTTCCACAGCCTGATGGACGATGCGTTTATTGATCGGCCCGAGCAGTTCCTGGACATTCCGCTCAATCTCGGTCGTGGCGAAGGGGTAACAACGGTTCAGGCGCGCCAGGATCTCCATGGTGTCCTTCTGTGCGCCCAGATCAACGATGACGAAGTACATATCGTGGGGCGCGCGCAGTTCCGTTACCTCCAGGCGGTCGCCATCGAAGGTCATCAGGACAGGCCGATTGCCGAAAGCACACCCCTGGTCCATCCTGCCGCAACGGGAGGGTGTGGTGATCTCACCCTGGTACGCCAGCTCCATCTCACCGCGCACGGTCAGTTTCAGGTCATAGACCCGGTTGAACGCTCGTGCCGTCAGCACACAAATAGCCGCGCTCGACGAGAGGCCCTTCTTGATCGGCAGGTCAGTCTTGTAATTGTTGATCACCAGGCCACGCACATGATAGTGCGTCAGCACCTGATAGGCCACGCCGGCGATGTAACTCCAAAACCCGCCTCGTTGGGCTTCCTCCAACAGTGCTGCCTGGTTCATCGGAATTTCATACGGGCCGTGCCTTTCCCCATCCGGGGTTGTTGAGGTCAACACCAGTGAGGTAGGGTGTGGCTCGACCTCAGCGTAAATGCCCTGGTCGGTACCCGTGATTAACGTGAACCCTTTTTCGATATCCGCGTTAATGCGCCGGTATCCCCCGGCCCAGTCGGAGTGCTCACCAAACAGACATATGCGCCCCGGAACGAAGAGCTTCAACTATACGCCTCCCAAAAAGGTCTCGCGGACCCGGCGGGTCTGCACACGGCGCAAATTATAACGCAGGCTGCCAGTCCTGTAAAGCGAGCGTTGGTGAGCATGTCAGCGCTCAGGCTGAGGCCAATCTCCGACCGGGCCGCTGTGGTCGGCCTCCGACGGTGTCACCAGGGGAGACTGGCCTGCGCCAGGGGCACGCAGGCCCAAAAGGGTGTACGGGCGAGGGGCACCTCGCCCCTACAGTCACCGCCTGAATAGTTACTATATGATATAACGCGTTCTTGACACTCTGCCGAAAGTGTGATATGCTCTGTGCAAAGCGTGGGGCTTCTCCTGAACCGGCCGGTCCGGTGCCGTGACCGTCGCTGGTTGTACCTGGCAGCGTCGGTCATAGATGTGACCCTCGTATATACCACTGTTCAGACCTGGAAAGCCTGTTTACGCCACGTTTGATGGAATACCGTAGCTTTTGCTCACCCGTCTTTGCACAGGGCTTGCTGGAAGGCCGGATTCTCCATATGGCCTGTGAGGCCTGGTTTTATAGCGGTTCGCTGTCACCGCTTCGGAGTTCGGTATCCTCCTGGCTATCCCCTGCATTGCCTGGAGGGTTGGCCAGCGTTTGAGGGAGGATGATATGGAAGTAGGGTTTGCCTGTGCCCTGGGAGGCAGGCAAACAATGTTTTTGTCATACCCGATGCCTGAGATCACAATGCAGACCCCGGGTGGATGGTGCTGCTTCTGGCTGCCGGAACATTACCGGGCTGACTGACCGTGATCTGCTGGCTTTAGCGTTTGTTACCTGCTCCCCCGGTAGCCGGAGATGGCGCAATCGTCTGCATACAACCACCGTCCTGGACTTACTGGGGCAACTTATAAAACAAGGAGACTAATGGATACTAAACTGTACGTAGGGAATCTCTCGTATGCCACTACTGAGGAACAGTTGCGTGAACTGTTCTCCCAGGCCGGGACGGTGGTCTCGGTGGCATTGATCAGTGATCGGGATACCGGCCGCTCGAGGGGGTTCGCATTTGTGGAAATGCAGACCCAGGCGGAAGCGCAGAAAGCGATCAACCTCTTCCATAACTATCAGCTCGACAATCGCACTTTGACCGTGAACGTAGCACGCCCGCGTAAAGAAACCGGCTATAGCGCCGGCGACCGGGGCGGCGGATACGAGCGGGGCCGGAGCCCAAGAGACCGACGCGGCGGATCGCGACGATACTAAGCCTCTCCCAGCCGCCGGGGTGTGGCTGGCCTTGCCGGACGCCCCCGGCGGTATGGTTTGTATCTGGCACACCCTGCCCATCCCTTGAACCGTTTCCGAAGAGAGCAACCCACATTCCTTGAGAAAGGAGAGCTATGGCGAGGCCGATTACCCTTTTCACCGGCCAATGGGCCGACCTTCCTCTTGAGACACTCGCTCAGAAGGCCAGTCAGTGGGGTTTTGACGGCCTGGAACTGGCCTGTTGGGGCGATCACTTTGAAGTGGACAAAGCGCTTGAGGACGACGCTTATGTGAGAGCAAAACGTGAGCTGTTAGAGAAGTACGGCCTGAAATGCTTTGCCATCAGCGCTCACCTGGTCGGTCAGTGTGTGGCCGACGATCCGATTGACGAACGTCACCGGCGTATCCTGCCGCCGCGCCTGTGGGGTGACGGGACGCCTGAAGGAGTGCGTCGCCGCTGTGCTGAGGAAATGAAGAATACCGCCAGGGCGGCCAGATTATTTGGTGTGGATATCGTCAACGGCTTCACTGGCAGCAGCGTATGGTCCAAATTATACTTCTTTCCGCCCACCAGCCAGGCTGACATAGACAGGGGGTACCAGGATTTCGCCGAACGCTGGCTGCCTATCCTGGAGGTCTTCAGGGCAGAGGGTGTGCGCTTCGCGCTGGAGGTGCACCCGACCGAGATTGCCTACGACATTATCACGGCGCGTCGTGCACTGGATGCAGTGGATAACCATCCGTGCTTCGGGTTCAACCTTGATCCCAGCCATCTGGTCCATCAGTTCATCAACCCCGTGTTCTTTGTCGAGGAGTTCCCTGACCGTATCTTCCACGTGCATGTCAAGGATGCGCGAGTTCAGCTCAACGGCCGCAACAGCATCCTCTCATCCCATCTCGATTTCGGCGATCCGCGTCGGGGCTGGGACTTTGTCTCCCCCGGGCGTGGTGATGTGAAATGGGACCCCCTGATCCGCGCTCTCAACCGGATCGGCTACCGGGGGCCGCTCTCTATTGAGTGGGAAGACAGCGGTATGGACCGCGAGTGGGGCGCCCGGGAGGCGTTGAAGATGATGCGCGCTCAGGATTTCACGCCTTCTGCGGTGGCGTTCGATTCCGCATTTGCCAGCGCATAGCCGGTGATAGGAGGAGGATCAAATGAGTGAACAAACCTTTACCTCGATGGCCGGGGCCAGAGCAACAGGTGACATGCCGGAGATTGGGGTGGGCATGCTCGGGTACGCTTTTATGGGCAAGGCTCACACTAACGCGTACAAGAAAATCCCTTACATCGTGTACCCTCCGCCGGCAATCCCGCGCCTGGTCGCTATCTGCGGGCGTAACGAGGAAGCTGTGGCCGCAGCAGCCCGTCGCTATGGCTACGAAGCTTACTACACCGACTGGCGTGCGATGTTGGAGGATGAGCGCATCCAGCTCTTTGATAATGGTGGCCCGAACGACGCCCATGCCGGGCCCTGCATCATAGCAGCCCAGGCTGGCAAGCATATCCTGTGTGAGAAACCCCTTGCCCGTACCGCCGAGGAAGCCCGCCAGATGCTCGATGCTGTCACCAGGGCGGGTGTTAAACATATGGTAGCATTCAATTACCGCTTCGTGCCCGCCGTACGCCAGGCCCGCGCTCTGATCGAGAGCGGCGCGTTAGGGCGCATTTATCACTTCCGTGCTGTTTATCCCCAGGAATGGATCATGCCCCACTATAATACCCCTCTTATCTGGCGTCTCCAAAAGAAGTTTGCCGGCAGTGGTGCACTGGGAGACCTGGGTGCTCACATCATAGATATAGCCCGTTTCCTGGTCGGTGAGATCAGGAGTGTGAGTGCTATGACGCGCACTTTCATTACCTCTCGCCCGTTGCCGGACGGCAGCGGTATGGGTACCGTGGACGTGGATGACGCTTTCGCCGCAGTGGTCGAGTTCGAGAACGGCGCGCTTGGCACGTTGGAAGCAACCCGTTTTGCCGCTGGCTCTAAAAACCGCCAGAGCTGGGAAGTGAACGGTGAGAACGGCTCCATTCGCTTTAATCTGGAACGCATGAACGAGCTGGAAGTGTTCTGGGTGGGTGAGCAGCCCAGGGAGACACAGGGTTTCCATAATGTGTTGGTCACTGAAGGCTATCACCCCTGGTGGGAGCACTGGTGGCCACATGGCCATATCATTGGCTGGGAGCATACCTTCGTCCACGAGATCGCGCATCTGCTTGACTGTATCGTTAACAACCGTCATGTGGCTCCCTACGGTGCCACCTTTGAAGATGGATACCGGGTTGCGGCCGTGTGCGATGCCATCCTCGAGTCCGCTGCTACCAGGAGACAGGTGGACGTCCGGTATTGAGGCCGACCGGCAAAGGTAAATGGCTTCCCACACCCGGCTGTATGCAATAGCGCTCTTGCCATTGTTCATAGTAGCCTGTGTGCCGGGCCCATCGCCCGGCACCTCTCATACCATCACACTGATCGCCGACGGTGAAGAGCGTGTACTTGTCACACAGGCGCTCACCGTGCGCGATCTGCTGGCCGAGGCAGGCATTACGCTGGATGAGGATGACCGCGTAGCGCCTGTTGAGCCTGTGCTCCTGGAAGATGGTATGACGGTGCGCGTGACACGCGTCGAGGTCCGTGTCCAGAGCGAGCAACGGGAGGTGCCTTTCGAGCGAAAGATTATGCGCGATGCATCTGTCCCCGCTGGCGAAACCCGTCTGCTGGAGCCTGGAATATCTGGCATCGAAGAGCTGGTCTATCGCATCACTCTGGAGGACGGGGTAGAGGTCGAGCGACGCCTGGTGCGCCGGGTGATGCTCAAGGAGCCGCGGGCAGAGGTGGTCCTGATGGGAGTGCGCACGGCGCAGGAGCCAATGCCTGTCACCGGCACGATCGCTTATGTGGCCAACCGGAATGGCTGGGTAATTCAGACCGTCAGCCCCAACCGGCGGCGTCTGACATACAGTGGCGACCTGGACCTCAGAGTTTTTGCCCTCTCGCCTGATGGCTCATACCTGCTCTTCACCCGTGCCCTGACCGAGACCGGTGCGGGTGCTCAACTGAACGCGCTGTGGTTGATTCCCACCGCAATCGCCGATGCGCAACCTGTTCCGCTTAAGCTCACAAACATCCTGTGGGCCGATTGGGACCCTGCCTGCCGGCCGGCTTCCTCTGACGGAAGCTGTCGTATCGCTTATTCCACCGGCGTTGTGGTCGAGGGGAGCCCCGGATGGCGGGCAGAGAATGACCTCTGGATAGCGCGGCTGCGTCTGCGCGATGGTCGTATCTCTGAGCAGAGGCGCATCGTCGGGCCAGGGGCAGGTGGCTCGTATGGCTGGTGGGGCACGACTTATGCATGGGCACCTGATGGCCGGACGCTGGCTTATGCCCGCGCCGATGAAATTGGTCTGGTGCGGGTCTCCGACGGCCGACAGACCACGCTGGCAAGTTTCCCGCCTTTTCGCACCTATGCCCCGTGGGTGTGGGTGCCCTCGATAGCCTGGTCGCCGGAGGGGGCGTTTATTGTGACCACGCTCCACGGCCCGGCCCCGACCGGCGGCGCGCCGGAGGATAGCCCGGTATTTGACGTATGGGCGCTCGCTGCCGATGGCACCTTCACCGCCGAACTTGTCAGCGAAGCAGGGATGTGGGCTGCCCCGACTTTCGCACCGGAGGGAGAGCTTATCGCCTTCGGGTATGCACGCAGCCCCTACGCCAGCCAGACCAGCAGCTATGATCTATGTCTGGTGGACCGTGACGGCTCCGACCGCCGATTGCTCTTCCCGCCCGAGGGCGAGCTTGGGCTAAGCTATCCCGAGTTTGTCTGGGGGCCTGGAGGCGACCGTTTGCTCCTCGTCTACCAGGGTAACCTTTACCTGGTGACCGCAGATGGCAGCTCATACCGCCTGACCGATGAGGAAAATGTGATGGCGATACGCTGGAGGTGGTGACTTGTGGAACTCTCGTGCCCGGGTTACCCGTCCGCGGATCGCGGCAGTCTGTCTGGCGGGCCTGCTGAGCAGTCTGCTCCTGACCGGCCTGGCGATCGTCCTTGAGAGAAACCGCCCTTCCCGCACGCTCCTGAATTGTACCCCTCTTTCCTGCCCGGCCGATTGGACAGGCGATTGGGAGCTTTCTGAGCTGGGCGCCGATCCGGGTGAGAACGGCAGCCTGCGTGGCACGGATCGCGTGACGATCCCTTTCGTTGTCACGGAGCGCGGGCCGGCAGGTGCTGATTTCGCGCTCCTGGTACGCCGTGGCCCCTACCGTGCTCATTTGTTCGTCACTGTGGACGGCCGGCCGGCCGATCGGTTGCCCCAGGATGAACGTGGCGCTTACATTGTACTTACCTCACCCGATCATGAACCCCAGGTTGTCACTATGACTGTCACCGGAGGGCTGGAACAGGGACCGCATGTGGCGCTCATCATCGCCGACCGCGGATGGGACCAGTGGCCTCTGGCAGGGTGGAGCGTGAGCGTCCCGTCAGACGCCACCCCATATCGTTGGGTGCTGGCTGCCTGTGGGATTCTGGGGACCCTCTGTCTGTCCGGCCTGATCTGTGTGGGTGAGGAGGGGTTGCAAGCCTGCCTGCGGTCTGGCGAGGCCGTGCTGCATCGCACGAGCGGCCTGTTCAGACGCATGGTCTGGGGGGGTGGTAAGTACGCTCCCGATGCCGGCTTTGTGAACCTGCCGGTTGTGGGTCTGTTTATCCTGCTTGCTGCAGGTGGATTCTATTTCTCACCCTGGCCGCTGCTGACACTCTTATGCGGCCTGATACTTGCTGTGTTCATCATCCTGCGGCTGGATTGGGGGCTGGCGCTCGTTGCGGCGACGGCCCCATTTTACCTGCACCCCCGTCCCCTGTTCGGCAAAGCATTCTCTGTCGCGGAGCTTCTCACGCTACTGTGCCTGCTCTCCTGGGCTCTGAGAGGTAAAAAACGCCTTTCGGCTCTCTCCGGCGTCTCTATGGATGCAGCCGTCGTGTTTTTCGTGCTGGTTTCCCTCATCTCGGCCCTCACTGCGGAATACAGACATGTCGCCTTGCGCGAGTTACGTGTTGTGGTGTTGGAACCGGCGCTTTTTTACCTGATGCTGTGCACAGCCAGACTGGAAGACAGGGAAGTGTGGCGTGTGGTGGACTTTTTCGTGTGGGGAGGTGTCGCGGTTGCTCTGATCGGCCTGGTGCAGTACATCGCGGGTGTCAATCTGATCACGGCCGAGGATGGGCTGCGCCGCCTGCGCTCAGTCTACGGATCACCTAACAATGCTGCTCTCTACCTGGGACGGGTGTTGCCGATAGCGGTGGCTGTCACTCTCTTCGGCAGGGCGCGGGGCCGTCGCGTAATGTATGGGCTGGCTGCACTGCCGGTGGGCCTGGCGGTGCTGCTCACCTTCTCGAAGGGGGCCCTCATCCTTGGCCTGCCACTCTCGCTGCTGGCATTGCTGGTACTTGCAGGGAAAAGATGGCGCAGGCTATCTGCAGGAGTGGTGGTGCTTGTAGTTGTTGTCCTTGCCCTGTTTCTGCTGCTGCGGATGCCGCGTTTCCTTTCCCTGTTTGACATCCGCGGTGGCACTACCTTCTTCCGTCTCAGTCTGTGGCGCTCATCCTGGGCCATGTTGCGCGATTACCCGTGGCTTGGCGTAGGGCCGGATAACTTTCTCTATCACTACCGCAGCCGTTACATCCTTCCCGCTGCCTGGCAGGAACCGGACCTCTCCCATCCGCATAATTTTCTGCTCGATTACGGCTGTCGGTTGGGCCTGTGGGGGATGGTGGCAGCACTTTGTCTCCAGGCCGCGTTTTGGCGTCTGGCGTTACCGTTACGCCGCCTGGTATGCCAGGAGCAGCGCGCTCTGGCCATCGGAACAATGGGGTTGATGGTGAACTTTCTGGCTCATGGCCTGGTGGACGTTTCGTACTTCGTGATTGACCTGGCCTTTGCTTTTTTCCTGGCGCTTGCTGTGGTACAATGGCTGGCAGGAGGTAAGAGAGGTGAATCAGAAGAGTAGCTTAAGTGTGCTGAATACAATACTTCTGGCCCTGATACTTGTAACACTGGGTGCACTGCTTATCGGTGGCGTAACCGCCGCCAGCAGGTTCAGGCAACTGGTGGAGTCCCTGAAAGGGCCGGGTGAAACGATTCGGGAAATTAAGGAAATAGTCAATCCCACCCCGACGATTTTCGCCGAACCGATCACGATTGTGCGCCAGGTGAACGCTCTGAGCCGGCTGGAGACAGCTTCCTACACAGTCGAGAAGATCATTACCGCCGAATCGGGGCAGGGGGCGTTCGGCTTTCTCTTTGGAGACAGGCTGATCCTGGTGGCCCATGGCCAGGTAATCGCCGGCGTGGACCTGAGCAAAATGCGAGAGGAGGACATCATCGTCAGTCAGGATGGGACAGTCACCGTGAAACTGCCGCCTGCCGAGGTACTCGTGGTCGCACTCGATAATCAGAAGTCCTACATTTACGATCGGGACACCGGCATCATTGGTATGAACCCGGCCCTGGAGACGGAAGCGCGCCGGGCGGCCGAGCAGGAGATTCTGAACGCTGCCCTGGAAGATGGCATCCTGGAAATGGCGCAACGGAATGCTGAGGTCTACCTGCGGCAACTGATACTGGCGTTGGGATTCAAACAGGTGGTCTTCAGCCGATGAACCGCGGCCGCGGTGCATAACACGCAATATTTCAGGAGAGAACCTTGCGACGTCGAGGAGGGTGCCTTATCTGGCTGGTGATCGCTTTTTCCGTTGTCGCCCTGTTTCTGGCGTGGCAGTATGCTGAGTTCAGACTGGCACATCGTACCCTGCCGGCCGGGATGACGATGGCCGGCCTTGCGGTAGGGGGGATGAGCAAGGAGCAGGCGTTGAACGCGTTGGAGCTGGCATTTGCGACGCCTGTGGAGGTTTCTTACCTGGACCAGCGCTTCGTATTGCCGCCGGAAAGTGTCGCGTTCCGTCACAATGTAGAGGAAACGGCAGCCAATCTGGAGCGGGCGCTGAGAGAACGCATGGGAACTGCCGGTTTCGTCGCCCATATGCTGCGTTACCCTGAGAAAGCGGTCGCTGTCCCGGTTGCGGCCAGCTACTCCGCTCAGCGATTGGACGATTTTCTGGCCCGCGTTGCTGCTCAGTACGACCGGCCGCCCCAGCCCATAGTTCCGTTGCCATCGGACCTTACTTTTCGCTCTGCCAGACCGGGCAGCAGATTAGACCCCGAAGCTTCCCGTGAGCGGCTTGCGGCAGCGCTTCTTTCTGCTGCCGACCGGCAGGCCACCCTGGTGGTGCAGACGGAGCCGCCACCTTCATACGACTTGAACACCCTGGGTCTGATGTTGAAACTCATCGTGGAGAACCACCCGGGCCTGGTGGCGGGGATTTTCGTCAAAGATCTTCAGAGAGGGGATGAGCTGGGGATCAATGCTGATGTGGCCTACAGCGGGATGAGCGTGTTGAAGATTGCCATTGTTGAGGAAGTATACCGTGTCCTGGAAATACCGCTCGCCCCCGAGGTCAGCACGTGGATAAGCCAGACCATAGGGGTCGCCGACAGCAACGCTGCTGCCAACCTTCTGCTCGCCGGAGTCCTCGGCAATGGCGACGGTTATCGAGGGGCTGAAAATCTGAGCGCCTCAATGCGCTATCTGGGGCTTTCAAACACGTTTATGGCTGCCCCTTACGATGAAACCATCATCCCGTACACGGTGGTGACGCCTGCCAATGCTCGTGCTGACATCACCACCAATGCGGCGCCTGGCATGCAAACCACGCCTATGGATATGGGATTGTTGTTGGAGATGATCTACCGGTGCAGCCGTGGTGGTGGCGCGCTGGTAGTCGCTTATCCTGGCGCTTTCACAGCGGAGGAGTGCGATCAGATGCTGGAGTGGATAGGGCAAAACCGCACTGACAGCCTCATCGAGGCCGGTGTCCCGGCTGGCACTCGTGTGGTGCACAAACATGGTCTTGCCGGTGACACGTACGCTGATGTGGCGCTTGTGTTCAGCGCGGGTGGAGACTTCGTATTGACCGTTTTTCTTCACCGTCCTCAGTGGCTGGCGTGGGAAGAAGGCGCCCCGTTGATCGCCGATATCGCGAAAGCAACCTACAATTATTTCAACCCATTGCCGTGACCTTGCCTGTGGACCTGGCCACCTGAAAGTTTTCAGCCGAACGTTGGTATGAATTTTGCAGAGACGGGCCAGCCGTTGGTCAGACGTCTTTCCACCAACCGCAATCCAATCTGGAAGATGCTCAAATCCCGCCGCTCGGCCCGGTCCACCAGATGCCGTTGACCTTTCTTGATCGCCCGGGAGCCTATGGCAACGAGCCAGACGTACAGCAGAACCACCGCCAGAGTCAGACGAGACAGGCGCAAGAAATGAATCAGATGGG
>Ga0209227_1001226_pt1 | contig 20325 bp, 18 predicted proteins | sample YNPBryantNP2012_FD_185815 | JGI IMG/M metagenome (GOLD analysis project Ga0209227, IMG submission 185815) | Anoxygenic and chlorotrophic microbial mat microbial communities from Yellowstone National Park, USA - YNP Bryant NP 2012 (SPAdes)... ...
AACGCGGCTCTCGTAGGTTTTCATCCAGCTCATCCTCATCCTCCTGTTCCGGCATAGAACGCCGCAGCAAGGGCCTTGTTCACGATATGGCCGTCCCTTACAGCAATACCACGGCCCAGCGCCGGCACCGCGCACCCGGAAGCGGCCTGGAGGTGGGTGCGCTTCCTGAGCCAGCGGGGATTCAGTCCTGTGCAGACTCTCAACGGCGCCCTCTTGCCTGCCCGACGCTCCGTTGCCGAAGAACGCGGCGTCTGGGCACAGATGGACCCGGACGTGGCACAGGCGATCTCTGCTATCTTGTCTGCTGAAGAGCGCTACACTCCTCCCTCCCCCGGAGACCCGGAGCATGAAGTCTACAGTGCCCTCTGTTACGCCATCCAGCAAGTGAAATCAGCGCGGGCGGATGCGGATATAGCCCTCGCCAATGCCCAGCAAGAGGCCATCGCTGCCATCGCCAAACACCAGGAGCGGTTGACTCAGGCTCGCTCCACCCCTGTCAGTATAGCCACTGCACTCCCGCGGGGGGAAGGAGCTATCGTCGTCTTCCTGGCCGGTGAAGATGTGTCCCTCTATGAGCCATTGGCAGCCGAATTCAACCGTCAGCACGCGGACCTGCACGTGGCTGTAAGCGACCGCCTGGATCCTGGAGCAAGCGCCGACTGTCGCGTTATGAACGTCGTCCGGGGTGATCTGGCGTTGCCCGATGCGCGCCGGCAGCTCTTCAGCCTGACTCCTCTTTTAGATACGCATCCCGAATTCCCCCTGACCGATTTCTATCCCGAGGCGCTGGATGCCGCTACATGGGCGGGTGAGCTATGGTTTCTACCCGCAGCCCTCCCTCCCCTGATCCTGTATTCTAATCCTGCTCTCTTTACCTCCGCTGGCGAGCCGCTCCCGACGGACCATTGGAGTGTGCAAGAGATGTTGGAGGCTGCCGGGCGGCTATCCAGGCCCGAACAGGGTCTCTTCGGATACCTGCCCACCGCTGCCCCAGAAGTACCATTTTTGCTCGATCAACAGGGAATCGCTCTGTTCGAAGTGGGCGCTCTACCACATCCACGTTTCGCGGAAGCAGATGTGGTCGCTGCGCTCGACTCTCTGCGCCGCCTGGGTGACAGCGGCCGTGTGCTCCAAGACCCTCTCTTGACCGCTACACGCATCCGTGAGGGCAGAGTGGCGCTATGGTTCAACATATACGCTCCGCTCTCTCCTACAGAGATACCTCCCCGGGCGCACGCAACGGCCATACGCCAGCGTTCGGGGACATCTATTCCGCTCTCTGTCTCCGGGTGGGGATTGGACGCCGACAGCGCTCAACCGGAGGGGTGCTGGCGGTGGATGACCTGGCTCACCGATCGAGCAATTGTGCCAGGAGACGGCCTGTCCGCCCGGCGCAGCGTGGCCGAGAGCCAGATCGCGCAAGAGGGAGCGGAGGCCGGGCGTTACCAGGCGATGATGACGGCGTTGACACAGGCGGTCACCCGGCATCCCCGTGAGGAAGAGTGGGAAGTCGCAGTCAAAGGTTGGATGTTGTGGTGGTTCTATCGGGCATTGGGGGACGCCGATCTGGAAACGGCATTGTCAGAGGCCCAGACGAAAGCCACAGCGTTTCTTACCTGTCTGGGGGAAGCGGCCAGGGAGATGGATACAGTTCACTATGAAGCCTGCGCCAGGGAAGCCGACCCGGAGCACGCGCCTCACAGACGGTGAAGGCGTACACTTTTGACGGAACCGTAGAAAACCCCGGCAGATAGCCCGGCGAGGAGAATGTGATGAACAAGCCCGACCGCCCCATCCGCGTTGTCTTCGCCGACGATCACCCCCTTACGCGCGCCGGCATCCGCGCTGCACTCGAGCAGGCCTCCGACATTGCCATCGTGGGCGAGGCCGCCGATGGCCTGGAAGCGCAGCGTATGGTCGCCGACCTCCACCCCGACGTCCTGCTGCTCGACCTGGTGATGCCCGGCCTCCCCCCCGCCGAGATCGAGCGCTGGGTGCGCAACCATTGTCCCCGGACCACCGTTCTCATCCTGACGGCGCACGACCGGGACTGCTTCCTGGCGCAAGCGGTTGAGGCGGGGGTGGCCGGCTACCTCGTCAAGACGGAGCGCGTGCAGCGGATTGTGGAAGCAATCCGCTGCGCCGCGCGGGGAGAGGCCCTCATCACCGGCGGACAACTGGCCCGCGCCATGCGCTGGCAGCAGGAGGTGGGCGCGCGATGGGAGAGTCTTACCGAACGGGAACGTGAGGTGCTGCGCCTGATGGTGCAGGGGTTGGACAATCAGGCCATCGCCCAGGCTCTGCACATCACTCCCAAGACGGTCGAGTGCCACGTGACGCGCATCCTGGACAAACTGGACGTGCGCTCACGCCATGAGGCCATCATGTGGGCCCACACCCATTTGGCAGACCTGCTGCTATCCCCGGACGGCTGAGAGAATCCCCTGACGCGCATATCAGGGAAAACCCCGATACAAAAATCGTAACTGCCTGCCCACGCCGACTAAAGGAGTAGGTAGGGGTACCTACCCCTACACCTTTTGGGCCTTCGGACTGCGCCGACTGCCGTTTCTGCGTCGGCGCAGTCCGACGCCTGGTGCCGCAGGCGCCCACAAAACCGATTTCCGCTCAGCGCGCGGCAGCGGGGGCAGCCGGGAAGTTAATTACCCATTTAGGAAATGCCTGTGCCCGGCAGGAAATGAAGGTCAGACCTGGGAACTGGTCTTCCAGCCGAAAGGGAATCTTCCTCCCGTGCGTCGGCCCACTCAGGGGGTGACGAAAGCTGGCCTGATGAAAGAAGCAATGCCTCTGATATCGGGACCGTATCAGCTTTTGTTTCCCCTGACCATTTCCACCATGCGAGAGTGCGTCCTGGCCGGGGCCTGGAGAGGTACGATTTTTGAGGCCCTAACCCGACACGATTTTACTGGATTCAACACACCCGAAGCATCTTACCTGATACTTACTATCTACTCTGCCCCCAGAGACTTCAGGTAGGCATAACTTTGCAACACTGCAGAGTCACCGGCCACCTCCAGGGTGCTGTAGCCATCGAAGCCGGCGGCGACCAGCGCGTTGAACACGCCTTTGATGTCTACAACGCCGGTGCCGAGCGGGATGCCCGACATACCTGCGCCGAACTGCTTGCCGCGCCTGGCCTCCATCTCGACCGGCCAGTCCTTCCAGTGGACATGTTCGATTTTACCAGCCAGCCGCTTGACCATCGCGAGCGGATCAGTGCCGCCGAGCCACGAATTGCCGGTGTCGAGATTGACCCCCAGCGCCGGCGAGTCGCACAACTCCAGGATCTTCTCCATGTGGTCAATCGAATCAGTGTATTTGCCGTGTGGCTCCAGCAGGATTTTCACGCCGTAATCTTCTGCAAGGCGCAACGGTTCATAAAGCCGCTCGCGGATCAGGAACAGGGCCTCCTTCTCGGTCAGGTTATGACCGAAGTGGGTCTTCGGGTCTCCTTCTGAGGTAATCACGTGTTTGACGCCAACCGCAGCCGCCAAGCGCACTGCCTTGATGATCTGCATCGTTCCGAAGCGCCATGGCGCGGTCGGGTCCAGCAGGTTCGCATGTGCGCACCACGAGGTGATGGTCAGGCCGCGCTCCTCGAACATACGCTTGATATCGAACGGGTTCGCATCCAGGCTGGCGATCGCCGCGAAACCGTACTCAACCCCCATACTGCCGCCGTCCGAGCTGTCGGTTACATCAGCGTACTTGAACCCCCAGTCCCTGATCCGATCGAGCTGATGCTCCAGCGTGGAAAACGGATCAATCAACGCAAAACATCCAACTTTAATGGCCATAGTCTACACCTCCTCGTATAATATGAACTGCAGTGGTAGCGGAGCTAGCGTCGCTGCCACTTGCCAAATTGGGATGATCCTGGCATACTGATCTGCACCGGCGGACAGTAGCAGGGACAGTTCTTCACCTCCGAGTTGCACGGCTGAGCCGTGACTTCTATCCAAGCCTGTTCCCCTGGTCTGGAGGACACTTCTGACGCGCATACTGTGCCACCTGGCGCAGCGTCCCCGGGCAGCAGACAACGGGGTGTCTTCACGGTGCGACAGGGAGCTCTCATTGGCCGCGAGGCTGTTGCTTCCCCCAGACGTCCAGGGTCATCCCGATCATCCGCCGGATAGTAGCCGAATCCTGTAAATGAAAGGAGCGAAATGTCTGGACGTTTGAAAGTAGGTTTCGATATCAGTCTCAAGGCCAATGATGTGTGCATCGAGACCGAGAGTGGAGAGATGCTGGTCGCGCACCGGCGTTTCGCCAATGATTGGCCCGGTTTTCAACACCTGCTGGAATTGGTGTTGACCACGTTGCGCCAGGGGGAGTTCAATGGTGTGGACATTGCCGGCGAGGCGACCGGACTGCTGTGGTTTCACACCTTCTACCATCTGGCTCAATCCGATGACCTGGCCCTCTTCGACCCCCGTCTCTACCTCTTCAATGCCCGTGTCACCAAGCATTTCCACAAGGTGTTGGCCGAGCGAGATAAGTGTGACCCCAAAGATGCCTATGTGGTCGCCGAATGTCTCCGCTTCGGACGCCTGCCCCACGAACTCACCTTCGACGAGCGCTATCTCCCCCTCCAACGATTGACCCGTTATCGCTACCACGTGGCGCACACCCTGGCGCGCGAAAAGGTCTACTTCATCACCGTGGCCCTCTATCTCAAGGCCAGCGCCTACACCCGTCTCAAACCTTTCAGCAACTCCCTGGGCGTCACCAGCCAGCACATCTTGACCGAATATGCCACCATTGACCAACTCGCCACCATTCCTCTGGATGACCTGGTGGCCGAACTGGACCTGGTGGGCAAAGGCCGCTTCGCTGACCCAGCCGAAAACGCACGTTGCCTGCAGCAGGTCGCCCGCAACTCATATCCCCTGGCTGCGTGCCTGGTCGAACCGGTCAACCTCATCCTCGTTTCCCTCCTCCAGCACATCTGCTTCCTGGAAGACCTGCTCAAGAGCCTGGATGACTCCATCGAAACGGCTCTCCAGAAGACACCCGGCGCGGCCTACCTGCGCTCCGTGGACGGCCTGGGTCTGGTCTATACCTCCGGCATCCTGGCCGAGGTCCAAGACCCACGCCGCTTCTACGACGGCCTCAAACGAGACAGACAAGGCAACCTGCGCCCTAAAACCAAACACGACGCCCAGGCCGCCCTGGCCAAGTTCGCCGGCCTGTGGTGGCCGCGCAACGACTCCGGCGATTTCCACGCCGAAGACCGGCGTCTCCCGCACACCGGCAATTGCTACTTGCGGTATTACCTCGTCGAAGGTGGCAACAGCTTGCGAAGACACAATGCTGAGTACACCGCCTACTATGACCGCAAGTTCCAGGAATCCGTCAAGCACAAACACTGGCGTGCGACCATCCTGACTGCTCGTAAGCTGGTTCGTCTGGTCTTCACCCTGCTGCATGAGGAACAGATGTATCAGCCGCCGGAGGTGCGCTATCACAAGTAGTTAACGTGCCGTCCTGACCACTCCGGTCAGTGTATATCTCTCATCCAGGCTTGCCCATTTTTTAATAGATCACCTTCTTCAAAACCCGACTGAGCGGGCAAGTCCGTTTTACCTTGCCTGAAATCAGCCACCTTCACAACCACGAAGGGCTGTCCTCACCCCTTGACATTTCACCGCATTTCTCTGATCGGAAGATGGATAAGCTACTTCGCAAACGTGCGATTATCTAGACGATTATTGACCGACTCAAGAATATCTCTCAAATCGAAAATTCGCGCCGTAGTGTCATATCCCCGCCACAACGCTTGTGGCAGCTACCTGGGGAAAGTCCAGCGCCGCGTACGGCCCTACCCGCCTGTCAGGTGATTGAGGACCAGCCAGTCCAGCTCTTCGTAATCGCGGGCTATGATCAGCTGCTGGATCCGTTCGCGGTCCAGCGATCGGACGAGCTGCACCATGCGAAGGAAAAGGTGCAGGCTGTTGCGCAAATGCTTCAGAGCGACCTCGGCCGGCTGGGTGCGGAGGGCCTTGACGTCCATGCCCACGATCCCGACTTCCCAATATCGGTTCTCCTCGAGCACCCGAACCTGGTTGAAGGCACGCCGCAGGTCCACGGCGCCGAACGCGCGGTCCTGGTCGAACTTGAGCCCGTTCTGATCGTTCAGGTGCACGCTCCACAGTTTCCCAAACGCCAGCGCGAAAGCCATCTCGTCCGCTGGGTCCAGGCCGGCCAGTATTGCGTGGGCGGACTCGACGAGCACGCCAACCCTCGCGGGTGCGACGCTTTGGGCGCCCAGCGCCAGTGCATGGCCGATAGTGGGGATGTAGGCCACATCCATAGGCTCGTTCGGTTTGGGCTCGATCGCGATGCGCAGGTGGGAGTCATACTCCAGGAGGGTGTTCACTGCTTCAAGCAATCGCAGGGTGGCCTGTCGGGCGTCCTTGGCTTCCCGGAGGTAAGTGCCCTCGCGGGCCAGCCAGAGGACCATCAGGTCGGTGCCCAGTTCCCGCGCGATGTCGGCCGCTTTCTTCGCCCGTTCGACCGCGTAGCGGCGTGCCTCCGGATCATTGGCCGTGAAAGCGCCGTCAACGGTCATCGGGTGCTCCCATAGCCGGGGAGCAACGAACTCGGCCACCAGGCCGTTCTCTTCCAGCATGCGACGCACCTGGCGAGCCCTATCTGCGATCTGGGCCGGGGAGAGCTCATCCAGCCCGGGGACCGCATCGTCGTCATGGAACTGCACCGCGTCGAAGCCCAGTTCCCGGTAGGCAGCCAGCTTTTCCTCGAACGAACGCGAAGGGCGCACAGGCGGCCCGAACGGATCCGCGCCCTCGTGAATGTTCCACGGCCCGAATGAAAAGCGATACCTGTACTTTTCCATGATCTAATCCTCCACCAGCCAGTGCTTACACGTGTGCCGACCGCATGAAGGTCAACGTTTCCTCAAGCAAGGCGACATTCCCAGAGGCTCCTACGCCCGTGACACAGAGCGCTCCCACGGCGTTGGCAAGCCGGGCAGTGTCCATGAGTGACCACCCCAGGTACACCCCGGCGATAAACCCGGCGGCGAAGGCGTCTTCCGCGCCGGTAGCATCGACCAGGGCACCTTGAACGCCGGAGCATGGAGCGCCAGGCGATCTCTCGACTTAACCAGACAGCCATCGGCTCCCACCTTAAGCGCCACCGTTCCCACGACTTCCGCCACGAGCAGGAGCGTAGCGACTTCTTCGGGTGCCTGTCGCCCGGTCAGCGCCCGGGCCTCGGCCAGGCCGTGGACGAAATAGTCCACATAGGGCAGGCAAGGCTTGAGCAGCTCTATCCAGCGGCCGGTATCGTCCCACACCGTGCCTAGGGAAGTGATCGCTCCGGCCTCGCGCGCCTGCTGGAGCAGCCGTACCGTGGGAGGGCTGTCCAGCGTCGATGCCGAGCAGGTATCCCATCGAAGTCACGTTAACCTCCAAAGCAGACAACAAAGCCTCTCCTCTTGCCCAGAAGACTAAGAGCCTATCCGAAAAACCGTACAAGCGGCATCCCTATGCCGCTTATACCGGCGCATAGGGATGCATCGGTTACGTTTTTCGGATAGGAACTAAGGGGGCAGCGCTAAGCATACGACCAGGAGCCCTCTGCAGGCCAGGGCGGCAGGGGCGCGAGGCGTTCTGGATGGGGCGCACGGGCGCGCACCAGATATGCTTCCAGCCAGCCACGGGCCCGGTCGGGATGCTCATGGGCGTAAACGATTGCCTCGTGGTCCAGCTCTTCGATGCGCTCGTTTGCTGCCCGGATGGCATCCATAGAGATCCGCAGCGCGGTTTCCACCGGCATGCGCTCGGGGTTGAGATCCAGACCGAAATACCCCTGGTAACCGTGCATCTTCAGGGTGTAGAGGAGCGCCTCGGTCTGTTCCGGAGAGACCATACCGACGTTGAGGTCCTGGTCATAGTTGCCCAAAGGCTGGCTGTTCCAGTGCGTGTGCGCCAGCCGGCCCTCGGACAGCGGCCAGCTATAGGCGCTCGAGAGGTCCTCGTGCCCCATCAGCACGTGGCCGACCTCTGGGTTCAGACAGCAGAGGGCATGCCCTTCGGCCAGCAGGCGCCGGTTCTCCGGGTGCTGGAGGCGTTGCTCAACCATACGTGCCAGGAACATCCCTTCCGCGGTGGTGCCGAAGAGGATTCGACCGCGCGGCTCATACGGCTTGGGCTCGAAAGCTACCCGCACGCCGGGGACGGCATCCATCGCTTCGGCCAGGCCGTCGGCGAAACGGTCTCGCATGGCCATCAGGTCAAGCCCGAACGGGTTTTCGTAGCCATCGATGCCCGGCCAGACCACGGCGAAATCCGTCCCGATCTCTCGGTTCAGTTCCAGGGTACGCCTGGTGCGTTCGATGGCTGCCCGGCGGGGGCCTTCCAGAGGGTTGGAGAGGGCCCCCCCTCGAACTGCGCGTCCCAGAACAGGAGAGGGACCACATTTACCAGGCGCATCCCGGTATCGGCGAGGAACGATTGCCAAAGCGGCAGATTCTCTTCATTGATCTCGTTGGGGTAATGGGCTTCCAGGCCAACCAGCCCGTCGCTGTGAAGGCGGGCAGCGATCCCGAGACGCTCAGCGATGTTTCGCTCTGTGCCGTAGGTGGCGTGGAAGCGGTTGGCCGCTGGGGAAAAGTACCAGACTCCGGCGGAAAACTTGAGTTCCAGCCGAAAGCGCTTCAGGTGCTGCACTACCTCTTCGGGCGTACGCCGGATGGCCTGGGAACGCAGGTCAACGAGCGGCATGGCGATTCTCCTTCTCGCAGTCAAACGGGGAGGCTACCCATTTCTCGGAGCGATATGGCTCCAAACGATAAAAGCCAGGGTTGAGTAGAAGAGCACCGTAAAGCCATGCTGGTATCCAAAAATAAGCCAGGGCTGGAACATGCCAAAAGCTCCCACCAGGATCCCAGTAATGATGATGCCCTCAACCACGCGGTAGATCTGTCGGGGGACTTTGCCGTTCAGGACCAGCGACGTGAGGTACACGCCGAAAAAGATGAAGGCCAGCAATATGGCAAGGAACACGGTCAGGAACGCTGCGACCTGCGCTGCCGTGCCTTGCAAAATTCCCGGCAGGATGAGTCGCAGTACGATGAGGGCAACGATAAGGCCGAGGCCTGTAATCAGGGTTGGCAAGCGTTTACGGATCATCGCTACTCCTTCAGACCCCCGAGGAGTTGAGGTCGGGGGCCAGATATAAGAGAGGCCCGGCGGGGTGACACCTCCACCCCGCCGGGGCTTTGCCTAGTAGCGGATATCCACTTGCCGCTTGGTGGCGGCCGATTCCAGGATTGCGTCGCAGATGACGGCTGCGCGGTAGCCGTCCTCAAAGGTTGCCCCGTAGGGAGCCACCTCCTTGTTGTTCACGATGCAATCGAGGAAGTGGGCGATCTCGTGCACGAAAGTATGCTCCCAGCCAATAATGTGCCCGTGCGGCCACCAATGCTGCCACCAGGGGTGGTACCCTTCGGAGACCAGGATGTTGTGGAATCCCTGGGTCTCTTTTGGCTCCTCGCCCACCCAGAACACCTCGAGCTCGTTCATACGTTCCAGGTTAAAGCGGATGCTCCCTTTCTCACCGTTGATCTCGAGCACCTCGTGGTTCTTGCGGCCGGCTGCAAAGCGCGTGGCCTCCAGGGTGCCGATCGCCCCATTGGCGAACTCGACCACGGCAACAAAGGCATCATCCACATCAACCTTGCCCGTACCGCCACCCGGGAGGGGGCGCTCGGTGATAAAGGTGCGGGTCATTGCGCTGACACTCACCATCTCGCCCACCAGGAAACGGCCCAGGTCGATGATGTGTGCGCCCAGATCGCCCAGTGCCCCACTCCCAGCCACCTGCTTATCCAGCCTCCAGATCTTGGGCATGTTGTAGTGCGGCATGATCCATTCCTGCAGGTAGACGGCCCGATAGTGATAGATCTTGCCCAGAGCTCCGCTCTCGATCAACTGGCGCGCCTGGCGGATGGCCGGGACGAAGCGGTAGTTGAACGCGACCATGTGTTTTACGCCAGCCTTACGCACGGCCTCCAGCATCCGGGCGGCCTCCTCGCCGGTGCGAGCCAGCGGCTTTTCGCAGAGAATATGCTTTCCGGCCTGCGCGGCGTAGATGCACGGTTCCGCGTGGGCATCGTTCGGGCCCCCGTTGTCGAACAGCTGCACACGCGGATCATCAAGCATCTTCCGCCAATCTGTGTAACAGGTTTCATAGCCGTAGCGGCGCGCGGATTCGGCGACCATCGCCTCGTTGCGCCCGCAAATGGCGACAAGGCGTGGAATGGCAACAGGCGGGTAGATCATATAGGGGTACTTCTTGTAAGCGTTCGTGTGGGCCTTTCCCATGAAGGCATAGCCCAGCATGCCGACGCCGATTTCCGGCGCCTGCCCCTCCGCGCGAGCTCCGGCCATCGTGGTGAAGCCAACCTCTTCGCTCATCTTATCCTCCTTGTGGATCGAACCTTCTACTTCTTGGCCGCGAATGCGGCGTCGAACGCTACGGCCGAAGGAGTAAAGTCTTCCCTCCGGATCATAGCCAGTGCCTCGCGGGCACCCCACTCGCGGTCCATGCCGCTATCCTCCCATTCGATAGAAAGCGGTCCCTGGTAGCCTATGCGATTGAGGGCGCGGATGATGTGGTCCCACTTAACATCGCCACGGCCAGGCGAGACAAAGTCCCACCCTCGCCGGGGATCGCCAAAGTCGAGGTGCGAGGAAAGGATGCTGTTGCGTCCGTTCAACTGCACCCGGGAGTCCTTGACGTGCACGTGGAAGATGCGGTCAGGGAACTCCTCGATGAAAAAGACCGGGTTGATGAACTGGTGGATGAAGTGGCTCGGGTCGAGGTTGAAACCGAAAGCCGGGTGGTTCCCGAGCGCATCCAGAGCGCGGCGGGCAGTGATGATGTCGTAGGCGATCTCGGTAGGATGTACCTCGAGTGCGAACCGCACCCCTTCGGCCTGGAAGACGTCCAGGATGGGCAACCAGCGCGCAGCAAAGTCTTTGTAGCCTGCGTCAATGTCTGCCTGGCTGGTCGGTGGGAAGAAATAGAACATGCCCCAGACGCTGCTTCCGGTGAATCCGTTGACGATGTTCACTCCGAAGAGACGGGCCGCACGGGCGGTGTTCTTCATCTCTTCTGCAGCCCGCTGCCGTACGCCTTCGGGATCGCCATCGCCCCAAATGCGAGGCGGCAGAATCGCCTTATGGCGATGGTCGATCCGGTCGCACACGCACTGCCCCACAAGGTGGCTGCTGATGGCAAAGCACTTCAGGCCGTAGCGCTCGAGCAGTTCACGCTTTTCCCGGGCATAGCGGTCGCTTTCCAGCGCCTTGTCGACCTCGAAGTGGTCTCCCCAGCAGGCGAGTTCGAGGCCGTCAAAGCCCCACTCGCTGGCCTTCTTGGCCAACGTTTCGAGCGGCAGGTCGGCCCACTGTCCAGTGAAGAGAGTGATCGGTCGTCCCATAGTCTTTCTCCTTTCATTCGGGTTTTGACAATTCACCAAAGCGCGCAAAAATCGCCAGAGCGGGGTCGATGGGAACCTCGGCCCGCTTGACATCCTTGGGGATCGAGATGGTCGGAGTGGGGCGTACCTTCTTGCCCTGGAACTGCGGCAACCACTGCCCTTCGACTTCAAGCATCTCGGCAACCATGTCGCGGATCTCCTTCAGGGTAAGTACGGCACCGGTGAGGGGATCGAGCGCGCAGGCATGCACGACGGCCTCCGGATCGCCGTGGATCGCCGCGAGCACGGCCAACCGCTGCACGTTGATGTTTGTCAGGTTAAGGGCAGCACACTGGTGGGGCAGGTCGCCAACGAACGTTTTGTGCAGCCCGGTGCGGTCGACGTAGATGGGCCCCTCGGCACAGCAGTCCGGCGGTAAGTTGGTGATCATTCCACCGTTGATCACGTTGCCGTTGAGCTTGAAGACGCGCCCCGTTTCCATCGCCTCGATCACGTAGGAGCCGTATTCGATGCTCCGTGGCGGGAGGGTCGAAGGCTCGTCGGCCAGGATGTCGCGCCCTTCGTACTTCTGGGCGACAAAGGCGCACCAGTTGTAGTAGGCGCCGCTTTCTCCGCCGAAGGACGGCTCGTCGCAATAGAGATCGAGCGCTTTCCGGCTCTTGCGGAAGTACGGGACGTACTCCGAGAGATGGCCCGTGGACTCGGTCATGAAGTAGCCGAAGTGGCGGAAGACCTCTCCGCGCACCTTTTCATTCACGTAATACTCCGGCTTCTCGAAGCGCTCGCGGAGGATCGGGTAGAGGTCCTGGCCCTTATGCTCCAGTTTGAGGAACCAGGCCATATGGTTGATGCCGGCACAGAGAAAGTCGATCTCGTCCTTGGGAACCCCGACGTACCCCGCGATAAGGTCGAGGGTAGTTTGCACACCGTGGCAGAGGCCGACAAACTGCACTTTGGTCGTCCCTAAAGCCCAACACACCATGGCCATCGGGTTGACATAGTTGAGGAGAAGTGCACGTGGGCACAGTTCCTCCATGTCGTGGGCCAACTCCAGGGCAACGGGGATACTGCGCAGGGCGCGGAAGACGCCGCCCGGGCCAAGCGTATCCCCGATGCATTGATCTACCCCGTACTTCAGGGGAATCTTGTAGTCATACTCGAAAGCCTTCACCCCGCCGACCTGGAAAGTAGCGATCACATAGTCGGCATCTCGCAGCGCCTCGCGGCGGTCGGTGGTGATCCAGACCTGGGCCGGAAGGCCGTTCGCCTGAATAACCCGCCTGGCAAAGGCCTCCACCTGGGAAGTCCGGGTGGTACTGGGGGCCATGAGGGCAAACTCGGTGTTCTCGAGGCCCGGGGTAGCCAGGATGTCCAGCATCAGCGTCTTGCAGAAGACGATGCTTCCTGCACCTATGATCGTAACTTTGGGCATGTTCCACCTCCTTTTGCGACTGGTCTATCTGTCACCGATTACACAAAGATAATTCGCGTTCCGTCTTCGCGGAAAAAGTGCAACCGCTCCCTGGAAATATCGAACCGTACCCCTTCCCCGATGCAGAGTCCAGAGATGCCGGGGACAACGGAAAGCAGTTTCTGTTCCCCACTGCGGATGTGGAGGATCGTCTCGACGCCTAGCGGTTCTGTCAGCACGACCTCGCCCGCGAACTGGCCCTCACAATGCACCCGCACGTCCTCTGGACGAACGCCCACAAGGAAAGATGAGGGCAGGCTGCTGCGCACGGCTTCCGGCGGCAGAGGCAGATGGATCGTGCTACCGAAGATATAGATGGTGGCATCTTCCCGGGTAGCGTTCATCAGGTTGATGCGAGGCGTCCCGACGAGCTGGGCAACGAAGGTGGTTGCTGGCCGGTCGTAGATCTCCTCCGGGGTGCCGATTTGGATGATATGGCCGTGGTCGAGCACCGCGATCCGGTCGGCCATGGTCAACGCCTCGATCTGGTCGTGTGTGACAAAGAGGGTTGTGCTCTGCTGCGTCCTTTGCAAGTGTTGCAGTTCGACGCGCAGCGCCTCCCGTAGCTTGGCGTCGAGGTTGGAAAGCGGTTCATCCATCAGGAAGATGCGTGGCTCGCGCACCAGCGCTCGTCCGATGGCCACGCGCTGCATCTCACCCCCCGAGAGGTTGGCGGTGCGCCGCTGCAGGAGGTGGGCGATGTGAAGCTTTTCTGCGGTCTCCTGGACGCGCCTGCGGATGACCGGTTCCGGGACGCGCCGCAAGGGAGAACGGAGAGGGAAGGCCAGGTTCTCGTACACGGTCATGGAGGGGTAAAGGGAGTACTGCTGGAAGACAAAGGCGACGTCGCGGTCCGCGGGAGCCAGGTGGTCCACCGGCTGCCCGTCGAACAGGACACTTCCCTCGTCCTGCCGCTCCAGGCCGGCAATGACGCGCAGTGTCGTGGTCTTGCCGGCCCCGGTTGGGCCCAGGAGGACGAAGAACTCACCGTGCTGGATGGAGAAGGACACATCGTCCAGTGCGGTCACCGCACCGAACCGCTTCGTGATGGATTGCAGTTCCACGTTGCTCACCGGCTCACCTCCCGCGGAATGGCCCGTTCGGTCCTGGGGTCAAAAAAGCGGATCATCTCCGGGTCCAGAGCGATGCGAAGGGAGGTCCCGATCGGGTAACGGCTGTCGCGTCCGGCGCGGATGTGCACGATGGGGCCGCCTTCATCGCCCAGGGTCAAGTGGATCATCGCGTAGCCGCCTTCCATCTCGCTCGCGTAGACGGTGGCATTCAGCGGGCCTTCGGGTGTCACACGGGCTGCTTCGGGGCGGAAACCCAGGATCAGATCACAGGAAGCACCCAGAGCACGCTCCAGGGCAGTGTCCCACCCTGGCAGAAGGGGTACCAGGCCGGAGCCTGGAACCTCGACCGCGCCTCCCCGATAAAGGCACGGGACCAGGTTCATCCCTGGGCTGCCGATGAAACGGGCGACGAAAAGGTTGGCCGGATCGTAGTAGACCTCGGCCGGCGTCCCGACCTGCTGGACCACCGCGTCGGACATCACCACCACACGATCTCCCATGGCCATCGCTTCCACCTGGTCGTGGGTGACGTAGATCGTGGTCGCGTGCTGCTCGATGTGCAGGCGCTTGATCTCACCCCGCATCCGTTCCCGCAGCTCGGCGTCCAGGGCGCCCAGAGGCTCGTCCATCAGGAACGCGGCCGGTTGGCGCACCAAGGCCCGTGCCAGCGCAACCCGCTGCTGGTCGCCCATACTGAGTCCTCGGGGGCGTTGCCTGAGGAGGTGCTCGATCTCCAGAATCCGGGCCACCTGGGCCACCCGTTCGCGCACCTCCCGGCGAGGTACCTCCTGAGCCTGGAGGGGAAAAGCGATGTTCTGCCATACGCTCATATGGGGGTAAAGCGCGAACAGTTGGAAAACAAACGCGATGTCACGCCGGCTGGGGTGTTCCCAGGTGACGTCGCGACCATTCAGGAGGATCTGACCCCCGGTGACCGTCTCCAGGCCGGCGATCATCCGCAAGGTTGTCGTCTTACCGCATCCCGAGGGCCCAAGGAGCACTACAAACTCCCCGTCGTAGATCGTGAGGTCCATCGGTTTGACGGCGTGCAGATCGCCAAACTTTTTCTCCACCTGACGCAGTTCGATCGTTGCCATGATCCCTCCCTGCCGCTACTGCCGGATGGCCCCGAACGTCACGCCGCGCAGGAGGTACTTGCGCAAGGCGAAGGTCACCAGGACGACCGGGATCAGGAAGCCCAATGAGCCGGCCGCGATCGAAGCCCACTCAATCCCTCCGCGGCCGAGCATCGTGGTGATGCTAGGTGGAGCCGTACGGGCCCGATCCGTAGTGAGCATCAGCGCGAAAGCGTACTCGTTCCAGGCAAAGATCAGGCAGAAGACGGTCGTTGCCGCCAGGCCACTCAACGAGTTGGGCAGCACTACCTTGAAAAAGGCCTGCAGGCGGGTATAGCCATCGACGAGCGCTGCCTCCTCGTACTCCCGCGGGATCTCGTCCAGGAACCCTTTCATGAGCCAAACCGAAAAAGAAAGGTTAAACACCGTATAAAGCAGGATCAGTCCGATATGGGTATCGTATAACCCTAACTGGCGGTACATCAAGAAGATGGGAATCGTCACCACCACGGGGGGTAACATGCGCGTGCTCAAGATGAAGAAGAGGAGATCTCCCTTGCCTGGGACGGGAAAGCGGCTGAAGGCGTAAGCGGCGAGCAGCCCCAGCACAACCGCCGCCACCGTCGAAACCCCGGCGATGATGAACGAGTTCCACAGGCGGCTCACGTATTGGCTGGGCCCGGTTATCTCCATGCCTTGCTGCACCATCAGGCGCTGGTACCAGGGCAGTTCATCTGCGTGAGCCAGCAGCTCCTGCCGGCGGGCCTCGTTGAGGATAGCCCGATCTGTGAGCAGGCTGACAAAGCCCTCCAGCGTTGGCTTGAAGATTACCTTGGGCGGGACAGCCGTGGCATCGGGGCGCGACTTGAATGCGGTCATCCCGATCCAGAGTACCGGGAGGAGGGAGAGGATGGCGTAGACCACCGCAAGCACGATGCGGATCGCCCGCACCAGGCGAGTGGCCCCGCTGATCTTGTCCACACGGATTGACTGTACGATTGGAGCGCGTTGGCGCCGCAAGGTTGTTTTCATGGACTACACCTCGCCACGGATCTGGTTCAGAGTGCGGATGTACAGGTTGCTGATGGCCACGATGAGCACCAGGATGATGTAAGCCAGAGCGCTGCCCAGACCGGTCTGGAACTGGGGAGGAAAAGCGATACGGTACAGGTTCACGGCAATGAGTTCTGTCGCGTCGCCCGGACCTCCTCCGGTCAGGCCCATCACCAGGTCAAAGGCTTTGAAAGCCTCGATGGTGCGGAAGAGCACGGCGATCAGGAGGAGGGGCGCGACCTGGGGCAGGGTGATGCGCCAGAACTGGAACCAGGGGCTGGCCCGGTCGATGACTGCGGCCTCATAGAGGTATTCCGGGATAGCGTTCAGGCCGGAAAGGCACAGCAGCATCACAAAGGGCGCCCACATCCAGACGTCCACAATGACCACCGCCCAAAGGGCCAGTTTGGGATCCCGGAGCCAATCCGGCCCCTGCCCGGCAGCAAAGCCCAGGAGGTAGTTGAAGATCCCGGACTGGGGGTTGAAGATCAGTTTCCAGAACAGCCCTACGACCACCGGCGAGAGCATCATGGGGACCAGGATGAGGGTGGTGATAAAGCCGCTGGCGTGGAACTTTTCGCGAAGCACCATCGCGAGGCCGAATCCCAGGAGAGTCTCCAGTCCCACGGCCGCGAGGGCATAGCGGCCGGTAATGGCAAAGTAGGTCCACAGCTGCTTATCGGACAGGACGCGCTGGTAGTTGCCCAACCCCACCCAAACCGGCGGGCTGGCAGAAATCGCCGAGTAGTCCGTGAAACTCAGGAAGAGGCTGTAAAAGAGAGGGAAGATGTTCATTGCGACCAGGAGGATGAGGGTCGGGGCGATGAACAACCACAGGATGGCGCGATCGCTGAGCTGCCTTCGACGGGGCAATGGGCGCAGCAATGGGTCTCCATCGGTTTTGGGGGTCTTGTTCCAGAAAGCCACGTCTGTTCCTCCGTGGAAGGGTCAGGAGGTGGGGAGGCGAGGCCTGGCTCGCCTCCCCACCTGGGTGGAAATGCGGCTATTTGATCAGGCCGGCCTGCCGCAGGATGCTGTCGTGCTCCTCGGCGATGCGGTCCAGAACCTCTTTCGCCGTCCCCTGGCCGCCTACCACATAAGCCTGCAGCTCTCGCTGGACCACCTCCAAGAGCTGGCCGTAGACCGGGACGTTCCAGAAGTCCTTCACGACCTGCATGGTGTCAGCAAAGGCCGGGTTGTAGGGCTGGGCCTTCAGGAAAGCTTCGGAGGCCAGGACGTTCTTGTTGCAGGTGTAGCCGCCGAACTCGGCCCACTTGCGCTGGATCTCCTCACTCGCGAACCAGCGGATGAAGGCCTTGGCCGCCTCCTGCCGCTCTGGGCTGATATAGGCGTTGATGCTCAACCCCTGGCCGCCCAGCGCAGCGAAGCGCTGTCCGGTCGGGCCAGCCGGCACAGCGAAGAAACCGGTGACTGATGCATGGGGGTTGGTCGCCGGGTTAGAGAGGGCGGGGAAGAACGCAAAGTAGTTCATCGCCATCGCCACCTCGCCGGCGGTAAAGTGGTTGTTGCACTCGGCGAAGAAGTCGTTGCTGCTGCCAGGCGGGGCGAAGGCATACAGTTTGCGGTAGAACTCAAGCGCCTCGACCGCCTGCGGCGAGTTTACCCAACCCTTGACCTCGTTCGTCTTGGGGTCCTTCCAGTCCGCGCCCCAGGAGAAGAACACGTTCTCAAAGCCCATGGTGATGCCGTCGTAGTCCTTCTGGGTGTAGATGGCTACGCCGTAGAGGCCCTTGTCGGGGCGGGTAAAGAACTCGGCAATCTGATAGAGCTGCTCCCAGGTCTTGGGCACGTCCAGGTCGTAGCCGTACCTGGCCTTGAAGGCCGCCTTCTCCTCGGGGTTCTCGAAGAGGTCCTTGCGGTATGCCCAACCCACCGCATCGCCCTCCGTGGGATATGCCCAGTAGCGGCCGGATCCCGTGGGGTACTCGCCGTAGTACTTCAGGGTTGCTTCGGTGACGGTCTTGTCGATGCCTTCGCTCTTCAGGAAGTCGGTCAGTTCGAGGTAGTGTCCCTGAGTAGCCGCCTGACCGAGCCACTGGCTGTCTCCGACCACCATGTCAAATGCGGTGCCGTGAGCAGCCCACTCGGCAGCGACCCGGTTGTAGAAGCTGCCCCAGGGCTCCTGGATCACAGTGACCTTGATGCCGGTCTCCTGCTCGTATAGCTGGCCGACTTTCTGCAAATAGTCCGCCGGGTCCCACTGAGCCCACATGATAGTCAATTCCTTGACCGCAGGGGCAGCCGTGGGCTGGACCGCTGGCGTCTTAGCCGGCCCGCAGGCCGCAAACGGCAGAACCATGAGCAACACCAACAAAAGCGCGAGCTTCTTCATCTTATACCTCCTTAGAGTTCAGATTGTATTATTGTGTCTTCTTCGGGCTTCGGACTCAGAACTTGGGTATCTGAAACACTCCAGCCAGCAAATATTCCGTGTCACACCTCCTTTCTGCACCAATCCTCCGCGCTGCTATGCACCGCAATCGTGGTTAGCGGACACGCGCGCTGACGCTTCCGGGTTCTGCCAGGATCATCTGGTAGACCGCGGCTACACCGCCAATCACACAGGCGTCGAACCCGTGCTGCGCCAGGACCACACGCGTCGCTTCACGGCTCCAGCGCAACGCACGCCTCTCAATTTCCTCCTGAACGGCCGGGTAGAGGAACTCCCAGGCCAGGCTCAGTATGCCACCAAAGACCACGAGTTCCGGGTTCAGCGCATTCACCAGCGAGGCGATGCCAACGCCCAGATCGTGGCCGATCCGTTCGAAGGCCCGAAGGGCCACCGTGTCGCCGCTTCGGGCTGCCCGAACCGCCATAGGCACCGTCAGTTGCTCCAGGTTGCCGCCTGTCCACTCCGTAAGGTAGCTGCGCTCTCCCTGCTCGATGGCCTTTTGGATGTGCCGGAACAGGGCGCGCTGGCTGACCTGTGTTTCCCAACAGCCGCGGTTACCGCAGTTGCAGGGTTCCCCGTCCGGGTCCATGGTCATATGGCCGAACTCGCCAGCGACCCCGGTCACCCCCGTAAAGACCAGGCCGTTATGCACCACGGCACCTCCCAGGCCCACGCCAGCGCTGACATAGAGCACTTCCTGATACCCCTGGGCAGCGCCGAAGTAATGTTCCCCGAGCGCGGCCATATTTGCTTCGTTATCTACAAAGGGAAGAACACCAAAAGAGGCAGAAAGGATGTCCCCCAGGGGGACGTTTTCCCACCTCAGGTTGGGGGCAAAGAGGAGCGTTCGCGAGGCCCGGTCCACAAGTCCTGGAACACCCAGTGCCAGGCCAAGGAAAGTCCCGTAGGCCTGGCGCCCAGCCTCGTCCGCCTGATGAAACAGGGCCAACGCTCGCTGGATGATCTCGCGCTGGCCCATAGATGGATCGGTCTTCTCGGTGTGCCGCCAGAGGATCTGGGGAGCAAAGTCGGTGCAGATCACCGAGATAAAGTCGACTCCGACTTCCCCGCTGAGGATATATCCTGCCGCCGGGTTTAGAGCGAGCATCCTGGCAGGACGTCCCGTCCCCGCCGATCCCAGGCCGATCTCGTGCACGAACTGTCGCTCAATCATTTCGTCCACCAGGCTGGAAACGGTGGTCTTGTTCAGGCCGGTCAAATGCGCCAGCGCAGCTCTGGAAATCGGTGCCTGTTCGCGCAGATAGTGTAGGATCGCGGAGAGGTTCATCTGCCGAACAAAACTCTGGTCGCCGGTCTGGTAGCGGTTGCGCTGCCTCACAGCTACCCCACAAGGATAATTGGTTGGTTGAGCCAACCAACTAACATTATACTATGCACATCGGGTATTGTCAAGTCCCCGCAGAACTGGTGATTACCCACATGTAGTTTTTAGAGCCTATCCGAAAAACCGTACGAGCGGCATCCCTATGCCGCTTATACTCACGCATAGGAATGCGTAGGTTACGTTTTTCGGATAGGCCCTTAGGGTTGAAAAACGATGTCCGATGTGGTATGCTTATGAGCGTAAGCATCAAACAGTCAGGGGAGGTAGAGGCATGGTGAAGCAAAGCTGTGGAATTGACAACTTGCCGGTGGCAGAGCTTAACGGTGAGTTGGAGAAGTTTCTGAAGCCGGTCATGATGCAGTTGCCGGAGAAGAGGTTGCGGGAAGTCGGGAAACTGGCTGTG
>Ga0209227_1001227_pt1 | contig 20319 bp, 10 predicted proteins | sample YNPBryantNP2012_FD_185815 | JGI IMG/M metagenome (GOLD analysis project Ga0209227, IMG submission 185815) | Anoxygenic and chlorotrophic microbial mat microbial communities from Yellowstone National Park, USA - YNP Bryant NP 2012 (SPAdes)... ...
TCGAGATATTCCAGCAGTTCACTGATTCCTGATCTTTATCCACTGATCGCGCATCACCTCAACCAGATTCCGGAGAGCGAGCATCCATCAGAACAACTTTTCGATCTTTCTTTTTATTTTGAGCACTGGTTTGAGTCGTTGGGCAGCAGCCAGGGCTCGGTCTAATTGGCTCAGGACCCAATCCGCCTGTTCGAAGCTGATCTCCAAAGGTGGCAGGAATTGGCATACCGATGTATCGTTGTTGGCATAGACGAGCAGCAGATCGTGATCGTAAGCCGTTTTGGTGACAATTGGGCCGGAGAGTTCGTCGCTCAGTTTTAAGCCCATCATCAGGCCGAGCTGCCGTAGGCCAAGGAGAAAGCTGGGATGCTTTGCGCGCAATTGTTCGACGCCAGAAGCAATATAGCGAGCCAGCTCATTGACATGATTCAGGAACGCGGGTTCAGAGGAAATTTCAAGGACTTTTTTCGCGATGATGCAGCCGATCTCGGCGCCGCCAAAGGTGGAGATGTGAATAAATGGGTCTGGATGAAACACCGATTCCAACGGCTGGCGCAAGATCGTAGCACTGATGGGATACAGTCCCCCGGACAGACCTTTGCCAAGCACCACCATGTCTGGAATGATGTCGTAATGCTGGAATGCCCACAATTTTCCGGTCCGTCCCAGGCCAGTCTGGACCTCATCGAGGATCAGGAGGACATGATGCTCATCGCAGAGGTTTCGGACGGCCTGGAGATATTCCTTGGAAGGGACAACGATACCCAGCGTAGCGGGAACGGTTTCCAGGATCACGGCTGCGGTATCGTTATCGATGGCATCGACCAGCACGTCAATTTGGCCAAAGGGCACTTGGAGAAAGCCTGGAGCTAATGGTCCAAAGGGAAGGCGATATTTTGGATCTCCGGCCGCCAGTGCCAGCCCGGTATGGCCATGATAGCCACCCTTTGCTGAGATAATTTTGGTTTTGCCGGTGAACGCCCGCGCCACTTTGAACGCCAGATCGATCGCTTCTCCCCCGGCCACACCAAAAACCGTATAGTTCAGATCCCCGGGCATCAATTGGGCGAGGTAGCTGGCCAATTCGGCTCGCGCCGCGCTCATCAAATGATGGTTGCCAATATCGTAATCATCAAGCGTCCGTTTGAGCAGCTCGATCAACTCGAGATGGCGATGGCCCAAATTGAACACGCCGCCGTTGCAATGCAAATTGAACAGACGCTTTTTGCCGTCGAGATCCCATAAATAGGGTCCCTCGCGTCGTCCCATCACAAAATCCATCCCATATTTCTTAAAAAAGGCTACTTTGCCAGAGGAGACATGGTCTCGAAATAATTCGATGACGCGCTGCTTGGCGTCAGAGGGCTTGGAGGATGCAAATGAGAATTTCATTGGAGGTTCCTTTTCTTTTTCTATTTTCAATTTCTGCGGATGCTGATGCCGCAATCGTAAGGATAACCGACAGGTTCGATCTCACCCTCTCCATTGATCACCGGAGATGCCATGATATGAAAATTCCTCGATCGCCTGTGGAGTCATGCTGAGGGGCTGAGATCGTGATCATTTGATTGTCGCTGCGCGCTCAGTCGCCATCCCGATAGGGTGCTAAATTGATCCGCCTATTTCAACTCCATGAGATCGAACAACGTTACGATACGCAAGCTAGCGTGGAATTCTTTTTCGTCCAATGGTTGACTCGGATGAAAAATGACATGTCGGGGCTGATTGGGGAAAAGATCGAAAAAGTTGTCGCTGAACACCCCTGGGACCCCGCTCGCCTGAAGAATAATCGATCGAGCCAAATTGATTGAAGTCAATGTGATTAAAAAGTTATTCCCATTTCGCGATATTTCATACTGAATGCTCGGCCGAGGCAGTTTTAGATTTTTGGGCCAATCAAAATAGAGAGCGTTTTCAGATAACGTTTTCGATTCGTTATCCGATAGACTGCAATGTATCAAGGATCGGCTTGGATCAATCTTTGGATCGAGATCGCCTTTCGGGATCGAATGGTACACTGCGCTGGAATGGGGCTGGATCTGAATCGATTTGCTTTCGGAAAAGCGGATTGTTCCATCAAAATTGATCAGTTGAATGAATAAATTAGCCGGGATCGGATCTGGCAGATCGGAGATGATATAAAAATGATAAGCACCGTGTTCAAATTTGGGAGCCAGCAGCACCGGGGCATAGAACCTTTTGGCATAATAGTGCAACGCCTTATAGCGGCCGAAATAGTCGATGGAGGACCAACTGGCCACTGGCCAGCAATCATTCAATTGCCAATAAAGGCTGCCCATGCACCGAGGTCGAATGCGGCGAAAATGCTCGGCACCAAGCTTAATTCCTTCGGCCTGGAGGATCTGGCTCAACCAGACGAAATGCTCGAAATCTTTTGGCACGACGAAATATTGATCCATATAGCGATGGATCACCTGATTCCCTTCTGGATGTTTTTGATGAAGAAGCATCACTGGAGAAAAGATATCGGCATCCTCTGGGGCAGTAAACTGGGAGATGGTCTCTGGGGCTGGAAAACTTTGGAACCCGTATTCGCTGATGAATCGCGGCAGGTGATGCTGATACTGTTCAAATGGCTCATGTTTGTGCCATACGCCCCAGTAATGAGTATCACCCCGCCTCATATCATTCGGATCGAAAATGGCGTCGAGATCGCTGGCTGGAGAAGATGGCCAATAGGTTCGGGATGGATCTTCTTTGCGACATACGTCGGGTAGGACGCCATGAAATATTTTGAGATAATCCTCCCAAATATCGGCCGAGTACTTTTCCTGCCAGCCCCAATCGTGCCAGCCCATTTCGATCTCATTATTGCCGCACCATAGCGCGATGCAGGGATGATGTCGCAGCCGGCGCACCTGATAGATGGCTTCCTGTCGGACCGAATTTAGGAAGCGCTCATCGCCCGGATAGAGCGCGCAGGAGAACATGAAATCCTGCCAGACCAATATGCCCAGCTCATCGCAGAGATCGTAAAAGAGATCGGCCTCGTAGATACCGCCGCCCCAAACTCGGAGCATATTCATATTGGCTCCAGCCGCGCTGTTCAGCAAATAGCGGTACTTCTCTGGGGCAACACGCATGGGGAAACTATCGGCAGGGATCCAATCGGCGCCTTTGACATAAATGGGCACCCGGTTCACAATCACTGTAAAGCTTTCACCCCATTGATCGGGTTCTCGAAGCAGTTCCAATTGGCGCAGCCCGATGCGCCGGGTGATCTGATCTGCGATGGTATGGTTAATTTCAAGCTCGGTGCGAAAAGTGTACAATGGCTGGCCGCCATAGCCATTGGGCCACCATAGCTGGGGATGATCGATCTGCAGGTGATGAACGAATCGATTGGTCCCTGGGGTGAGCTCGATCGGAAAGCGCTTTGTAAGCTGGTGCGCTTCATCCAAGATCTTTATCGTGGCTGATCGCTCCAAATCAGCGATCACCTCGGTGGTAATTTCTAGGAGGGCTCTGGCCTCATTCAACTCCACTATCGCGATGCGCTGATCCGTTATTTTGGCATAATCCCATGCCTCCAGTGTCACTGGCTGCCAGATGCCACTGGTGACCAGCCTGGGGCCCCAATCCCAGCCATAATGATAGGGCGCTTTGCGCGCATACGGACTGGTGGCTATTTTGCGTTCATTGACGGCTGGCAATGGCTCGCTTAGCCTTTCGATTTCGGGCAGCAGCTTTTGGACTGGTGAACGAAAATAAACGTGCACCAGGTTGCGCGTCGGCGTGATGATCGACGTCACATCGGCTGACCAGGGCCGATACATGTTATCGGCGTCAATAATCATCTGGCCGTTGAGCCGCACCGTGGCATAGGTATCTAACCCTTCAAACACCAGCTGCAGGTGATGCTTGGCAAAAAATTCAGTTGGGATATCAAACTCAAGCTGATACTCCCAGTCCTGATCTTCGATCCATTGCACTTTCAATTCATTATCGCGAAAAAACGGGTCATCGATCAAGCGATGATTGAAGAGATCAAGGTGTACGCAGCCTGGCACCGTGGCTGATCGCCATTGGGATTGCCCAGCTTGACGGAATTGCCAACCATTTGTTAGCTCACATTTCATCTTCGTTTCCTTTAATTTCAATCCTACGCACGCAGAAATAATGCGTGTTATTCCTGCGGATGCAGGAAACCCGACTCATGCTCCTGCACGCGCAAAAACTTAACGGTCACGCCCGCGAACGCAGTAATAATGAGCGTCATTTTTGCCAATGCAAAAATGTCACCATTGCGAAGGCAGGAATCTCCAGATATAACCCCCTCTCAACCCAAAATCAGGCCAACGAGCATCATGCCATGGCGTTTGTTATTTCTTGCCATCAGTCAATCGACTTTGACCACAGTGCTCCGAGGGCCGATGCCGTTTTCATTGAAAGCTTCGATTTGAAAAAAGTAGCTGCGCCCTTTTTCCAGGGCAGTACAATAATATTCATTGGCCCCGTAAACCATAATGCTGTTATAAAGCTTGTCCGATGCAATACCGAAATAGATGGTATAGCCAACAGCCTCATCGCACGAGCGCCATTTGATCCAGGCGTTTCGGGGTTCGCTTTGGCCGCGAAGGACCACGAAATTTTTCACAGAATCTGGAACTGAACCACTTCCTTTGCCAAAGACCCTCAGGCCGCTCAGCGCGAACTTGCCGGTGGGCAAGTGGTGATTTTCGATCTTAATATAGCGCGCGTGACGGCCGGGCACTACCGTCACAAGATCGTGCGGCACATCCTTGGGATTGGTTCGCCGATCCACCAATATTTGCCACTTTTTCCCATCGAGAGAGGCAAAGATCACATATTGATGGTAACCACCGGGCTGTTTTCCCATCCATTGGGCATCTTGATCGGCATAATTGACCTGAACGGCGTTCACAAGACAAATAGATCCCAGGTCGCACTGTAGCCATTCGCCCTTATCGCTGGTGGCTGCGCTCCAATACGTCTTGATATTTTCGTCGACAGCGAAATTAGGAACGTATCCGCCAAGTACCGATGAGGCCGTGACGGGTTTATTGTAATTCAATAGCATCCATCCCGTGAAGCGAGTTTGGCTGTGGTCAATTTTTTGGTCTGGTAGAACATGCGGATAATCCCCATAGGAAGTTGTACAATAGAGCCATCCATCCTCATCAAAGCCAGCGGGCCAAAGGCCGATGCGGCGCTCAAAATTGTTTTTGACCGAAATTGCAATGGTGGCGACATGCCACCAGTTGCCGAACTTATCCTGAAATGTCGCCCCGTGCCCAGCGCCTCGGGCAAAACCACCTGGTTTGTAGCAAAATGGATTGTGCGGCTGATAGCGGAACGGCCCAAGGGGGTGATCGCCCATATACACACCATCCGCATAACCGCTGAACTCAGTGCCTGGCGCGGCGTATTGCAGATAGTATTTGCCACGATATTTATTCATCCATGCACCCTCGATAAACGGCGCAAGGTAAGTATTGTCCGCATGTTCACCAAATCGTTCCCAACCATGGACATCATCATGGAGCCGAATGAGCTCCTGCGGCACTCCGATCGGCTGAAAGCGATGCCGATCAATCTCTATACCGTAAATGGGATACACATTGCTGGAGCCGAAATAAAGATATAAGTGCTGGTCATCGTCGAGAAAGAAAGCTGGATCCCAGGCGCCAATTCGAAACGAGTCGACCAATTCTTTCCAGGTGTCTGAAGTGGGATCCGTGCTCATCCAAAGTGGGAAATCCTCAGTATAGGTCGAGCCAAGCAGCACCAGGGTATCGCCGATCGCCGCGGCTGCTGGCGCGCACAGTTCGTCGTACACCTGGTGATAGGGCTTAAGAAATTGGCGCGAGACAAATTTCCAAGATAGCAAATCATCACTCCACCAATAGCCATATTGATTGGTGGCGAAAAGAAAATATTTGTTCTTGAACAAAACCACCACTGGATCTGCCGCCGCGCGATGTTTCCCCTGTTCGACAAAATTCGGAATGGCGCAATAAGCATAATCCAGGTTTAATGGATTGCAATAAACCTTTGGCTGTGACCAGCTCACGTCCAGCACGCTGAGAGAAAAGAATAGCAAGTAAAGAGCAATTTTTTTGCGATCTAATGGGATGTTAGCCATCGGAATGATTGAATTTATGATTCAGGTCGCAGCAAATTTCCTCTGACCTAAGGCCTGTCGTTTCAAAACAAAATGGAGCCCCCATCCGACATGGTGATTCACCCGAGCTATTCCAAGGTCTCATCGGTTTAGCCAGCGATCTGGCTGGAATGCACTGCTTCTTTTTATGATCGATAGGATGCGACCAATTGGCTTGACATTTTTGCAGGCACTGGCTCACGCTTGATGCAACTGAATGAGATTGCCGCAGCCATCTTCAAACAACACCTGGGTGCCCCATTCGGTCTTGGTCGGTTCGCCACGAAAGACCACGCCCCGCTGCTTGAGCCGTTGGACATCGGCCTGAATATTATCGGTGCCGAAAACAATTACTGGAATACCAGCCTGAAAAACCTGCTCCTGATATGTTTTCGCAATTGGATTGCTGTTCGGCTCCAACAGCAATCCTGTTCCATCCGGCTCTTCTGGAGAGGCAACCACTGCCAACTGCGCCTCAGGCATATACACTTTTTTTATGAATCCGAGCTTTTCCGTATAAATTTGAAACGCCTTGAGTGGATCATCGACAAAGATGCTGGTCAATGCGATTTTCATTATTTCTCATCCTTTCATTATCTGGTCTGTCCAAACATTCACCTATTGGAAGGTTAATGCTCGATGCGAATGATTCGCTTAAATCCGATTGCTCTTTCTCATCGCTTGACAAAATAAACGCAATCCGGTACCCAAGTGATGTTAACCCCCATTGCCGAATCCAATTACTGGATGCAACTCCCGTGTCCCGCGCTCTTATCACATCGATTGTCAATAATCTATCAATTTTTTTTAAACAGTCAAGCATAATTTTCTTTCCCTCGGATGGCTGGCCGACAGCGTCACTTATTTAGGTCCGGACCAGTATCTTATTCAGCCCACCGAAAATCATCCTGCCCTCTATCCTCCGTCTATCCATCACCCCCCTATCCAACAGCCTGCTATTCATCATCCTGCTGCAGATTATCCTGCTCTTAATTAGCTTTTGTTGCAAGAATTAGCCCCCAAAAAACGCTGTCATGCCATCAGCCAGTTACTGGACAGCATGACCATTTAACTTGTTTTGATAATTTTGGAACGAGAACTCATTATCATGAAATCGATCATCTGGTTAAAATTATTCTGCTAAAAATTATCCTTCAGAAATTATCCTGCTAAAAATTATCCTGCTGCCAATCATCCTGCAAATATTATTCTGCTAAAAATTATCCTGCAATCCATCATCCTGCCATGAATCATCCTGCCGTCCATAGAGGCGACCACGTTCCAGCACACCATTATTTAGTAAACGGCTGAACGATAATCTTGTGAAAGTAATGATAGGATGAGTACGTGGGCTCAATTTTATATTTGACGAAATAGCGACCGGGAGGAATGGACTTTTTGGGCTGATAGACGGGGGACGGCTTGTAATTTTCATTTTTGAATACGGAATCGGGCACGGTCCAGACATGACACGCCCAATAATCACTCTGCCAGCCAGAACCATGAAATTGTCGTGTGAACAATCGCGTCACCAATTGCTTTCGGTCGTCCAGAATATCCGCTGTGATGAACGAAGGCTCGGTGAGAAAATATTTGAACTCCAAAAGGCCATGAGATGCACGAGAGTTCACCTGAAAATCGAAACAGTCTGTGCCGATCCAGTAGTACTGCGCGCCCCACTTTTCTGCGACAAACACTTGCCCAAATCGGCGATAGATGGTAATGCCGCGCGGTTCAATGAACTGCTTATCATCGCTGCCATAGCTGCCATAGCTGGTCAAATAATTGAGGCGATGATCGAACTTATGGATGCAGTGATTTTTAGTGTCCGTGGCATAGATGTTATTGTAATAATCCAGCGCTAGATAGGCCAGATGGGCATCAGGATAACCGAACTGGCGCACTGAAATCGCATGAAGGAATTGGCCTTGGGGGGTGAACACCTGAATGCGGGAATGATGGCGATCGATCACTGCCACCAGCTCTTCATGAAAGTAGTTCCACGGCTCGTTGATATCCACCACGGCTATGCCAGTGGGATAATCCAGTTGACCCGGCGCTTGTCCCTTTTTGCCCCAGCTCCGGCGCCATTCCAATTCAGATGAGAAAATCTGCACCCGATGGTTGCCGCTATCGGTCACGAACACGTTCCCCTCCGAATCGACCGCAACGCCAGATGGCTCATTGAAGCAGCCTGGTCCATCGCCCAATCTCCCGATGCTTCGCTGGAATTTCAGCTCATGGCCGGGATTAAACAGTTTGACCAGTCGATGGTTGCCGGTATCGGCCAAATACACTTCGCCCCGCTCGTTGGCGGCAATACCGCGGGGCCGACATAGCCGGCTTTCGCCAGTTTCATCCAAACCATAAACGCCGATGGACTTCATCGATGTATTGTAGATAATGCAATGCTGGCCAGAGTTAACGCCATATACGGTCACCTCATCGTCATCTTTGGATGTGGTTGTGTCCTCCCAGGCGGTCAGGCGCACCACAGCCAGGCCTTGCGGATCCATAAATTTGGCTTTGTTCTGCGTGAAGACAAACAAATGGAATCGGGTCGCTTTCCGAATGCCGTAGGTATGGAGAAACGTTGGGAATACCAGCGTGGTTGGATCGGTGGACTGCTGCTTGGGAAAATTGGCCGGATCGTCCACCGCAAGGGATGCGACGAGGGAAATGGCCCACACTATTATGCCGCAGGTTCGGCGTGAAAGTAGCGCCATATATTCTCTGCTAAGGTTTCTGGGATCCCCTTTACTTCCTTGATTTCCTCCAGCGAAGCGGCCTTGAGGTTCTTTAATGAGCCGAAATGGGTGATCAGACGCTTTCGGCGGATGGCTCCAACACCGGGAATATTATCCAATTCCGACGATACTGCTCGCCGTCCTCGCAATTTCCGATGGTATTCAATGGCAAAACGGTGCGCCTCATCGCGGATTTGCTGCAACAGCCGCAGTCCTGAGGAGGTCTTCGGAATATTCTGAGGTTCGGAAGCGCCCGGTACAAACACTTCATCCAGCCGCTTGGCCAGCGCGATCACCGGTTGCTCGTCCAGATGGAGTCGGGCCAGCGCCTCCTGCGCTGCGGAAAGTTGACCTTTTCCCCCATCGACCAAGATCAGATCTGGAAGCGGTTCCTGTTGCGCAAGCACGCGACGATAACGGCGCTCAATGGCCTCTGCCATCATGGCAAAATCATCTGGCGTGGCTTTGCTGCGAATCTTAAAGCGCCGGTAGTCTGATTTTCTCGGCTGTCCATTCACAAACGTGACCAGCGAGGCCGTTGCATCGGTCCCGTGGATGTTCGAAATATCGAATGCCTCGATTCGCAGCGGCGGTTTGGCAAGCCTCAGATCGCGCTGCAACGCCTTGACCGAATGAGGCACGTACTCTTTGTCCTTCAATTTCTGAAGCTTCAGCTCTTCCAGCAGCAACTTGGCATTCTGCTCCGCCATCTTCAGCAATTTGGCCTTCTCGCCACGCTGCGGAAACAGCAAGTGCACCGGGGAACCAGATTTCTCGGAGAGCCATTGAGCAATGGTGGCGCTCTCCTCCAATTGGATGGGCAGGTAAATCTCATTGGGAATGAAATCGGCGTGCATATAAAATCGAAGCAAAATATGGCTCAACACCCGATCCATGGTTTCGCCTTCCACTCCATCGAGATAAAAATGCTGCCGTCCGATGACGCGGCCCTGGCGCACCTTGAACATCACGGCGCAGGCATCGTTATCTTCGGCATAAACGGCAAATAAGTCACGATCGATCGGTTCTGGGGTGATCACTTTTTGCTTATATTGAAAATCTTTGATGGCATTGATTTGATCGCGAATCCGTGCCGCTTTTTCGAACTGGAGCGATTCGGCGTAGCGGTTCATCTGCTGGGTCAATTGTTCAACCACCACCCGATCCTTTCCATTAATAAAATCGATAATGTTTTTGACAATTTGCCCGTATTCCTGCTGATCGATGAGCCCCTCGCATGGTCCCATGCATTTCTTAATGTGGTAATTGAGGCAAACCTTAAACTTCCCCGCCCGAATTGTCTCCTCCGTCAAATTTAAGTTGCAGCTTCGGATCGGAAAAATCCGTTTGATCGTTTTCAACAGCTCGCGCATCGAACGAACATCGGTATAGGGGCCGAAATATTTAGAGCCATCGTTAATGATTCGGCGTGTTGGAAAAATGCGCGGATATGGCTCATTGGTCACCCGAATGTAGGGGAAGCTTTTGTCATCCTTCAAATTGACATTATACCGCGGCTTGTACTCCTTGATCAAATTGGCTTCCAAAATCAACGCTTCGATCTCCGAGTCGGTCACGATTGTCTCTAAATCATGGATTTTCGATCGCAATCGCTGCAACTTCGGATCATCGATTCGGCCGCTCTGAAAATAGGACCGCACGCGATGGCGCAATACCAACGCCTTGCCCACGTAGATCACTTTTTTATTTTTATCTTTGAACAGATAAACCCCAGGCAATCGCGGCAAATTTTCAAGTTTTTCCTCTAATGCTGTCATATATGTGAACGTCACTCTTCCAGTTCACTCTGAACTGCCCATCCTGCCAATTTCGGCTCTCAGACTTTCTCGAAATGCCCCAGCTTATCATCTGCCATAAACGAACAATGGTTCAAGCTCGAGCCGCACTCCATTTTTCATCCAGGGGCAGAGACATGAACAAAAATCAATTGATTCTTATTCCTGCAAATGACAAACGCTCTTCTTATTCATCAAATTTCCTATCCTGCAACATGCGCCATTCCATCTACCCCTCTCCCTGCTCTTCCTCTCCACTGATCACTAACGACAGATCAGTAGAAACCGGCTCCTGATCTCTGCTTCAATTTAATATTAAACTTTTTCCATCGAAAAATCAAGCGAAATTTTCAAAACGACCTCGACCGATAACATTCATGAAAAAGTTCTTGATTCTGTTTTAATTTTTTTTTATAATAAAGCCAATTTTTGATGAACTGCTCAAAATATTTGGCATAAATCGCTGGTATTCTATTGTGGTAACCAGCATGCTGGGACGATTCTTGTCGTCGCGATCACTCTAAAACAGATAACCGGTATCAGCCGGGCCAAGCGTAAGGCTCATTCCTCTCCTTTTCCAAAGAGGGGGGATTTTTCATCGCGACGATGCTGATGGTTATGCGCATAAGCGAACATATTTGAATCATTTCACCAAGCAGGGAAGGATATGAGGATCAAGCGGATCATTGGGGAACTTTGTATTCTGAAGCATCGGGCTTCGGCTTCCGTCAACGAACGAAAGGCTGCGGAGCATATCTATCAGATCATGCGAAACATCGGATTGGTCGCCAAAATCGAAGAGTTTCGGTCACAGCAGCGAATGACCTGGGAATTGGTGACGATTATGGGGCTATTTGTCGCCGAGGTGGTTCTTTATTTTTTTGTCCCGATCGGCTCATTGGCGATCGGCCTCATTGCATCGGTGTTGTTCTGGGGATACTTTACCAATCAATTCAAACCGCTGGCGCCCCTATTTCGGCATGCGGCGTCGTGTAATGTCGTCGGTCGGCTCAATAATCCCCATGCCTCCTATAAAATCATTTTCACCGCCCATCATGACACCGCCAGATCTGGTCCGCTATGGAATCCCAAATCCGTGGCGAACTTTCGGCTGAATTTTGTTATCGGTGTGGGGGTGCTGATCCTGTTGCAAATCCTTGTCCTATTGAAAATCTTTTCCATCGAAGCATTCGTCTTCAAATTGCTGGTGTTGCTCTCTGGCATTTATGTGCTGGGACATATCGCGGTGCTGCTCATTGCTGGGTTGTGGGGCGAGCTGGTTCAAGGTGCATCGGACAATGCGTCTGGAGTGGCTGTCATGCTCGATCTGGCAGCCAGACTCAAAGAGCTCGCATTTCCTCAGATCGAATTCTGGTTCGTGTCGACTGGCAGCGAGGAAGTGGGTGCTGTGGGCATGGCGCATTTCATGAAAAGCCATGCTGACGATCTCTCTAAGGAAAATTGCTACTTCATTAATTTCGACAACCTTGGCGCTGGAACCCCGCATTATTTTCTCGGTGAAGGGATGCTGAACTTCTACCGATTCTCCCCAGATTTGATCACTGCTGCGGAAACGGCTGCCCAACAAAGACAATTCTCTGGAATTACCCCCGCTAAATATCGGCTGACATATACAGATAGCATCGTTCCAACTGGTCGCGGCTATCATGCCATTTTGCTTCTGGCGCTGGATGATCGCGAGCTGATCCCAAATTGGCACTGGCCCAGCGATACAGTGGACAACATCGATTTTGCGACGCCGCAGCTTGCGGCGGATTTCGCGCTGGAGATGGTCAAGAAACTGCATGAAATACTGGAAGCCCGCTTAGAAAAGAAGCATGCATACATCGATCAGCTCCAAAAAAAATTGGTAGCAGATGAAATGAGATTTTGAATTTGGTTTTACCTTTGCTTTTTCAGTATTTTTTAGCGAAGTGGAAAGAGATGAGTCATGGAAATCTTAAACACTTAAACTTCTGATATAATACTAATAATGGCAAAATTCTAGCTCGAAAAGATGCGATAGAAAACAACTTTCGATTCTTCTAAAAATTAATTAATGGTAGCTGGTATGATTTTCATTATAAAATCGTCAACATCATGAAAAGATTAAACTCTTCCTTTCAAAACTTTAATTTCATTATTTACCCCTTTTAGCCTTGGCATAATGATGATATGGAGACAATAATTTATGATGTCTTAAGCATAACGAAGCATCATTTTAACAAACTGTCTGAATTTTGGAATGCCCAGTTCGCCTGCAAGCTTCAGTAATAATCGATAAAATTGAAAGCCAAGTTCCCATGTTTTTATTGTTATAATCCCTTTTAAATATTTTTTTAGAAGGTAAACTATTGCCAAAATTTTATCGCGTCGTAAAATCGCATTGCGCCGTTTTAACTCCGCTATCGATAGGTAGATGGGTAGGGGGCATTTTAAACAATGAATATTTCGAGTTTTTCAAACAAACGCTGCTGTCGGCGGATTGGTGATATTAATTTCTTCTGGCATCATTAACAATAGCATTCGACTCCTTGATTACATAGAACTGGTCAAGCACAATTTTAGCATAAGTCATTCATCAGCAGCAGCTCTAACATAAGGTTCCTACCTATTCATAGAGATGACTTTGATGATCCGCAATAGCTTTGGACTAAACATTTTGAAAAACTTAGCAAGCCAATCATTATTGCAGTTTTCGGCCGCATAAAGTATTTCAGCTATTTCATAATTAGGCACGATCTTTAGATAATGATGCCCTGTGCGAACCAATACATCGGCATACAAAGGCTTTAATTTATAAAAGCAGTGGTGGCAAAATCCCTGAATAAAACTTTTTATCAATCGGCTTCATTTGATAGCAGTTCAATTCGATCAGCCGAAAAACATCTGCCACAGGCATCAACTTATAGTGGCCAAAAACATCATGTTCCGGTCCTTTGGCAATCCGACGATAATATTCGACCAAATAATGACACTCGCTTTGAATGGCACACCAATTATAACCCACTTTGCGCTAAAGGAGATTGATCACGAGATGGGACTTGGAAAGATTGAGCTCTCGAATCGGCCGAATTTCGATGGATTAATCCCGGTTCACTTTATCAAAGCCTTTCTAACAGATAGGTTAATATCGCTCATTTAGCACAAGTTCACCCACAGTTAACAAACCTGTATGTTGCATATCAGCATTTAAATTTTAATTCTGCGAAATTTTAAAAAGGTAGATCACTCGCTCTACATATTTGACAATTTCATTTTTATGCAGAATAATTAAAATATTTTTAAATATTCAGACTAAAAATTTATCAATTCTTATTTATAGGAGTTAAGAATATAATTAATACTTATAAAGATGAAGCTATATTATTATTCTTCAAAAATATGTTTGTTTCCATTAATTATGAAAAAATACTTGACTTTTTAAAAAATTTTCATTATTATTGGATTGAATTAGATTTTTTTTTGATAATTCAGATCATGCATTGTATCATCAGGCAGCCTCGCATCTTGCTACACGCTCAGTAAATTGCTACAAACAATAATCGAATTGTATTGTTTTTTTAAATTCAATTTCCCATCGCAGCTTTGCTATGCTTCAGGATTAGCTCTCAAAACAATATCCAATACTTAAGTAAATTTTTTGTTCAGGCTCTATCTTATTATTTCAGTATATGCGCAAATCACAAAGCTTATAACAGTTCTAACGATCAGAGATAAGCCCATTTGCAATTGATGCTGTAAAGTCTGATAAAGTATTTCATAGTCAGATTAAAAATAATCAAAATATTTTTGGTGCTCGAGCCTCTTAACATCCCCTTAAATCTCCCCGACAATTGGCGGAGAGACTTGCTAAGCTTCGTCCTTTTGAAGCGACCGAAGGAATTACCCGCCATGGTTGCGGGCCAGAGGGGATGTAATTTAATCCAAAAAAATCCATCTGACTAAGTAGTTCTTGTTGCAAAACTCAGCCCCTAAAAAAGCGGTTTCATGCCATTACCAAGGCGGCAGGATAATTTAACTTGATTTGATAATTTTGCAACAAGAATTAGGTAGAAATAATCTTAGAAAACCAATAATCTATTTACGCATCATTATTGCTCGTTAAATAAGGCTGATCGAAGCCCAAAATTTAAAAGGAGCGAATGTCTATGCAAAAAAGATACAATGTGTTATTCGTCCTAATTGCAACTATGCTTTTAACAAAGATATCGATTTCACAAATACCTCGACAGATTAGCTTCCAGGGTTACTTGAAAAATAAAATAGGACAAGCTGTAACAGATACTTTATCAATGACGTTTTCAATCTATTCAGATCCAAATCATCAAAATCTACTATGGTCTGAAAATCAGCAAGTAATAATTAGTCGAGGGATCTACAATGTTCGTTTGGGTTTTGTAAATCCAATTCCTGACTCTGCTTTTAATGGGGATATTCGCTATTTGGGGGTGAAAATTGCAGATGATCCTGAAATGGATCAACTTGTTCCAATTCTAAGTGTTGGATATGCTTTCGCAGCAAATAGAGCAAAATTTGCCGACAGCACCAACTCCGTAGGCCATGCCGATTCTGCTTATAAAGCGAATTTTGCTGATAGCGCCAGCAAGGCTGCACGAGCCGATATCGCCACCCTGGCATTGGGTATTGATTCAACGATTGTTATTCCTCGAGCAGAATACGCTGACAACGCTGGCAAATCGGCGCATGCTGATACCGCCGAGTTCGCAATCATGGCTGATACCACAAAATTCGTTGAAAAGGCAGTTTTGGCTGATAGCGCCAGCAAGGCTGCACGAGCCGATATCGCCACCCTGGCATTGGGTATTGATTCAACGATTGTTATTCCTCGAGCAGAATACGCTGACAACGCTGGCAAATCGGCGCATGCTGATACCGCCGAGTTCGCAATCATGGCTAATACCACAAAATTCGTTGAAAAGGCAGTTTTGGCTGATAGCGCCAGCAAGGCTGCACGAGCCGATACCGCCACCCTGGCATTGCACGCCGATAACGCGAAAGATGCTGCAAGCGCTAATTTTGCCTTAAATTCTGATATGCTGGATAACAAAGACGCATCCGATTTCTCACCGAAAACCCACCAGCACGATGACCGATACTATACAAAAGAAGTAAATGATAGCCTCATGAATAGCATCGATGCGAAAAGCCTGAAAGGAAAAGAACCAGGGAATGGGAGTGACAATATTCCAATTAATAATGGAGTCTTAAATACCAATTTAAATTCAGATATGGTGGATAATCTCCACGCTGGAAACCAGGCAAACCAAATCGCCATCAATAATGGCAATTTAAATCAAAATCTCAATGCCGATCTACTTGATGGCAAACATGCTTCTGCTTTTTTTGATTCTTTAGATAGTTTTAAAGCAACGCTGAGCGACTCAGGTAACATATATAATCCAGATAATCCCGTTCATTGGACCAAATTAAGAAACGTTCCAGATCCGATCGCTAAGCTTACACTGGAAGGATTTCACGGGGGGGGCAATCGAAGGCTCTTTGACTATTCGAAAAAATGGAACAAGAGTAGCAAGTGAATATCTTTCCGACACTAATGCTATTTCAATTGAATCAGATCCAAAGGTGGGTATCCATATAAAAAATGCTAGCAGTGATGGAATATCCATTGATGCAGCAGGTTCAAATGCGGTCAATATAGCCTCTTCTTCTTATGGCATTAATATAAAATCAGCAGGTGCTTATGGCATTTATATTAACTCAGCTCAAAGTGACGGGATTAATATAAATTCTGCAACGTTATGTGGGATTAAAATTAAAGAAGCCGGTGACAATGGCATTCATATCGAGAATGCAGAAAAATACGGCATTCGTGCCAGAGGAAAACAAGGTGGTGGACGATTTGAATCCGCTGACTCCTACAATTATGCACTTCATGTAATTTCAGAATCAGAATCCAGCGAAAATAAGGCTCTTTGCGTTAAAGGACTTTCAACATTTACAGGATTGGCTATTTCAGATTATGGATTCGCCTCCAAATTATCAAATGACAGCCTGGTTTTTTCAGTAAGTTCCCCAAATATGGAAATATTTACGTCGGGCACGGGAAAATTGAATAATGGCACTGCAACTATTCAATTCGATAATAAGTTCTCAACCTCAATAGCAAGAGATGGGACACTTATTAAAATAATAGTGACACCTTGCGAGCCACCAGCCGGACTCCTTTATGTTTATAATAAAAGCCATTTAAGCTTTGATGTCAATCTCCAACCAATTCCAGGCCTTGAAAATTGTTCTAAAGATATCTCTTTTGATTGGATGGCTATTGGAAGAAAAAAATGATTTTTGAGTGATGGTGAAAATCTGCTAAACCATTCTGTCGATGAAAATTTTAACCCTCTTTTAGCGACATATAAAGAGAACGAGCGATAGATAGCTTTTTTAATGAAATTTATTTAATTAAATCTAAGACATTTCATTAATAAAAAACAATGAAATAATCCCATAATCATTCAATTGACATACGGCCATGATACTTAAAATGCAAATATTTTTATCCGTTTTTTCTCTTGGAATGGTTTTTAATGGCTATTTAAGTTATGCAGACCACCCAAAACGAAACGCAATTTTACAAGCATCAGAAAAAACCGTCACCAAGTTGCCTTTGAGTGATCAAATCGGCAGTAATTTCTTGAACTATTCTTTTGCTCTTAGTTCAGGTGGGAATGTTTCCAGCTCAGCAAATTATAAACAAGTGAACTGCATTGGGCAGGCTTCTCCCATCGCATCCATTGAGAGCGTTCATTTCATCAATAGTTCAGGATTTTTGCCAACACTTCTTCTAAATAATTATCATATTACTGGGAAAGCCATTTATGCGCTAAATAACAAATTTGTTCGCCAAGTAAGTATATTTCTCTCTGGTGCGGCTTCAGCTTTAGCTAAAACCAACGACTTTGGCTATTATGAATTTGTTGATTTAGAGGAAGGAAAACAATATCAAACCACTGCTAAAAAATATCATGATTTTGTCGAGGACTCAACCATTAATTTGATTGATGCCAAGCGCGTCCATCTTTATTTATGCGGCTCATTAAATTTTAATCAAAATGAATGGTTAGCTTCTGATGTGGATGAAAATGGCGTCGTCGATAGCTTAGATAAATTCCTAATCATTCAGCGAGCATTGCTAGATACCGGTGTTGATACCGTAAAAAATCATTGCGGACAATGGCGTTTCATTCCAACTAATCATAATTATCCGGCATTGCTTGATGATACCAACAATCAAGACTTTCTTGGTATTATTCTGGGTGATAATAATGGATCCTGGCAATATGCTTCAACTAAAAAACCTGCGATTGAACCAGTTTGCTTCTCTGGATTGAAAGATCAGGTAGGGTACGCGGATTCTATACTTATAATCCCGCTGTCATTAGATACAAAATACCTCTTTTTATTTGCGGAAATAAAATTACAGTACAATCCTAAGATCTTGAATTTTGTCAATTGTCATACCACAGAATTAACAAATACTTTTAATCTTGTAACAACAGTGGATAGCACCAAAGGAATAATTGCTTGCGCCTTATTTGCACCAGATTCCATGCTCCTGAAAGGCGATTTGCTTTGCTTTCAATTTAAAGTCGTAGGAAAACAGGGCGAGGTAACTGAATTGACTATTTCTAAATTTTTTATAAATGAAAACATAGTATTGCAAACCAAACTCAGCTAAAAATTGTATCTCCCAATGAAATTCCCCAAAGCTATCGATTATATCAGAATTTCCCCAATCCCTGCAATTCCACTACTGTGATCCGCTACGATTTGTCGAATATAAATGCGCAGCGAGCAGTATTACAAATTTATAACCTTCGAGGTCAACTTGTCAAAACACTTTTGGATCAGCATCAGCAAGCTGGCTTTCATCGAGCGGTATGGGATGGCACCAATGAAACTGGCGAACCAGTTGCCAGTGGCGTTTATATTTATCGACTGTCTTCTGGAAATTTTCATAGCACAAGGAAGATCGTTATATTAAAATAACCCGCAACACAAGGATATTACCAGCTAATTGGAGGCTAACATGATAAAGCGAACTTTGATCATCCTCTTTCTGATTCATCTTTTCATTCTGCTCTCATTGCAGATTTCTATTCATATTCCAAATGCATGTGCCCAGAAGAATTGGGCTATCCAAGAAGCCTTCGCCAAAGAAGAGCGATTGGCTTTATCCGACACCATCGACATTTCTATCCCCACGAATTTAGCTGGCGGCAAAAACACCATCATAGCGGTTCCCGTTAATCTCGATGATCCCATGATAAATTGTGCGGTTTCAACCTATCAGTTTATAGTCACATTTGATCCGAATATTTTGCAGTTCCAAAATGGTTCCGATGCTGGTTGTCTGACCGAATCCTGGGAAGGTCCCTTTGTGGAAAACATGGAGCCAGGCAAAATTTCAGTAGGCGCTTTCGGTACTCAGCCCGGCCAATGGTCGGCCAGTCCACCACCCTTGCTCTATCTAAATTTCTTGATCATCGGTGAGCCAGAAAGCACGTCGTCAATACATTTTGAATCGTTTTCGTTTGATGTACCAAACATATCCATTAAATGCCACGATGGCAAGATAACGGTCACATCGGACAGTAATGCTGCCATTATTCAAGTGAAAAGCCATCGATTTGGGCCAGGACATAAGAACCAGCCTCTGGAGGTATATTTCAAAAATTCGATGAGCGTTTTTGGGATCCAATTTACTGCCAAATTTGATAGCCGACTACTTTCTTGCGTGAAAGCGGATACGGCATCTCGAAGCGCAAGAATGCAGATTGTCAGCAAAATTTGGGCTGATTCGGTGCGAGTGTTGATTTTCAGCGCTACGGGCGATTCCCTTGAGCCAGGTGAGGGAGTCATCGCTAAATTATTTATGAATGTCGATAGCAATGTCCCAGCTGGCGATAGCACCCGTATTGATTTTACTCAGGTGAAAATATCTGGCAAAGCCGGTAAACGTATCCCTGCCATAGCTAAAGCCGGATACGTCTCCTTTGGACTGAAAGGCGATATTAATAACGACGGAATATTGGATATTTATGATATTACCCTCATGATTGATATTATCCTCGGGAATTACCAGCCAACGCCTTATGAATGCTGGGCTGCTGATATGGATGATAGTGGCGAAGTGGACATATACGACCTTATCCAGCTCATTGAAATGGTCCGTGATGGCAGACGACCTGGCGCCGCTCGGCCCAAAGCCCTTATAGCCTCTGCTGCGGCTTGCCAGATCCAATTGCCAAAATTATCTTTCATATCAGGAGAATCGGTAGATCTGCCAATAGTAGCGTCGTTTGATGAGCCAATTTCTGGGTTGCAATTACGGTTTAAATACCGGATAAATGCTTTAAAAATTTTAGAGCCCAAATTGACCGAAATGACCCAACACATGAATTTTGCATATAGCGACAAGAATGGAGAGCTAACCATTTTGATTTTCAGCCCCGATGGACATAGCTTTGAAGCTAACAACGAAACAATTTTAACACTCCCAATCCAATCATTACAACAAATCAGCGAGAGCGTTCCGCTTTCCATTGATGAAGCGATTGCTGTCAATAGCCATGGCGAAAAAATAAAG
>Ga0209227_1001228_pt1 | contig 20317 bp, 14 predicted proteins | sample YNPBryantNP2012_FD_185815 | JGI IMG/M metagenome (GOLD analysis project Ga0209227, IMG submission 185815) | Anoxygenic and chlorotrophic microbial mat microbial communities from Yellowstone National Park, USA - YNP Bryant NP 2012 (SPAdes)... ...
GTGGTATATCACGCCGCTCTCCGGTTTGCTGGAACGAATCCTGGCGTACCTGGGGCTCTCGGCCTCGCTCTACCAGCGCCTGGCAGAAAATTCATCATAGGCCCCTTCCAATTGCACGAAAGAAGAGTGGGAAGGGATCACAACGGACAAAATCGGATTGAACGGACAAACCACTGCCGCAGGTCAATCGTCCGTTCAAACCAATCAGTCCGTTGTTATCGGGTTTTTCCAACAAGCAATGATCTACGCCCTGCGCTACAACCGCTTTTTGCTGGACGAAGTCCTGAGCGGTCGTCCGCAGGGCACGCCGCTGCGCCCCATCATCCCCGCATGCCTGAAGCGCGGCGAAGAAGGACGGCGGATGCTCATCGCCCTGCGCGATTGGTGGCAGACAGGTGTCAACGACATCGGCACACCGCGCCCCGACACTATTTCGCCCATCCCAGAGGGCATCCCGCTGCTGGAAGCGGAGCGCATCGCCCGCGAGCGCGAGCCAGGGGATGGTACGCCGCAGAAAAGCGTGGTGGAGCAGATTGAAGCGGCGCTGAAGAATGTAGAAGCAGGCTAACACGCGCTTGCACCTGACGCCGCTCCGCTGCGCTTCGCGGCGCAGGTGAAACGCAGTCCGTTATGCCGCTCAATGCCAACATATTGGCCCAGTTCAATGCGGCTTAAGGAGTTGACCAATGGACTTCTCGACCAGTGACAAGACCCAAATCTTGCTCTATATCTTTGATTTTAATGTAAAAGAGATATACCGCAGGAAAGAGCAGCAACAACGCCTCTTTGAATGGTCAACAAGTCTCCTGTTAGCCGCTTTTGGTGCTGTTGTTGCTTTGTCGGGTAGGTCAACCCCTTTAGACTTTCCTGTGGCGATAAAGGCACTTGCAACGATTATGGTTGTCGTGCCTACCTTTCTCTTCAGCCAGCGGATAGTGAAATTCAAAAAAGGCTCGGTAGGGAATGCCAAAGCGGTTGAGCGCATTCAGGAAATACTCCGACTTTTTGAAGACGGATATTATGGCGTTCGTTCTCCATATCCCCACGAATGGGAAGGTACATTGGCGGAAGGTATACGTAAAGGGAAGACCACGCTTATCTATGTAGCCATCTTGGTTCTATTGATCTTCGCTTTTTCAAAGTAACAGTCACCACTCCAATCCGGTATATCGGAAGCAAGAAAGCAATAAGGCAGTCTCCGTTTCCATTCGTTCCAGAGAAGCGCTGACAGCTTCCCGGAGATGGTCTATCCCTTCCGGTAAGAAATTGGCCAGGTCGCCATATTTGCTATGATTCCAGACCATTTCTACCGGGTTCAGCTCCGGCGCATAAGCAGGCAACCAGACTACTTCTATCCAGTCCGGATGTTGCTCTTGGAGAAGCCGAATCGCTTTCCGATGGGCGCTGTACCGATCCAAAACCAGGATGAATTTCTTCTTCACATGCCGATGCACCAGGCCCAGGAAGGCGATCACGGCATCGAAACGTATGTTCTGTTGATGAATTTGAAAGAACAGATGAGGCCGATGCCGCACAGGGGAAAAACAGATCCCGGCAATCACGGAGAGCCGGTCGTGCCGATCCCAACTGTACTGCACGGGGGTCTCCCCTTTCGGCGCCCATGTCCGGCGTACCAATGGTTGCAGCCGATAGCCACTCTCGTCTATAAACAGGATCGGCCAGCCGTTCTCCCTGGACTTTTTTTTACCTCTTCCCACTTCTGGGTACGCCAGATTCGGATGGCCTCTTCGTCCCGCTCCCTGGCCCGTCGCTGGGGCTTCTGGGGACTCCATCCCATCCCCCGGAGCAGATACCAGACCCGACCCGGATGGTATTGTACTTCAAACTCCCGCTGGATCACCTGGGCTACCCGGCGAAGGGTCCACAAATCCGTGGGGAATCCGGCCGCTCTGGCCCCTCGCCGGAGAATCTCCGCCAGACGCTGTTTCTGGTCAGCCGTAAGGCGAGGGGGACGGCCGGGATGGGGTTTGGCGCGCAGAGCTTCTACCCCTTGCTCCTGGAGCACTTTTTTCCAACGAGAAACAGAGGCTGGGGAGACGCCGACCAGACGACTCACTTCCCGGACTCCTCTGCCTGCCTGGAGCATCCGAACGGCGATCATCCGGCGCATTTCCAGAGCTTCTGCACTCCCTTTGGGCCGCATCCTACCATCCTCCCTACCTGTGATAGGTGGGATATATTCTATACAAAAGATGTTACTATGGCAAGGCGAAGATCAATAATTTCCGATGAACTCGTAAATACCTACCCACCTGCGTCATTGCGCCACGCGCCGAAGGCGGCGAAGCAATCTCCAGGCCTGTGGGGAGATTGCTTCGGCGGCTATTGCCGCCTCGCAATGACAGCCTGGAGTTTCTCCCAAACTTACACAACGCTCCAGGCAATAGTCATCCCAACACGCTCCCCGGTCGCTTCGTTAATCAACAGCAATTCTCCCCCATTCTTCCCCCGTAATTGCTCGTTCGCATTCAACAACTCAATGCCATAGACGGTTCCATCCGGAGCCATATCCACAACCAATTCGTCACTCAGGCGAATAGACTCCACTTCAGCGTCCTCTTCCCGAAAGCGAAGGTAAGCAATGTTATAGCGCGGATCATATGTAATCTTCATCACCCTCCTCCGTCAAAATACCGTGCAATGACTGTGATCACCAACCTGGCTACCTGACAGTTTTATTCCAGAGAGTCATTGCGAGGGCGCGGAGCGCCCGAAGCAATCTCCAACACGGCCTCTGGAGATTGCTTCGCCCCCTTCAGGGGCTCGCCTCGGCGCGAGCGCCCTTCGGGCAGAGCCCTCTGGGCGAAGCCCTCGGGCCGAGAAGCCCCCTCGGCCTGAGGCCTCGGGGCCGAAGGCTTCGGGCCGAGGCCTTCGGCGCGTGGCGCAATGACGCCTCGGAAAGGGTTTTCCCGGGCGTTCGGGCAAAGTGTCAGGTGGCCAGCACTCCTCCTTTTTCTCGTAGTAGGGATTGCCCCACTTCTCGCGGTAGACCAGTTCGTGCAGAGGGATGCGCGGACGGGGCCGGGGGTAGCGCGCGGGGTGGCCCACGGCGATAATGCTGACAATCTTCAGCCCCTCGGGCACGCCCAGCAGGTCCTTCAGGCGCTGCTCATCGCGAATGTCAATGCAGGGGGCGATCACCCAGCAGGCCCCCCGACCCAGCGCCGTCACCATCAGCAGCATGTTCTCAATGGCAGCCGACGTATCGTAGGGCAGGTCCCAGACGTCCTTGCGGCCGCAGACGACGATGTTGACCGGCGCCTCGGCGAGGAAGGCGGACACCTGCCCCGACGTCAGTTTCTCAAAGGCCGCCTTCCGCTTCGCCTCGTCCTCCAGACTGGCGAACCGCTCCTGCATCTTCTGGGTGACGAACTCGGCGGTAAACCGGCGGCCACTGCCGCCGCCCGCGATCGCCCCCATCCGTTTCCGCGTCTCCGGGGCCTTGACGATGAAGAAGTTGGTGCGGGAGAGGCAACCGGAACAAGAGAAGGAGTTGGAAACGATGCTGGAGCGGTATCTGGGGCCTCGCCGCCTCGGGAGGGGGAGAAGGCAACAGTCGCAAAAAGCGCATTTGTGAGCCCGAAGGACCGGGGAGGGATGAGGGCACAATGTCCTTTATATCCGAACCTCAGGGAACCATTGCTTGACAGGGGGATGGGAGTATGTTAAGATGAAGTTGCTCCAGGTCGGCCAGGCGGTCGCGCTCCGCGTTGCGCGGGGTGAGGAAAGTCCGGGCTCCACAGGGCACGGTGCTGGGTAACGCCCAGGCGGGGTAACCCGACGGATAGGGCCACAGAAACAGACCGCCGGGTTGGGAGGGGGTAGGCAGGTAAATGGGTGAATGGGGAGTGGGTGGGGTGTGCGCATCCTGCCGATTCTCCACATACCAGATACCAGTCCACCATCCTCCCGACCCGGTAAGGGTGAAAAGGTGGTGTAAGAGACCACCGGCGTCCGGGGTGACCCGGGCGGCCCGGCAACCCCCACCGGGAGCAAGGCCAAGCAGGGGCGACGTAGGGGCAACCCTTGCGGTTGCCCCTGCACGGGGCGGCCCGTCCCGTCCGAGCCCCGGGTGGGCCGCATGAGGCGGCGGGCAACCGCCGTCCCAGAGAGATGACCGCCCACGACAGAACCCGGCTTATCGGCCGACCTGGAGCGAATCAGATGGACAATCATTCGGAACATAATCCGCCCAGCCTTTCGTCAATGATCCGTTTTTGGATAGAGCGGTAAATCTTCCCGAGCCGTTCTATCCCCTCACGAATCTGAGATTCGTCAGGGTGGATATATCGCATCGTCTCTTCTATTCGGGAATGTCCGAGCATCTCCTTTACCACTGGTAGAGGGGCGCCACTTTCTAACAAATGCGTGGCGAAAGAGTGACGAAGGGTGTGCGGCGTGACTTTCTTGTCCACAATACCAGCCCGCACTGATAGAGCACGCACAATCTCGTTGATCTGTCGCGGCGATAAGATAGGAGTCCCTTGATTGTTGAGCAGCAAGGGCTGATCCGGATGACGGGCGTTGATGATGGGTTTAAGGACTTCAAATGCAGAACTATCCAGAGTGATTTGGCGTGCTTTACCCCCCTTGCCTAAAACATATAACTTGCGGCGCTCAAGATCCAAATCACGCGCCTTGACTGTGCACATCTCGGCACGGCGGAGACCGCCATGCAACCCCAGGATGACGACAATTTGCGCTATCTCTACAGAGCGGTCATAAGGAGCTACTGGCGTATTGAGGAAAATCTGTCGCTCCTGAAGAGGCCACTTTTTGGGATGAAAGGATTGCCCTTTCTGAAGAAGGGGAAGCCCACTTGTTTGCCGATGCCTTTGAATGGCTTGTCGTACCCCTGCCGTCTGCCAGCGCTTCCCTGAGCGAGAGGGGAAGAGATAGGGAGAGCGAAGCCCGGCAACTTCTCGGATAAACAGGTATTCCTTCAGGTGACGCTCTATTTCACCACTAACCTGGACAGTAAGGCACCCGATTCTCATTGTACCTGACGCTGGATCATAGTCTTCTATGCGAAGACGGGTAAGTACTTCAATCTCAATTTCCAACCCTGCGAGAAGATGAAAAGCCGCACAATCACGGAGGTGAAGAATACCTGAAGGAGTTGTCCCCCCTTTGGCAGCTAATTCCAGACGGGCAGCCTCTTCCAGGGTTAGATAACTCGTTGGAGGATCAGGTGGTTTTTTCAGGCGGATCGCAGGTTTAGACGTTGTTAATTTCTTGTCAATTGCCCATCGCAGAAACATCAAGAACGCCTGTCTTTTAGCATACGCCGTGGATTCTTTGCGATACATTTGAGACAAGTATAGAAAGTACTCAGCAATAACTGGTTCCGTAAGCGCCTTCTCCAGATCGGTGATATTCCGCCGTTCTGCAAACAGAGCGAATGTTTTCAGCCGTTGTTCGTAGGCGCGAGTAGATGTGCTGGCCAACCCACGAAAACCGGTGTGTTCGGAAATGAAGTTATGGATTGCCTCGTTAACAGTTGGCATATAACCCACCCCGTTCTTCACTTTGCTATATACGTATAACCTTTGTATATATTATACCATGCTTCCGCAAGAAGTCAAGTCAGTTGGCGATTTATGATCACCACACATCAGCATGGCCGCTGGCTCAAACAGATGCTTCATTTTCCCGGACAGACCATACTTGAGCCGGCGGGGCGTTAAGAGCGGCAAAACACATTCAGTGCCACTAAATCCCAGCAAAGAAGGTGCACAATGGCAAAACAACAGTATGATCCGAAACCGTTCCAGGAACTTCTCCGCATGTTATTGAGCAAATCCGGAGAAAGTTACCGTCAGGCCAGTCTGGCTGCAGGTCTACCTCACAACGCGATCTTCAAATATCTTGTCAAGGGAGTGAGACCCAGGCGGGACGCTTGTGTAGCACTGGCCGACCACTTTGGGGTAAATCCTAATGACCTGCTCCAGGCAGCAGGATATGAACCGCTCCGCCTCTTTGACCGGTCCTCCACCAAACCGGGAGAGATGAGCCCTGAGATGCAAGAGTTGTTTGCGCAGATTCAGCAGATAGAAGATCCAATCGTGCGCAGGCGAATGATGGAGGCGATAGCAGCACTGGCAGATGCATACTTACGGGCCGCCAGGCCAAAAGCAGCAGAAGCGGTAGAACCGAAGCCAACTCCATCCTCCGCGACCAGCAATTAGACGCTTGAAGAAAACGTTTTCCCACAAAAGTTAGCTTAGTTTTATTGTCTCAACAGTTGCCCGAGAAGGATATGCCAGAGGTAACAAACAATGGGAATAGAAGAAAATATTTCCAAACAAACAGCCGAGCGACTTGAACTGATATATGAACATCTCTCCAACCTCCAAAATTTCTGTTTTCAAGAAGATTCCTGCTGGTTAACAACAGGGTCAAACAAAGTAATGAATGTACTCCCGGCCAAGCCACCCCGTTTAAGACGAATGGTGGCCTTGTTGACTGCCAAGATGGCAAGTTATCCCTACTTGTATCGCCTCTACCGAAGAAGGATAGAGAAGATAATTCATATTGACACGCGTGCATATTTCAGCGATGAGGTCATTTACGGGATTAAATTGGCAATCAGGAGGCTACTTGATAGGTTGTGCTGGTACTTGAGGTTGAATCCCGAGCAAGAAATCAGACGGGGGCCTTACACTCTGGAAACACGCATTTTTGTTCATCAAGCTTATCGCAGGATTAACATATATAAATATACAACAATCTTGTTCCCCTCGGCCTCAATTCTTTATAGCATGATAGCCTACTACTCTGTCAAGGCTGATTTTTCAGTTTGGCCGGATTTGAGAAATACCCTGCTGGCTGGATATGTGGGCCTATAATGACCTCATTTGCCCATATTTGGGGGTATTCAACCCCATCGCAAATATAAGTTTCATAATTGACAGAGTACTACGCCGTATTTGATTTCCTACAGATATATACACGGTACAGGGTTTCCTCACTGGAAATTGCTCTCTTATACTTAGGGTTTTTATTTCTCGGCTACTCCTCTCTCAGCTTGGTCTTGAGTATTTTGTCTGTTGGCATGCTCGCATTTGATCTTATTTTTGTCCTCGCACAGTTTCAGCCTCCCAACCACGGGGAGCAGATATAGTTTTAGGCAGAAAGTGCCGCGCAAACGGAAGGGAAACCGCCTACATAATCAGAAGATTCTTTTCCCAGCCCGGAGGGAGAGATATGGACATCCAGGAAGTAGAACTGGAGGCATTAGCCCGGGCAATTCGCTCCGCAGGCCGTCCTCTCCCCATTAACCGACTGGTCTATGTGGCCGCCCTCGCCTGGCTGGAAGCCTGTAGAATTTCTCGCCCTTACGCTCCCGGAAGCACATATCGGGTCGGCGAAACGTTGATCCTCGGTGATCAACGTGCTACAGTCAAGGATGTACAGCGAGGAGAAAACCCGAAACAGGGTCCCTTTGCCATCCTCACCCTGCGCTTCCCCGACGGCACCGAACGGCTGATGGCGGCTGAAATCCCTGGCGCGCCAAAAGAAGACCCTCAGCCGATCACCAATGTTCAGGTAGATGTAGATGCATGGCTCCGGGACCGGGAAGTGACCGCCCGTCAGGCCGTGCTGAATGCCCTCAAAACTGACCCTCGCTTTGTCCAATGGAACGAACGTTGGTGTTTAGAGGAGATGCTCCCCAAAGTAGATGAGGGTATTCTCCGGAAAGTGCTGACATGGGTCACAGAGAAAGAACCCCCAAGAGGAAGCGAACCCGTTTCACATTCCACCGAAGAGTTGGTCCAAGTAGCGTGGGGGCTGGAAGATGACGGCAGCGCGGAATATGACCTGCACGCTTTTGCCCTGAGTCGGGTGCTGGCGACACACCCGGCGGTGGTGAATCTGGAGGGCCGGTGGACATCGGCAAAGGCCTGGAACGCTTTCATTATCCGTCCACCGCTTACCCCCCCGCGTCCCCACCCAGGTTGTGCTCCCTGAAGGGGTCACACCGGTCAGCAGACGAGAGGCCCGAAAAGAGCAAGAGCGGAAAAGAGTAGAAGAACCCACTATCGCTGGCCCTGAGGAGGACCTGGAAGTCTGGCGCAAAAATCGCCCAGCCTATGTCACTTTCACTCTGCGGGCCCGGCACTATTATGAAGGATGGCTACCCCTGGACGATCAGGTCCGGCGACTCTTCCCGCCCACCCCCTCCGCTCGTCAGGAAGTGGTCTTCCACCACCGTTTTGGCGACGAACCAGACTCCTTTCGCGCCTGGGTGGACCGCAGTCACGGGCGGATTTGGGTCTCTCCTGAGATGTACGAAACGCTCCGGCACTATCGCATTTATCCAGGCGCCCGCCTGCGCATCTCCGCCCGCAACGAACGGGAGTACGACATCGCCACGCGCCCCACAAGCCGCACCGACCCCATCCGCGTCTGGCGGATGTGGCTGGATGAGAACGGACAGATCCAGTACGAAGACCATCTGGAGCCCCGGCTCTACGATGTGGACGACGATGTTTATGTGGCTGACGTGCGGTTTGAGGACCGGGAAGCTCTGTTCCGCCAGGCTGAGGAGGTCGGCAACAGCGTTTTCGGGCTGATGTACCAGAAAGCGTGCCAGTGGTGGGAAGAGAGAGGGCGGCAGGACTTGGTTGTGACCGCCGACGAACTCTTTGCGGCCATCCACTTTGACGAAAGAGGGCGGATGGTCAGCAAAGCCACCATCGCCTGGGAACTCTGGCAACGGAAAGCTTTTGAGCCCCTGGGAGGAGGACGGTATCGCTTCCGGCCAGAGTTCGGAGAACAAAGGGAATCCAAAACAATCTCGGCACCGCCATCAGAAGCGGTAGAGGCCCGGATTGAATCCCAGGCGGTCGCAATTGCGGAACGGCCGCAGGAAGAGGCCCAACTCGAAACCGAAACGCCCCCATCCGCAGAACTCCCGCAGAAGACCATGGAGGTTCGGCGCAGACCGGATATAGCCCTGGTCGCAGAAATGCTACGAGATGTCGGGGAAATGGGGCCCGAAACGGAAATGGCCCCAATCGCAGAACTGCTGCAGGAAACCGGAGAAACTCGGCCCGAAGAAGAAGCGGTCGCGGTCCCGGAACTCCTGCCAGAGGTCCCAACCCGACCTGAATCTGAGGCTGTACCTGTCCCGGAGACCACCGCGGCCGCGCCCAACTGGGAGGCGCCGGGGCCCCCAGCCGCGCCCCGGCGGAGAAGCCCCCGGCGCTGGCTCCGGCGAGTGTACGCCGCCCTGCGCTCTCTCGCTGGACGACTGCTTCGTCGTTCCGCAAGATCAACTCGGTGAGGTGGTTACCCTTGCCCGTACAAATCCCAGAAGCCGTTGGAGGACCCTGAGAAGATGCAGGCCAAAACCCTCTTCTCCCAACACTACCTGACCCACCGCCTCCCCGACCACCCGGAGTGGAAGGAGGACCCCCGACCCGCCTTTGACGCCGTGCGGGACCTGTGGAGAAAGGCCCGCCGGTTCGGAGAGTCCTGGAACGAGGCCCAAACGGAAGAAGAGTTCATCAAACCGGTCCTGCGGCTCCTGGGCTGGTCCTACATCGTCCAGACCAAAACCGGGAAAGGGGGACGGGTCTCCCGCCCCGACTACGCGCTCTTCGCCGACGACAAAACCCGCAACGAGGCCTACCCCTATCAGGGCCAGGACGACCCCTTCTACCGCCGCGCCCTGGCCATCGCGGAAGCCAAGTACTGGGGACGCCCCCTCAACCAGAAAGACACCACTGGCCGGGACACCTGGAAGGCCGACAGCAACCCCAGTTTCCAGATGGTCAACTACCTGGTGGGCACCCGTGTCCCCTGGGGCATCCTCACCAACGGCATCCTCTGGCGCCTCTACAGCCGGGAGGTCTCCAGCACCGCCAGCGAGTTCTACGAAGTGGACCTGGGGGTCATCTTTGACTTCCTGCCCCCCGACGGCGAGCCCAGCCCCGAACAACTGGACCAGTTCCGCCGCTGGTGGCTCTTCTTCCGCCGGGATGCCTTCCTCCCCGACGCCCAGGGCAAATCCTTCGTCCAGCGGGTCCACGAAGGCTCCGCCACCTACGCCCGCCAGATCAGTGACAAACTGAAGGAATTGGTCTTTGAGCAGGTGATGCCGGAAATCGCCGGAGGATTCATCGCCTATCGGTACCACCGAATGGGCATCCGGGAGGAGACGCCGGAAACCCTCCGGCAGATTTACCAGGCCAGCCTGAGCCTCCTCTACAAACTCCTCTTCCTCTTCTACGCCGAAGCGCGGGGGCTCCTGCCCATCACCAACCCCGGCTACCGGGAGCAGAGTTTGACCGCGCTGGCCCAGTGGGCCGCGGAGCGCCTGGATAATGGACTTCCCCTCAGCGACGCCCCCTACGCCACCCCCAAATACGATGCCCTGCTGGCCCTCTTCCGGCGGATTGACCAGGGAGACCCCAGCCTGGGCATCCCCCGCTACAACGGCGGCCTCTTCAACCCTCAGAACCCGGAGAACCAGTTCCTGGAAAGCCACCGCCTGAGCGACCGGGTGGTGGCCCGTGCGTTGGATATTATGGCACGGGACGCCGGGGAGCCCGTGGACTACGCCTACATCAGCGTCCGCAACCTGGGGGCCATCTACGAGGGACTCCTGGAGTACAAACTGCGGGTGGTGGACCCCGCCGGGGGAAAAGTGGAACTGGTCACCGACCGGGGGGAGCGCAAGGCCACCGGCTCCTACTACACCCCCGACTACATCGTCAACTACATCGTCCAGCACACCCTGGAGCCAATCCTGGACGAGCGGGAACAGGCCTTCCGCGAAGCGATGGACCGTTGCGCGGACCTGCGCCGAAAACTGCAACGGGCATCCGATCCGGCCACCATCGGCACCCTCCGGGAGCAACTGGACGGGGCCGAACGGGACGCGCGGGAGGCCTTCCTGGGCATTAAGGTCCTGGACCCCGCGATGGGCTCCGGTCACTTCCTGGTCAACGCGGTGGACTTCCTGACCGACGGCATCATCCGGCGGATGCAGGCCTACCACGACGACCACCCCGACGTCCCCTGGACGTGGAACCCCATCCAGCAACTGATAGAGCGGGTGCGGAGGGAAATCCTGGCGGAAATGGAGCGCCAGGGCGTAGAGGTGGACCGGGCCCGGCTGGACGATACCGCCATCCTGACCCGGCTGGTGATGAAGCGGTGCATCTACGGGGTGGACCTGAACCGGATGGCGGTGGAACTGGCAAAGGTGAGTTTGTGGCTGCACTCCTTCACCGTGGGCGCGCCGCTCAGTTTCCTGGACCACCACCTGCGCTGGGGCAACTCCCTCATTGGCACCGACGTGCGGACGGTGGAACGGGAGATTCGGGGGACCAGACAGGAGGACAAGGTGCAACTGAGCCTCTTCGCTGGTCCCTTCGCCGGACTGCTGGACCTGACCGGGCTGATGGTGGAGGTGGCCGAGCAGGCCGACGCCACCCTGGCCGACGTCCAGCACAGCGCCGGGGTCTTTGAAGAGTTCCAGCGGCAACTGACCCCCTACAAGCAGGTGCTGGACCTGTGGGTGAGCCAGTACTTCGGCAATCGGCTCGCCCGGCACTTCCTGATAGACTACGGCAACAATGTGCTGCCCGCGCTGAAGGGCGAGAAAGAAATCCCCGATACGCATCGGGAAACCGTTGCCCGGGCGCGGGAACTCTGGCAGGAGAAACGGTTCTTCCACTGGGACCTGGAGTTCCCGGAGGTCTTCATTGACCTGCGGAAGCGGGACTGGGCGGAGAACCCGGGATTTGACGCGGTAATCGGGAATCCGCCATGGGGCGGCGAAATCCCAAACGCTGACAAAGAGGCCTTACGTACTCAATTTCGGACAGCCCTGGCCCCGGCGATTGACTCCTACGCGCTCTTCACAGAATTGGCTATACTGCGTGCAAAGCAAGGCGGACACTGCGGATACATTACACCAGACACTGTACTCCGCAAGGATGACTTGCTGCACCTGCGAGAGTTCCTTTTGTCCAGCGCGCTCATCACAGAGATTGTGGAGACTGGACCCCTGTTCCAAGAGGTGCGAGATACGTGGTGCCTGATTTTGCTTCTGGCTAAGGGACAACTTTCAAAGAAGCACAAGGTTCGCCATAGGCAGATTGACCGTTTTATCGTTTCATCAGAAGCCCGACTGGAGAAATTGGGTCAGCGACAATGGTCAAAAGATTCTTTGGTTCCTCAACAACATTGGGCATCAAGGCCCAACTTGATCATAGGCTATCTGGCCTCGGAGGATGAACAGAAAGTTATTCGCGCGATTGAACGCTATAGCAATCCTCTGGTAACACACCCCCTTGGCTTTGATATTTCCAGAGGGGAGGAGGGAAGCAAGTTCTCACTTGAGCACGAACCCGGCAGTAATTGGAAAATGGTGCTCCCCCAATTGGTTGAGCGGCACTGGGTTGGTGAAGGTTTTCCAGTTCCAGCAAGCTCCCTCACTCCCAATAAACTGATGAACTACTATGCCCATCCGAAAATTTGGGTCATTCGCATTCAGAAATTGCGCTGGCGGCAGCGGCTGGTCGCTGCTTTTGATCCTCGCAACAATTCGGCTGGAATGAAGACACTTCAGATCATCGTTTCTCGCACGGACAACCAACAAAACTTGCTCTACCTTTCTGCTCTACTGGATTCCCGGTTGATGAATTTTTGGTGTACGGACTTCCTGGTTGATGATATGAATCAATCCTACCTGGAAAGGCTCCCTATCCGCCGTATTGCCTTCACCACCCCCGCCGACGAACGGGCGCGGCGGCTGGAAGAGGGGAAGGCACTGGCGGAAGCGTGGGTCGCTGCCCGGCAGGGGGAAATCGGGGAAGACGGCCGCTGTGCCTGCCCCTTCCCCCGGTTCCTCAACGACGACCTGGGACGGTGGCTCCAGGAGCGATTCTCCCCCGTCCACACCCCCGACCCCGAACTCGTCCGCCAGCACAACGCCGCTCCACTGAACCGCGCGTGGCAACTCCCCGAGGAGGGCCCCGGGGAGCAATCGGACGTCGTCCACGACCTGCTGGCCCATCTGGCGGAGAACATGCTGCGGATGAACCGGGAGAAGCGGGAGGAAATCCGCGGCTTTCTGGCCTGGCTGGAGCGGGAAATCGGCACCTCTCTGGAGAACCTCACCGGCCACTCCCGCCTGCGCGACTACCCGGGCGACTATCAGAAGGGGGAAATGCCCCTGAGTCTGGAGGATGTGCTGGAAATCCTGCGCCGCAACCGGCGGCGGTTGAAAGTGGACCCGAGCGGACGGGCCTTCCAGGAACGCCTGGAGAAGGAGTACCAGGCCAGCCTGGCGAAACTCCTGCCCCTGAAGCGCCAAATGGCCGCCACGGACCGCCTGATTGACCTCATTGTCTACCGCCTGTACGGGCTGACGGAGGAAGAAGTCCGGATTGTGGAGGAATCACTGACAGCAAGGAGTCCCGATGAGCGAGGTTCTCTCTGACCAATACTGGACGGAGGAATTCCAGGTCACCCAGGCCGACCTGGACCGGATAGAATCTTACATCCGACGGACGGGACAGGCCCATGACCTGACCACCCTGGCCCGTCGGGTGGTGCAGGGACGCCTGCAACACGGCCCGGAGACCAGTGCTCCCGTCCAGACCGACCGGGGGGAATCCCCCTCCGTGCGCCTGTGGGACCCCGCCGGGAAGTGGAAAGTGGGTGACCACGTCATCATTTTGGCCTGGTCATACAGGAATCGTCGCCAGGAGGTCTTTGTTGGGGAGATTGTTCATATAGACACCAAGCATGAACACATTGCCCACATTGCCATTGACGATGTCCGCTCGCCACGACCGTTTCAGTTGGCACCAGCGGGAAGTCCAGATGCCATAAAGTGGCATCAGACGGTCAGAGATGCTGTTGAGGCAATGCAACGGGACCACGGGTTGGAAGAGCAAGCGAACCTTGTGATTCTAAGGCATGGTCAACGCATCATCAGCCAACTCCTGGATGCCCTCCGCGCCGACCGGCGCTTCGTCCGCCTGGCCGGTTACTGGTTCCTGCGCGACCTGGCCGCCCCCCTCACCGATGAGCAACTGACCGCTCTGGCCTGGGCGATGGTCCCGCTGGAGGAGCCGCAACCCACCGATGCCCTGGTCCCCCTGGTGCATCCTCCGCTGTCCGATGGCGACCGGGGCCTCTTCGGTCTCTATCTGGCGATGCGGGAGCGCCCCCACCTCTTCCGCAACGTAGACCCCCGCCAGCGCCCCCGCTGGGTTCTGGCGGGCCCGCCGCCGGGTTCGTGCGTTCCGCGCCACGCCGCTTATGACCCCGAGACCTACGAGGTGCTCTGCCTCCCCGGTCAGCCCATACCACCGGAGACAGTACAGCGTCTCTGGGACCTGGGCCTGCTACGGGCAGTGCTCTGAAAACGCCAGGCTATCTGCGTTTACCCGCGTCCTGTTTGGAAAGATCAATGCCCTCTTCGCTCTCTCAGGTCATCCACTCCATTCTGGCCACCCGTCCGGAGGGCCTCACCGAGCGGGAAATTCGCCGCGCGCTCATTGAGGAGCACGGTTTCCGCTGTACCCCGGGCGAGATCCGCCAGGCACTGCAGGGCCATCCGTCCCTCTTCGTCCCAATGGCCGATGGCCGCTGGCGCGCCCGGGCCGCGTTGGAGGCAGAGGCCATCGCCGCAGGCGAGTCGGAACCCCGCCGGGAGCGGGGCCCCGTCCATCCTCCCCTCCTGGCCCACCTCCCCCCGCTGGACGCCTTCATCGCTTTTGACCTGGAGACCACTGGCCTCAACCCCGGCCGCGACCGCATCCTCCAGATCGCCGCAGTGCGCATCGTTAACGGCCATCCGTCCCCTGCCGTCGCAGAAGACAAATCCCCCCTCCCTCCGCTCTTCAACGAATACGTGAATTTGGAAGGTCGTGAGATCCCCTACGGACTCCGCGTCAAACTGGGCCTGACGGACCATCCAGAGTGGGAAGCGCAACTGGCGCAGGCTGACCGCCTGCCGGAGGTGCTGGAACGGTTCCGCCACTGGATTGGCGACCTCCCCCTGGTGGCCCACAACGCCCGCTTTGACATGGCCTTTCTCCAGCAAGCAGGCCGGGAAATCGGATGGGAGGTTGCCAACCCCATCGTGGATACGATGGAACTGGCCTGCCTGGCCCGCGCTGGCGAAGGCGGCCTCAGCCTGGAAGAACTGGCCCGCTCGCTGGGTGTCGGCGTGGGACTGGAAGGCGGCCAGATTGTGGAGGACTGGGCGCGGCAATATGGTGTGGAACCGTTCTCCTGGACCGGTTTCCACAATGCCGTCGTGGACGTCCTGGTACTGGCCGCGACGGTCCCCCGCCTGCTGGACGGAATCCGGGAGCGAATGACCCGGAACCCCCTTCTGGCCAGGGAGTGCATCCGATGGATGCCCCGCCTGGCAAAGCGGCTGGGGATTCCGTCCCCCGCGCCCGATAAAGGGTGGGAGCCTCTCCTGACTCGCCTGCTCGCTCCTCCCACTCCGGAAACCCCATCCCTGGCACCTCCCTTCTCCTTCACGCCGGAGGCGGTTCGGGCCCGCTTTGAGGATATGGTGAAGCAGAACCGCCTCCGCCGACGGGAGGCCCAACTACAGATGGTGGAGACGGTGAGCCGCGCGCTCCAGGAGGACCGTTTCGCCCTGATAGAGGCTCCCACCGGCACCGGCAAGACCTTCGCCTATCTGGTCCCCGCCGTCCTTTGGGCCCACAGCCAGGGGGAGCCAGTGTTGATCTCCACCTACACCCGCCTTCTTCAGGACCAGATGGCGGGCGATCTGGACCGCCTCCGTCGTTATCTGGGAATGGACTTCCGCCACCAGGTCCTGAAGGGAATGTCCAACTACCTCTGCCTCCGGCGGGCCGAAGCGGTCTATGCCCAGACCGACCCGGAGATAATGGACGATGAGGAGCGCTTTGCCTGGCTGGTCCTCCTGACCTGGCTGTCGGCCACCCAGGAGGGGTTGTTGGACGAATTGAGTTACTGGGCCCTCAGCACGTTCCCGGCCCTGGCCTGGCTGTGCGAATCGCTGCGGGCGGAGCAGGGGGAGTGTAGCCGTCAACACTGCCCGGTGGGGGAGGCCTGCTTCCACCGTCGGGCCTACGAGCGAGCGCTGCGGGCCCAGGTAGTGGTGACCAACCACGCCCTGCTCCTCTCCAAAGAGTGGGAAGCGACAGGGCTGCCCTTTGCCCGGGTTGTGATAGACGAGGCCCACAACCTGGAGGACGCCGCCACCTCCGCAGCCACAGACGAGGTCTCCTCGGGAAGCGTCGCCTACCTGGTCAACCGGTTGCTGGACCATCGCTCGGGCCGGGGAGTACTGATCCGGATCCGGGACAGGGTGCAGGACCCGGAGGGCCAGCGGCGGATCGCGCGAGCCATCCAGACCCGCAACCTTCTGGACTCCCTGTCCAGGGACTTCGGCGACCGCCTCCGGCGGTACGCGGAATTAAACAGGGTCCGGATGGACGTCCGATACGGAGTCCAACTGGCCCTGGAGGCGGACCCCCGTCGGGCCAATCCCCGCAGTTGGAAGCCGGCGGAAGAGGCCCGCCAGCGACTGACCGCGGCACTGGAGGATACGGCCCGAGCGGTGGAGGGGTTGCGCACCTGGCTGGAAGCCCACCCCCTGCCCGCCTTCCAGCAGGAGACCCAGAACGAACTCCAGTTTCTGGCCAGCGCACTGGCCGAACAGGCCCGCCTGCTGACCGAAATCCTGCGCGTCGGATACGACCGGCGAACCCGCGTCCACTGGATAGAAGTGGAACCCTCTGTGCCCCCGGAGGAGATAAAGGACATTGAGGAGTACACTGGCCCCTACCGCTGGGCGGTCCGGCGGGCGCCGGTACGGGTGGGACCATACCTGGAGCAGCGCCTGTACCGGACCTGCCGGACCCTGGTCCTGACTTCGGCGACCCTGTGCACTACCCGGGAGGCCGGCTTCGGCTTCATCCTGGACCGGCTGGGAGTGGTGCGGCGGGTGGGGCCGGACAACGCCGTCGCCCTACCGCCGGAGTTGGATTACCGCCGGGCCCTCTTTGCCGTCGCCCGTTATATGCGGTACGATGCCCGACCTAGCGAGATTCAGAACTTCGTGGACGAAGCGGCCCAGGAATTGAACGGGTTCTTCCAGTTCACCGGGGGCAATGGCCTGGTCCTCTTCACCGCCCGTGACCGGATGATCCAGGTCTTCCGGGCCCTGGAGCCGGCCCTGGGTGAACACTCCATCCCCGTCGCCTGCCAGGGGGAGACCGGCAGCCGGCGTGCCCTGCTGGAGGAGATCAAAACTCGCCCCGGTTCCGTCCTCCTGGGCCTGAAAAGTTTCTGGTACGGGGTGGACGTCCCCGGCCCGAATATCTCCTACGTGGTGATGGAGAAACTCCCCTTCCCACTCCTGACTGACCCGGTGGTCCGCGCCCGGGCCGCCGAAGTCCGCGACCGGGGCCGGCACGAATTCACCGACTACATCCTCCCGCTGATGCTCATTGACTTCAAACAGGGATTCGGCCGCCTGATCCGAGGAGAGGAGGACATCGGCGCGGTGCTCCTTCTGGATAAACGAGTGTGGACCCGAGAGTACCGCCGGGACCTGCTGGCTGCACTGCCGGGAATGGACGAGGCCGGAAGCGCGCGAGGCCCTGTGGTGCTGGATGACGAGACGATGCGCTCCCGGCGCGCCGTCTACCAGGCCATCGCCGACCACATGGCCCAGGCGCCGCCAGCGTGGCGAATTGACCGGGAGCGGATGGAACGGATCCTGGCTGGACTGCCGGAGCGCCTCCTGACCCACCTGGAACAACTGCTCCTGGAACTGCGCCTGCCCCGCGTCGTCCCGATGGAGCAGTTGCGGGAACTCTGGGACCGGGTGCTGCGGGGAATGCGGGAACTCTTTGGATTCCGGGAGTGGCGCCCCCCCGAACAGGAGGACGTGGTCCGCGCACTTCTGACCGGAAAGGACGTCCTGGTAATCCTCCCCACCGGCTCCGGCAAATCGTTCACCTTCCAACTCTCCGCCCTGCTACGGGAGGGAACCACCCTGGTCTTCTCCCCCCTCAAGGCGCTGATGAAGGACCAGGTGGACCGGCTGCTGGACCGGGGGCTGGCGATGGCCGAACGAGTGGATAGCAGCCAGACCGCCGAGGAGCAGGAGCGAGTGTACCAGCGGATACGGGAAGGGACAGTCCGGCTGGTCTACATCGCCCCGGAACGGGTGCGTGACCCCCGGCTGCTGGCCGCGCTGAAAGCGGCACGGAACATTGTCCAGGTGGTGGTGGACGAGGCCCACTGCGTCCACACCTGGGGCTCCAGTTTCCGCCCCGACTTCCTGTACATCCGCCATCTGGTGGATACCATCGCCGAAGCGCAGGGATACCGCCCACCCATCGCCGCCCTGACCGCGACGGCCACCCTGCCGGTGCGCGAGTCCATCGCCCGACGATTAGGCCTGCGGCCAGACTACCAGCAGATTCTGCGCAACCCCAACCGACCAGAACTCCGCTTCGTCGTCTACAACCACGCCAGCCCGGGCTTCTGGATCCGGAACCGTCGGGACAAACTGCGCATCCTGCTCCGCATCCTGCGCACTGCCGACCGGCGGAACGAGAGCGCTGTCGTATACGTGAACACAACCCGGGAGGCAGAGCGGCTGGCCCGGCGATTGGAAGCGGTGGGCCTGGACGCCCGTTTCTACCACGGCCAGATGGACGACCAGGCCCGCAAAGAGGTCCAGGACATGTTCCTGGATGGCCAGGTAAACATCATTGTGGCGACCAAAGCCTTCGGAATGGGCATTGATAAGCCCGACATCCGCTACGTGATCCACTACCAGATTCCTGGCGACTTGGAGTCGTACTTTCAGGAGGTGGGCCGGGCCGGACGGGACGGCCAGACCAGTTGGTGCGTGCTCCTCTACCATCCAGACGACCTCTGGATTCACGAGCACTACTTCATCCCGCAGAGCCTGCCCGAGCCGGAGCAGGTTGCCAGTGTCCTGGAATGGATCCGTCGGCGATGCCGGGGAGACAGGCCGGTTTTCGTAGACCCCCGGGAGATGGCCAGCGCGCTGGGCTTTGATGAGGAACGGGAACTGGGCATCCACCTGCACCTGCTGGAAGAGATGGATTTCCTCCGGCGGGATGTAGACGTGACCCTGAGGGCCAGCGCGCGGTTGCTGGCCCCGCTGGAGGTAGTCCGGGCGCGGGCCAGGGAAGTGGCGCCGGGGCCGGTGGGAGAATCCATCGGGCATATACTGGAGACCTGGAACGTTGGCCCACTGGGCCGGAGCGAACTGCCCGTTGTAGAGGCCGCCCTTGCAGCAGGGCTGGACCCGCTGGCGCTGGACGAGGCGCTCTACCAATTGGCCCTGCAGGGACTCCTGATCTACTGGGGCTTCGCCCGGGCCTTCGTCCTGCGGCCGGGCCCGAATCTCCTGAAGGGGGTGCCGTTAGACCTGGACCTGGGAGAGGCCCGGCGGGTGCGGGAGGAGATGATGGCCAATCTGGCCGCGATGCGGCGGTACGCGGAGTCGCTGAGAGTCGGTGACTGCCTGCGGGAGGAGATTCTGCGCTACCTGGGGGCCGAAAAGCCCCCTACCCGTGCGGACGAGTGTTGCTCTATGTGCGATCCGAACCTCCCGGTACCCTGGGCCGAGGAGCCGGCCTGGGAGGACCTGACCGATCCGGGGCGGTATCAGGACGCAAAGTACACTGTCCTGCAGGCGGTGGAATGGAACGCGCGACTGGCAGGGATGAAGGGGCGAGCCCCCTATAGTTCCAGAACGCTGGCCCACATCCTCGTGGGCGACGACTATGTGCTCATCCGGTACGAGACAGACCCGGAGCGCCGTCGGGCCCGGCGGCGCCTCATCCTCTCCGGGGAATACTTCGGCGCGCTGGAGGGGCTGCGCGGTGGGGCTGATGCGGTGCTGGGCCTCCTGGCGGCGTTGAAGACAGAGGGATACGCCGAAGAAGCGGTGCGAGAATGGAACGGCCGAACCTACACCTACCCGATCCCCACGCCGAAGGGGTTAGAGCGGCTGAAGGAAGGACGCCTGTTTGGTGAGGATTTAACGAATCCATCCTGAGCCAGCCCCCCCAATCCCCCTGCTGGTCAATACATCGTCCCTAATCTCGTAGGACCTGTTTTCCACACGCAATCCAGTTCCTGAGTATAACCACTGTTATGCGTTGACAATTCCCCCATTCCGGGCTAAAATCCCCCTGTACGGCCCATTTTTCCCGGCCAAATCTCTTCGCATAAGGAGCACCACCAAGAGATGAGCACTCAGCCGGATAAC
>Ga0209227_1001229_pt1 | contig 20305 bp, 17 predicted proteins | sample YNPBryantNP2012_FD_185815 | JGI IMG/M metagenome (GOLD analysis project Ga0209227, IMG submission 185815) | Anoxygenic and chlorotrophic microbial mat microbial communities from Yellowstone National Park, USA - YNP Bryant NP 2012 (SPAdes)... ...
CATCGCTGCAATGTGCACGACCGATGCCGACAGGGCTGACCAACAACCGGAATCGACCGGCAAAGGTGCGCCTTCGGGCCAACCGCTTCCCTCGAAACCGGCGTCGGGTCTGTGCCGCAGAATTGCAGGCAGGCTCGCTCTGCTGATTGTCAGCGTCGCCATTTGCATCGCCGGCGCCGAGCTTGTCTTTCGCTTCTTCGGGATGGCCAACCCCGTCCTCTACAGAGAACATCCCCAATGCGGCTATGAACCGGCCCCAAATCAAATCTCACACCGACTGGGCATCGCAGTCCACATTAACGACCTCGGCTTGAGAGACGACGAGAAATCATCCGCGTGGCACGATGCGAAAAGAATTCTTGTGGTGGGCGACTCCGTGACGTTCGGCGGAAGCCGGGTCCGGCAACAAGACCTGTTCACTGAGGTCCTGGAACGAAAAATCAACTCCAGCAACCGCGTCCCAATAAAGGTCCTCAACGCCGGCGTGAACGGCTATTCAGTCACACAAATGCTGAATCGCGCCAAAACGCTTATCCCGATTGTCAAGCCCGATTACCTGATCGTTTATGCCATCGAAGACGATTTTCATCGACCGCCACTGACATTCCTTGCCGACGGCAATTTTGTGTATCCGACCCGCAAACCTGTTTCCGCGCTCGGCCAATTCATCCTTCTATCCGTTCACCACCTCGACAAACGTTACGGCTTTCTAAAGCGCCTCCCACAAAAAGTGTCGCGCATTTGGGAACGACCCAGAAACCGCGACGCACCCTACGAGACCAACCGCGTCGTTGACATTCACCTCGAGGCCATCGCAGACTTCGTGCGCAATTCATGGGAATCAACAGGTCATCCCAAAGAAAACATGATGATCTGCATCGCCCCGACCGTGTCGGCCCTGAATGCCAACGGCGCGCCACAACAATCCTCGATATCAACCATGCTCGCCCGATCAAACCTGCCAGTCCTGGATCTCACCGCAGATTTCCACCGCGCGATTTCCAAGCCCGGCACAGATACCCGCCGCTATTTCTGGGACGAAGTGCACTACGTCGAAAAAGGACACGCGCTCGCAGCCGAAATACTGTTCCAACACATCCTCCAAGCCGGCTGGATAAAATGAAATTGGTCTTGTTCGCACATACGCCCCCGCCCGTGCATGGCCAAAGCCTCATGGTGCAACTCATGCTCAACGCGTTTGGCGGTGATTGCCGACGAAAAACCGCACAGGCCGGTCCACGGCAGCCCCACACCAACACTTATGGCATCGAGGTTTACCACGTAAATGCACGCCTCTCCCATGACCTTCCCGACGTCGGTCGCCCGCGCTTCGCGAAAATTCCAAAGCTGATCTTTTATTGCGCTCAGGCGATCTGGATCAGATTTCGATACGGTGTCACCGCCATGTACTACGTGCCTGCACCTCCCAGACGCGCCGCCATATACCGCGATTGGATCGTGATGCTTCTTTGCCGGCCCTTTTTCAAAACACTCGTCTTTCACTGGCATGCCGTGGGCCTCGGCGCATGGCTTACCCAGCAGGCCACAGGCATCGAACGCTGGCTCACACACCGGCTCCTCGGTCGCGCGACGACCGCCATCGTGCTTTCCCGATTCAACCAGCCCGACGCCGAAGTCCTCCGTCCAGGCCGCATTTTCGTTGTCACAAACGGAATTCCAGACCCGTGCCCCGATTATGCCAGCAACCTGGCAGCCAAAAGAGCAAACCGCGCCTCACACCTCCAACGCCTCTTCCAAACCCGGACATCCGCCACCGCCAACTCAACTCAACCCAGCGAAACCGTTCACGTCCTGTTCCTTGCCCATTGCACACGCGATAAGGGATTCTTCGACGCAATCGAAGGCGTCAGAATCGCCAATGCCCGGCTCGCCGCCGACAAAACCCGGGTCTCTTTCAGACTCACAATGGTGGGGTCGTTCCTGCGAGAAGATGAACAAGCCGAATTCGAAAAACTGATTGGCACTATCGGCGATGCCTCATGGCTGAGGCATTTGGGCTTCATAAGTGAACCGGAAAAATGGGCACTGTATCGCGAAGCAGACGTGTTCTGTTTCCCCACCTATTTCGCCTTCGAAGGCCAGCCGATGAATCTCATCGAAGCCATGGCGTTCGGGCTTCCCATAGTTACCACCCGCTGGCGCTCGATCCCGGAACACATCCCGAGTAATTACCCGGGACTAATCGATCCTCAGCGCCCAGACCAGATTGCCACCGCCCTGCTCGCTGTAACAACCATCGACGGCACCAGGTTCCGCCAAATATTCGAAAATCAATTCTCAGTAGCCCGCCACCTGAAAGACCTCGCCGACGCCATCAAAGCAGGTTAGCGGGCCTCAGACTCAAACCGACCGGGCATCCAGTGCCATAACTGGCAATGGGTGCTCACCGGTCCCGATGCCCAACCCGCCTCGCCGCCCCGGAAATCGCACTGCAACACCCGTTTGCATCTGCGCCAGACCATCGGTCGATGAGGTTCTCGGGCTGAAAAATCGAAACAACTGCGAGGGATTCCGCCGGTGCACTTGATCGGGTCAACTGGTGGCTGGAGGCGGAATCGAACCGCCGACACAAGGATTTTCAGTCCTCTGCTCTACCATCTGAGCTATCCAGCCGACCGTTGCGAACCGAAATCAAAGCGCGTAACAGGCAGTTTTGCAAGCGCAATTAGATGAACTCGTTTATCAGGTTCTCGAGGAACTCCTGGCGACCGCTTTCGAGCCCTTTGACTTCGCCGAGGTTCAACGCGTATTCCTCGAGCTCGGCGAAACCGACCTTGCCGGACTCGATTTGCTTGCCGATCCCGGAATCCCATGACCGATAGCGGTTCTTGACAAACTCCGCCAGCCGCCCGTCGCGCCGGATCGCAGCCGCGATCTTCAGACCCCGCGCGAAAGCGTCCATGCCAGCGATGTGCGCGTAAAACAAATCCACCGGCTCGAAACTCTCACGCCGGCACTTGGCGTCGAAATTGACCCCGCCGGTCGTGAACCCGCCGTATTTCAAAATGGTGAGCATGATCTGCGTCGTCAGGTAAATGTCGGTCGGGAACTGGTCGGTGTCCCATCCAAGCATCAGATCGCCCATGTTGGCGTCGATGCTTCCGAGGGCGCCGGCGGCGCCGGCGACTTCGAGTTCATGCTGCATTGTGTGGTTGGCGAGCGTCGCGTGGTTGGTTTCAAGGTTCAACTTGAAGTGTTCGAGCAGCCCGTACTGGCGCAAGAAATTGAGACATGCAGCGGCGTCCGAGTCGTACTGATGTTTGGTCGGTTCCTTTGGTTTTGGTTCGATGTAGAACTGACCTTTGAATCCGATACGCTTTTTGTGTTCCACCGCCATGTGAAGAAATGCGGCAAGGTGATCCAGCTCGCGTTTCATGTCCGTGTTGAGCAAGGTCGTGTACCCTTCACGTCCGCCCCAGAAAACGTAACCGGCCCCGCCCAGCTCGTGGGTGACCTCGATGGCCTTCTTCACTTGCGCTGCAGCGTATGCGAATACGTCTGCATTACAGCTTGTGGCCGCACCGTGCATGTAACGCGGATGAGCAAACAAACAGGCTGTCCCCCACAGAAGCTCAACCCCGGTCTCGCGCTGGTAATCCTTTAGCACCTTAACCATGCGGTCAAGGTTGCGGTTTGTTTCACGGAGATTTCGGCTTTCCGGCGCAACATCGCGGTCATGGAAAGCATAAAATGGCGCGCCCAATTTGGTGCAAAATTCAAATAACACCCCGGCCCGCTTCGCGGCCATTTCCATCGAATTGGTTCCGTCTTCCCATGGGCGCAGCCATGCACCGGACCCGAACATGTCAGCTCCGGTCCCCCGGATCGTATGCCAATAAACCACAGAAAAGCGGAAATGCTCCTTCATGGTTTTTCCTTCGACGATTTCGTCGGGGTTGTAATGCTTGAACGCCAGTGGGTTCTTTGAATCCGGGCCTTCGTAAGGAATCTTCGGTATGCCAGGAAAGTACTCTTTCGATAATGTGCGCCTTTTCATGGTTGTATTCGCTTGATCGTCAGGCGCGCAATCTATTCCCTGGCATGAGCTCTGGCAAGCAGTAGATACCGGAAAACCTCGTTCGGCCATTATCCCGTTGAACGTTGAGAGTTGAACGTTGGACGTTGAACGTTGCCGGCCGGCATCCCGAATCGGGTTGTTGTGCTGATAACGCTCACAACCGGCTTCCAGATGACGCATGTTCCGTTTACATTAGGCGTGTGGAAGGACACGATCAGATGAATGATCTGCTGAAGCGCGTGTCGAGAAGTTTCTATCTCACAATGCGCGCACTTCCGCGCCCTGTACGACATCCGATCGGGCTCGCCTACCTTTTGGCGCGAACCAGCGACACGATTGCCGACACCGAGCTTGTCCCGGCACACGAACGGCTCGCTGCGCTCCAAGCCTTCAGAGAGCATGTTCGCCACGGACCCACAGAGCTGACTTTTGATAGGTTCCTGCGTGCGAACAGCGGCGAGGGCGGCACCTTGCAAATTCAAGATCGCTCTTCCAATCCCGAGTTGGTGTTGTTGGGGCGTTGTTCGGAGTTGCTGGAGGCGTTGAACGCGCTCCCAGAGCCCGATCGGTGCATGGTGCGCGAGGTTCTCGACACCATCATCAGCGGACAGACGCTTGATTTGCAAAGGTTCGCCTCCGCTGCAGCAGAGAATCTGGTCGCATTGAACTCGGACGATGAGTTGGACGATTACACCTATCGGGTTGCAGGTTGTGTCGGGGTTTTCTGGACAAGACTTTGTGCGCACCGTCTCCTTGCCCGGGCCCGGATTGACGCACCTCAGTTGGAAGAGCTCGGGGCAAGGTTCGGGAAAGGACTCCAATTGGTTAACATCCTGCGGGACATCGCTGCGGACCTGCGGAACGGGCGGTGTTATATTCCTTCAGACAGGTTGGCGCGTGCCGGTTTGAAGCCGCTGCAACTGCTGAATCCGGACGTCATGCCCGTGTTCAGGCCTGTTTATGCCGAATACCTCGATCGGGCCGGCAGTTTCCTCGGCGACGGCTGGCGGTACACCAACATGCTTCCCAAAAACCAGGTCAGATTGCGGCTGGCTTGCGCATGGCCCATCCTGATCGGCGCGCGAACAATAGCCATGCTCCGTGGTGCGAACGTTCTCGACCCGGATCGACGGGTCAAAGTAAACCGCGCTGAGGTGCGCCGGTTGATTGCCGCCACTGTCTGGTGTTATCCTTTTGGCGGCGCTTGGGAGAGACTGTTTCGCCGAGCACAGAATTGAGCCATGTCAAAGCAAACTTCAATGACACGCGAACAGGCGATGGCAAGGCACGCCGAGTTGGCCGAGCAAATCCGCGCGCATGACTATGCGTACTACGTTTTGGCGCGGCCGGTCATAAGCGATCAGGAATACGACCGCCTATACCGCGAGCTGGTGGATTTGGAGCGCGCATTTCCGGAGCTCGTGACGCCGGATTCACCAACACAGCGCGTCGGAGGTGCGCCGTTGCCCGAGTTCGGCCAGGTACGGCATGCGGTTCCAATGATGAGCCTGGACAACACCTATTCAACCGGGGAGGTGCGCGAGTTCGTCGGTCGCGTTCAGAGACTGCTCCCAGGCGAAAAGCTTGAGTGGGTGGTCGAACCAAAAGTGGACGGCGTCGCAGTCAGCCTGCACTACGAAAACGGCGTGTTCACGGTCGGTGCCACGCGCGGCGATGGCACCGTCGGGGACGACATCACTGCCAATCTCAAAACAATTCGCAGCGTGCCGTTGCGAATCCCGTCTGCACATGCAGGGGCTCGCGCAACCAGCACCGCTCCTGACGGCTCTGGTCCGAAACTCCGACCGCCGCGGGTTCTCGAGGTCCGCGGGGAGGTGTATCTCACCCGGCGCGGTTTTGAAAAGCTCAACGCCGAGCGCATCGAAGCCGGCGAAGAACCATTCGCAAACCCACGCAATGCTGCCGCCGGATCGCTCAAACAACTTGACCCGCGGATCGTTGCCAAACGTCCCCTGGAAATTGTGTTGTACGGCATCGGGCAAGCCGAGGGCGATGGCATCCCGGCCACACAGGCCGAGTTGCTTTCATGGTTGAAAGAGCTCGGGTTCAAGACTCCCGAGAAACACTGGCTTTGCAGGACCACTGACGAATTGTTCGAGGCAATCTCGGCTTTGGACAAGCTGCGTCCTGAATTGCCATACGAAACCGACGGTGCGGTTATCAAGCTTAACAGTTTTGCATTGCGCGAACGGTGCGGCGCCACAGCAAAAGCGCCACGCTGGGCAATCGCATACAAGTACCCTGCCGAACAGGCACAGACCCGGCTGCGCGCAATCACGGTCCAGGTCGGACGAACCGGTGCGCTGACGCCCGTGGCCGAGCTCGAACCTGTGTTTTTGGCCGGCAGCACCATAAGCCGCGCCACGCTCCACAACGAAGAGGAATTGCGCCGAAAAGACATCAGAGTCGGCGACATCGTGATTATCGAGAAAGCCGGCGAAGTCATCCCTGCGGTTGTCGGGGTGGTGAAAGAAAAGCGGACCGGTGCTGAAAAGCCGTTTGCTTTTCCGAGGCATTGTCCCGAGTGCGGCACGCCGGTGTCGCGTGAGTCGATCGCGGGCGAAACTGGCGTTATTTGGCGGTGCACGAACCGGGATTGCCCGGCGCGCATTCGGGGGCGGATCGAACACTGGTGTTCGCGGGGCGCCATGGACATCGAAGGCGCCGGGGAGGTGCTGGTCGCTCAACTGGTAAAGTCGGGCTTGGTCCGTGACGTGGCGGACCTTTATCGACTCGAGCTTGACCAGGTGGCTGCCCTCGAACGAATGGGGGAAAAATCGGCTCGCAATTTCCTTGATAACATCGAGGCGAGCAAACAGCGTGACTTGTGGCGGCTGATATTTGGTTTGGGCATTCTCCACGTGGGCGCAGGCGTGGCGAAGTCGCTGGCCAGACATTACGCCACACTCGACGAACTGGCGAAAGCAAGCCGCGACGAACTCACGCAGATCGAGGATATCGGGCCGGTAATAGCAGAAAGCGTTTACGCATGGTTTAATGACCCGGTCAATCAGCGGCTCGTCGAGCGTCTTCGAAGTGCCGGTCTCAATTTCAAGTCATCGTTGCATCGTCCCGCCGATGCCAAGGGGCCATTTGCCGGAAAGACATTTGTTCTTACGGGGACTTTGCCAACCATGACCCGGGAACAGGCGACTGCCAAAATCGAGAGCCTCGGCGGCCGTGTAAGCAGCAGCGTAAGCAGCAAGACAGATTACGTGCTTGCCGGTGCCGACCCCGGTTCGAAACTCGAGAAAGCAAGGCGCCTCGGTGTTCGCGTTATTGATGAAGCTGAGTTTCTCCGGCTGGCCGGGGAAGCGAAAAAGTGACGTCGATGCTGCTTGGTTAGCGATCCGTTGCGGACGTCTGTTTCAACACAAAAGGCCTGAACAAACCGTAGCTGACCGTGTGGTACTGCAAACCCGGAGGCGGACCTTGTTCAGGTCCAACTCTGAACATGCCCGGCCACGCGCTGCCAAGCGGCGGGTTGCCGTGATGCGGGCCAAGTGTGTTCTTGAGGGTTCCGATAACGTTCACCTGAATCTCGTTCACGCCGGGCTTGAGAAACCGCGTTACTTCACATTCCCACGGCGCACAAAAAATGTGGCCCGCTAATTTGCCGTTGACCCTGACCTCGGCAACGCTGCCGTACCAATCAGAAAGCGACACCACGTACTTGCCCGATGGTTTTTCAAGGGCAAAACTCTGGCTGTAACTCACGCCTTCTGCATAAAACGGATGTCCCTGTTTGTCCCACCCGGCTCGTGGAACCGGAAGACCGGTTGCTGTCGGGATTTCCGGAGCGGCATCAGCAACCATGACAAACCCGCGCTCGACCGGTTTGAGCCTGAAATCTCCAAGGATAAAAGCCGCCTCGATTTCATGCCACATGCTAAACGGTTTGGCCTCGAGCGTGACAATGTTTTCGCCGCGTTTTGCCGCGTGTGCAATTGGAATGCGACCGAACGACTTGTCGAGCCACCAGTTCTTGAACGTGGCGGTGTAGCCGCCAATTGTTTGATTTTGGTCGCCGGTGCGGCGCTGTTGTCTTGATGCGTGTGCCTTTGCCGCGGCTTTTGACGGACCGTCCAACTCGGCCGACACCTCGACACCATTGCATTTGATCTTGTACAAATCCGGGCGCTCGAGCACCAGGGCGAGATTCCCCGGAACGTCACATTCGATATTGAACCTGTACGTCACCGTGAAACCGCTCTCAGGCGGGAAAGTCTTCGAGATCAGTTCGTCCTTGAACTGCACGGCACTGTCCCATGGGTTGCCCGGCATGCCGTTCTTCCGGAACGCAAATTGAGCGGCAGCGTAGTAATACGCGTTCGAAAGCGTCTCACCGCCGGCAGTGACGTCCACGTAATCCAGTTTCAACACATTCGGGCCAATGCGCCGGGTCCGGGTTTCGCCTGAGGCGGCGATTTGGACCGTCTGACCGCTTTCAGGCGGCGCTGATTTGACCGGCTTGTTCGAGAAAAACAGCACCATGCTCCCGCAAGGCGGCAGACTGTATCGGGCCGAAACGCCCGACCCGGTTGTTTCAAATGCGAAAGGTGAGATGCGCCCCGTTGCCGGGTCCCACAATTCCACGCCCTTGCGATTCGATTCGATAATGCCCTCCGACCGGTTCGTGATGCTCGTGTTGACAAGAAACACAAGGTCGCCATCGGCCAACTTGCGGCGCATGTGGAACAAAATCCCGGCGTCTTTCTCGGCCCGGCGAATGCGGAACTCGTCGTCGCTGTTCCATCGGCGCAAGATTGCAACGGCGTCTTCGGGCTTGGCGGTTATCCAGCCGGGTTCACCAGCGCCCTGCCGGGCGCGATCTGATTCCCTGCCGTCAACGCGCGACGGCGGCTCCCCGAGACAGACTATCGAGCCGCCAGCCGTGAGGAATTCCTCGCCAAGGTCTGCGACTTCGGACCTGACATTCTCCATCCCGGGCGGCAAAACCACGACATCGTACCCGCGTTTTCCAACCCAAAAACGGCCTTCACGCACCGCCCCGTGCCGGGCCATGATGTCCTCGCAACCAAGATCGTACTCGATCTGCGCCGCCTCGAGTGACATGAGCAAATTGAAAAACTCGCTGCCAAGCCGGTTCAGTGTCGCGGCATCGCCCTGGTACATCCATGCGGTGGTTGTGGGTTCGACGACCAGAATCCGGTTGATCTGCTCGCCGTGAGTCAATGCCGCCGTGAGGCGTGAAAAATACTTTGCCAGTGCGTTATAGGCCTGCCACCACGGCTCATGATATGAGAAACTCTGAGGATGATCGTTCTTCCGCGCCCCGCGGATCGTGACGTACGAGAGATGTTCATCCAGCGTGTTGACTCCGAGGACCTGCAACCAGTCGCCAATGCGTTTCATGTCTTCGAAGCGCAAGTCCCATCCGCCCGCGCCGTACAGCTCGACCAGCGTTCGCCCACGTCCCAACTGGTTTGCGACGCTGGCGATTTCGCGGCACGACCGCACATTGCCGAACTGGGCGTGGGTATTCTCAGCGTACTGGTTCATGAGAATGTCGATGCCGGGCCGCTGCTGCCATGCTGCCATGGCCATGTTGTCGGGGACCATTGTGCAATTTGGCCACTCGTGTTCCCAGTAATGCCCGGTGAATTCAAGGCCGCGGCGCTCGCAATAATCGTAGTATGGCTTGCCCCAGCGCTCGATGAACAGGCGCAGCAGCGTGGAATAGTAATCATGCCGGACCTTCCGCCAATCGCCCACGGGCTGAGTCAGGCTTGGGAGATTGGCAATCAAGCTGTATCCCCAGCGTTTCTCGAACTGCTCCGGGAGATCGTCCGTCCATGGCGAACCACCCGCAGGCTGAAGTTCAGGCTCGTCAGTGAACACCCCGGGAACGCGCCTGCCAAACTGCCGGCCGATCTCGCGTTCGTAAGCACCCAGTGTGACTTCGAGAAACTTTTCTGTTACGCCGGGAAACAGCAGATCGACGTAGCATCGCCCGCCGTGCCACGGCGAGTTCTGGGCACGCTCGATGGTGGCCGTGATGTAACTCTGGCCGGAAAGTTTTTCGCCCGATTTGACCTGTTTGGTGACATCTTCGAGCTGGTTGCCATTGCGCATGAAAACTGCAAGAACATTGCTCGCCCAAGAGGGTTGCTCGCTGGATTGGCGGAATCGCAATCCACGTCCGCGCGATTCGGGCATGAGTTCGGGCACCCAACCTCCGGCAAAACCGCTCGGGTACGAGTTCTCGTCGTAAATCCAGACGTTCATGTCAAGACGCTCTGCTTCGTCGAGTGCGACTTTCCAAAGTCTGAACCAGTCCTCGCTCAAATAAGGTGTCATAAGACCAGGGCGCGGGTGCACAAACACCTGTTTGACGTTTTGCCCCGCCAAATCCCGCATTGTGGTGCGGATTTGTTCTTCTGTGAGAAGATCGTTCCACACCCACAAAGGAGCGGAAGTGTATTGGCGCGGCGGGTCCGAAAAGAGCTTTCGGACCTGGGTTGACTCGGTCGGAGCAGCGCTCAGCAAAAGTACAAAGGTGAACAGAAATACTGCTGTGACAGCCCTGACCGTTTGTCCGCGGAGGCGAATATGGTTCTTCATAATATGTGCGGAGAAAGACTAGGCAGACTGCGCTGCACGTTGTCAATGAGCCAATGTGTTCGGTGAGGCTCCGCCTCAGACCGACCATCCATTCGGCGCCACAACGCCCGCCGCGTGATCACCCCGCTCGGTGTCTGGCTCGCCGCGATCTTCCAGTTGCGGCTGCGCCGCGCTGTGCGAATGCTCCGAGTCCGGATGACCATAAAAAGCGATCCCAACAGCGACCCCTATCCCGGCCAGCAGCGCAATCGTGAGCTTTACACGATCGTGTGCGTGAAACTGCAGCTCGGGCAACAACCCCATGCACGCGATGCACAAAAATGTACCGGCGCTCATCGCAAGCGCCGCACCCAGCCACGCCGGATGCTCCCGCGCGAACGCCCCCGCCCCAATGAAAAAGAGCAATGCGCCAAGCGGAGTAACAAGCGCAAATGCAAGGTTCACCAGCCACTTCGTCCGCCCCGATGCCGGGCTGACAGCCATCAATGTGCTGATCGCCATGGCGCCAAACGGTTTGTGCAGGATAACGGCAAGTGCAGCCCCAAGCCCCAACGCAGTGCCCTGATAGTGCGCGTCAGAAACAACCGCCGCCGCCATCGCAAGGCCGTCGAAAACAGAATGAAACGACAAGCCCAGCGCCACACCTATCCAGTTCAAGTTGCGCGCCGAACGCTCGGCAAGCGAATGCGTATGACCGCACGGCTCTGAAGGTCCGCCCTCAGGCACATCGTGATGATGAAACGGCAGAAAACGCTGGAGCACAAACATCACAACAAAGCCGGTCAGCAACCATCCGGCCGCCCTTGTGGGCGAACTCAGATGATGTTCCGCATGAGGAAGCATCCCCAAAAGCGCCAAACCAATCATCAGACCGCCCACAAAGCTGATCGCCAGTTGAAGCCGTGTGTGTGTCAGCCGAACCAACATCGGCAACAACCCGCCGACCAAAGCCGCCAGCAACGCCAGCAGACAGTAAACCGCCAGTAAGACCGTCGGATAAACAAACGGCATGTTCATGCTCGAGGTTGTCCTGCCATCACAAAACCCACATCATTCTGCTTGTTATCAACCGTACTTGCCAGCCACGGCAACACGGTCGCTGGCGACGGCAACCTAGCCAACATGTAACCCCGGAAGCAAAAAGATTTTTTCTGTCTCGAATTGCATTTGGCAGCCGGCCTCATTGTGAGTCCGTTTCTGCCGGATATTGGATGTGCATGTGTGGCTGGGTGAGTGTCATGGACTACATCTCTTGGCTCGGCGTTATGCCAATTCGCTACCCCGGAAATCTCACCGGAATGAAGTTTCGTGGTCTTGGCCTGGTAATGCCGGTGAGATTTCCGGGCCCGCATATTTCATACTTCTGTGAAGACATCCGCTTCGCAGACTGCTCAGGGTATAATTGAGGAATCGATCATTCTTGCGAAGATTTTCAGGCTGCGAGTTTGCTCGGTTTCTCAGTATCTGCTTCTCTGGCAGCAAGCAGTGCGGTGATCACGGTGCGGCCTTCGAATTATCATGTTGGATAATCTGCGCGGGACCAAATATGGGGACAGACACGATGTTCGAGATATGGGGACAGACACGGAATTGGGCGACCGGACTTGTGGCCTGCCCAGATATGGGGACAGACACGGAATTTGGACGGCCAGACTTTTGACCCGCCGGACCTGACCAAGCGCCGGTCGGACGGTTCAGGCCGGCTGTGGTGCCCTGATTTGGGACAGACACAGAGTTGAGGCGACCGGGCTTTTACCCAGCGGACCTGCCCGAGCGCCGGCCGGGCTGTCCAAGCCGGCTCCGGCACCCAGATATGGGGACAGGCACGGAGTTCAAGTTGCCATGTGACCAACCGGTGCCCGGTTGGACATTGCACGTTGAGCGTTATCAAGAGAAAGACTGATCGGGCGCCCTCAGCAGACGTAAGTCGGGATTGGCGAGGAACTTGTCATTATCGGATTCTTTGCTGATCAAAAAAGCCTTGTCCGATCGATGCGCGTTTGGCAGGTTAATGGCCGCTCTTGTTATTTCGCCTGAACGGCTGGGCTCTTCAATTGACGCGGCCAGCAGGCTTGTTTGAAGCACGAGATGATGCGATCAATCGCGGTCATAATATTGATGGTTTTGTTTTGCTGTGGCGGGTCATGCGCCACGCCAGAGGTGGCAAGCCACGAAGGCGCGGCAGCGGGCCTGCCCCAGAGTGCCGTGCCGCTTTTTGGGGAGAAATCGTTTGTCACAAACTCGCTGCTCCTGACGTGGCTGGTGGCAGCCGGACTGATACTTGCGGTGGGACTTGGCATGCGCCGTCCGCAACCAGTTCCGTCCGGCGCACAGAATCTCTGGGAAGCGTTGATCGAGGGCTTGTACGAGTTTCTTTCAGGGATAATTGGTCCTGAGCTGACACGAAAGACATTTTGGTTTTTTGCGACAATATTCATCTTCATCCTTGCGGCGAACTGGTCGGGGCTCATTCCGGGCGTGGGAACGATCGGCTGGGGTGTGCCGGATGCCTCCGGGCATCTGCACCATATCAGCCGTCCCTTGTTGAGGGGAGCGAATGCTGACCTGAACCTGACGTTTGGGATGGCAATAATCTTTTTTGTGCTGTGGTTCTACTGGGGATTGCGCGCAAACGGGGTCGGCGGTTTCTTGCTCCACATTTTTGGTCCAAAGGGCGAGACGAGCGGTTTTTTGCGGATACTGCTGATAATCATATTTGCAGGCGTGGGGGTTATCGAAGCCGTCACGATACTTTTCCGTCCGGTGACATTGAGTTTCCGGCTTTATGGCAACATTTTTGCGGGCGAGAACCTTCTCGAGGCCATGACGGGACTGATTCAGGAACCGGCATGGGCCAGAGCGCTCGCGAGTGTTTTGATACCGATACCGTTTTATTTCCTCGAACTGCTGGTCGGTTTGGTGCAAGCGCTTGTCTTTATGCTTCTGACAGCGGTGTTCACCTTGCTGATATGTTCGCATGACGAGGAGAAACACGAGGGAGCATCGCATTGATGCCCGTCGCCGGAAAAACGGTCGTAACATGAACAATTTCGTGCGCCGGACCGTGCCAAAGAGTGCGGGGGCGCGCGAAAAGAACGAAAGGACAGTAATATGCTGATGCCCATGTTGGCAGAGATATCCGGCAGCCTGCACATCAGTCTTGCCTGTTTCGGGGCTGCAATCGGAGTCGGAATGATTGGCATGAAAGCTTCGGAAGCGGTCGGGCGAAATCCCGGCGCAGCGACGAAGATTCTGGTTCAAGCCATTCTGAGCACAGCCTTCGCTGAGGGAATCGTGTTTTTCGCGATCTTCCTCGCAAAGAAAGGCGTGCACTTCTAATGCTCAAGCGCAGGCGCGTCCTGCGGATGCGCCTGCCCGGTTTTTACTGCAATGAATACTCTGGTAATTCTGGCTGCTGCAGAATCGGCGGGATTGCTCGACACCGCGCGCGAGGTGGGCGAGCAGTTTGGCGTCAACTGGCCCCATTTCCTTGCGCAATGCTTCAGCTTTCTGATTGTGGCTTTGTTGCTGCACCGATTTGGCTACCGCCCGGCGCTCCAAATGCTCGAACAGCGCAAACAGCGCATCGCTGAAAGCCTCGCAAACGCCGAGAAAATCAAAGCCGAACTCGCCAAAACCGAGGCCGCGCGCAAAGAAGTGCTTGCACAGGCAGAAGCCCAGGCAGTCCGCCTGATCGAGGAAGCTCGAAATGCCGCAAGCCGGCTTCTCGAGCAGGAAACGCAAAAGGCGCGGTCAGCGGCTGAACAAATCATAGCCAAAGCCCATCAGGCCGGCGAAGCCGATCTGGCTCGAATGCGCGCCGAGCTGCGCCGTGAGGTCGGACGCCTCGTCGTGGAAACCACAGCCCGCGTAACAGGCAAGGTTTTGACCCCCGAGGACCACGATCGGCTGATCGAGGAGGCAAACCAACAACTGGCGGCCTGATGAAAGACCGCTGAACACGATCAGATGCGTGCTTCCAGACAAGCCCGAACTGCTGCCAAAGCGCTGTTCCGATCCTGCCTCGTGAATGGCCGCATCGATGAAGGCCGCGTCCGCGAAACAGTAACCGAGCTGGTGAGACTGCGCCCGCGCGGCTATTACGACATTCTGCTCCACCTCCACCGCCTCGTGCGGCTGGAGATCGAACGGCGAACCGCACGGGTCGAGGCCGCTCGCCCGCTTTCAGATGCGCAGCGGGCCAAAGTGCGCGCCAAACTTGAAGCAATCTACGGGCCCGGCCTCGAATTCATGTTCGCAGAAAACGCATCGCTGATCGGGGGCTTGCGCGTCAAGGTTGGCAGCGACGTTTATGACGGAACCATTGCCGGCACGCTGGCGCGTCTGGCATCGGCACTCTGATTTGCTGCAGGATTTTCACTATGAGCAATCTGCTGAAGGAAATCGAAGAAAAGATCACAGGGATAAAGACTGGCGTGGCCCGCGCGAACGTGGGCGTGGTGCGCGAGATTGGCGACGGCGTCGCAAAAGATAGAAGGGCTCAGCGATGCCATGCTCAACGAAATGCTCGATTTCGGCGAGGGCACCGTCGGCCTTGCACTGAACCTCGAAGAAACCGAGGTCGGCGCAATCATCCTTGGCGATTACACCCACATCAAAGAAGGCCAGGAAGTCCGCACAACCGGCAAACTGCTCCAGGTGCCGGTGGGGAAGGGGTTGCTTGGACGCGTTGTTGACGCGCTTGGCCGGCCTTTGGATGGCAAAGGACCGGTCGCCGCCACAACCGCGTATCCTGTCGAAAAGATTGCGCCGGGCATCATAAAACGGCGGTCAGTCAACCAGCCTGTGCAAACCGGCATCATGGCAATCGATGCCATGATCCCAATCGGCAGGGGCCAGCGCGAACTTATCATTGGAGATCGTTCGACCGGCAAAACCACTATCTGCATAGATACAATCATCAACAACGCGCGATTGAACCGCGCCGCGGAAGCAGCAGGCGACCGCACATACCGGCCCTTGTACTGCATATACGTCGCAATCGGCCAAAAACAATCCAACATCGCCCGAACCATCAGCGTGCTCGAACAATACGAGGCCATGCCCTACACAATCGTGGTCGCCGCGCCCGCTTCAGACAGTGCCTCGAACCAATACCTCGCCCCATTCGCAGGCTGTGCAATGGGCGAGTGGTTCATGGACAACGGAATGGACGCCCTGATCGTGTACGACGACCTGTCGAAACACGCTGTTGCGTACCGCCAGGTCTCACTGGTTCTCAGACGGCCATCGGGCCGCGAAGCTTATCCGGGCGACATTTTCTACCTTCACAGCCGCCTTCTGGAACGCGCCGCCCGCCTCAACGAAAAAGAAGGCAACGGCTCCTTAACCGCCCTGCCCATCATAGAAACGCAGGCCGGCGACGTCTCGGCTTACATCCCCACAAACGTCATTTCAATCACCGACGGCCAGATTTTTCTCGAGACAGACCTGTTCTATCAAGGTGTTCGCCCCGCAATCTCCGTCGGAATCTCAGTGTCGCGCGTGGGGTCGGCAGCCCAGGTCAAGGCAATGAAACAGGTCGCCGGACGTATCAAGCTCGATCTGGCCCAATTCCGCGAGCTGGCAGCCTTCGCACAGTTTGGGTCGGACCTCGATGCCAAAACGCAGGCCCAGCTCGAGCGTGGCAAACGAATCGTCGAGGTCTTCAAACAACAACAGTACCAACCCGTCCCGGTCGAAATCCAAGTCGCGATTCTCTGGGCCGTCCAGAACGCGTTCATGGACGACGTGCCCGTCGAACGCATCAAGGAATTCCAAAGCCGGCTCACAGATTACCTCTCCACGCGCAAGCCGGAGCTTTTGGCGCAGATCGGACGTGAAAAGGCGCTTGCGGATCCGTTGGTGGCCGCCTTGCGCGCTGCTATGACGGAGTTCAAGCAAACCTGGAAGTGAGGTCTGCTGACAACCAATGCCCAACACACGCGACATCCGCCGTCGAATACGCTCGGTCAAAAACACCGCGCAATTGACCAAGGCCATGCAGATGGTGGCCTCCTCGAAAATGCGCAAGGCGCAGGAGGCCGCATTGGCCGGTCGGCCCTACGCTTCGTTGCTCACAAGAGTGCTGGCAGAAGTCTCCCACCATACCGGCGATTTCGTCCATCCACTGATGGAAATCAAGCCGGTGCGCCGCCGAGCCATCATCATCGTCAGCACTGACAGGGGCCTCTGCGGAGCCCTAAACGCCAACCTTTTCCGCGAAGCCGCCAAAACCGACCCCGCCAACACCCTCTTCATCGCAGCAGGCCGAAAAGGCGCACAATTCGTCGCCCGCACAAAACGCCAGTTGGCAGCCGAATTCTCGTACCGCGACACCCCGAGTTTCAGCGAAGCACGCGCCATCTCGAATTTCGCCCGTGACCTCTTTCTCAAAGGCGAAGTGGACGAGGTCGAAGTGCTCTACACCAATTTCATCAGTACCGTCACTCAGAAGCCGCAGTACGCGCCGTTTCTCCCCGTTGGACAGCTAACGGGGCTGACCGGCGACATCGGTGGCGAAAGCAGCACTGCTCCGTTGGCTGCTGGAACAACCGAATTCCTCTTCGAGCCCGGGCCCGCAGATGTCCTCGGATCGCTCCTGCCGCACTATCTGAACTTCCTCATGTACCAATTCCTGCTCGAAGCCAAGGCAAGCGAACACAGCGCCCGAATGGTGGCCATGAAAAACGCCACCGACAACGCCAACGAGCTCATCCGCGATCTCACCCTCGAGTACAACAAGCTGCGGCAGGCGATCATCACCAAAGAGCTGCTCGAAATCACAACCGCAGCCGCTAGCGTGTCGTAATAACCTGCGAACCTGCGCGAAGTTGTTCGACAGCCATGTTGCCGGCTTGGGAAACCGCCAAGCGGATCGAAATCAAGGATGACAGCCCGGAAAAATTGAGGCGGTGGTTCGAAAAGCATCCGCCTGCCATTGAAGCGGCTGATTCGCTGCATTCGAAACACAGTCCCGGAATAACAACAACACATGAAGTTTGATCCAGAAAAACATCCGCACCGCAGGTTTAACCCGCTGACAGGTGAATGGGTCCTTGTGTCGCCTCAGCGCACACAAAGGCCGTGGCAGGGCCGCCATGAAAAACCCGCCGATGCACAACGACCCGAGTACGATCCGAATTGTTATCTCTGTCCTGGAAACAGGCGCGCCGGCGGCGCTGTCAACGAGCAGTACACCGGAACTTTTGTGTTCACGAACGACTTCGCCGCCCTGGATCCACGGACCCCTTCGGACGGGCTCTTGGGATCGCCGCTGTTCAGAATCGAGCCAGTCCGTGGCACATGCCGCGTAATATGCTTTTCGCCCAAGCATAACCTGACTTTGCCCGAGATGTCCGAGGCCGACATACTGCGCGTCGTTCAGGTGTGGATTTCCCAGACAGCCGAGCTGCTCCGGAAATACTCGTGGGTGCAGGTTTTCGAGAACAAGGGCGAAATCATGGGGTGTTCAAACCCCCACCCCCACGGACAGATTTGGGCGATGTCAACGCTGCCTCATTTCGCAGAGCTGGAAGACAAACACCAGGCCGAATGGCTGACAACACACGGCACAAACCTCCTTGTTGATTACCTTGCCCGCGAGCTGGAACAGAACCAGCGCACGGTCATCGCAAACAACCATTGGACCGCGCTCGTCCCGTACTGGGCAGTGTGGCCGTTCGAAACCATCCTGATCCCACGGCGGCATGTCCCACGCATCACCAACCTCACCGCCGAAGAGCAAATCGATCTTGCCCGGATACTCAAGGGATTGTTGAAGAAGTACGACGGCCTGTTTGACGTTTCGTTTCCGTACTCGATGGGATGGCACGGCGCTCCGGCCGGCGAAAATCACGCGCCACACTGGCAGCTTCATGCGCATTTCTATCCGCCCTTGCTGCGCTCCGCTACGGTCAAGAAATTCATGGTCGGATTTGAAATGTTGGCCGAGCCACAACGCGATCTCACGCCCGAACAGGCCGCACGACGATTGCGCGAAATCGGCGAGTAAACCCGGGCGGCACCCAACCAGACCCAGAACCGATTCACGCGTGCGCCTGACCACCGGACGTCTCAAGCCCGAACATTGTTTCGTATGTGTGCACGATCATGCCGAGAGAAATCGGCACGCTGAACAAAACCCCAACGCAACACAGCAAAATCCCGAGCGCGTTGAAGATGCCCACCAGCAGCAGCACTGCGAACACGCGCCACCAATGTTTGTGGACCATGCGCCAGCTCGCGCGCATTGCTGTCCAGAAATCAATCCCTTTGTCGATAACAAGCGGAAGCGTGAACACCCAGTTCACATTCAGCCAGATCATCGGCACAACGCACAGCAAAGCCACGCAAATGGTGGGAATGAACATCGCCGGCGTTGGTTCCTGGTTCTTGAAGATCGAAGGCAATAGCGTGACAAGCCCCACAATCACAGCCGGCAGCATGCAAAGCGCCGCCAGCAGGCTCGGAACGATCTGACCCAGCAACAGGTTAAGGAATGGTTTCCCAAAACCTGCAAACACATCACCCGGTCGGGCTGGTTTGCCTCTGTTGACCTGAATAAAAACCCAAAACAAACCACCCAGTAACGGCCCCACAATGATCGCATTCGCAACTGAAAAAACCGGGCCGACGAAAGGAATAGACCCCAACAAGCCGATGAGGAACTCGATCAAAAGGTATATCAACGAGGCCACAAACAGGATGCTGAAGTTCTTTTGCAGCAGTTCCCAGCTACGGGAAATGCACTCGTCAATCTTCAGCACGTAATCTCTGTCAAGCGGCACCTCAACAGGTTGAGTTGGGGGGCGGGGCCGGGACGGCTCAGTGCGGGGCGGTTTTGTCAGCAGCGCGTCTGCAAACTCGGGCAAACTGCCAAGCTCGACCCAATCTGTCGCGCCGACTACCTGCACTTTGGTGTGTGCATTGGCTCGGCCTTCAGCGATCCACAGGCGAATCTGATCGGCTGTCGCCGGCCCATACTCTGCGCCGTCTGCTCCGATGATCTTGTACATGATTGTGTGGAAAAGATTGGCTGTCTGGTCGCATCATGACCATGAACGAGGCGTGCCGCAAGCACTAACCCGCAAATGTTGCCGGTCGGCCGGCCGCATACACCCCGACCCCGTTTGGCTCCCGGAGAGGTGCTGTACTGATACACTGCAAAATTTGAGCCGCGATCGCCAATTGGCGGATTGTTCGAGCATTTTGCCTTCGAACTGTTCGGCCACTGATAAAAATGGGGACAGACACGCAATGCAGGCGCCATTGGCATGATCAACCCGCCGGCACCGGCCGACCCAAATACCGTGTCTGTCCCTCTATTCGCTGCACCACCAACCTCCGCCCAAAATATCGTGTCTGTCCCTCTATTTGCGCCACCAGCAGAAAACACCCCCCAACCGCACCAAACAACCATCGGAAACCTCAGATTTGATCCAGCAAGCCGTCCCCAGCCCCGTTCAACGCCCCTGAAACCCCGGATTTAACCCCAATCACCACACTGCTGACACGAGCAACGACGTTACACAACAACAATCCCCCATCGCCGAACTCCATCGCCAGTCTTTCGGCCTGCTCAATCTCTGATTCCTGGAAATTTCCCTACCCCCTTGCTCCGACCTCGTGCTTTTCCCCTTACTCGATCGCGTTCACTTT
>Ga0209227_1001231_pt1 | contig 20272 bp, 18 predicted proteins | sample YNPBryantNP2012_FD_185815 | JGI IMG/M metagenome (GOLD analysis project Ga0209227, IMG submission 185815) | Anoxygenic and chlorotrophic microbial mat microbial communities from Yellowstone National Park, USA - YNP Bryant NP 2012 (SPAdes)... ...
ACAGAAGTCCCACCCTGGCCTTCTTGGCGAGCCAGGATGGGGGGTTTTTGAGGATGAGCTCCATCCCCGCAACTACTCCACCCATTGGGAAGGCCCCTCCAACAAGCCCTTCGCGAGCCTTCGGGCCCCTGGGAAGGAAGCGTCCTCCACTATCTCCTTGGCACCTCCCTTCCATCTCCTCCTGAAGGAGGCCACCCTTTCAAGGGACTCTCTCAACCTCTTTGGGGGCAGGTCCCCCCTGGATGCTGCCTTCTCCAACTCGTTCAGGATCGTTCGTATGGGTATCCGGGGAAGGGAATTTCGGGACACAATTGCCATATCCGCTCCGGCTTTGATGGCTTCCACGGCTGCCTGCACGGGATCCATCTTCAAAGCTATTGCCCTCATCTCCAGATCGTCGGTGATGATGATGCCCTTGAAGCCCATCTTCTCCCTCAAAAGCCCAACCATTATCTTGGATGAGAGGCTTGCGGGAAAACGAGAATCCAAAGCAGGGTAGATCACGTGACTCACCATAATCGAAGCCACCTTCGCCTTCAACGCCTCCCGGAATGGCAGCAGGTGGCCTGTGAAAATCATCTCGGCATCCGATGGATCGAGGCTCATCTCCAAGTGGGTGTCCCCTTTCGCGCTTCCATGGCCTGGGAAGTGCTTGGCACACGCTGCAACCCCAGCCTCCTGAGAGCCCCTGATCCAGTGGCTCACATGGAGTGCGACCTTCTGGGGATCGTCCCCAAAGCACCTCTCTCCCAAAAGATCACGGGCCTCTTCCCCTCGAAGCACGTCCGCAACTGGGGCCAAATTTAGATTCACTCCCAGCCTCCTGAGTTCCCTGGCAGTCCATCTCGCGACATAGAAGGTGGTCTTGGGACTGTCCAGGATCCCTAGCCTTCTGGGAGAAGGGAAAAGGGTCACACCGCTTCTTATCCTGCAGATCCTTCCCTGTTCCTGGTCCAGGGCCAATATGGGTCTCTTCTCCAATGGGAGTTCCCTGAGCCTCATGGCCAAGGAGGCCACTTGGATAGCGCTCCTCGCATTTCTCTCGAATAGGATCACTCCTCCAAGCCTTCCTTCCATGGCCAAGGAGCATATCTCGTCCAGCTCTTCTTCCACGAACCCGAGAAGAAGTAGGTTCCCCACCTTCTTGCATAGGGCTAGGTGGGCTGAGAGACTCATGGGCATCTCTCGATCTCCTCCATCCAGGCCCTCACCCTTTCCCAGGAGAAAGAGGGGCCCGGATCCCATTTCCGGCCAGGGGAGATATGCTCGTGCCCGACTACCCTGCTAGAGGTTATGAGAGGATAGGATGCGACAAGCGCCCTCAGGAGAAGCTCGAGAGAACTGTATTGCTCTTCAGTGAAGGGAACACCATATGCCCCCTCGAGCTCTATGCCAATTGAGAAGTCATTGCAGTCGGTCCTTCCCAGGAATTCGCTCATGCCAGCGTGCCAAGCAGTATCGCGAGGGTCCACAAACTGGTGAATCTGGCCTGTTCTCTCAACAAAGAAGTGACATGAGACCTTGAGACCTTCTAGCTCGCGGAAACTCGGGTGGGCTTGTGGATCCAATCTTCCCATGAAGAGATCCATCACATAACCTGTGCCGAATTGTCCCTGAGGAAGACTTATGGCATGGATCACGACCAACTCCACCTGTGATCTCCTCCCAGGGGTGAAGTGGGGACTATTCCACCTTCTCACCCAAGGAGGCAACTCTAAGCTCCTGGGAAGTCCCGAGGTCCCTCTTTCCATCGTGACCCGTCCCCCACGATCGGCACTGGGAAAGAGACAGAAATGAAGTATACCACATGGCCCCATCTCCAAACCAACCCGCGCCAGACCCCAAGTTGGGGACTCTTCCCTCTCGAGGACCGTTTGGGAGCAATCCAGCGCAGTGGGCCAGAGCTCGTCCCAATCCCTTTCGCCCGTAAAATCAGAGCCTTTGCAAACAGGCCAGCAAAAAGGCCTTGGCTTCAGGGAGCAAGTGGAGTAACTTGTTTGGCTAGGGGTTTCAAGGCCTTGGATATGGCCTCAGAGAGGCCTTCTTTTGGGGGTGAGAGAGGGTGCTTAGAAAACCTTGGGTCTTGGGTCTTGTGGGCTTCCTTCTTTTCTTTTCCTTTGGGGAGAGGTCGCCATATGGGTCAGAGCTCAGGAGGAGTCCCATTGTGAAGGCTGTGGAGAGGGCGACCCCCGCTGTTGTCAATGTGAGCACAGAGCAGGAAGTGCGAAGGCCCTCCGGGATGTTTCCGGGTTTTCCGGGCGATTCCTTCTTCGAGGACTTCTTCAAGGACTTTCTTTTTCCATTTCCCAAGGCACCTTCTCGCAGGAGCTTGGGGTCCGGAGTAATAGTGGACCCCAAGGGCCTCATCCTGACCAACGAGCACGTGATCCAGGGAGCGAGTTCCATAAAGGTGACCCTTAGCGATCAGAGGGAATTCGAGGCCAAGGTAGTCGGAGCAGATCCTCCTTCGGATTTGGCGGTCCTCAAGATAGATGCACGGGAACCCTTGCCCGTAATTCCCATGGGGAGATCGAGCGACCTCATGATAGGAGAGACTGTAATAGCAATAGGGAATCCATTTGGCCTCTCCCACACCGTCACAACGGGGGTCATAAGCGCCCTCAATCGTTCCATAAGGACAGAGTCGAGGATTTACAGGGACTTCATCCAGACCGATGCTGCTATAAATCCGGGCAACAGTGGTGGGCCCCTTCTCAACATAGACGGAGAGCTCATAGGGATAAACACTGCCATCTATCAGAAGGCTCAAGGGGTCGGATTCGCTATCCCCATTGACAGGGCGAGGATGATAATGAAGGAGCTCATAGAGCATGGGGAAGTACATCCGGCTTGGATAGGTGTGGAGGTGCAGAGTCTGGACGACACCCTGGCCCGTTCCCTAGGCCTTTCTGGAAGGAAAGGGGTCATAGTGACCCAAGTGAGCCCCAAAGGCCCCGCTGAGAGGGCGGGCCTGAGAAGGGGTGATCTCATTCTTAACGTGGGGAAGGAGAGGGTCACTAACAGGCAAGAGTTCATGGATGCCATATCCTCCTACACTGGGGGTACCCCCATCGAGCTCAGGATAATGAGGGATGGGAAGGAGAAGGAGCTCAAGGTGATTGCCGAGGCCTTGGGCCCGAGGGAGGCAGCGCTCAGGGCAGAGGACCTCTTGGGCATAAAGGTGGAAGAGGCCCCATTGGCAAGGGGTAGGGAGAAAAAGGTCCAAGGGGTGAGGGTGAAGAGCGTGGAGCCCAACAGCACGGCCCACAAGGTGGGGATAAGACAGGGAGATCTCATAAGGCAAGTGGATGGGACAGAGATCAAATCCATGGAGGACTATCAAGGAGCCATGGCGAGGGCCCTCCGGAGAGATAGCGTCACGCTCCTCATCCAGAGGGGGAGCTACGGTTACTACCTCACTGTGGATCTGGGAGGAGGGAGTTGATAGGAGGGATTGTAAAGGGATACCTGGAGAGGACAGTTGGCCCATTTTACAGGTTCCTGGCCAACTGTGGCATTTCTCCCAACCTCCTCACCTTCACTGGGCTGGGCATAAGTCTCGTGGCCTCTGGACTCCTCTGGGCAGGCAAGTTCAGGGTCGCTGGCCTGGTCATGTTGGTGGGAGGGTTTTTCGACATGATGGATGGAGGTGTTGCCAGGGCCAGGGGAGGAGGAAACTCCTTCGGTGCGTTTCTCGATTCCCTAGTGGACAGGTATTCGGATCTATTTCTCCTCACGGGATTGATCCTTTTCTTTGCTGGTCAGGGGAAATTGGGATTCGTGGCCTTGGGATGTCTTGCCATGGTCGGGACCGCCTTGGTCCCCTATGCCAGGGCCAGAGCAGAATGCTTCATCCCCTCTTGCACAGTGGGATGGATGGAGAGGCCGGAGAGGATCCTTCTCATGGCGGCAGGAGCTCTTTTGGAGATGGTGGAGCTGGCACTGGCGATCTTGGCAATTCTGGCCCACTTCACTGTCTTACAGAGGATCCACTTCTGCTGGCAGAGACTTCCTGGAGGCAAGAGCCCTGGAGAAGGAGAAGAGGGGCAAGACGGGAAAAAGCCCAAGGAAGAGGAGATAGGAGCTGAGGGGGAGAGGTCGAATTGAAGGAATGGCCAGATTTTTTGAAGAAGAAGGAGATACTGTTCTCTCCCAAGACCACAAGGGAAGAGGCAATTGCATGGGGAGATCGGTACTTCGAGGCCCAAAGGCTCCACGACGCAGCTGCCTTCTATAGAAGGGCGCAGCACGAGGAGGGAATGGCCAAGATAAGAGAAATTGCCATAGAGACCGGAGACCTGCAACTCTTCGAGGAGACCCTCCTCGAAGGGGAGAGGGAGGAGGTGACCGAGGAGTTGAGAAGGCTCGTGAGAAGGGCCGAGGAGCTCGGCAGATGGAGCGATGCCAGGAGGGCTTACGAGAGATTAGGGGACGAGGTGGGGAAGAAAAGGGCATGGGAGGCCCTCTCGAGGCTTCTTGCTGGTGAGAGCCACCGAGGACCTGGTGGACAATCCCAACCCCAGACCTTATAGTCTAAAAAGACAGGGCCACGGAGGAAGGCTATGGTCGAGGAGAAGGAGGGTCCGGGTTTCAAGATAAGGGATCGGAGGGTATTTGCCAGGGATGGGGAGCCCCAGGAAACTCCCCCCCAGAGAGATGAAACCTCCCACACCCGAGAAAGGGTCTCCCAAGAGGCCAGAATGGAGGAGGATCGCCAACGGGAAAGGCTGAGGGAGATTCCCCTTCCCAAGCCAACCTTCTCTGGGTTTCTCACCTCTTTTTTCCTTCCACAGGTTTTGACTTTCCTGGGGGAGATACCCCATCCCGAAACCCAAAAGAAGGAGAAAAACCTACCCATGGCCAAGTATCTCATAGATGTCCTGGGGATAATCCAGGAAAAGACAAAGGGGAACCTGACCCCGGAGGAGAAAAACCATCTGGACAATCTTCTCGCGGACTTGAGACTGCTCTATGTAAAGGCAGTGAATTTGTGAGGCCTTGGAGGGGTGGGAAAGGAGGGCTAATTCATGCCGCTTGATAGGGAAAAGAGGAAAATGGGTCTGGTAGCTGGAGTTTGCTTTTTTGTCGCATTGGCCACTTTTGGACCTCCCCAATTCGTTTGGGCAAAAGCCTTTTGGAAGGAGTCCGAGGCTGGAGCATCCCCAAGGGGGGCTGTGGCGGGACTGCCATCATTGGCTGACTTGGTTGACGAGCTCAAGAAGACGGTCGTCAACATACAGGTCGTGAAGAAGATCCAGACAGGTCCCATCCCCTTTTTCAAGAGTCCTTTCGGAGAGAGGGATCCCTTCAGGGAATTCTTCGAGAGGTTCTTCGGGGATCAGCTTCCCAAGGAGTTCGAGCAAAAGGGCTTGGGGTCAGGAGTCATAATAAGCCGCGACGGTTATATCCTCACCAATAACCACGTGGTGGAAGGGGCGGATGAGATCATAGTGAAGCTCTCCGAGAAAGAGCAATATCGAGGCAAGGTGGTGGGTGCGGATCCCACGACAGACCTCGCCTTGCTGAAAGTGGAGGCTGAAAAGGACCTCCCAGCAGCGGTCCTCGGCGACTCGGACAAGCTGAGGGTTGGAGAGTGGGTGATAGCCATAGGGAATCCCTTTGGTCTCGAGCATACAGTGACAGCGGGGATTGTCTCGGCCAAGGGAAGGGTCATAGGATCTGGCCCTTACGACGACTTCATCCAGACAGATGCATCCATAAACCCCGGGAACTCAGGGGGCCCCCTTTTCAATCTCCAGGGTGAAGTAGTGGGTATCAACACCGCCATAGTGGCTACGGGGCAGGGAATAGGCTTCGCAATTCCCATAAACATGGCCAAGGAGGAGTTGGTTCAGCTCAAGGAAAAGGGGAAGGTGACCAGAGGATGGCTGGGGGTCCAGATACAGCAATGGGAGCCGGGGATGGCTGAAAAGTTCGGCCTCAAGGAAGAGAGGGGGGCACTGGTTGGGGCCGTGATCCCCGGAGAGCCAGCGGACAAGGCGGGGATCCAGAAGGGAGATGTGATCCTGGAGGTGGAGGGCCACAAGATAAAGGACACCAAAGACCTTCTCAACACCGTAGCGAGGCTCCAACCAGGCCAGAAGGTGAAGGTGGTGGTTTGGAGGGACGGTAGAGAAAAGGTCTTCGTGGTGGAGCTTGGGGAAAGGCCGGCAGAGGGCGAGGTGAGCTTGGAAACTCCTCCAGGGAAGGAAGACAAGATAGGTCTCACGGTTCAGGATGTGACCCCGGAGATAGCGGATCGACTGGGATTGGAAAGGCCCGAAGGGGTCCTCATCTCCAGCGTGAAACCTGGAAGCCCAGCGGCCAAAGTGGGTCTCCAGAAAGGTGACGTTATACACGAGATAGAGCATCAACCAGTGAAGTCCGTGAGGGACTATAGGAGAATACTCTCCAAGACTGGCAAAGACAGTGTTCTCATGTGGATCCAGAGGGGCAAAAGCAGAAAGTACATAGTTGTGAGACTCAAGGACTGAGGGGCCCTGTCCCCTGAGATATACACGGTGAATGCCCGTCTCAGTTGAATGGTCGGGGCCGAGGCCATAGAGGAAGACAATGGATCCCGTGAGGCGAGGCCAGTTTCTCACAAGGCGAGCGCCGAGGGCCATCTGAGATAACGCGACAAGGGACCATTCTGGCTGCGAGGAGGTTCAGGGCAGAGGGAAGGCGAGCCTCCCTGGGAAGCTTTCCCACAAGCCATTGCCAATAGGCGACGCGAGAACGAGTGGGATGAATTTAGGAGGAGAAGTGATCCTCTCTTCCGTAGTCGTGAAGTGCCCGGCCAAGGTGAACCTCCACCTCAGGGTCCTGGGCAAAAGACCCGATGGGTACCACGACATAGTGAGTCTCCTTGTTCCCGTGGATACGTGGGACTCGGTGGAGGTGTCCCTCAAGGAAGGGAAGACAGAGCTCCTCTGCGACGACCCCCTTTTGCCCACAGATGATGGAAACCTGGCTTACAAGGCTGCCAAACTTTACTTGGATGAAGTGGGCTTCGATGGTGGGGCTCGCATCCATCTGCGAAAGGCTATCCCGGTTGGGGCTGGACTGGGAGGAGGAAGCAGCGATGCTGCGGGGGTGCTTCTCGCTTTGAATCTCCTTCTCGAGGGAAAGGCAAGCGGGGAAGAGCTCCTCCTTTGGGGTGGAAGGCTCGGGGCGGATGTGCCCTTTTTCCTCATGGATGGTCCGTGTATAGCTAGGGGCATTGGGGAGATTCTCGAGCCTGTTGACATACATGTGCCCCTCCACATGGTCTTGTGGTATCCGGGGTGGCAGGTCTCCACTAAGTGGGCGTATGAGAATTTCCGAGGGGGATTGACAAGGAGGGAGAAAAATTTTAAGATTCCGCGAATTATTGAGCACTGGGAAGAGATCCTAGCGCTTCTCCACAACGATCTAGAGAGCGTCACACAGAGTGTGCACCCTTGGGTTGCCATGGCCAAGGAGAGGCTTCTGGAATTGGGGGCCAAGGGGACCCTCATGTCGGGAAGCGGCCCAACGGTCTTTGGAGTCTTCGACTCCCAGGAGGCGGCCCTGAGAGCCTTGGAGGAGATCGGAGCTCATGATGGCTCGAGGGCCTGGTACACGAAGGGCATCTCGAGGGGCCACCTTGCCGAGCAAAGGATGACTTGGGAGACCCAAGGAGGGTGGCATGTCTGATCAGCTCAAGCTCTTTTCGGGAAATTCTAACCTAGAGCTAGCAATGGAGATTGCTCGCCACCTTCAGCTTGAGTTGAGCAAGGCCAAGGTGAGGACCTTCAGCGATGGGGAGGTCTTCGTGGAGATAGAGGAGAACGTGAGGGGGACGGATGTGTTCGTGATCCAGTCCACATGTCCTCCTGTGAACCACAACCTAATGGAGCTCCTCATAATGATAGATGCCCTGAAGAGGGCATCGAGCAGGCGAATCACGGCCGTCATCCCTTACTACGGATATGCCAGGCAGGACAGGAAGGTTGCCCCCAGGGTCCCCATCTCGGCAAAGCTGGTTGCGGACCTGATCACTGCGGCGGGAGCCAACAGGGTCCTCTCCATGGATCTCCACGCTGGGCAGATCCAGGGCTTCTTCAACATTCCCTTCGACCATCTTTTCGCAGCCCCAGTCTTACTGGAATACATAAGGTCTCACTACTTGGACGATCTGGTTGTGGTCTCCCCGGATGCCGGTGGTGTGGAGAGGGCGAGGGCTTTTGCCAAGAGACTTCAGGTGGGATTGGCCATAATAGACAAAAGGAGGGAGGGGATAAACGAGGCCAAGGCTATGAACATCATAGGTGAGATCCGGGGCAAGAGGGCCTTGATCCTAGATGACATGATCGACACAGCAGGGACCCTCACCCAGGCAGCGGAGGCCCTGCTGGAAAGGGGAGCGAGGGAGGTCTATGCCGCTTGTACCCATCCTGTTCTCTCAGGTCCTGCCATGGACAGGATAGAGGCGAGCGACATTCGGGAAGTAGTGGTGACCAATACCATTCCCCTGAGCGAGAGGGCCAAGGCATGTCCCAAGATAAGACAACTCTCTGTATCTGGCCTTCTCGCTGAGGCCATAAGGAGAATTCACGAGGAGCGATCGGTGAGCTCCCTATTCGTATGAGAGAGGAGATTGGATGGAGAGAATTGCCGTACAAGTGCAGGTCAGACATGAAAAGGGCAAGGGGCCGAGCAGGAGGCTCAGGAAGAAGGGGCTCATCCCCGCCATACTCTACGGTCCTCACAGGCAACCCCTCGCTGTGGCCATGGCGCCAAAGGACCTGAGGAGGATCCTCGCATCGGGAGAAAACACTCTGGTGGACTTGAGGATAGTGGACGGGGAGGAGGTCCAGACGAGAATCGCCATGGTCAAAAGCTATGACCTCGATCCTCTCACTGACAGGCCAAGGCACGTGGACCTCTACGAGGTTTCCCTGGAGGAAGCCGTGAGGGTGGAGGTGCCCCTGGAGTTCGTGGGAGAGCCCATAGGAGTCACCATGGGAGGAAGCCTGACTCCCCTTTTGAGGGCAGTCGAGGTATCATGCCTCCCGGAGAAGGTTCCCCACGAGATAAAGGTGGATTGCTCCAAATTGAGGATCGGGGAGATACTCCACGTGAGGGACATAGTGCTCCCAGAAGGGGTCAAGCTCCTCACGGATCCCACTACAGCCATAGTGACCGTGACAGGCCGGATGACGGCAGAGGTAATGGAGGCAGCGAAAGCGGAGGAGCAGGGAGCCTGAGGGAGCCAGTGAATGTGGTGCATTGTGGGGCTCGGGAATCCGGGATCCCGCTACAGGTGGACGAGACACAACGTAGGTTTTCTGGTAGTGGAGGAGATCTGCGAGGAGGCGGGTTTGAGCCTGTCCCACAGGGGGAAGGAGCTCCTGTGGGCGAGGGGCGAATGGTGCCAGAAGGAGGTCCTTCTGGCTCAACCCCAGACATTCATGAACAGAAGCGGGAGGGCAGTTCTGGCTCTCCTCGCTCAGGGATGCGAGCTCTCCCATATGGTGGTTGTCCATGACGACATGGATCTGCCTTTGGGAAGGCTCAAGTTCAAAGGGAGAGGAGGTGATGCTGGTCACAAGGGTGTCCGCTCCATCCTCGAGGCGCTGGGACACGACAATTTCTTGAGGTTGAGGGTCGGGATAGGAAGGCCTCCAAGTGGGGTGGACCCAGTGGATTACGTGCTGGAGCCTTTAGAGGGCGAGGAGAGGGAGAGAATGGAGGAGGCGGTCTCGAAGGCAGTGAGGGCCCTCGAGTTACTTCTCGCCAAAGGCCTGGATGAGGCTATGAGGGTGGTTCACGGACATCCTCAGACCCAGGGGCGCCAAAGGGAGAGGACAGTGGTTGGTTAAGCGCTGAAAACTAGCGAAGGAGGTACGGGAGAATGCTGGAACTGACGAAAGTTGCGCCATTTCTTGGGGCTTTTGGTTTTCTGGTCGCGTTCATGATCTACCGATGGGTTGCAAGTCAGCCCGCCGGCACGGAGCTGATGCAGAAGATAGAGGGCTATATCCGCACTGGCGCCATGGCATTCTTGAGGCGCCAATATTCCACCCTTGCCATCTTCGTGATCGTGGTCTTCATCCTCCTCACAGTGGGAGTGAATTTCTGGACAGCTCTCTGCTTTGTCACAGGGGCCCTATGCTCCATGTTTGCAGGTTTCTTCGGGATGATGGCTTCGACCAAGGGCAATGCCAGGACCGCATGGGCCGCAAATCAGCAAGGGATGGCCAGGGCTCTGGTGGTATCGTATTTCAGTGGTTCGGTCATGGGGCTTTCCGTTGCCTCCCTCGGTCTTCTGGGTGTTGGCATATGGTTCTGGATCTGGGGAGGAAGCTCCGAGACAGCCAATTACATAAATGGGTTCGCCATGGGGGCCAGCTCCATCGCCCTTTTCGCTAGGATGGGTGGTGGGATCTATACCAAGGCTGCTGACGTGGGATCGGACCTCGTGGGCAAGGTGGAGGCCGGAATCCCGGAGGACGACCCCAGAAACCCGGGCGTGATAGCGGACAACGTGGGCGACAACGTGGGCGATATAGCTGGGATGGGTGCCGACATATTCGAATCCTACGTTGGGGCCATAGTGGCCACAATCGCCATAGGAGCCACGATGACATTGGCCCCAGAGCTCATGGCCAAGTTCCCTGGGCAGGGGGAGTGGGCCATAAAGTTCAGGTACATGGCAATGCCGGTGCTTGTGGCCATGGCCGGGCTCCTCTCATCCTTTGTGGGGATTCTCTCCATCCAAGTCCTCAAAGGAGTAGGCCCCCAGGCAGCCCTCAGGTACTCCACCTTCGTGGCAGGGGCTGTGCTCATAGTCCTGACCCTGATAATCCAGAGCGGATTGGGGCTTCCCATAGGGACATTCTGGGCGGTTGTGAGCGGCCTCATAGTGGGCATGATAATAGGGCTCCTGGCAGAATATTACACCTCTGCGAAACCCATCAGGGACATAGCCGAGTCCTCCAAGACAGGGCCGGCCACGGTCATCATCTCCGGGATGGCTGTGGGCATGGTGAGCACAGCTCTCCCTGTTGTGGGGATATGCCTGGCCATGTATATCGCCTATATCTCAGCGGATATGTATGGCATAGGGATATCGGCTGTGGGAATGCTCGCCACAGTGGGAGTGACAATGACAGTGGATGCCTACGGTCCCACTGCTGACAATGCAGGTGGCATAGCGGAGATGTCTCATCTTGGACCGGAGACAAGGAGGATAACCGACACCCTGGATGCCCTCGGCAACACCACTGCCGCAATCGGGAAGGGATTCGCAATAGGCTCAGCCGCCCTCACCGCCCTCTCCCTGTTTGTGGCCTACTCCCAGTCGGCCAACGTGGAGAAGATCGACATAACAAATGCTTACACGGTCATAGGGGTCTTCTTGGGGTCCATAGTCCCGTTCATCGTGGCCTCTCTGACCATGACTGCTGTTGGGAAAGCCGCATTCGCCATAGTGGAGGAGATAAGGAGGCAGTTCAGGGAGATAAAGGGACTTCTCGAGGGCAAGGCGGATCCGGATCCAGCTACCTGCGTGGACATAGCCACAAGGTCCGCCCTTCGCTACATGATAGCTCCGGGTCTTTTCGGGGTACTCTCTCCAGTTGCGGTGGGATTCATAATCGGTAAGGAGGCCCTGGGAGGTTTCCTTGTGGGAGCCATGGTCTCCGGTGTGCTACTGGCACTTTTCATGGCCAATGCCGGAGGTGCATGGGACAATGCCAAGAAGTACATAGAGCAAGGAAACCTGGGCGGGAAGGGATCGGACAATCACAAGGCGGCTGTGATAGGTGACACTGTTGGCGATCCATTCAAGGACACATCCGGTCCCACCATGAACATCCTCATAAAGCTCATGAGCGTCATATCCTTGATCCTGGCCCCTGTGCTCATCAAGGTCTGGGGTTGAGGCCGAAGGAGAATCCAAGAGGGGGTGGGAGGCCCCACCCCCTCTTCTCATTCCTTGAGCAAACCCTTTGCCCTGAGCTTAGCCCTCTTCTTCCTCCTCCTTCGTCTCCTCTCGAGTTCCCTTCTTCGCTCTATCTTCTTATGCCTGGCCATAGTGTTCCCTCCACCCAACGAGTCTCTCACATACCCTCTTGAGAGGCGAGAAAAGCCTCCGCAAGCCTGACCCACAGTTCCACACCAATGGGGAGGACTCTCTCGTCGATGTCGAAGCTCGGGCTGTGGAGCATGGGAGTTGGACCTCCCTCGCCCCCAGAACAACCCAGGACCACGAATGCCCCTGGGCATCGTTCGAGAAAATAGGAGAAGTCCTCTGACCCCATGGAAGGTGGAAGCCTCAAGACCCTCTCCTCGCCCAAGAATTGAGAGGCTATCCTCTCCACGAAGCCCACTACCTCTGGGTCGTTTCTCAGAACAGGATATCCCTTTCTCAGATCCAGGGTAGCCTCCACTCCGTGCACCTTGGCAATCCCATCCACTATCCTCTGCAAAGAGACGTGAGCCTGGGCCCTGACCTCCTCCCTCAAGGCCCTTATTGTCCCCCAGAGCTCCGCTTCTTCGGGAACGACGTTGAAGGCGGCCCCCGCATGAAACCTCGTCACGCCAACTACCAGCGAATCGAGAGGGTCTGTGGCCCTGCTGACGATGCTTTGGAGCTCCTGCACCAGAGAGGCCCCTGCTAGTATGGGATCCTTCGCCATGTGGGGATGGGCAGCATGGCCTCCTTTACCCCGGATCCTCACGATGAAATCGTCCACTGAGGCCAGGGCTGGACCGGGGGTCACTCCCACTTCCCCGACTCTCAGGGTCGGAAAAACGTGGAAGGCCAAAGCCATGTCCACTTTGGGATCATCTAGGACCCCTTCCTCCACCATCCTCCGGCCTCCAGCCCCCCCTTCTTCCGCGGGCTGAAAAACGAATTTGATGGCCCCCCTCAAAGAAGGCCTCGAGGTCGCGATGATCCTAGCTGCGCCGAGGAGCATGGCCACGTGGGCATCGTGGCCGCAGGCGTGCATCACCCCTGGACTCCTCGAGGCATAAGGACGATCTTCCACCTCCTTTATGGGGAGCGCATCCATGTCTGCCCTCAAGGCCAGGACCGGGCCCTCCTTTCCCGTGTCCCACAGGCCCACTATCCCTGTCTCCGCGACCCCCCTCTGGATCCCAATGTTCCACTCACCGAGGAGCTGGGATATCTTCTCCCCCGTGCGCCTCTCCTGGTACTTGAGCTCTGGATACTGGTGCAGATCTCGCCTCAGCTCCACGAGCCAGGGGAAAATCTCGAGGACATCATCCCTGACCTCCACTGGGGCCAGAGGTCGCAGGGCTTCTCGTCTAGAATCCATCGTATGCTCTCTCTATCGGAATATGGTCATCTTCCCTTCCACTGGGGCTTTCTCTTCTCCGCAAAGGCCTTGGGTCCCTCTATGAAATCCTCGGATGCTGCCATTGCAGCGACCCCTGGGAAAACCTTCCCAATGACCTCTTCCAGAGGGTGGCCCAGTCCTTTCAGGGCTGCCTCCTTGCTCGCCCTAACGGCAAGAGGAGCGCACTCCAGGATCTCGGAAGCCCATCTCTTGGCAGCGGCCATCAATTCCTGGGGCGGAACCACCTCATTCACGATGCCCAGCCTGAAGGCCTCTTGGGCCGATATGCGGCGGGCAGTGAGTATCAGCCCCATGGCCAAGTGGAAGGGTATCTGACGGGGAAGTCTGTGGACTCCCCCAGCGCCCGCCATCATCCCCACCCTTGGCTCCGGGAGACCGAAGGAGGCATTTTCAGAAGCTATTATTATGTCGCAGGCAAGGGCTATCTCGAACCCTCCTCCGAGGGCAAGTCCATTGACAGCTGCTATGACTGGCTTGAAAAGATCGAACCTCCTCGTGATCCCCCCAAATCCTCCCTTGAGGGAATCGAGGCCCTCTCTCAAGGCCTTGGCACCATGCTGGGCCTGCCATTTAAGATCGTTTCCCGCACAGAAGGCCTTGTCCCCGGCTCCCGTTATTATCGCAACCCATGCTTCTGGATCCTGGGAGAAGCTCTCAAAAGCCTCGTCCAGCTCCTTGCAGGCTGGGGGATGGAGAGCGTTCATCACATCGGGCCTGTTGATGGTTATAAGGGTCAGGTGATCCTCTCTGTCCACTTTGATGAACTCGAACCCCATTGTTCCACCTCCTCAAGCCAAAAGAATTTCTCACCGCGGCGTATCCGAGAAGCTCCCTGAATTCTACCTTTTGTTGTTCGAAGATCTCAAGCCCGAGGGAGAGGATTCCCCCCTCTGATTTTCCCAGCACGGCCTCAGAAGGTATGGCCCGATGGAGGGCGTGATCGGGTCCGAGGATAGGGCGCGGTGGCTTTGGCTCAGCCTCTGGACATGCTATACTTGTTGCGTTTGGTCGCACATAGCGGAACCTGCTTTGGACCTTAAAGACGCTAGGGAGGTGGGAGAAGATGGTGCTACTTGAGTTCAGCATGTATCCTCTGGATAAGGGTGAAAGTCTCAGCCCGTATGTCGCAAGGTCCATGGAGATCATAGCTGACAGTGGTCTGGAGTACAGGATGAATCCCATGGGCACAGTCCTAGAGGGAGAATGGGACCAGGTCTTCGATGTGGTGAGGAAGTGCTTCCTTCGCATGGCCGAGGACTGTAACCGTATCGCGGCCATCATCAAGGTGGACTACAGAAAAGGCCACAAGGGCAGGCTTGTGACCAAGATAACATCCGTGGAAGAAAAGGCAGGGAGAAAGTTCGTTACAGGTTAGAAGGGGAGGGCTCTTCGCGTCCGCTGAGGGAGGCTGCGTTTTCAGCGGGGAGACCGTTTTCTCGGGCTGCTAGCTGTTCTTCCGGCCCTTTTTGGCCAGCGGAATCGATGTCAGTGCGCGAAGCCTTCCCTCGCGGACGTGGCGAGGGGGTCTCTCGCATCTCAGATTTTGTCCGGTCTAAATCGCCTCAGTCTCAAGGCGTTGGACACTACCGTCACGGATGAGAGGCCCATGGCAGCGGCTGCGAACACCGGATTGAGAAGAATTCCCGTGAAAGGAAAGAGGGCCCCTGCAGCAACTGGGATCAGAACCACGTTGTAGGCGAAGGCCCAGAAAAGGTTCTGCTTTATGTTGCGGATCGTTGCCCTGCTCAGGGAGATGGCAGTGACGACCCCTCTAAGATCGCCGCTCATGAGGACTATGTCCGCCGATTCTATGGCCACATCTGTCCCTGTCCCAATGGCGATCCCCACATCTGCCTGGGCAAGTGCTGGAGCATCGTTTATGCCGTCCCCAACCATTCCCACGACCAGGCCCTCCGATTGAAGCCTCTTTATCTCTCGGGCCTTGTTTTGGGGAAGAACCTCCGCGATCACTTTTTGGATCCCGGCCTCTCTGGCCACGGCCTCGGCTGTCCTCCTATTGTCCCCAGTGACCATCACCACCTCTATACCCATCTCCCGGAGATATCGAACTGCCTCCCGAGAGCTCTCTTTGAGGGTGTCTGCCACCGCTATGATCCCAGCAAGCTCTCCATCGATGGCGACGAACATGGAGCTTTTCCCCTGTGAGGACAGATCCTCCACAGTCTCCTCGGGGAAGTCGACCCGTATCCCTCTTTCCCTCAGTAGAGCTATGTTCCCCACAAGAAGCTCCTTTCCATCCACTTTTCCCTGAATCCCCTTTCCTTCGATGGCGACGAAATCGTTTACGGGAAGAAGTTCGAGATCTTCTTCCCTGGCCCTTCTGACCACTGCTTCCCCCAAGGGATGCTCCGAGTTCCTCTCAGCCGAGGCCGCATAGAGGAGAATCTCCCTCAGGTCCCTTTTCCCAAAGGGAATAATGTCGGTGACCGAGGGCTGCCCTTTGGTCAGGGTCCCTGTCTTATCCATCACTATCACTTTCATTCTGTGAGCGGTCTCGAGGGCTTCACCGCTTCTTATCAGGATCCCATACTCCGCACCTTTACCAGTGCCCACCATGATGGAGGTGGGGGTTGCCAATCCCAAGGCGCAAGGACAGGCCACGATGAGGACAGAGACGAAGTTCAAAAGCGCATAGTTGAAAGAAGGCTCAGGACCTGCCAGGAACCAAAGGGCGAAGGTGATGAGTGCTATCCCTATCACCGTGGGCACGAAATAACTAGCTATCACATCCGCCATTCTCGCTATGGGAGGTTTGGTCCCTTGAGCTTCCTGGACCATTCTCACAATTTGGGCCAGAAGCGTATCCTTTCCCACCTTGGTCGCCTCGAAGATGAAGGAGCCGGACCTATTTATGGTGCCCCCTATCACCTCGTTCCCCTTGGTCTTTTCCACTGGAAGAGGCTCCCCCGTTATCATGGACTCGTCCACTGTTGACCTTCCCTCTATCAAGAACCCATCCACAGGGATCCTCTCACCAGGCCTCACGACCACAAGGTCCCCTATCTTCACATCCTCTATGGGGACGTCCACCTCTATCCCCTCCTTCAGGACCCGAGCCGTCTTCGGTTGGAGACCCATGAGTTTGCGTATCGCCTCCGAGGTTTGGCCTTTAGCCCTTGCCTCCAGAAGCCTTCCTAGAAGGATGAGGACTATAATGGCCGCTGCTGTATCGAAGTACACGGCGCTCACGAGACCCTTGGCCTCGAAGATTGCGGGAAAGAATGTTGCCAAGATGCTATAGAGGTATGCAGCTGAGGTCCCGACAGCTATCAGGGTGTTCATGTCGGCCGATCGGTGCTTTGCCGACTTCCACGCACCCAAGTAGAACTGCCATCCGACCCAAAATTGTATCGGGGTTTGAAGACCGAATTGGAAAAAGAAGTTCCAGGCCCTGCTGAGGGGGAGAAGGTTCCCGAGTCCCAGTTCCTCCCAGTACGCGAGAAGAAAGACGGGAATGGCGAGAAAAAGGCCCACGGCAAATTTGATCTTGAGCCTCCTCAGTTCCTCTTCCCTGGCCTTTCTCTCCCTGTCAATGGTCTCTTCTTCCTCGGTCGACTCGGAGAAGACTATCTCGTACCCTGCGCTTCTCACCGCTTCTGAGATCTCCTTCGGGCTCACCGCTCCACGAAGGTAGCGGACCGAGGCCCTCTCAGTAGCCAGATTCACGCTCACTTCCACGACTCCTCCGAGGCCTTCCAAGGCGCGCTCCACCCTCCTCACGCACGAGGCACAGGCCATCCCCCTGACCCCGAAGCTTTCCTCGACCAAGTCCACCTTGTAGCCAAGGTCCTCGATCTTGTTGACGATTTCCTTCGGGTGAAGTCTCGATGAATCGAACATTATGGAGGCCTTCTCCGTAGCGAGATTGACCCTGGCCTCGCTTACCCCAGCCATCTCCGAAAGGGCCTTCTCTATTCTCGACACACAACTGGCACAGCTCATCCCCCCAATGGCCAAGGTCAATCTCTTCTGGGATCCGCGGTGAGGCTTCGCTTCTTGGAACATTTTCTTCGCTCCTTTTCTCCCACAAGACCCACGAGTCTCCTCGAGGTCAGTTACTGAGAGGACCGACCCCAAAAACCTGACTTCCTCTCTCCAGTATACGCCCCCCATCTTTCAGGTTTAACCCATACCCCCAACTGTCTCCATCAAGAGACAAAAAATCTGAAAGGGGTAAAGGGCCCCTCGGAAACCTTAGAATTTTCTGTCGAGATTTCATTCGCGAAGGAGGCAACAGTCTCTGCGAAGAGGGGGAAAAAAATAGGGAAATACCTTGTGCGCCGGGTTGGTAAAAGCCCCCCGAGAAGAGGTTTGGCTCTGAAGGGACCCCCTAGATTCGCCTCGTGAGGAAAGTACGCTATGTTAACAAGCGGTTAAGGGGGTAGAACAATGATGAGTGAGGGGCAGGCTTCGGAATGAAAACGCGGTCGTTGGAAGTTGAACGAGTCGGTCAAATCCAAAAGGCGGATGTGACCTTGGGGGACTTGACCGTGTTCGTGGGTCCTCAAGCCACGGGCAAGAGCATTTTTCTTCAGTTTCTCAAGCTCGTTGAGGATACGGGGTACATACACGATCAATTGCGCAAACATGGCATCGACTGGAAAGGCGAAATCGAGCGGTTTTTGAGTGTCTACCTCGGAGAGGGGATGCAAAATGTATGGCGCGAAACCGAGAGTCGCATTAAGGTCAACGGTGAGTCGGTCGGTATCGAGGAGTTGGCCATACGGAGGGCCCGTAGTCGTAAAGCAGCCGTCTTTTACATACCCGCGCAGCGAGTCCTGACTCTCGCCAATGGCTGGCCCCGCCCCTTCCAGGGCTTCACCAGCGGAGATCCATTTACCGTGCGCGATTTTAGCGAGAACTTTCGGTTACTCATGGAAGAGGAATTCGGCGGGGCACTCTATTTGTTTCCCAAGACAAGACGGCTGAAGGAGGAGTACCGTAATTTATTGTCGCGGCACGTGTTTGGTGGTTTTGCGCTTGTGGTGGACCGGAATCGTACGCAGAAGAGGCTCGTCCTCCAAAAGCAGGAGGACTCCATTGGCTTCTTGGCGTGGTCAGCCGGCCAGCGGGAGTTCGTGCCTCTCCTCATGGACCTCTATTGGCTCATGACATCTGCAAAAGTTCAACGTCGTGGTGACACCCAGTGCGTCATCATAGAGGAGCCGGAGATGGGATTGCACCCCAATGCGATCCCTGTTGTGCTTTTACTCGTGTTCGAACTGGTCTGGAGGGGCTACAGAGTCTGTATCTCCACACATTCCCCTCACGTGTTGGATGTTGTCTGGGCGCTTCGTGTCATCAAAGAACACCGAGCCGACCCGACCAAACTACTCGAATTGTTCGACGTCCGCAAAAGCGATCCGATGAAAAAAGTCGCCCAGAAAGCGATTCAAAAGCACGTTCGAGTGTATTACTTCAACCAACAGGGGTTGGTGGCGGACATCTCCAACCTGGATCCTGGATCGGATCGTGCTGAGGAAGCTGGTTGGGGTGGCTTGACAGAATTCAGCGGCAGGGTCAACGATTTCATAGCAAGCATCGTGGCGAATTCCCAACGTAACCCTTCCGGCAGCTATGACCCAATTTGAACGAGCAGTGAAGGCCTCTCCTCTGCTGCGAAATTTTTACCAACCTGGCTTGCAGGCCTTGAGGTCAGACAATCGAGCAAAGATCCATTGCAAGAATCCTGGAAAGCTGACGGGCAGCGTGGATCTGGACCGAGGGTTGGCTAAGGCACTACCAAACGATCGGCGCTGGGACTACGGTATCGGTTATAGGCGTTCCAGTCGCGAGCTAGCGATATGGGTTGAATTCCACCCCGCCTCATCAAGCAATGTTGGAGAAGTGCTCAAGAAGCTCGAATGGCTGAAAAGTCGGCTTGAAAACCAGTCTCCGGAGTTATGGAGTATGAGTGGAGGACGCTTTTTCTGGGTCGCAACAGATGGGTGCATATCACTAAAGGATCCCCACAAGCTAGGCGGTTAAGCCAGGCGGGTATATCCGGTCCAAAGAAAAGGTTGGATCTCGACATAGACCTTTGAGCTGGGCCCGTGGTCCTTGCCTCTGGGACACGGACGCAAGGGAGGTATTTACCCTAGGAGTGGGTCTTGCAGGGCTCGAGAGGCCGCACGGCGCAAGGGAGGTGCGACTTTCCTAATCCTCATTCTTGCGCTGGGAAAGACGCCGGCCCTTCCAAATCCCTTGCGTGTGGTCTTGTTTCACCTGTGGGCGCAGGAAAGCGGCGACTTGTAAGAAGTTGCGGAGATCCGGATTGGATTCCGCCGTTCTGAGCGAAAGGAAACCGGGGGACCTCCCCCACTCTGGGAACGAGGGTCTTCCTGGAGGAATGGCGAGAGGACCTGCCCCCGAGAAGGCCAAGCTTTCGGAAGGGGTGTCATTTCTCTCCAAAGGGAGACCCGGTGAGGAACCTCACGATTAAGGCGAGCCAATTCTGGAACACCTCCCTGTAGGAGGGAGCTGGTAGCCAACTTCGCCTCATGGCCTTGGCCAGGTGGTGGAAGCTCTCGCTATCTGTCCTCGAGATGTTAAAGGGGAACTCGTGCCTTCCGAGTGTTAGAAAGACCGTTGCCATCCCCTCCCCAAGGTGCCTCGCTATGGCCTTGCCCGGGAAAATGGGATCGTGGGGATCAGCCACGAGGAGAAGCCTCTCCCTCAAAGGGGCTAGCTCGGCCTTCAAGGGGGGGAAGCCACTGTCTCTCAGAAAGAGTCTCCTGAAGAGCACACCTTCTCGGCTATCCTCATAAAGGGCCACGAATTCCTTGGGGGAACTCAGCCTGTACGTTCCCAAATAGAAATCCGTGCCTTTGCGATAAGCCTCCTCATCCACAACCAAGACACTGACCGGATTGGCCTCATCCCAGGCCGCGAAGGAATTG